>Ga0187887_10003031_pt1 | contig 13175 bp, 13 predicted proteins | sample June2016WEW_7_10_FD_132977 | JGI IMG/M metagenome (GOLD analysis project Ga0187887, IMG submission 132977) | Peatland microbial communities from SPRUCE experiment site at the Marcell Experimental Forest, Minnesota, USA - June2016WEW_7_10 | ecosystem: Environmental > Terrestrial > Soil >...
CGCGGGCGTCGGGCATGCGGCCACCGAAGCGCCGCGCGGCGTGCTGTATCATCGCTACGAGATCGACGAGCGCGGCCTGGTCCTGAACGCGCAGATCGTGCCGCCCACCGCGCAGAATCAGAAACGCATCGAGGACGACTTGTGGCATTTCGTGCCGCAGCTCGCCGCTCTGCCGCTCGATCAGATCACGGCCAAGTGCGAGCAGGCCGTGCGCAACTACGATCCGTGTATCTCCTGCGCGACGCACTTCGTGAAGGTCGAGCGCGTACCTTGATATGCTGGTGCTCTGCTGCGGACATCCCGATCGCGGCGACGACGCAGCCGGGCCGTTGGTGGCGCGCCGCCTGCGGGAGATGCCGCCGGATAAGGGGATTGACGTGCGCGAGCAGTATGGCGACGCGCTCTCGCTGATCGACGCATGGCAGGGCGTTGACGATGTGGTGCTGGTGGATGCGGTGGTGACCGGCAAACGTCTGGGTACGGTTTCGGTGTGGGACGCGTTGACGGCGCCGGTGGCCGGCCGGCCGCGGATGGGTTCGTCGCACGCCTTGGGCTTGGCGGAGGCCATCGCGCTGAGCCGCACCATTGGGGGACTGCCGCGGCGGATCATGCTGTTTGGGATCGAAGCTCGCCGTTTCGAATTCGGCGAACCGCCTGCCAAGGCCGTGCTGCGCGGAGTGGAGCGCGCCGCCCGAAAAGTTTATGAATATTGCTTTGATCAGAGAAGGCCGGCCATTTGATCGCCGTGTAGCGCTGACGCCGCCGGTGGTGCGGCATCTGGTGGAAGCCGGACACGCCGTGTGGGTGGAATCGGGCGCGGGCGAAGTCGCCTGGTTTCAAGACACCGAGTACGCCCGCACCGGCGCGCAGATCATCTACTCGCAGGAAGATGTGCTGCACCGCTCCGACATCGTGGCGCGCATATCCACGCCCGTGCTGTCGGAGCTGCGGCAGTGTCCGCACGGCATGATCCTGATGGCCTTTTACCACATGGCCGTGGCCGACCGCGTGGTGGTGGACCGGCTGCTGGAGCAATCCATCACCGCCATCGGCCTGGAGATGATCCAACAGGATGATGGAACCTTGCCGGTGCTGCGGGCGGTCAGCGAGATTGCGGGCCAGATGACCGTTCCCATCGCCGCGCACCTGCTACGTTCCAGTTCGGGCGGACGCGGCGTGCTGCTGGGCGGCAGTCCCGGCATTCCACCCGCCAATGTGGTGATCCTGGGCGCCGGAGTGGTCGGCGCTTGGGCCGCCCGCACCGCCTGCGCGGCCGGCTCGCGCGTCACGGTGCTGGACGTGGATGCGGATAAGCTGCGCAAGCTGATGGAGCGGCTCCCCGCTGTGGAGACCGGCTTGGCCGAAAGCGAATCCGTAGCGGCATGTGTGGCCGCGGCCGACGTGCTGATCGGCGCAGTGCTGGTGGCGGGCAAGCGCACGCCGCACGTGGTCACGCGCGCCATGGTGGAGACGATGAAGCCGGGCTCCGCCGTGATCGACGTGGCTATCGATCAGGGCGGTTGCGTCGAGACCAGCCGTCCGACCACCATCGCCGAGCCGACCTTCGTACACCACGGCGTGACGCACTACTGCGTCCCCAATCTCACCGCCGACATGGGACGCAGCACCAGCGTGGCCGTGGCGCAGGCCATCCTGCCGTATATGCTGCGTATCGGAGAACTGGGCATCGATAAGGCGATCGAGCGGGTGCCTGATATCGCCCGCGGCGCTTACGCGCACCAGGGTAAGTGGATCGGGCGGGCGGCGGAGGCGGCGGGGCACGCTTAGGCTGCGGAGTGCGGGGCTGAAGCCCCGCGCGGGATAAATCCCGCCCTCCATAAACTTGGTGGGCCTGGAGAGACTCGAACTCTCATGTCCGAAGACGCCAGTTTCTAAGACTGGTGTGTATGCAATTCCACCACAGGCCCATGGCACTCCGGGGCCGATTCGAACAGCCAATCGTGGGTTTGGAGGCCACTTGCGTCACCATCCGCATCCGGAGCACACTGGTGGGGAGAGCACTCACCCATCTCCCCGATGTCAAAGAACTTACACGAATATATAGCTTGGCGGAAGCCTGGCGAGTCGAACGCCAAAGTCCCGAGCGACACTGGGATGAAACGTCCGGCGACGCCGAAGGACCGCTCCCTTACGGTCGCGGCTAGGTATCGGCAATTACCAATACAGTAAAGATGAGAGTGGGTTACTGGACAGGCAGGAGCAACAGAGGAAGCGAGTTTTTGTTGCGGTGTCCATGAGTCAATAGTACACTAAGCGGTGACTGAGCGTCAAGAGTTATCGGTCATTAAAAGACGATTAATGCGGAGACACATGCGACTGATTCCATTTCTAATGCTGGCCGCGGCTTCCGCGCCGGCGCAGAATACAGTGACGATCCGCGTCAACGCGGCCCGGACCGTTGGCCCATTCAAGCCGATCTACGCCTTCTTCGGCTACGACGAGCCGAACTACACCTACATGAAGAACGGCCGTAAGCTGGTGGGCGAGTTAGCCGCGATGAGCGGAGCGCCGGTGTACATTCGCACCCACTTTATGCTGGCCACCGGAGACGGAACGCCGGGGTTGAAGTGGGGGTCTACCAACGCCTACACGGAAGACGCGTCGGGAAGGCCGGTGTACGACTGGGCCATCACGGATCGCATTTTCGACACCTACTTACAGGCGGGTGCAAAGCCGTTCGTCGAGATCGGCTTCATGCCGCAGGCCCTGTCGTCACAGCCGGAGCCGTATCGGCCGATCTGGATTCCCGGCGCGGCGAACCGCGATTACGCCATCGGATGGTCTTACCCGCCCACCGATTACAGCAAATGGGGCGAGTTAGTTTATCAATGGGTGAAGCACAGCGTGGAGAAGTACGGAAAGGGCCAAGTCGAGTCCTGGTATTGGGAGGTCTGGAACGAGCCCGATATCTCGTATTGGCACGGAACTCCGCAAGAGTACGACAAACTGTACGACTACGCGGCTGCGGCAGTGAAGCGCGCACTGCCATCGGCCAGAGTCGGCGGCCCGGCCTCGACGGGTCCGTCGGAGGCGAAGGCCGCGGCGTTCCTGCGCCAGTTCCTGGAGCACTGCGACCGCGGCGGCAACTCCGCAACCGGCCGAACGGGCGCTCCGCTCGACTTCATCACCTATCACGCCAAAGGCCGTCCCACCGTGGTGGATGGTCATGTGCGCATGGGTATGGCTAAGCAAGCCGAAGACGTCGACCGGGGCTTCGCCATCGTGCGCTCGTTTCCGAAGTTCGAGGCTCTGCCGATCGTGCTGAGCGAGTCGGATCCGGAAGGCTGCGCGGCGTGCTCCGCGCGCGTGTATCCGCAAAATGCCTATCGCAATGGTCCGCTGTACGCGTCGTATACCGCGGCGATGATGAAGAACATTTTCGAACTGGCGGACCGGCGGCACGTCAACATCGAGGGCATGCTGACCTGGGCCTTCGAGTTCGAGGATCAGCCCTACTTCGATGGCTTCCGGACGCTGGCGACCAACGGTATCGACAAGCCCGTGCTGAACCTATTCCGCATGGCCGGCTTGATGCGGGGCGATCGCGTGGCGACTGAAAGCGGCGGTCCGGACGTAGATGCGCTGGCGGTTCGTTCCGACCGCGGGATCTCGGTGCTGGCATGGAACTATCATGACGAGGATGTGCCAGCGCCGGATGCCGATGTGCGGCTGGAAATAGCGGGCGTCCCGGGCGGGGTCACGCGAGTGCTGCTGCGCCACTATCGCATCGATGAAGTACACAGCAATGCCTGGTCGGCGTGGAAGGACATGGGATCTCCGCAGCATCCGACGGCGGCGCAGTACGCCCAACTCGAAGCGGCCGGCCAGTTGCAGCTTGCGGACTCCCCCCGGTTTGTGGAAGTGCGCGGCGGCGCGGCGAATCCGGAGTTTGCGCTCCCGCGCCAGGGTGTCTCGCTGATCGAGCTGAGCTGGTAGATCGCGACTCGCGAGCTTCGCTCGCGAAGGCCGATTAACAATCGGCCTGCAGGTTACCAACCTGCCCCACAGCTCACACCCGCCGCAGGAGGAGCGCGGAATTCTTGCTTCCAAACGCGATGCAATTGGACACGGCGTGCTCTATGTCCATGCGGCGTGCAACGTCCGGGATGTAGTCCAGGTCGCACTGCGGGTCGGGCTCTTCGACGTTGATGGTGGGATGCACCACGCCGTCCCGCATGGCCAACAGCGTGGCGGCAATGCCGGCCGCGCCGCATGCGCCTTGCGGATGCCCGATCAGGCTCTTCAGCGACGATCCCGCCAGCTTATAGGCATGTCCGTTGAAGGCTAGTTTCATGGCGCGGGTCTCGATGCGGTCGTTCAACTCCGTGGCCGTGCCATGATAATTGACGTACTGCACATCGCCTGGCCCGATGCCGCCTTCCTCCATGGCCATGGTCATGGTGCGGGCCGGCTCTTCGCCGCACTCCTCCAGGCGCACGCGGTGATAGGCTTCGCAGGTGGACCCGTATCCCGCCACTTCGCCATAGATGTGCGCGCCCCGGGAACGGGCCCGCTCCATCTCCTCCATGACGAAGAACCAGGCGCCTTCGGCGATTACAAAACCGTCGCGGTCGCGCGAAAACGGCCGCGAGGCGCGCTGCGGCTCCGCGTTCCAGCGCGTGCTCATGATGCGCATCAGAACGAAACCGCGCAGGATCAGCGGCGCGATGGGCGCGTCCACGCCGCCCGCCACCATGGTGTCCAGCACGCCCGCCTGAATGTTGCGGTAGGCGTAGCCAATGGCGTCGGTGGAAGAGGTGCATCCCGTCGAAATGATGTGGCTCATGCCGCGGAAGCCGAAGCGCATGGAGATCTCGCTGGCCAGCGTGCCGATGGTGGAGCTCGGGATGACGTACACGCTGCACTGTTTCAGCTTGCCGGAATAATACAGGCGGTACTGCTCCTCGGTGAACTCCAGGCTGCCGCCGCCCGATCCCACGATGACGCCGATCTGACGCAGCTCCTCGCGGCTCATCGATCCGCAGTCGACGCCGGCGTCCTCCAGCGCTTCGCGCACCGCCGCGGCCCCCAGCGGCACCACGCGCGACACGTGCTGGCGGTCCTTGGGATCGACGTATAGGGACTCATCGAACCCCACCACCTCGCCAGCCACCTGCACAGGCGAGCCGCAGGGATCGAAGCGGGTGATGCGGCGAACGCCGCTGACGCCGTTGCGGCTGGCCTCCCAGAAGGCCTCTCTACCAATTCCATTGGGGCTGACAGCCCCGATTCCGGTGATGACTACGCGACGTTTCATTTGCGCTGACGTTTTGCCTTTGCCAATAGGACAGTATAGGCTGATTTCATGGGCGATGGTGAGGACCCCAACAAAAACCGGGAGGCGTACAGCCTCCTGGCCGGCCTCCAAGCCGGCGTGATCGCCGCTCTGGTTCTCCTCGGATGGCTGGCGCTCGCTTCGGCCTGGTATCGCCGTTCCATCTGGACTGCGGCCAACATCATGGCTACGACTTTCTACGGCGAAGCGGCTCTGGGCCGGCAATTTTCATTCCGGACCGTGGCGGGGATCGCGCTCTATCTGGTCCTTTACGGAACCATCGGCGCTCTATTCGGTCTCACCCTCGCAAGCCGCGGCGCCAGCCTCCGGACAACCTCGATCGGAGTGCTGGTGGGTCTCGGCTGGTATTACCTGTCGTTCGCGATCTTGTGGCACAATATCAATCCACTGATTCCACTTTACACCCATAGCGGCCCCATGATGGCGGGCCATGCGCTTTACGGGGGGCTGTTGGGCCGATTCCCCCGGTATCTGTGGCGCGGGGCCGGCCTTCACGAATCGCGATGAAAACCGTCCTGCTACAACAGGCTAAAGCCTGTTCCACCAAACAGGCTGAAGCCTATTCCACCAAACAGGCTAAAGCCTGTTCCACCAAACACCGCTTGCAGGAATTCCTGGGAGCCGGGCGGATTACGGCCATTGGGGAGGCGGAATGGCAGGCCGCACTGCGCACGCTGGCGCCCATATCCGAGAGTTACCTGCGCGATCTGCTGCGCCAGACGGGCATCCCATTCGCGCAACCCTACGCGGGGATCCGGCAAAAATCATTCGCGGATCTGGAGCGCGACCTGCGCGAGATGCTGGCGATTTATGCGGAGGCCATGCGGGCGGGCGACGAAAAGCGGGCGCGCTATTGCCGGCGGCAGGTGATCGCCGCCAAGGATCGCGCACGCTTCCTCGGGCGTACCCCCAAGGCCTCGCCTGAAAAGAAGGCACAGAAAGACGAGATGGCGCAGTGGATGCTCGTCTGGCTGGAGAACCCCGAAGTATTTCCAGCCTGGGTCGAGATCCGCAAGCGCTATTCGAGCACCACCGATTCCACCTGAACGGTCTCGCCATCCAGGCTACCGGTCACTTTGGCCTTCAGGTCCTTTTCCTTGCTGGTGGCTTTCAAGGCGGCCAAAGCCTTGGCGTTACCGGCTTCGTCGAACTTCACGAATTTGCCGTCGGCCAGAACCAGGCCATAGCCGCTCTTAGAGCAGCGCACGGCGCACTTGGTGGTATGGCTCGCCAAGTCCTGGTCCTTGCACATCACATCCACCAGAGTGCCGTTCCAGGTTTCGGCGAACGCCAGCGAGGAAAACAGCGCTAACAATACAGACAGTCGCATGGAGGAGATTATATCGCAGCCGCCAGGGTCAAAACCCGCTGGGAACGATCCAAAAGCTCTCGCGCCATCGCCCGCCCGGCGGGATGCTCTGCAACTCCCCATACACGCCGGCGTGCGCCAGGTTGAAAGCATCGGTGATGGCGGACATGGGTTCGAAGCAGATGAACTGGCGGCCGGGAGGGGCGAAGACCACCGCAACCGTATATTTCGGCCCATATATTACCGAGATTTTCTCGTGCGCGCCTTCCACCGAGAATGTGGCACTGCCGGATCCGTCGCGCACCAGGCCGCCGAACACGTCGTCGAGCGCCACGCCCGCTAGCGGGAAAAGGCCCGGAAACTCCACGGGCTTGCGCTCGCCGGTCGGGATGAGGGCTTTCGAGAGCGCCAGGTGATCGAGCGCGGCCAGGTGTACCTTCCACTGGTCGCGGGGCGCGTCGTGAAGCTGGAAGTAGGGATGATACCCGATGCCCACCGGCATAGGATCGGCGGAGAGATTCTCGATGGTGGTGCGGACCTCCAGCCTGTCGTCGCGCAAGACGAAGGTCATCTCGATCGAGTGCGCGAACGGGAACTGCGCCATCATCTCGGGATGCTTCCAGAATTCCAGACGGCTGGTCACGGTGGCCGAATCGGAATCGGCCTCGACCGCGGTCACGGTCCAGTCTGGTGAAACAGTGAGCAGGCCGTGGATGGGGTGCTGGTTCTGGTCGCGGTGGAGGTTGCCCAGATCGGGATTGAGCCGGTATTTCTTGCCATTGGCGAAGAATGAGTCTTCGCTCAAGCGGTTGGCCCAGGGCGCCAGGAACGGAATGCCGCCGAACTGGGGCTTAGCCTTCAACTCGGCCAAAGTCTGGTAGGGCAGCCACAACACGTTCTTGCCGTTCACCTTGAACTCGTAGGCCAGATTGCCGAGGGAGGGCACGATAGCCACCTCCGTGTTGTGCGCGGCGTGGGCCAGGCGGACCACTTCGATGCCGTCCACGACGGCTTTCTGTGCGGAATAGTCGGCGGCGATGGACATAAGCGGAAAGAGCAAAGCCATGAGCGGGCGCATTTTATCGATCCTGGTCCGGATCACGGAGATCCAGCAGCGTCTCCTTCTGGCAGCACCAGCACGGTCCGGGAGTGTAGGTGCGGATAGAGCAGACGTCGCACCAGTAAGTGATCACTTTTACGTGACCGTCCTTGTGGATGAACATCGCTTTGGTGTGGATGGGGTCCACCAGAAACTGGTCCGGCGCGGTGAAGCGGCCCTTGGCTTCCAGTTCGAAGCCGGCGAGGCGCGGATCGTTGAGCACGCCCTTGGTGGGACCGTCGCCGTCCAGGGAAATGATGCGGTGATCGGCGGTCTCTATGGCGGGCGGTTTCCCGGGGCGTTGCAGCAGCGTGCCGCGAATCGTGGCGGGTTGGGGACTTTGGGCAAGACAGGCGGCGGCCAGACAGGCGGACAGCAGGAACGCTTTTGGTCGCATTGCTTTCATTTTAACTCCTACTCGGGGGGCTGATCCCGCCGGTCCATAGGTGTACGCAAGGCAGGGCGCCTTTGTGGGGCACCGTCGAAAACACGCTGGAGGGCGGCCAATCTTGGCCGCTGCGGGCAGAATTGCCCGCCACTTGGTTTTCATCACATTTGGTGGCCCGCAGGGCCATGAAGACAGCTTGGTAACCTGCGGCCGATTGTCAATCGGCCGACTCCCACGCTCGCGCCAGACAGCGGCGGTGACCAACCGCCGCGCAGGCTACCAGCCTGCCCTACATGACGCCAACTTCCGCTTTTATATCGAGTTACGGAATTCGCGAAAACGGAGATGGTACGACCACTAGCACTCTCTCATATCTTCGGAATACACGGCCCTTATATCATTAGAATACTCGGCCGTTATCCCATTAGAATACGCGGCCATAATTCTTTCTATATGATTGCAAACATTCGATGATACATGGCATCATACTGAGTGTCGATATGAAAAGGGCTAACTTAGGCGGGAGCAAATCGTGGCTGTGCCTGTTAACGCTGGCGATGATCCCCGCCAGCGGCAGTACGGGCACCGGGAGCCAGAGTCTGACCGCCACTATTAATCCCGTGGGCAGCCTCACCGTTCCGGCTTCGGCGAACCTCACCACCGTAGGCACCACGTTTCACCCCTTCACCGGCAGCCTCACGGTGAGTTATAAGGCGCGGACTACGCCGGTTGGCGGCGGCAGCATCACGGTCAACGTTTCCAGCGATTTCAGTCCCTCAGGCGGGCCTTCGGCCGCCGGCGGCGCGCTTGCCTATACGTGTAGCGCCGCGACGTTGGGAACCGCGTGCAGCGGCTCTCAGACAGCATCGACAACAGTTCAAACCCCTGTGCTGACCCTGCCGGCTTCGGCATGCACGGGCGGGGGGGGAGCTTGCAGCAGCCAGAATCCGAATTCGGTGAACCTCTCGTTTACGCTCACCGATAGTCCGGCTTACGCCACAGGCACCTATTCGGCAAGATTAACCTTTACAATTAGTGCAACTTAGGAGAAGAGAAATTGATACGATACGCAACGATATTTGCCTGCTGCCTGCTGGCGTTGACCGGACTGGCACAGGCCCAAAACAGCACTGGCACTACCACTTTGTCGGTAGCTGTTGGTCCGGAAGCGGCGTTGACCGTTACCACCGGCACCACCACGCTGGCCACAGCCAGCACAACCTTTGGCGCCCCGTTCACGGGGAACACTAGCCTGCTTTACTTCATCCGGACCACCAAGACCGGCGGGACGGGCACCCTGACACTGAAAATCACGAGCGACTTCGCAGGCACCGGCGGTCCCTCGGTAACGACTCCGCCTTCCACGGGTGACGCTCTGACCTACGCCTGTACCGTGAGCACGCCGGGCACCGCCTGCACCGGTTCGCAAACCGCGTCTACCAGCGCTGCCACCCCACTGGGGACCTGGGGTGCGGCGGCCAATTCGATCAAAGCGGGCAATGCCGCTTCCGTTGCCTGGTCCTTGACTGACGATCCCGTCTACGCTACGGGCACCTATACCGCAACCGCCACGTTCACCATCGCTTCGACCTAGAAAACGCCGATGGGCGCCTGGCTATCCATCACGATGTTTTTGGCTGCAGCGGGGCACCCGGTCGCCTCACGGCCGGTGGCCCCCGAGCCGCCCAACGGCGTGCGTAGGGCCGGCACATCGAAGGTGGTCCCCGCGGCCACCTTCACCGTCAGCGTCAGCCCGGCTACCATCACGTTCAGCGCGACAAACCCGGATTTGGCGCCGGTAGATTCGGGCAGCTCCACGGCTTCGATAAGCTGGCAAAACCTGGATTTTATCCAGGGGGCCTGGAACTTGACGGTCCAGGCCAGTTCTCCGACTTTCAGCAACTGTCCGACGGTGCCGGTCTCAGCCGTAACGGTGTCCTGCGCCTCGGTCTCCACCAGCATCGGCGGTTCGGGGACTTGCAGTGCGCCCTTCGCGCTGTCGACATCGGCGCAGACGGTCGCCGGCGGAAGCCAGGATTTGATCACGTACAGTTACGCCGTCACGCTCAATTTCACTCTGGCAGACAACTGGAAATATATAGCAGAAACGAGTCCATCATGTTCACTTTCCCTTTCATACGTCGCTACCGTTCCATAATCTCGTCCCCGAAATGGGCGATCCTAGCCGCTCTGGCACTGGCCGGAGGGGCGTCGGCACAGGTCGGCCTGGGTCTTGCACCCATGCGCGAGGAGCTCAACCTGGCGCCAGGCACATCCCATTCGGGCGTCCTGACGCTGGCCAATAACAGCCCGGAACCGGTGCGGGTGGTCACCGAGATACTGGATTTTTACCTCGACGCCACGGCCACTCCGCAGTTCGGCCGCGACTACCCACAGGAGTCCGAGTTCTCCTGCCGTCAGTGGCTGGTGGCCAACCCCATGGACACGGAGTTGAACGGGAAGGCCCAGATTCCCGTGCGCTACACCGTGCGCGTGCCGGCGGCGGCCGGAGCCCGCAGTTACCACTGCGCCGTCGGTCTGAAGACGGTGCCGAGGGCCGACGACGCGAAGGCCATCGGGCTGCGCACGGCCGTACAGATCGTAGCGGCGATTTATGTGGTGGTCGGGCATCCGGTGGTGGAAGGCGCGGTCAAGGATCTGAAATTGGAGTACCTGGACGATGCCAAGGCTCCCGGTTGGCAGGCGGTCGTGACCATCCATAACTGGAGCCTGATGCACTTCCGTCCGATGGGCGACCTGGACGTTTTGAATGCGCAGGGAGCCGTCGTGGAAACCGCCCATTTTGTTCCCCTGCCGGTATTGCCGAAACGCGACCAGAACTTCGTGTTTCCTCTGAAAATGGCCGGCGGCCTCGGTCCGTACACCTTGCGGGCGCGGGTAGACCTGGGCGACAACGAAATCCAGGAGGCTACCGCCCTTGTCGTGGCCACTAAGCCCAATCCGTAGCCGCGGGTGGGTCTGGCTGGCGGTACTGCCAGCGGCCATGGCCGTGGCTTTCGGCCAAAGTGGGCAACCCGCCGCGCTTCCCGGCGGGCAAGGCGAGATGGCATTCCAGGGATCTTACATGGGAGGTAGCGCGCAGCCGCTCCTCAATGTCACAGGTACGACGTTCCACTTCCAGGAGTTGGTGCCGGGGCTGGGCTTCCTTTCCGGCAACTTCGAAGGCTACGGCGCACAAGGCCGATTCGAGGCTGGTGAGAATACGCTGGAACTGCGCGGCGCTCCTTGGATGGGCCAGTACTGGACCGTCACCGGCGGCGATTTTCGCACGCCGTCCGCCCTGGTCGCGTTTCCCTTTAACAATATTTTCACCCCCGATATCGAAGCGCGTGGCGTCAAGGTGCAGGCGACCCACGGAGATACCCAATACACGTTTTTTGCCGGCGAGCAGACGCTCACCGCGGGAATGCGCGTCTCTTACCGCTATGTGACGCCGCAGGCGATGATGGGCCTCTCCGCGGTGCGCAAGATCGCCCCGCATCTGCAGATCGGCGCCCGCGCGATGCAATTCTCAACCAGCCCTCAAGCCATTCTGGACAATCCCTCTCTTTTCCCGGCGGGCCGCTCGGAACCGCTGGTGCGAACCTTGGCGCTGCAAGGGCTGTACACGCCGGTAAAGCGCCTGAAGATCTACGCGGAGGGCTCGCGCCCGGCGGCCGGAACCGCGCCCACGGTAACGTCCTCGCTGGCCGGCTTTGCTTGGGAAGACACCGCCTTTTCCTTTAAGACCGACTATACGCGCCAGGGCGTGTTGTACTTTCCGCTGGCCGGATACTTCGTAGGAGACCGGCAGGGGCCGTTCGCCGAGGCGCGCTGGCGTCCCTCGAAAAGGCTGGAATTCTACGGATCCGCCAGCCAGTACCGCAACAACCTGGAACGCGATCTCAGCCTGCCATTTTTGAACAGCCTCGGCACGTCGGCAGGCGCTTCGGGGTGGTTGCCGGGGAACCTGACGGCCTCGGTGACTCTTTCCACCGTGCGGTTTTCCCAGCAGGGCGGCGGCCAGGATTCGGTAACCTCGAACAACCGCCAGATCGATGCCATTGTGTCCAAGCCGGTGCGGCGGCATACGCTGCATGTCGAGTGGCGGGACATAGCTCTGGACACCAGTGCCAGTCCGCAGGTGCAGCGCTCGTGGGAGGCGGGGGATGGATACCAGACCAAGCACTTTTCGCTCGGCGGCGCACTGCGCTACCAGCAGATCCTGGGAACCGGCCAGAAGGATTCCATCTTCTTTCGCGGGCTGGCGCAGGCCAACCTGGGACGTTTTTCGGCTTACGGCAATGTGGAAGTGGGCAACGATCTGCAAAACCAGACGCTGTTCTCCACCAGCGCGTATCACACTTCCGTTGTGGGGCTGGCTTACCATATCGCGCGGAGCTGGAATTTCCAGACCGAACTGTTCCGCAACTCTCTGAATCTCGCGCTGAATCCGGAAAGCATCTTCCTTTTGCAGAATGGCCCAGCCCTGGGGGGCATCAGTCCGCTGGGCGCGACGCTGAGTGCGACGCGCCAGTGGAGCCTGTATTTCCGGCTGTCGAAGCAGCTTCGCTGGGGCGCCGGCTTGCCCACGGAGAATGCCGACCGGCTGACCACCCAAGCGGCGGCGCTGGTGGGCACAGTGGAAGGCGCGGTGCTGGTGAAGGCGCTGGGCGGCGCGCGGAACGCTCCGGGAGTATGCGTGAGCCTGGATGGCTGGCGGACCGCAGTGACCGATGCGGATGGACGCTATGTTTTCGACAGCGTGCCCGAGGGCGCGCACGAAGTGGCACTGTCGCTGGCGGAGCTGCCGGCGGATTTCGATCCGGGCGAGGCGCAGAAATCGAGCGTGGTGGTTCAGCCGCGCCGCGCCGCCCGTGCGGATTTCGTAGTGCTGCCACTGATGGGCTTCGAAGGCAAGGTGAGTGGGCCGGAAGGCACGCCGCTGGAGGGCATCGTAATCCGTATGTTGCCAGGCACCCGCTACACCAGCACAGGCACGGACGGAAGTTTCAAGTTCTACAATGTCCGCGAGGGCGATTTCACGGTGACGATCGACGCC
>Ga0187887_10003034_pt1 | contig 13164 bp, 1 predicted proteins | sample June2016WEW_7_10_FD_132977 | JGI IMG/M metagenome (GOLD analysis project Ga0187887, IMG submission 132977) | Peatland microbial communities from SPRUCE experiment site at the Marcell Experimental Forest, Minnesota, USA - June2016WEW_7_10 | ecosystem: Environmental > Terrestrial > Soil > Wetlands...
CTGCCGTTGATCAGCGTGTAGAGGGTGACATACACCGTACTCCCGTCGGTGGGAAGTGTGGTGACCGTCTGCGACAGGGTGGTCGTTGGCAGGCTTCCGGACTGGTAGTAGGAGTTGCCGCCCGGGGTGGTGCCTACGTCGATCCAGTAGGCTTGCGCCGCGCTGCTCGGGTACCAGGTGAAAGTCTCCGAGCTGCTGGTTAAGGTCGAACTCGCCGCTGGAGTAGACATCGTTGCCGGACCTGCTGGACCGCTTTCCGGTCCGGTGGGCAGCGGCCAGGCGTAAGCGCCGCGACTACGGGTCCACAATGCCAGAGTGGTGGAACCACGATCAATCGACATGTCCCAAACCATGACGTTGGGAAGGCCGTTGTTGAAGCGGTTCCACACCGGAGGATTGGCGGTGATGTCATCGGTGTAGTAGAGCCCGAAGTCCGTGCCAGCATAGACCTGGCTGGGGTAATTGGGGTTGACGATGACGGAGTCGACCGGGATGTTGGGCAGGTTGCCGGTTTCGTTCGTCCAGGTGAACCCGTCGCACGGGGTCGAGGTCATGGTGCAGACGATGCGGAACACATGTCCGGGAGTGGCGGGGGTATTGTCGTCGAAACCGCCGATGGCGGCATATCCGATTGGAGTGCCTACCGCCTGAGCGCTGGGATCCAATGCGATGCCCATGATCGGGCGGTTGGGCAGAACGGCATTGTTGCCAGTGACATTCACCCAGTTGGCTTGCGCTTGCGTGCCAGTGCCCAGATTGAAGCCGATCTGCACGTTGCCGTCGTTGGTTCCAGCGATGGCCACGCTCTGGTACTTGGGCGAGTACTTTACCTGGTTGATGTAGGAGCGATTTCCCAGATTATTTTTCGTCAGGTTGCCCGTGATCGGGTTATTGGTGACATACCACGATTTGGTTGCGGCTGTGCCAGTAGTTGTTTCCCAAACGCGGGTAGTACCGGCAAGCAAGTGACCGCACCCAGTAGTCAGGCCTGCGGGCGCGCAGTCATCGCCACCTGCTATGCCTCCGTGGAAGAGAGAGACAGGCAGAACGAAGGACTGGGTGTCGCTGGTCCAGCTGCCTGCCCAGGATGTCCAGGTCGCGCCGGGCTGGGTGCAATTGAGGATACAACGGCTGAAGCCGCCGCTGTTATTGCCTTCCCAGTAGCGAAGACTACCGGTGTTGTTGCCCTGCGTCGTGCCGCCGAGCAGACCGCTCCCGTTCATGGAGAAGTTGCTGGCATTGATGTTATTAAAGACAATCGAGTTGCCGCTGGTGCCGCCTGTGACGGCGGTTACCACCACCGTGGCTCCGCTGCGTGCGGCCGTCGCCACCGTCGGTATGTCGCGGGTGATCGAGGTGACGATGTTATTGCCTTCGGTCGTGGTGCTGGAGTTCAGCACGACATTTCCGGTGGCAGTCCCTGAGGTGACGAAGGTGAATACCTGCGAACCGATCTGGAATTGCTGACCGGCCGTAGCACCACCTGTTGTCAATGTGATCGTGCCCTGAGCCTGGGTTGAACCCGTGCCCATCGGGTCGATCAAGCCGGAGAAGCCGTCGCCGCCCAGGCCCATCTGCCACTGCGCAGGGCCGGTCGGGGAACCAGTAAACATCACCGAGCTTGGTCCGTTGTCCTGTGCGCCGCCGACGGCGGAGGGGTTCGCCGAGGTGGCGAAGTAGGGGCTGATGTCGCCGGAGTAGAACTCGATACCAACAATGCCGCCATCCATATTCGTCCAGGTGGGGCGCAAGCTGTTAAGGACGGCTTGGCTGGCATTCGTGGTAGCGTGAATGCCACCGTCGTTGCCCACCAGAAGAATGTCCGACGAGCCGTTCACGAAAGCGAGAGCGTGCTGATCCACGTGCACTGCGTGGTTGCTTACGCTGGTGCCGTTGTAGCCGCAGGTGAGGTCGTACCAGGCAGTGCCGGTGCTGCTGGCCAGCCAGATGTCGAACGTATCGAAGAAGACGCGAGTCGGATTGTTAGGATCCACGATGACGCCCTGGTCGTACCAGTTCTGGGAATAATCGCCGCTGCCGGCTGAGCCTGAGCCGGCGCCAGAGCTTGCACACGCTGCCAGCGAACCGCCGGCCGAGCCTGCCATAAAGCTCCAACTGGTGCCGCCGTTAGTACTGACCCACGCGCCGAGTTGGCAACCGTCTGTGCTGCCGCAACCGCTGGCGCTGTTCCAGTTGATGGAACCCACTTGGGCGTAAATATAGTTCGGATTACTGGGAGCCACGGCGATATCGATGCGGCCAAGGTTGTTGACCGTGCCACCGTTCGTCGTAGTGCCGCCGGTGGTGCCGTTACCGCAATAGGTCGCGTTCCCACTGGTACCGGTTAAATAGGGATAGTTGCAGGGAACACCGCTGCCGGCATTCATATTTGCGCCCGTAAGGTAAGGGCTGCCGGACACCTGGGTGCCAAAAACAAAACCGTTGGAGTTGCTAGCAATGGACGTAAACGCGGGACAGCCACTACTTTGCATGGTGGCCGAATAGATGCCGTTGGCGCCATTAAGCCCGAGATCGTACTGCACATAGGTGGGAAAGCCACGCACGCCTACGGCTGCCAGAATGCGCGTTACGCCGCCGCCCATGTTCGTCAATTCCAGGCCGGTGATGTCCTGCCGCTGGCTAGTGAAGGTGTTGGTAAGGCAATTGGTCCAAGTCTGGCCCTGGTCATACGAGAAATAAAGTCCCTTCTTGGTCCCGGCCACGATGTTGTTGCTGTTATTCGGATCAACCCGAACTTTGCCGACCGCGTTGTACTGCGGGTAGTTGCCTGAAGGCTCGCTATACTCGGGGCCAAAAACACTGGCGCCCAGCACGTTCCAGGTGTTCCCGCCGTCGGTGGATTGAAAGATGCCCTGGCTGCCCATGGAAAATGAGCCGTAGTTCAGATCGCCGGTTCCGGCATAGACAATGTTGTTGTTGTTGGGATCGAGCGTGAGCGAGTCGATGCTGGTGCTCGACAGCAGCGGGCTGTCGGTGGTGACGGTCCAGGTGGTGTTGGCGGTACAGCAGTTGGTTGTTTTCCAGACGCCGCCGCCGACATTGCCCGCGTAGGCGACGATACTGCCATTGGTGGTCGTCGTCGGGTCGGTCACGATGGTATTGACCCGTCCTTCGGTGGTTCCGTAGCTATAACAGCCGGAACAACCCACCATGCTCTCGGGCATCGGGCCAAGGGAAGTGAAGCCGGAGGAGTTCAGTCCCAGTGGTTCAATGCCGTCGGCACCCGCGATTCCCTTGCGTCCGGCCGGCACCCCGCGCCTGATCGCACGATCCTGTTCGGCAGCCCGGCGCACCCATGCGGGCGAGTAGTGGCCCGTGGGATACGTTAGCCGGTGGTACCAGAATTCTTCTTCGCTGATGAGTCGCTCGGCATCGGTGGGAGCATGGCCAAGGGTGAATTTAGTAGAGACACTCCCCGAGGAACCTGTCGCGGTAGCGGTGAGAATCGGAGTGTTCTTGCCCGCGGTGCTCGCACCGTCTGACGAAGGCAGCTTCGGCATGGTTGTGGAGATGTCTAGGCGGCCATTTTCGCCGGCACTCCCCTGGACAGTGGCGACGATGCCCGCGGAATCAGCTTTCACTACGATCGTGACTCCCTCTCCCGGCTTCCAGCTGCCGCCTGTAAAAATTATCGTCTCGCCCGGCAGGTAGCTGATCTTGTCGGTCACCAGCGTCGGCTTTTCTGTGATGGGGCTGTCTGTCCGCTGCGCCCCGGAGATGGGTGAGAGAGCAAGGATGGTGGCCAGGATTGAAAGCAGCACGACAGCGGGACGACGAATTAGACGATGATTCATTATCATCAGCCTCCTCAGAATTTAGCTTGCCTGGGGCAAGCGATCAGAACATTCGCAAACGAGCAGCGACAAAAAACTTACCGAAGAATCTTGTTCGCAAGAAATCACTCGTGCAAAGCAGCCATTCCCGGCCGCCTAATTTCCAGCTGTGTTTGCGGTAGCGACATGCCTTCCAGAAGCAATGCTCGGCGGCATGAAGCCACTGACTAGTGCCGCTCGTACTACGTACCGTAGTATCGCGAGAGACACGAAAACCATTGACGATTCGCAAACAAAAGAACTCAGCAGAATTTGGCGATTCGGAACGCCTGGATCTGGATGGGGACGCTTCGGAAGGTAGAGCCCGCGCCTGATTTCAGGTTGGGGGAATATTAGAAGTCACGTGGAACACTGTCAACAAGAAAACACGATGCAGGCGCGGACCGAAGTCCATACCTCTTCTAGCAAATTGCTTTTCCTGCCAAGGACCGACGTTTCGTGTGATGCAAGAAGCAAGAGTTCTTGACCTCTTCGGTCGCCAAATTCGTGTTCATGTATTCATGCTGATCTTGGATCTCTTGCGGATATGACAAGAGAGAGAAGTGTCATAATTGGTTTTTGCTGATGAAATATCCCATGCCCGACCGTCCCCTATGGAGCGAAGGTGCTCAGTCCGCCCGACTGGCGGAGTTGACGGCAGAAACTGCCGATCCCGCCAAGGAACTTCCGCTGCGCCGCGACGTTCGTTCGCTAGGCATTCTGCTCGGTCGCGTGCTGGTCGAGCAGGAAGGCAAGGCTTTTCTTGAGACCATCGAACGGTTGCGTCAAATGCTGATCCAGCACCGGGAACAGTCCCCGTCAGACGCGGAATCTGAACCGGACCACCGTCTGAGTCAAGCCCGCGAGATGATCGGTAGCCTTTCGGTTGAAGACGCTTATCGTGTCACCAAGGCCTTCGCAATCTATTTCGAACTCACCAACCTCGCGGAGACCAACCATCGCAAGCGCCGTCGCCGCGCCGCCCGCATGCTATCTGGCGAGACCTTATCCGGCAGAGCTCCCGTGGGGGGCTCCTTCCGAGGTACTCTAATCCGCATTCGCGAATCGGGAGTCTCCGCTAAAGCCATGCTGGAAGCGCTGCGTAGGATCAAGGTCACACCTGTATTCACTGCACATCCGACCGAAATTTCACGCCACACCGTCCGTCTGAAACGTCGCCGTATCGCCGCCTACCTGGAGTGTCTAGATCAGTTGCCGCTTTCTGATTCCGAAGCTCGTGAATATGAATCGCTGATCATGGCCGAGATCACCGCGCTCTGGCAGACGGATGAGATTCGCCTCAACAAACCAAGCGTGCGCGATGAGATTCACATGGGCCTTGATTATTTTCCCATGGTTTTGTTTGAAACTCTTCCGCGGCTGTACGCGGAACTCGAGGAGTCAGTGCGCGAGGTATACGGCGGCGACGCAGAAGGTCTCGAATTGCCATCACGCGGATGCTTGTCGTTCGGATCATGGATCGGTGGCGATCGTGACGGCAATCCGAATGTCACGTCGGCATCGACGAGAGAGGCGGTCAGCATGGCGCGCCACGTGATCGTCGATCACTACATCGCTGAAACCGGGCTTCTGATCGGACGATTAAGCATGTCGACGCGCCGGATCGACGTGTCCAACGACCTCGCGCAGCGCGTTCAGGAATACGAAGAAAAACTAGGCGAAGGGCATTCCCGCTGGAAACAAATCACAGGAGCCGAACTATATCGCCACTTTCTCGAGTTCTTGGTTGCTCGCCTCCGCTTCAGCCGCGATTCGTCCGAACCCATGCACGCATACAAATCGTCACGGCACTTTGAAAACGATCTCCGCGTCATATGCGACAGCCTTCGTGGCAACCGAGGCCGGCGCTTGGCTGAAACCGTCGAACTCCTCCTGCGCAAGGTCCAGACATTCGGCTTTCACCTGCATGCGCTCGACATTCGTCAGCACGCACGGAAACAGTCCGAGGCGCTCGCCGAGCTAACATCCGCTGTGGCGCCAACCGGGGCCGAGCGCCAATTTCCAGGAGACTTGTCTCCTGAGTCGGTCGAGCTTGTCGAAACTTTCCGCACGATTGCGGAATTAAAAAGAACTCACTCTCCAGAAGCGATCCGCCACTTCGTGATCAGCGGGGCGCAATCCGAACAAGACATTTTTGGGGTTATCCGCCTGGCCGCGCTAGGCGGGGTCGAGGTCGCCGCCGACAAGGACGGTGACGATCCTGGTCTCATGCCCGTGCCTCTTTTTGAATCCATCGAGACGCTCCGCTGCTCGCATGCCGTCATGCGCCGCGTCTGGATGACGCCCGAATTCGGGCCGTTACTCGATTCGTGGGGACGGATGCACGAAGTGATGCTGGGGTATTCCGATTCCAATAAAGACGGAGGTATGTTCGCCAGCACCTGGGAATTGCACAAAGCGCAACACCAGTTGCATGAGGCCGCGCGCGAGTGCCATGTCAATCTTCGTCTATTCCATGGCCGAGGCGGTACGGTGGGCCGTGGCGGAGGTCCCACCCGCGCCGCCATTCTTGCTCAGCCGGCCGGCGATTTTTCGGGAGAGATACGCATCACCGAGCAGGGCGAGGTCCTGAGCTGGAAATATTCCGATCCCGCGCTTGCCGAGTGGAATCTGGAAGTCATGATCGCCGCCTGCCTCGAAGCCGTAACCATCACCACTCAGGTTTCGGCGGAAACGAAGCGGAGCTGGGATGACGCAATGGAAACGATGTCTGCCGAAGCTTTTGCGTTTTATCGAAACCACATCGCGGAAAACGCCGAGGTCCTCGAATACTTCGAACAAGCCACGCCGGTGAATGAACTGGAACACGCCCGCATTGGCTCACGCCCCGCGCGCCGCGCCGCGAATCGCGATTCCGGTTCCGACTTCAGACTTGACCTCAATAATCTGCGAGCTATTCCCTGGGTGTTCGGATGGATGCAAAGCCGCCACGCCGTACCGGCGTGGTTCGGAGTCGGCTATGCTCTCGAGCTCTTCGCCGGCCGCGAACCCAGCCATATGCGTCTCCTGCGCGAAATGATGCGTGGCTCCCCGATTTTCGCGAGCCTCATCCGCAGCGTAGAAATCGCCATGGCCAAGGCTGACTTCGCTATCGCCGGCCTCTACGCCGATCTAGTAAACGATGCCGTTCTCCGCGATCGCGTATTCGCGATGTTGCGCCATGAATTCGAGCGCACGCGGCAATTCATTCTCACGGTGACCGGCCAACAGGACCTGCTCGAAAACAATCCCGTTCTCTTCCGGTCCGTGCGCCTGCGTAACCCTTACGTCGATCCGCTCAGCCTTATTCAGGTCGATCTGTTGCGCCGCAAACGCAGCATCGCTGCGGATTCGGATCTCACCCCCTCTCTCGACTATGCCATCGGCGCCACAATGAACGGCATTGCTGCTGGTCTGCACAATACGGGGTAGGGCGCTTGGGGACTTTGAGATTGGAAGGACCCGGGGAGCGGCTTTAGAAGCCGACTTCTTCCGCGCGCGGTTGTGTTCGCTGAAAACGCCGTCTAGTGTGCAGCAAATTCGGAGAGAACTCCCCGAGTCGGCGCGGCAGATGCCGAGAGAGTAGGGTACTTCGACTCGAGCTTAAGTCGCAGCGCTCCTTCGCATTCAGGATGACACTGGCAAAATTTCCAGTGTCACTTTCCGACATTCGCAAGCGCCGCTGCTCTTTTGTCGATTAGCTGTCTCAGTGGCCTGTCCCTGTTAGAGCAACTGTGCTCTGCCCTTTCGCAACATTGTCAGTGAAAATCAACATCCCCGAGCGCGCGCCCTTCGCCGCCGGATCAAAGGTGACCGAGATCGTACAATTCATCGCCGCAGATAAAATCGCCGGACAGTTATTGGTCTGCGAGTAGTCTGCCGCGTCAGTCCCGCCGATCGAGATGTTGCTGATGTCCAGCGGCGTTTGGCCGCTATTTGTCAGTTGCACGGCCAGGGTCTTGCTGTTGTGCACCACCACGCTCCCAAAGCTCAGGCTCGTCGGGTTGAATTGCGCCACCGGATCAATCACGTTCCCCGTCAGGTCGACCTGTTGCGGTGTGCCCAATCCATTGTCCATGATGTACATCGTTGCCGTCAGCGTGCCCTCCAAATTCGCCAGGAACGTGACCGAGAACGTGCAACTCTTCCCTGGCTTCAAGGGGCTTCCGCAATGGCTGATGGCTTGGTACGTAGCGGAGTTCGCCGTCCCAGGAGTGATGCTGTCGCCTGTGATGGTGACCGTCGACGGGCCCACGTTGGTCACCGTCACCGTCAAGGTCGATGATCCGTTCAGATACAACGTCCCGAAGCTCAAATTCTGCGGTGAAACGTTCAGCCCCGAAACGTTGAGCGTGAAGTTCTGCTGCGTGGCAGTGACCGCGTTGGTCGCGGTCAGCACCAGCGGGAAACTGCCGCCTGCGTTCGGAATCCCCGAAAGGGTAGCCGTCCCGTTGTGGTTGTCGACGAAGGTTACTCCCGGGGGTAAGCCGCCGGCCTCGGCGATGCCCGCGATGGGGAAGGCAGCCGTGGTCACGGTGAAGGAGTTCGATACTCCATAGGCAAACGTCGCGCTGTTGGCGCTGGTTATGGTGGGCCCCTGCTGCACGACAATCGTAAAGGCTTGCGTGGCGGGCGAACCGACCCCGTTCTGCGCCTTTACGGTAATGCTGAAGTCGCCGCCAACCAACACCAGCGGAGTTCCCTTCAGTGAGGCGGTACCGTTCCCGTTGTCGACAAAAGTAAGGCCGGTGGGCAGAGGCCCAGCCTCCGTGATACTGGGATACGGGAGACCCGTGGTGGTCACCGTGAACGAGCCCGCCGCGCCGATCGTAAAGACGGCGCTGTTGGGACTGGTGATCGCGGGCGGCTGATTGACGGTCAATGTGAACGACTGCGTCGCATTCGACCCAATGCCGTTCGCTGCCGTGAAGCTGATGCTGAAAACGCCGCCGGTTGACGGTGTACCACTCAGCGTTCCGGTGCCATCGTGGTTATCCATGAACGACACTCCCATGGGGAGCGCACCACTCTCACTGATCGCGGGGGCCGGGTAGCCGGTGGTGGTTACCTGGAAGGAATCGCCTGCAGCAAACGGGAACGTCGTTTTGTTCGCGCTGGTGATGGCTGGAGCTTCATCGACCGCCTGCCCGCCGCTGACCATGCCCGCGCTTCCGCCATGGTTGCTGTCGCCCGAGTAGCTCGCCGTAATCGTGTCATTGCCTGCTGGCAGCGCAGAGGTGGTGCAGAACACAGTTGCCGGAAGAGTAGCGACCGAATTCGCGCTGCACCCTGTGTTCGCGCTCCAGGTTACGGTACCGCCTGTGTTTTCCGGATGAGTCCGGCTCTTTCGGGTCAAACCTTTGCTGCCCGCTCCACCGCGACCCACGACTTCTCCGTATTCGCCGCCGATGACCGCCTTGAATGTTACTGGCTGGCCAAAGAGCGACGGGTTCTGGCCGGATGTAACCGAGGTTGAGGAAGTCGCGCTGCTGACGCTGAAGTTGTTGGTCTGCAAACTGCTCGCAGTGGCGTAATTGGTATCGCCGGAGAAACTCGCCGACATCGTGTAAGTGCCCGTCACGGTATTGCCATCGGGAGTAAACGAAGCGCTGCATGTCAAGGTGCCGCTGCCCGCCGGCATGCAACTGGTCGTGCCGAGCGTGCCGCCAGGGGCGTTGGTCGAAATGCTCACGTCGCTCGCGGTGGGCGCTGCGGCGTTGCCCGTCCATGTTAGCGTGGCGGTGATCGTCGCCGGCATATCCTGGCCATAGCCTTCCGAGCCAGGGAGGACGGTTGTTACATTGATCGACGGCGTCTGCTGGTTGACGGCTTGCATGGCCGAGCCGTAGCTGCCACTGTGGTTCGTGTCGCCCGAGTAAGTTGCGGTTACCGTGTTCGAGCCGCCCACGGGTAGAACGGACGTGGTGCAGGTTGCCATCGCGGGAAGCGTGGTCGCCGCGCTGGAACTGCATCCCGTGTTCGCGCTCCAACTTATGGTTGCGCCGCCGAGATTGTCCGGATGCGCCGGGGCTTTCCGGGTGGAGCCTTTCCGTCCCGTCAGGGCTCCGCCGCGCCCCACCACGTCACCGTATTCGCCGCCGACGGTCGCGGTGAACGTCACCGCCGAGCCGTAGGTGGAGGGATCGGTGCCGGAGGTCAGCAGCGTCGAGGTTCCTGAGGTGGCCTGGGTGATGCTGAAGTTGTTGGTTGCCGTAGTGCTCGATCCCTGGTAGTTGCTGTCTCCCGAAAAACTCGCCGACTCGGTGTAGGAACCGACCGTATCCGCCGCGGTTGGTGTGTAGGTGGCCATGCAGGTAATGGCGTTGCCGCTAGGCGAGCCGCAACTGGTCGCGCTATAGCCGCCGCTCGGTCCGTTCCCGCCGATGGTGATGTCGCCGGCGGTGGGCGCGGGGCCGTTGCCAGTCCAGGAGAGCACGGCAGTGATGGTGACCTGCGCATCCTGTCCGTAGGCTTCCGAAGACGGGCTCACGGTGGTGACCGCGATCGAAGTCTTGGCCTGGCCAACAGAGAACGGAACGCAACTGCTGGTGCTGCCGATGTAGTTGTTATCTCCCGAATAGCTTGCCTGGAAAGAATAATTCCCAGCCGATAACGGGCCGAAGGTGCTGGATTGCGGCACGCTGCCCCCGGACAGCGTCTGGGTAGATGAACCCATGGCCGTCCCGCCGCAGGATCCGCCCCCGTAGAGGTCATAGGTGACGTTGCTGGTGGGAGTGGGGCCGCCGCCGGAAACAGGCGACACCGTGGAGGTTGCGTATGCGGACGCTCCCGTCACCTCACTGCTCGACCACAGTGCGTTGGTGGCGGCATCGTAAGACTGCACCGTCGTCTCCGTGCCGCCCTTGGGCACGGTCAACGTGAAGTTCTGGGTCGCGTTCTGACCGACTCCGTTGCTCGCCGTGAAAATGATGTTGAAGGTGCCAGCCTGCATGGGCATGCCACTGAGCGTTCCGGTGCTGGTATGGAAGGAGACACCGTTGGGCAGGGCTCCGCTTTCGCTTATGGAAGGCGTCGGGGAACCCGTGGCGGTCACGGGGAACGAGCTGGCGCTGCCCAAGGCGAAGCTGGCGCTGTTCATGCTGGTAATCATGGGGGCAGCCTGGGGCGTGATGTTGAGGCACCATCCGTTGTTGATCGACGCCGCGCCGCTGGAGGAATTGGCCATGGCGTAGAGCGACCAGGTTCCGGTCGCGCTCGAATTGCCAAAGACGCCGAGGAGCGTGGCTGTGCCGTCGGTCGCCGCGTAGTTCCCGGCTGTCGTTGCGGGCGCGGGGGCTGGGAATATCAGGCTGGTGCCGCCCGTCAGGGAAGTGGGCTTGAAGGTTCCACTCGAGAGCGGCGAGCCTGCCGGCAACAGGTTGCTGGCAGAGTCGCTGAGCAGAATGTTCACGCCGTTGACGGTCGAGGTGTCGCCGACGCGGGCAAACGGAATAATCTGCGCTCCGGTCGGGCCGACGAGCAACAGGTCGGTATTCGGGATGTCGCTCGAACTGATTCCGTTCAGGTTGACGGTCAACGCGCCGACGTTTTCCGTGGCCGTGACAAAGATGTGCGAAGCATAGGGTGCTGCCGCGCCGGCTGTGCTTGGAATGCCGATCGATCCGCTATTGCACCACTGGTTGCCCGTGCCGCTGGGGCCGCTTCCGGTGGTGTGGTTGTCGACTTCCTGGCTGAGGAAGCCGCTGCTCGGCGAATAGCTGGTATTCACGCTCAGGTAGCCGTTGTACTGGGCGGTGATGACCGGGTCGCCTTCGGTGGTGAAGGAGGTGGTGCAGAAGGCTTGGCCATTACTCAAGGGTGCTGGATTGCCTTGACTGCAGGACAGATTGTTATTCCCCTGGGAGAACGTGACTGTGCCCACACCCACGGGATGGCCACCGCCGTAGGTAACCGTCGCCGTAAACGTGGTCGAATTGTTCGGCGACATCGTAAAGGATGGATTCTGCGACGACGTGATTACAGTGGTCGTGGACTGCGGCGGGGCCAGGGCCTGGAAGTTCGCCGTCATTGTCGCCGGCTGGCTGGGCATGGTGAAGGTGGTGCTGGCTTGCGCGGCGTTGTCGAAGGTTCCTCCGGACCAATCCTCGAAGACGTATCCTGTGTTGGCGGTTGCCGACACCGAGACCGGCGCATTGGCGGCATAGTAAGTCCCAGAGGTGGGCATCGTCACCGTTCCAGCGCCCGCCGGGGAGACCGCCGTCGTCAACTGGTAGGTGGTTGCGAAATTCGCGGTGTAGCTGATTCCAGTGGGAGTCAGCGGCGAGTGCGACTTCGTGCTCCCGGCACCGTTCTGGGAGCGCGCATCCCCGGTGGTGCTGGAAATCGTAATCTGATGTGACTGCCCGCCGCCGTCCGACCAGTTCGTCCAGGTATTCTGCACTCCATTCGCAGTCTGCGGCGAGGTTACGGAAATCGTATGCGTTGAACCGTTGGTCAGCGAAAGCACTTTCTGCGAGGTGTAAGTCGAACTATCCACCGTTACCTGGAGCCCGGACGGATTGGTGTTAAACGACACCGACACAGGGCCTCCGATGATGGTGGTGGGATCGCTGGCGGTAGGACTGTTGCTGGCGCCGCCGCCCGATACCTGGGCGGAATTCGTTACCGAGCCAGTGCCGATGGGCGCGGTGTAGAGGACGCTTATGGTGAGCGTGAGAGTATCGCTCTCGCCGGCAGCCATCGCGGAGGTTCGGCTGCAACTGGTTCCCGAGCAACTCCAGTCCGAACCGGTGCCGCCTCCCGAGTGGGCAGTCTCAGTAAAGGAAACCTCGCTTAGCCCGGTGGGCAGTGTGTCACTAAGACTGATCGTGCCCGAGGTCGCGCTCTGGCCAGTATTCGTGACCGTTATGGTGTAGGTGTCGGACGGATCGCCCTGCGTGAAGCTGGCGGGGCTATTCGTCATGCTGATCGAAAGCGTGGGCGGCGTCGCGGCCTGGTTGATGGTGATGTCCGCAGTGACCGTTTGATTGTCCACGGTGACTGGGACGGTGCCCATGCCACTCGAACCTCCCGCAGCGAAGGTGCCACTGGCCGTGCCGCTGGTGAGTGAGGAGGGGAAACCAGAGATCGTTCCCAGGGTCGGACTGCCGTAGCTTACTGGGGTTCCGGTGGGCACGCTGAATCCGCTTCCGCCGTTTGAATCGTGCGTGAGGTCGACCGTCACGGTCGTGGAGGTATTGGTGTTGATCGGATTGGGGTTGGCGCTGGCACTCAACTTCAGGTAGGGACTGAAGGTCGCGGTCGCGGAATTAGCATAAACGCTGTCGCATCCGCTATTGCCAGGTCCGGCGTTGCATCCCCACCAGTTGTC
>Ga0187887_10003036_pt1 | contig 13156 bp, 7 predicted proteins | sample June2016WEW_7_10_FD_132977 | JGI IMG/M metagenome (GOLD analysis project Ga0187887, IMG submission 132977) | Peatland microbial communities from SPRUCE experiment site at the Marcell Experimental Forest, Minnesota, USA - June2016WEW_7_10 | ecosystem: Environmental > Terrestrial > Soil > Wetlands...
GAACGGCCAGCGTTATCGTCACCACTTCTGGTGGCAGCAACGCCACTAACACGCTATTCACATACGTTGCGCCTCCCACGGTAACCGCTGGGGCGACTGTCACATTCGTCGTTGGCGGCAGCCCCGTGGCGCTGGATTCCGGGCTGACGGTCAGCACGTCCAGCTCGACAGTGACAGGCGCGACGGTGTCGATCGCCAGCGGGGCAGGCGCCGATACGCTGAACTTCACCAACCAAAACGGCATCACCGGCAGCTTCAGCGCCGGCACATTGACGCTGACCGGCACCGCGACCGTCGCCATTTACCAGGTGGCGCTGGAAAGCGTGACCTTCTCCACCACCAGCACGAGCGTAACACCCCGTACCATCAATTGGACCGTCACCAACAGCGTCGCTAGCAGTGCACCCGCGACCAGCACAGTGGACGTTCTCCTTCCGCCCACGGTGAGCGGAATCTCTCCGTCCAGCGGCCCGACGGCTGGCGGAACCCCGGTGTCCATCACGGGAACCAACTTCACCGGCGCAACCGGCGTGACCATCGGCGGCGCAGCGGCTACAAACGTTGTGGTGGTGAGCGGCACATCGATCACGGCGACCACCCCGGCAGGCACCGCGGGAACAGCTAGCGTTGTAGTCACCACGACTTATGGCAGCAACGTCGCCAACACGCTGTTCACCTATGTTGCGCCCGCGGCCACGACGTTGTCGGCTACCGGCGGCACGCCGCAATCGGCGACTGTGAACACGGCCTTTGGCTCGTCGTTGCAGGCGACGGTGAAAGACCAGTTCGGCAACCCCTATCCCGGTGCGAGTGTCACCTTCACGGCGCCGGGCGCGGGAGCCAGCGGAACGTTCAGCAACAGCAGCAACTCCGTCACAGTGACCACGAACGCGAGCGGCGTGGCCAGCGCCGGCACGTTTACGGCAAACACCACTCCGGGCACATATGGCGTGACGGCTAGCGTCTCGGGCCTGGGATCAACGGCGGCTTTCTCGCTGACCAACAATTCCGGCGCGGCGACGCATCTTGTAATTCCCGGCGGACCGGAGCCATTCTACACGGCGTTTGGTTTCAGCATTTATGCCTACGATGCTGGGGGGAACCTGGCAACCTCTTACAACGGAACTGTAGCGTTCACCAGCTCCGATCCGGGCTTCGCCAATCTGGGTCCGGTCACTCTGGTCAATGGAGTAGGCACTCAGACCGGTGTACTTAGAACCGCCGGGATCGACACCATAACGGCCACGGACGTATCCAATTCTTCCATTACGGGCACCGGCTCATTCACCATCCCGCCAGGTCCGGCGGTTTATCTCGTGGTAAGCGCGCCGTCGTCGGCTATTGCCGGCTCGCCCATCAGCTTTACGGTGACGGCCTATGATCTTTTCTTAAATGTGGCCACCGGCTACGGCGGCACGGTTGCCTTCACCAGCTCAGATCCCAACGCGATGCTCCCCGGAAGCACCGCAATCACCAACGGGACCGGCACCTTCTCCGCAACCATGGAGACGGCCGGAACGCAAACCATCACGGCAACCGATTCGGTGAACAGCTTGGCAGCGAGCAGCGGAAATATCAGCGTCACGATACCCGCCCTTGTGGTAACAACGCCTAACGACGACGCGGGCGCGGCCGGCAATTGCACTGTGCAAACCACGCCGGGAACGGGTACAGATGCCTCGTGCAGCCTGCGCGACGCGCTGCTCCAGTCCGCCGCTCTCGGCTCGGCCAGCATCACCTTTGACGCGACTGCATTCGCCAGCGCGCAGAGCATCACGCTCTCCAGCGACACGCTGAACATACCCTCGAATACCACGATCACCGGGCCGACATCGGGTTCCGGCGCCACGCTCAGGAACCTGGTGACGGTCAATGGCAGCGCGGCGTCCCCGGTCTTCACGGTAAACAGCGGCGTCACCAACGCCAGCCTGAGCGGGCTGATCGTAACCAATGGTTCTAGCGGTTCGGGCGGCGGCATCAGCAACAGCGGCACGCTAACGGTAACCAACAGCACCATCTCCGGCAATTCAGCCAGCGCCGCCTACGGTGGGGGCATCTTCAATGCCGGCACGCTGACTGTAAGCGACAGCACCATCTCCGGAAATTCGGCGGCAAATGGACAAGGCGGCGGCATCTTCAATGCCGGCACGCTGACTGTAAGCGACAGCACCATCTCCGGCAATTCAGCGGCCGGCGGTCTCGGCGGAGGCATCCTCAATATCTCCGGTACGGTGACAGTCTCCGACACGACGATCTCCGCCAATTCCGCCGACGACGGCGGGGGTATCGTCCTTCAACCTGCAACCACCGTCAACCTGGCTAACGCCATAGTCTCCGGCAATTCGGCGGCGGTCAGTAGTCCCGATCTCTTTAACATTGGCGGAACCCTCAACGACAACGGCGGCAATCAGTTGAATTTGAGTCCCACCGCCATCAACCTGGGCTTGCTGGCCAATAACGGCGGTCCTACGCAGACCATGCTTCCCCTGCCGGGTTCGCCGGCCATCTGCTTCGGGACTTCGGCCAACGCGGCTGCGGTCAGCGGCGATCAGCGCGGCCTCGGCTTCGATCCCAATTGCACGGTAGGCTCCAACACGGTCGATTCCGGCTCGGTGCAGACCAACTACGGGCTGAGCTTCACCACCGAGCCGCCCGCGCTGCCCTATTGGGTCTTCACCGGGGTGCCGATATCGCCCGCGCCGGTGGTCGGCCTGACGGAAAATGGCGTCGTCCTCACGGCGGCAACCAGCTTAATATCCATGAGCGACAACGATTCACAGCTAGGTGGGACCACTGCGGTGGCTTTGGCCTCGGGCTCTGCTGCCTTCCCCAACCTCATCATCGCCTCGCCGGTTAGCGGCGACACTCTGACGGCCACTCTGGCCCTGAACCCGACGCTGGCCCCGCCGCTCAATCTGACGGCCTCCAGCAGCCCCTTCACCGATCTCACCGGTCAAACCATCAGCTTCACGCCCATCACCGGAACGCAGTATGTGGGAACGCAACAGTCCCTTTCGGCGACGGCCAGTTCCAGCCTTCCGGTCACATTCTCTTCCACCACTTCCTCGGTCTGCTCGGTCTCCGGCAGCACGCTGTCGATGCTGACGCAAGGCACCTGCATCGTCTTCGCCTCGCAGGCCGGCAACAGCTCGTATGCCCCAATCGCCGCCGCGCAGAGCTTCGCAGTGCGTTTTACCACCCAGACGATCAGCTTCACACCTATCACCGGCACACAGTACGCCCTGACGCAACTTACGCTGTCGGCTGCGGCCAGTTCCAGCCTGCCGATCACCTTCTCTTCTTCCACAACCTCGGTCTGCTTGGTCTCGGGCAGCACGTTGTCGCTGCTGATTCCGGGCACCTGCATCGTTCATGCCTCGCAAGCCGGCAACGCCGATTATGCTGCCGCCCCGCCCGCCGCGCAGAGCTTCGCCGTGACCATTGCTCCGCAGACCATCAGCTTTACGCCCATTGCCGGCCCCCAGTATGTTTCGACCCAGTTGACGCTGTCGGCCACGGCCAGTTCCAGCCTGCCGGTCAGCTTCGCTTCCACAACGCCTTCAGTCTGCTCGGTCGCGGGCAGCACCTTGTCCCTGCTGATCCAGGGCACCTGCATCGTCCACGCCACGCAGGCCGGCAACAACGTCTATGCCGCCGCCCCACCGGCCGGGCAGAGCTTTAGCGTCAATGGCGCTTCGCAGACCATCACCTTCACGCCCATCACCGGCACGCAGTATGCCTTGACGCAACTTACGCTGTCGGCCACGGCCAGCTCCAGCCTGCCAGTCACCTTCTCTTCGACCACAACCTCGGTCTGCACCGTCGCGGGCAACACGCTATCGCTGCTGACCGCCGGTGCCTGCGTCATTCAAGCCTCGCAGGCTGGCAACACTGTCTATGCCACGGCGACCGCTGCGCAGAGCATCGGCGTGCATCTTGTCTCCCAAACCATCTCCTCCTTCCCGCCCGTTACCGGCGCCCAGTATGCCGCCACGCAACTGACCCTGTCGGCCACGGCCAGCTCCAGCCTGCCGGTTGCCTTCTCTTCCACCACAACCTCGGTCTGCTCGGTCTCGGGCAGCACGCTATCGCTGCTAACCGCTGGCACCTGCATCGTTCACGCCTCGCAGGCCGGCAATCCGGCTTACTCCGCGGCCACCACCGCGCAGAGCTTCGCCGTCCGTCTTGCTTCCCAGACCATCACCTTCACGCCGGTCACCGGAACGCAACATGCCGGGACGCAACTGACTCTGTCGGCCACGGCTAGCTCTACCCTCCCCGTCACCTTCTCTTCCACCACAACCTCGGTTTGCTCGGTCTCGGGCAGCACGTTATCATTGCTGACCGCGGGCGACTGCATCATTCATGCCTCCCAAGCTGGCAGCACCGTCTACGCCCCGGCCGCCACCGCGCAGAGTTTTGGCGTGAGGGCCAACTGACAACCAACAATCAACCCCAAGTGGGGAGCGCCTAACAGGCGCTCCCCGCTTCATTTTGGCGCCGCGGTTATAGACGGAAGATTGGCAGCGGCTTTCGTCCGAAACTCCGAGTTTTTCCGCAGCCTCTTTGGCCCCTGCGGGAACGTCCAACGTGCAGCCGAACTTACTCAGAGGCTCCCTAGCTCTCTATGCCGGCAGGAAGATGCACCGACGGCAGTTTTCGACACTGCAATAAACGGATGGTGAACGCTCGCGCGAACCCGACCGGAAAGTGATTTGGAGATACTTCGTGTCTGTGATTGCCTGGCTCGGCGTTACATTCGCGCCAGTGTGCGGATTGTTGTGCCTTGCCTGGTTGTCCTTGAAGCATTGGGTCGATGGCGCAGTCATGCAAGGAAGCCGGCGCGCCCTGTTCTATGAATTGGCGAAAGTAGCAGGGCAACCGCATCTTAATTTCCCAGCAGGTGCGGCAAGCATCTATTGTCCCATCCGGCTTTGAGGCGTTTTCCGTGGATGCCGCGTTTTGAGCTCTTGTCCTGTTTGAGCAGGTTGAGTGCGATGCGGTCGAGCACGGAGAAGTTCTGCGCCGCATGACGCGCGCGTTTGCGGTCCAGGTCTTCGCCGAAGCCCACATCCAAGACCCAGTGCGGCTTGTTTTCGATGCCCCAGTGTTGACCAAGCATCGGGCGCCTGACCGGTAATGTGGTAGCGGATTTCTCGCTCCGCTTCGCCCGTCGCCTTATGGCACCGCTCAGAACCGCCGCAATGGCCATCCACAGAATCTCCTCGAGTAGATCTTCGCGCCTCCGCTCCACTCGCGGGCCGCGCAACTGGACAAAATGCTTCCGGGGACTGTCCATCTCCCCATCTCAACAAGCCAAACCCGCTGCGCATATAGCAATTAAGATGCGGTTGCCCTGGCGAAATCGCCCCGAGGGTCTCAATTGGCACGCCGGGTTCCTGGTTTGCCAATTTCACCGTCAAGGCAGCGGCAACATTCGGATCGGACGGTATTTTGCTTCAGCTCCTCATGCATTCGGTATTCCACGATTGCCCTCAATTCAGCAACATCGTCCTTGCCCTGCTTAAGCACAATGAGTCACTACCTCCCGGCCGGTTGTCCGACATCTCGCCCATGAGATGCGGAATTTCTCTTTCATAGTTTTGTTCCTTGGTTTATTCCGCTTCCTTGGCTGGGTCGAGGGTGTGGAAGCCTTCTGATTTGGCGGCTTCGAGCAGATGCGGGGAGGCGGAGACGAAGATGATTTCGGTGCCCTGGAACATGTCGCGGGCGGTAATAGCTGCGCCCAGTTGCAGGGTGTCGGGCCAGCGCAGGGCGGTGCGGTCGAGGAGTTGGCGGGCGGCTTCGAGGACGGCGGGGTTGAGCGGCTCCTGGACCATGCGCGCGGCCTCCAGGCGCAGACTGTCGAGAGCTGCGGTGGCGTCTTCGGCGGAGATGGCGCCGGAGCGTTCGCGCAGGCGGATGGCCGCGTAGACCTCCAGGGGCGTGGAGGCGGAGATCAGCTTGCGGTTGTCCTCGACGGCCTCCATCAGGCGAATGAGGGCGTCGGTGCCCTGCTCGCGGACGAAGAGCTTGGCGAAGGCCGTAGCTTCAAGGAAGTAGCAGCTCACAGGTTCCCCCGTTCCTCTTCAATGGCCTCGGCGATGGAGTCACCATGCGCGGCAACCGGGTGGAAGCGCTGCGTCTCGTCGGCAATACCGGCCTCGGCGCGATTGAGGCGGATGGTGGTGGTGGGATAGGCCGGAGTCTTGGGGTTGGCGATCTTGCTGGTGAGCACGACGCCGCGCTGGATGGCCTCGGCCAGCACTACCTGGCGGGACTCGGGATGCTGGTTCCAGCGGAAGGCCTTGCGCGGCAGGAAGGAGTCGCGAAACCACTTGAGGGCGATGAAGGCGTGGCCGCCCCGTTCGGCTTCGGCCAGCGCGGCGCAGAGTTCTTTGACGCGGGCATCCAGGTCGGCCGGGATCAGCGCCTCCTGGCTGTCGTCGGTCTCGTCTAGGGCGGGCTCGGCAGCCGCGCGCGGCGTCCGCGCGGGACGGAGAGCGGCTTCGGCGCCATCGACGCGCTCGAAGTAGATGCGCAACTCGTCCTCCTCGGGCGACCAGGTGTCGGCCGAGGCGTTGCGGCGCTTACTGCGGCCGTTTTCGCCGCAGAGCTCGACGATGGCCTGATAGCCCGGAGGCGCCAGAAAATGCAGCGCCCGCGCCAGGCCGGGGTCGGCGGAAAAGCTTAGATCGCTCAGTGCTTCTTCGATAATCTCTTCCGCGTCGGGAATGGTGAGGTTGTTCACGTCTACGCTGCTTTGGGCAGCTTTTGTCGATTTCATTCTTTCTTCTCCCTATGCCGCTCATTCCGCCTGCGCGCCACGATCTCCGGGGCTTGACGGCCTGGTTCCGGAGTTGGGCAGCGCCCACGGGAAATGGAGCAGCCTTAGTTTTAGACTTCGCTCAGAGCGCGGAGGATTGGCTTTGCCTTTCCCCCTGGGTTGCGGGCGGCCTTCGCTATCCCCGCGATGCTTTGAGCTTCCTTTCGGCCGATTTGAGGGCGCCTGCCTTTATCCGGCAGTTGCAGGCTTTGCCCAGCATTTCCCGATGAAGTTAAGGCGGCTCATGGCATTTAAGGTGTTCATTGACTGACTCAAGGCCATCTTCCGCTGGTTTCTCCCGCCGAGCATGAATTCGAGAAATACTTCAAGCTAACCGCTCTGTCTGAAGCTATACGCCGTTCAGTGCGGCAGGGTAACGATAAAGCGGCTCCGCGAGCGATAGCCAAAAGAACTTTGCCCACCGCACCCCATTTACCAACCCCACCGCAAGGAAAAAAGTTACACTTCCGCTCTCGCAATTCCATGCGGAGAACGTAATCCGTACAATAGACGATTTGCGCAGCCGCTTGCAACTGCTTTCTTCCGCCGGTTGACTTCATCCCGGCTGCGCGGCGGCGGCCCTGTCCCCGATCTGGCCGGACTCGACGCGCCCTAGTTGAAATAGGCCTTGTTTTTCCCGGCAAAATGGGCTTTCTCCGTCGGCAGATCGTCTTCCGCAAAGATCGCGCCGGAAGGGCAGATGGATGCGCAACTGCCGCAGTCGATGCACTCATCCGGATTGATGAACAACTGGGAGACGCCTTCGGCGGCGGGATCGACGGCCGAAGCCGGGGCAATGGCGGCGGTAGCGCACTCGGCGGCGCAGAGAAAGTCCTTGACGCATGTATCGGTAATTACGTAAGCCATAATGAAGCTCCTTGGTTGTATCGGCGCTTGAGATGCCTGCGCCAATACTCCAAGGCTATCCAGTTCCAGGCCGTTGACTCGGTGACTCAGGTCACAGCGCGGGGAACCGTCGCCAAATAGCGCTGCCGAATCAGGCTGATAGGCGGCGAAGGCACGGCAGGCCCAGGGCCTGGTCCATGCTGGTATCAGCGCGTTTGCATTCTTTGCTGAATCTTCGGGTTTTGTGCTATTATCTTAGGCGAACGGAAGAGTTTCATCGTCTCTCATCAGGTCTCTTTCGCGCCTGAGGCCCTTCGTGGTACTCATGCTTCATCATAAAGCACCTTCTTATGGGCTTAGCAGGAGGGTAAATCCATGCCAAAGGAAAACGGAAGCGGCTCCCCACCCGGGAATCCCAAAGATGAGACGCTTGGGCAAAGCCCAAGAACCAACCTTCCAGAGCAGTGCGTAGTGAGCAACGACGGCGAAGCCGACCCCGACTACGAGGAGGAAGGCTCCGAGAAGCCTACGGGACGAATCCACTGGATCAACCATGCTACCTTCTACCTTTCCATCATACTAGCCGTTTTGACGGCGGGCACTCTCCGCGTCTACTACTTGCAGCTCCAACAGATGGCAAGACAGACGGCCTCGGCCGAATCTTCATCCTACGCGGCCTGCGTGAGCGCTCAAATTGCGCGACAGACCTTGTTGGAGGTTCAGTCTGGCGAAGCTGACAGTCACAACGCCGCTTCTGGAACTTTGGTGCAGGCTACAGCCGAAACACGTGGCAACTCCCCTCTTCTCACGTTTGGAGCCCTCTGGACAAGCCCCACGCAGCAGAGCCAAAGTCAAAGCAATGGGATGCCTCAAAACTGGGATAACGTGAAGTTCGGGCTGACCATTTCCAATGTCGGAAAAACTGCTGCGCAACGGGTGCGGGTGAAGTACGCGTCGCAGATATTGGCACAAGGCGATGACCCCGCGTTTCAAGGCGAGAACATTCCGTTTGATTACATCAATGAGGGCGTTCTTGCCCCCAGTTTTTTTCAGGGTCCCACAGTGGCGGCCCTTAGATTATTGGATAAAAAAGGAAAACCAATTGGGGACCTGCCACGTGCTCAGTCGGAGGAGTTGCAGTCGGGCAAGCAGTACATCGCCATATTTGGCCGCGCTGATTACAGGGACACATTCGGTATGGACCATTGGCAGACCTTCTGCGTTGGGGTTGATGCGTTTCAGCCCGACATGGCCGCCCTTCCAAAAATGAGGCACTCAGTCTGCGGGAATCATAACGAAATAGACAAAAACCTCATCTACTCGATCCCGAACCAGACGACCGGAACGGCGGCGTCCACTCCAATTGCGGAGATTAAATGCATCGCTCCTAACGAACATTGATTTCATTTGCGTCAACCGTTTTATTACCTTTACAACCAACGCTGGGATCATGGTTTCCCACCCATTGCGCAAAGTACGCACAATGGACGGGGAACCCGGCAAATAACGTGTGCGTCGGGTACCTGGCTGTCTTAATCGCGGTTTCCTCGGGGCGTTGTCACCGTTCTTGCAATGCGAGGATCGTGGTCTCCCACCCTAGCCGCAAAAACAAAGACGCGGCGAGGGTGGGGCACCCATGAATCCGTGCTGCTCTGAGAGCGTTCTAGAAGCCGGCCTGCGCCGCGCTCAGTTCCGCTTGGCGGAACTGGACCCGCGCCAGTTCGACCGGCTCGGAATAGTGGCCGGCGACAATCGAGGCGGCGTTGCTTTCATCCTGGAAGGGCCGCACCGCTGCCAGCTTAATGGCCGATTGAGCGGCCATCCGCGCCACCGCCGCTTTGCTGGAAACCGAAGTGACCAGCGCAAGGATCGCGCTCACCACCGTTCCCACCGCATTGATCGCATTCAGCACGTGCGCCTGGCTCGTGGGATTGGTCACCTTGGCCGCGGAGAGCAGCGCGGCGTTGACCTGCTGTTGGAAGGTGACCACCTGCGTCTGCAGCTCGGCCAGCACGCTCTGGGCCGGATTCGCCAGGTACGCCTTGGCCTGCGCGACCAACAGCTGGGAGGCCGCGTCAAAGCCTGCCGTCGCCGCCGCAAAAATCGGCGCATCCTGGGGAGCCAGCAGCGCCGCCGTCGAATCCACCGTGGCTACGGCGCTTTCCAGGGCCGGCGTCCAGTTGACGATGTCCTGCGCGACGGTTGTTCCCGAGCATCCGCCCAGGAAAGGCGCGGGCAGCAAGAGGGCAATCAGCGCCCAGACGCCCAGCTTGGCGGTCGAACCGGCTGAGGAAGACCGGGAAGGCGCAGCGTCCGGATCCCTGGCCAGAAGCCCCAACAGGGCGGTGGCCAGAGCGCTGACCAGCGTAACGACAGTACCGCTGCCGGCCGTGCCCAGCGTGATGCCCTGCTGCGAGAGCACAGTGGCAACGGTGACAACCGCGATCAGCAGCCCGGCTGCCGACGTCTTGGGGTGGTTCCAGATATTCGAAATCGAATTCATGCGGGAGCTCCTCGAAATGAAAAGGCGGCCGCGGCCGCCTTGGTTACCGTGAGACATGTCTGGCGCGAAAGAGGCTCAACCTGCCTCCGCGCAATAGGAATGGAGACCAGCGACGAACCCCGTTCCGGCCAGCCGCTGGTCTCGATCTATCGCATCTCCCCGAATTCGAGCGGCACCGTGGTTGCGGTTCAGGCTCGCGGCGGGAGGGCTGAAGTCGAGAGTCGAGACGGCCCCGAGCCCCGGAACCATCCGCTGGAGGGAGGGCGTAGTCATTCGCCGGGCTCGGAACGTCCGTCTCTTGTCTGGCTATTCCTAAGGCTATGCGTTCCCGGACAAATCTTCGGCAAAGCTGTCTTTTAGGGTAATATACTCAACCCAAATGACTTATACGACCGAGAGGCGACGAATTGCTTGACAGGCGCGAATGGCCACTCGATTTTTGATCGACAGAGGCCGTCAACGATCGAGAGTGGCAAGGCGTTTTCCGCGACCTGTAAAGCCCCCGTCTCCCTCCGAACTGAGTTATTCCGCAGCCTGTAAAAACCCGATGGCTTCACGGCAGTCATGTACGGGGTAAAACCGGTACACTTCGAACTGGCCCACTGCCCACAATACCTCCCGCAGCCGGGCGCGCCTCGGCGCTGATACACTGACCCTGCAAGGAGATGCACGCAAAAGCCATGGTTGAGCTGCTGCCATCGATACTTTCGGCGGATTTCGCCCACCTGGCGGATCAGGTTGCCGCGGCGGAGCGGGGCGGCGGCACCACGATCCACGTGGACATCATGGACGGGCATTTTGTGCCGAACATTACCGTTGGGCCGCCGGTTGTCGCGTCCCTGCGCAAGTTCACCCGGCTTCCGCTGGATTGCCACCTGATGATCGAGAATCCGGACGCATTCATCCCCGCCTTTGCAGCGGCTGGGGCTGACTGGGTGAGCGTCCACTACGAGGCCTGCCGGCATCTGCACCGGTCGTTGGAGTTGATTGCCCAGCACGGCATGAAGCCGGGGGTGGTGGTGAACCCGGCCACCCGTGTCGAGCTGCTCAAGAATGTTCTGCCCATGGTGCACCATGTGCTGGTGATGAGCGTGAATCCGGGCTTTGGCGGGCAGAGTTTCATTGAGTTTTCGCTGGACAAGATCCGGCGGCTGGCGGAGTTGCGCCGGGAGCTGGGGCTGGCATTTAGAATCGAAGTGGACGGCGGCGTGGCTCACGATACGGTGGGCCCAATCGTCCAAGCGGGAGCGGAGCTGCTGGTGGCCGGGAACGCGGTCTTTGGGGCGGGGCAGCCGGAGCGGGATGCGCGCGCGCTGCTGGCTGCGGCTCGCGAAGCGGCAGGCCAATAGGATTTGGACATTTTCACCGTTGCTTTCATGCAGGCGTTGCGGCGTCCCACCCTAGCCGCAAAAACAACAAGAGCGCGGCGAGGGTGGGGCACCCAATCTTTGTCTGGGCACCCAGATCGAGAATGGTTGGGCAGAGCAAACAAGATTCTGAAGCATTTAGAACCAGGCTTGCGGCCTGTCGATGGGCCTTAAGCCGCAATGAGGTGGTATGAACCGGTTGACGTTGAAGATTGCCGCGGCGACTCTGGCGATGGTGGTGTTGGGCGGCGTTGCCGCGCAGGCCGCGGTCAAGCAAGCCAAGAAGAAGAAGAACGACCTGAGCGCCAATCCGCTGGCCGGGGTGAACTCCAAGCAGCCTGACAAGGAGCTCTTTGACAAGGCGATGATCGCCATGAAGAAGGGCCGCTTCGACGTGGCGCGGCTTGACCTGCAAACCATGCTGAATACCTATCCGGACTCCGAGTACCGGATGCGGGCTAAGTTGGCCGTGGGCGACAGTTGGTTCAAGGAGGGCGGCACTGCGGCGCTGACCCAGGCCGAGGCCGAGTACAAGGACTTCATCACCTTCTTTCCCAATGCCCCAGAGGCCGCCGAGGCGCAGATGAAGGTGGCCGACATCTACTATGAGCAGATGGAGAAGCCGGACCGCGACTACACCAATGCACAACGCGCCGAGCAGGAATACCGGGCGATGATCAACATGTTTCCCGACTCGGCGCTGGTGCCACGCGCCAAGCAGAAGCTGCGGGACGTGCAGGAGGTTCTGGCCGAGCGGGAGACGGAGGTCGGCCTCTATTATGGGAGCCGCGAGAACTATGCGGCGTCAATTGCGCGGTTGGAAACCGTTGTGGATACCTACCCGCTTTACTCGAAGAGCGACCAGGCGCTGCTGGGCATTGGCGACGCTTTTGCCGGCCAGGCGCATTTCTTCAAGGTTGCGCCCAATGTTCCCCCCGCTATCCGGGAGCGGCTGCAAGCGGTTTACCAGGATCGGGCGGCAGAAGCTTACGCCAAAGTCATCACGCGCTATCCCATGGCTCCCCACGTGGAGGATGCGCGTGATCGGCTGGTGGCCATGAACCGTCCGGTCCCAGAGGCAACCCCGGAGGCGATAGCCGAGAACGACGCCGAAGAGCGCAGCCGCCAGCCGTTGCGCTTTACCGACAAGACCTTCGACCTCATCAAGCACGGACCCTCGGTGGTCGAGGCCGTGCATGTGGGCGAGCCGAGCCTGGACGACCCTAAGCGCACCCTCGCGCCCGACATCAACAAGCAGAACGCGGCCATCATCAATGGCGCGATCAATGCCGGCAAACCCGCCGCGCCCCTCGAGGTTGCCAAGCCCACCGGCGTCAATGAGCCTCCGCGCAGCGACCAGCCCTCGCAGGCGCCTTTGCAGCTTGAGCGGCCGGAGGGCGGAACCGGCGTGGCCGTCCAGATTGTGAGCGCGCCGAACGCCGCGCCCGCGGCCGACGCCAACCCCGTCCTCAAGGCGGTCGGTCCGGCGGACACAACCCTGCCCGCCGCGGAAAAACCGACCGAGGCGCCCGAGCAGGTCAACGACGTGAAGCCTGGCTCGACGCCGGCCGCCGCCACCGGCAAGCAGAAAAAGCCCAAGACCGACCTGAGCGA
>Ga0187887_10003038_pt1 | contig 13155 bp, 11 predicted proteins | sample June2016WEW_7_10_FD_132977 | JGI IMG/M metagenome (GOLD analysis project Ga0187887, IMG submission 132977) | Peatland microbial communities from SPRUCE experiment site at the Marcell Experimental Forest, Minnesota, USA - June2016WEW_7_10 | ecosystem: Environmental > Terrestrial > Soil >...
ATCGCCCGAAAGTTGTACTACAGCGGCAGCCTCTACGATATTCCCCTGGTCGCTCCCATGGCCTACATCACCTGGATCGGCCTGACCACCAAGGCCGAGAAACCGGGCGCCGACACCCGCGAGGTTTCCACCGTCTACGGTGTATGGGTCGCCCGCTGCAGTATGATTGCGGTGTTTTCCCTGCCCTTATTCGCGGCTTGGGCTATGTCGGACGTCGTCGTCCCTCCGCGCATCCGAATTTTTCGGCTCACTTTGACTCTCGCCGCCGCATTCTTCATGGGCGTGATGGTCTTCGTGCGCCAGAATCTGCTCGACCGTGAACTGATCCACTTGCTCGACCACTCGCGGGATTCCTTTGACAACCTGCAACGTCTGCAGGCGCAGATCCTGCAGTCGGAAAAATTGGCTTCGATCGGCCAATTAGTCGGCGGCGCCGCCCACGAACTCAACAATCCCATCACTGCCATGCTGGGTTATTCCGACATGCTGCTCAGCACGCGACTCACCGCCGAGCAGCAACCCCTCGCGGCCAAAATCGGACAATATGTCCGTCGCACCAAGTCTCTGGTCGCCAGTCTCATCAGCTTCGCCCGTCAGGCACCCGCGCCCAAGAATCCCATCGATCTCAATACTCTGGCCCGCACCGCCGTGAAGTTGACGCAACCCCAGTGGGAGGCCCTCGCCATTGAAGTCCGCACCCAGTTCGATGCCACGCTGCCCAAGGTCTTGGGAGATTCCAATCAGCTCTTACAAGTCTGTCTGCAGCTCGTAGCCAACTGCCTGCACCTGCTCAGCGAGCGGGGCGGCCGAGTCTTGACCATGAGCACCGAATGGCAGACGGGCACGGCCGTCCTTCTAATCGCCACCGAATCCCTTCCTGTCGCGTCATCTCTCAACGGTCTCTCTTCCCCAGTCGATCCTGACGACGGCCTGGCCCTGAGCGCGTGTGAGGGTATCCTGCAGGAACACCGAGGCCAAATCTCCCGCGAGCACCACGAAGATGGCGCTACCATGCTGCGTGTGGAACTCCCTATCACCGAGTCCGCTCCCGCCAGGACCAAGGACTCTACCGTGCCGGCGCTGTGGCAATCTCGACCGTACGCTTGAGTTGCCCGCAGGCCGCGTAAATGTCCCGCCCTCGCGGACGCCGCACGAACGCCGGTATTCCACTGTCCCGCAGAATCGTCTGAAACTCTGCAACCCGCTCCGCGCCGGGAGTCGTAAACTCAATCCCCGGCCCCGGGTTGAGCGCGATCAGATTCACTTTGCAACGCATCCCCTTCAGCAATTCCGCCACTTCCTTCGCATTCTCCGGCGCGTCGTTCACTCCCCCAAGCAGCACATACTCGAACGTGATCCACTCCCGCGCGCGCAGTGGATACTCCCTCGCCGCCGTCATCAGCATTTCCAGATTCCATTTCTTGTTCAGCGGCATCAGGCGCGTGCGCAACTCGTCGTTCGAAGCGTTCAAAGAGATGGCCAGCTTCGGGCGAATTTTTTCTAGCCCAAAATCGTTGATTCGCGGCACGATTCCCGCCGTCGACACCGTCATCCGCCGCTCCGCGATCCCGACTTCCTCCACCAGCAGCCGCGACGCCTTCACGAAATTCTCGTAATTCAGAAACGGTTCGCCCATGCCCATGAAAACCAGGTTGATGCGATCCTCCGGCGGCGAGACCTTCTGGTCTTTCAATAACGCGCAAACCTGCCCCACAATCTCGCCGGCCGTCAGATTGCGCTTCACCCCCAGCAGCGCCGTCAAACAGAACCGGCAATCCACCGCACACCCCACCTGACTCGAAATACAAATCGTCGACCTGCCAGGCTTTTGGGTGGCGCGGCGCTTCAGCGCCGCGATAGGCTCATCCTTTTCGGAACGGGCTTTAGCCCCTGAAGTACCCGCGCCGGGATCCTCGGCTTCATCCCCCGCCTCTGACCCCTCCCCCGCTTCCCCGCCATCCCCCTCCGGCATCCACACGGTCTCGACGCTCTGCCCATCTTCGAACCCAATCAGATATCGCACCGTTCCATCCTGCGAAACGAACTTCTGCTCAATGCGAGGCAGCCCAACCGAGACGCCCCTTTCCGCTAACGTCGCTCGAAGTTGCTGCGACAGAGTCGAAATCTGCTCGATCGACTCCACCCGCTGTCGGTACACCGCTTCCAGAAGTTGCTTAGCGCGATAGCCGGGCTCTCCCACGCTATCGACCAGCGCAGCCAGCTCAACCCGATCCAGCCCAAACAACAAAATTTGCGATCGATCCGCCATACCCTTCAGTCCCAAGAACGCTTGCCGGCTGGGCCGGTAAAAGCACCTCGCGTCTCAACGCAGCGAGCAAAGAAACCACTTAACCCGCTGATTCTAAATCACTAAACTATTCTCGCACACCCAGCGGCGCTATGTCAGAATAGTAGGGGCAGTTCGCAAGTCTTCCTGGGGTCCACCAAGTAGTTTACTAAGTCGTACCTAAATGCAGAAAGCAATGGCCAAAGAAGTCCGCAATATTCGTCGTCAAAAGCTGCCCAACGGGCTGACCATCATCACCGAGCAGATGCAGCACATCCGCTCCGCCTCGATCGGCATCTGGCTGCAGACCGGTTCGCGTGACGAAGACGCCGAATGCAACGGCATCTCCCACTTCCTCGAGCACATGGTTTTTAAAGGGACCGAGCATCGCACCGCCGAGGAAATCGCCCGTCAGGTCGATTCGATCGGTGGCAACATGGATGCCTTCACCGCCAAAGAATGCATCTGCTTCAACGTCAAGGTGCTCGACGAACACGTCCCGACCGCGCTCGACATTCTCAGTGACCTGGTGCTGAACCCGGTCTTCGATGCCGCCGACATCGCCCGCGAACGCGGCGTCATCCTGGAAGAAATAAAAATGGACGAAGATAATCCCGATTACCTCGTCCACGAAATCTTTACTCAGAATTTCTTCAAGGATCACCCGCTGGGCAAACCGATTCTGGGCACAAAAGAGACCGTCAAGCGCTTCGAGCGCCCATCAGTCGTCGATGCCTATGGTCACCGCTTCGCCCCCGGCAACATCATCGTGTCCGCCGCCGGAAATCTCGATCACGACCGCTTCGTCGAACTGGTCACCAAAGCGTTCGAACACATGAAGCCGATGAAGAATGGAAACAACGGCTTCCACTCCTCCGCACCAAAAATCTTCTCGCGCATCATCCTGCGCAACAAGAAAGCTCTGGAGCAGGTCCAGCTTTGCATTGGCGTGCCCGCGCATCCCATTGCCCACGAAAAACGCCACGCCGGCTACATCCTCAACACACTGCTCGGTGGAGGCATGAGTTCCCGCCTCTTCCAGAACATCCGCGAACGCCAGGGCCTGGCCTATTCCATCTACAGCGATCTCAACCCTTACCGCGACACCGGATGCCTCGCCGTCTACGCTGGCACGTCATTAGCGTCCGCGTCGAAAGTTGTGCAGTCGGTGGTGAGCGAATTCCGCAGCCTCAAGAAAACGCCGGTGCCAGAAGAAGAGCTCAAGCGCTCCAAAGCCCAGTTGAAGGGAAGCTTGATGCTCTCGCTCGAATCGAGCACCGCCCGCATGTCGAATCTGGCGCGCCAGGAAATGTATTTCGACCGCTTCTACGATCTGGATGAACTGATCGAAAAAATCGAAGCCGTCACCGCCGAAGACCTCACCGATCTGGCCAACGAATTCTTCAAGACGGAATCAGTCGCGGTAACTGTCCTCGGAAACTTGCCGGGGCTGAAAATTACCCGCGATCAACTAGCCTGCTAACCTGCATCTCGGAGTGCTCCAGCCACAAGCATGAACGGGAAGGGCACGACTTCAGTCGTGCCGTCAGACTCGGCAAACGCTCGCGCCGGCTTTAGCCGCTGAGGGCTCGAGATAAACATTCCGTTGTAACTTCCCCTCCCCCCGCACATCCCATCTCTGCTCGCAGGTAAGACCTGCCGATAGTTCGAAACCACATCCTCAAGGAGAAACTATGAACAAGATTTTCAGCCGTCTGCTGCTCGCGTGTGCTCTGACCGTTTCCCTGTCCGCCTTCGCTCAAGACCAGATGAAGCAGGACGACAGCAAGAAAGACGACACCATGAAGAACGATCAGATGAAATCGGATAAACCGGCGACAACGGCCAAGACCGCCAAACCAAAAACCAAGAAAGCCGCGAAGGACAGTATGAGCAAAGACAGCATGAAGAAAGACGACATGAAGAAGGATGACACGATGAAGAAAGACGACACCATGAAGAACGATCAAATGAAGCCCAACTAGTCGATCGTCTAAGATTCGGGGCGCGGGCACCCAGCCCGCGCCAACTTTCCAGTTCACATCCGCCCGGTTCCAATCCCGCTCTGCATGCGGCCTTACTCAATGCCCGCTGTCGTGCAGTTCTCCCTCGTCCGAATCGGCGTCTGCATCCGCCTCTGTCTCCAGCGCAACATGGCCCGCTCTCGCCGTCTGCAGATATTCCCGCAGGCAGCGCAGGCACGGAACGTACCCCTGCTGCATGGCTTCTTTCGCAGTAAGCGTTCGCTCCGTCGCCTTGTTGTGAATGACGCCGCACCCGGGCACATGAAAAACCTTTGCGTCCGCCGTGACCACAACCAGCATATCCGGTGGGATCCCCTGGCCTGCCTGGGCATGTTCCGATTTAAGTTCCGGCCCTGACGTCAGAGAGTTCGCCACCCGCAATCCGCCTGCAAACAACAAAAGCGCCGCCGCCGGAACCAGCCACGCCGACCATGTCGACCAGCGCTTCCCTCTTACCCGCACATTCTGCGCCAGCCTTTTCTCCAGGCGCCGTCCGAATCCCGCCGGCACTTCGATCGTCTGCTCGTCGATCATGCGCTCGTCCGAATACAGCGCGATCACATTGCGCGTTCCCGCGAGCACCGATGCACAGTGCTTGCAGGCGCTAAAGTGTTCGTCCATCGCCGCCCGCTGCGGCGCGTCGACGTCCCCTTCGATATAGTTCGAAATCTCCCGCCAGACCTGTTCGCAGTTCACCGCTCGCTTGTCTACCATGGCTTGTTCCCCTTCTCGAACGGCAGCCGGCTAAACCAGCCCTGCTCCCATCCAGCAGCCAGCAGATCGCGCAACATCAGGCGCGCCCGCAGCAGCCGCGTCTTCACCGAGGCGACGGAAATTCCCAGCGCCTCCGCCGTCTCCTGAATATTCAATTGCTCCATATCGCGCAGCACGAAGACTTCGCGATACTTGCGGTCAAGCGTCGCCAGTGCTTCGCCCAGTTTCTGCCGCACTTGTTTTCGTTCCAACGATTCTGAAGGAATCTCGCGCCAGTCGGCGAACTCCCGGGGCGCGTACTCGCTCTCTTCCTCGCGCCGGTCGTCGATCGCTTCCATCACCACCGTCCGCTCCCTTCGCCGCCGCATCAGCGCCGCGTTCACCGTAATCTGAATCAGCCAGGTACTGAACCGCGCCTCCGCCCGAAACTGCCGGATGTTGGCAAACGCCTTCAGCATCGCCTCCTGCGCCGCATCCTCGGCGTCAGACTCGTTGCGCAAAATCGCCAGCGCTGCCGCGTATACTCGCCGTTCATACGGCCGCACTAACTCATAAAATAATTCGTTCTGCCCACGCTGCACACGCGCGATCAGGTCCTGCTCGCGCGTCGTGCCCGCCTGCTCCGGATTGTTGACGAGGGCGTTCAAGGCCATTCTTGCTTCCGCTTTTGAGTGGCGCAGCGCTTCAGCACTGCGATTACTTTTCTTTTTCCGCTGGGGCTTCAGCCCCTAAGGAAAACCAACGCCAGCCGTCGCGAATCAGTAGTCCGGATCTTTCTTCCAACCCGTCAGCATGGAAACGAAATTATTCCAGCCGTGCAGAACCACCATCACCAGATGCCCGAACACAAATCCCAAAATCGCCCACATCGTCAGAAAGTGCCACAACCGCGCCCAATGAAATCCGCCCATCATCCACGCCAGCCAGGAAAACTGCACCGGCTTCCACACCGCGAGGCCGGTCAGTACCGAGAGCACGCCCAGCCCGATTGCAGTCGTGTAAGCCTGCTTTTGCAGCGGGTTGTAAGCCTCGCGCACCTCCGGTTTCGGACCGAAAAAGAAATAATGCTTCACCATCGGCCATACGCCCGGAATATCCTTGTGGGTAAACAAAACCTGCCGGTAATGTCCGCTGAAAATCTGATACCCGAGATAAATCATCCCAGTCACGATGTAAATCCACATGAACGTCAGATGCCATTGCAGCGCCCCGCCCAGCCATCCGCCGATAGCGAACGATTTCGGCCAGTTCAGCAAATCCTTCTGCGGAATCTTCGCGCCAAAGCTCGGAAACGCCCGAAAAATCTGCAGCCCGCTCCCCACCATCACGAACAAAGAAATCGCGTTCGCCCAGTGACACAACCGCACCGGCAAGGGATGCTCATATACCGCGCGAGCCACCGTTTCAGTTTCTTCGCCCGTCGTGCGCGTGATCTCAACCACAGCTCCGCTCATGGAGTCTCCAAATTGCTGATTGTTGATTGCTGATTGTTGATTGAAAACGGTTGAGAGTTGTGTGCCTTTAATCAACAATCAGCAATCAACAATCAGCAATTGCTTTTCTGTCACAGCCCGTAGAACTCCGAATACCCCTGATCTTCCCAGTACCCGACCTTATCGCGAACGTTGGTGACTTTCAGATCCGTCAGATACTTCGCTTGCTTATAGCCAACCTTCGTCGGGATATTCAAACGCAGCGGCGCTCCATGCTTGCGCGTGAGCGGCTGGTCATACATCTCATAGCAAAGCAGCGTCTGCGGATGCAGCGCCGTCGCCATGTCCAGTGATTCGTAATAATCGTCCGCGCAACTCACGGTAATGAATCGCGCCGAAGTATCGGCGCCAATCATGGTCAGAAAATCCGCCAGCCGCGCGCCTCCGAAGCGCCCAATCACATCCCACCCCTCGACGCAAACGTGCCGCGTATTCTGCCGCACACGGGGCAGCGCCTGAATTTGCTCCAGCTTATAGTCGCCCGGCTTCTGCACCGCTCCGCTCACCGTCAGCGACCAGTTCTCAAAGGTCACTCCTGGATCCTCCACGTCATATCCGTTGATGGGAAATTTCTCGAACGGCGTCAGGTCCGCATCCGCAAACGTCGTTGCCAGATGACCGCGCCGGAACAGCCGCGCCGAGGCCCAGTCGCTGAACCCCAGCCCCTTCTTGAGCAGCGACTCCTGAAACCTTGGAATCGCAAAGGCCCCCAGCACCAGCACCGGCGCAACTTTCAGCAGTTCCCGGCGCGACACCTGCCCAAACCTGCGCTCACTCATCCCCGGTCGGACAAGCTTCGGCTTCGCCTCAACAGGATTCGATTCAGCGACCTTCGTCTCGACCTTCGTCTCCGCGACGTCAGGCACGACTACGTTCGGCTCGACCGCCTTCGGTTCGCCATCCTTCAATTCGCCCCCGTCCGGCTTAACGTTGTCTGGTTCCATACTCCTCCCACGCCCACCAGCTTCCCACTATGGGATTCAAAAGGTCCCACAAAGTTACGGCCAAGATGCGCGCTGGGTCAATCAAGGATGGCAACCGTGCCCATCCGAGTGCGTCAAACGCCAACTTTCACTGGCCTCAGGCTTACTTTCGAGGGATATTTGTCCGCCGAATTGAGCACTTCCATCCCCGCCGTTTCCGCCCGCAAAGCGGATTGCCAAGGCCAACTGCGAGCGGCCTGCCAAACATGGATGAGACTTTACGGGAGTCGCGAGCTAGAAACTAGTCAAAAGAAGCCAGAAGGACGACGTCGGAAGGAAGAAGTCACAGGAGAAGTGGTTAAAAATTAACGAGCGCCCTGAACTCCTTCGAGTCCAGGACGCCCGGGCAGCCCTCCCCCAGAACTGCTCACCGAAGAAAATAAAATGGCACCCCCTTCCCTGCCTATAGCACTTCCGTGCCATACCAGGATTGAACGCGTCTTCTTTCTATCTCGCTGAAAAACCTGCGCTTCGTGGAATCGAGTCGCAAAAGCCACCGGCGCGCTCTCTGAAGTCTCTGTGGATTTTGCCGATGAGCCCAATAGCCGGAGATTTCCCTTTGCCACACATGTCTCACCTTCATGTCTTCATTTAGCGATCCGGAGATTTGTCGGAGCATTCTCGAGAGCTTGCCTTCAGGCGTGTGCGTGGTCGACCTGCAACGGAAGATTATGTTGTGGAGCGATGGGGCGGAGCGCATCAGCGGGCGTCTGCGTCATGAGGTCATTGGTCTCGCCTTCAGCTCGGAAACCCGAATCTCGGAAATCCTGCGGCATTGCGATCAGCCAGACTGTGAATTCTGCCGCGAAGATTCCCCGATCGCCCGCGCCATCAAGACCTCGCAAACCGCGGAGGCCGTCGGCACTCTGCGCCACAAGGCCGGACATGAAATCCCGGTCCGCATCTGCGCAGTTCCCATTCACAACCTGCATGGTTCCATCATCGGCGCTGTCGAAACTTTCGAGGAAATCCATCCCGCCACAATTCCCGACGATCGCCCGGACAGCCAGCCTCCCGGCTGCGTAGATGACATTACCGGGGTGGCCAGCCACGCCTTGATGCATTCTCATCTGCGGGAAACTCTGGCGACATTCGTGGAACTGCAAGTTCCGTTCGGCGTGCTGTGTTTGCGCCTCGAAGGTCTGGAGCATTTCCGCGCCAGCTTCGGCCCGGAAGCGGCCTCTTCTTTCTTGCGCGTGGTTGCGCGCACCCTTGAAAGCGCACTTTGGAAAACCGACTTCGTCGGACGTTGGTCAGACGATCAATTCCTGGTCATCCTCAACGGCTGCCGCGACGAGGCCCTCTGTTCCGTGCAAGCACGTCTCCGCCGCATGCTGGCCAATGACGCCATCGAGTGGTGGGGGGAGTGGCGGTCGCTGGCCGTATCAATCGGCCCGGCCACTGCTCTGCCTGGCGATACCCTCGAGTCGCTCATGGGGCGGGCCCAGCAATCGCTCAATGCGGCTTGCGCGGAAAGCGACCGCGGCGCCGCTGCCAGCGCCAATCCATCTCCTGGAGCTAGCTAAAGAAAATGTTTGCCATTATCGGCATCGTCGTGGTCTTCGGTTGCGTCGTGGCTGGCTACCTCATGGAGCACGGCAACCTTCGCGTCCTGATTCAACCGGCGGAATTGGTCACAATCGGCGGCGCGGCCATCGGTACTCTTCTGATCGCTAATCCACTCCACATCCTCAAGAAGATCGGGGGCGGCATCGGGGGCGTCTTCGGCGGCTCCAAGTTCGGCAAGCAAACTTACATTGACACTTTGAAAATGCTGTACGACCTGCTCAATAAGGCCCGTAAAGACGGGTTGATGGCCCTCGAATCGGACGTGGAAGAACCCTCCAAGAGCCCGGTATTTTCCAAGAATCCCGCCTTCCTCAAGAACCATCATGTTTGCGATTTCGTTTGTGACTCGCTGCGCATGGCCATCACCGGCATCGACGCCTTCGACCTCGACCAGATGCTCGACCTCGACCTCGAGGTTCACCATCAGGATTCCGCCGCGCCCACCGCGGCCCTCGGCACGGTAGCCGATTCCCTGCCTGGCCTGGGCATTGTCGCCGCCGTTCTTGGCGTCGTCATAACTATGGGCTCGCTCGGCGGCCCGCCGGAAGAAATCGGACACAAAGTAGCCGCCGCTCTGGTCGGAACTTTCCTTGGCATTCTGCTGTGCTACGGATTAGTCGGCCCCATCGCGGCCAACATGACCAAGGCCGCCGAAGAGGAGCATGCTTTCCTTTATGTGATGCGCGTTCTCATGGTTTCTTTTCTGAAAGGCACGGCTCCCATCATGGCTGTCGAAATGGCGCGCCGCGCCGTCCCCGGCCATGTTCGGCCCTCGTTTAAAGAACTCGAACAGGCGTGCCGTGGCGGAGGATCGGCCGCGGCTGCGGCGGCCGGCGCATCCTAAGCGTTTCCGCCCGCAAACCAACACTATGGACAAAACCCGCCCCATCATCATCGTCAAGAAAAAAGGCGGCCACGGCGGCCACCACGGCGGCGCCTGGAAGGTCGCCTACGCCGACTTCGTCACTGCCATGATGGCACTGTTCATCGTCCTCTGGCTGCTCAACGCCAGCAAAGAGGTTCAAGTTGCGGTGGGCGGATATTTCAAGGACCCCACCGGAACCTCCAAGAAGGTCGGCTCCAATATGGTCGGCGCTGGAGAGAACTTTATTCTCAATAAAGACAACATGCCGAAGTTGAAAGAACAGTTGCAACAGGCCATGAAGCAGATGACCGACTTCGACAAATTGAAGAGCCACATCGAGATCACCGTGACTGCCGAGGGCCTACGCATTGAACTGTCGGAATCGGCCGCTGGCACTTTCTTCAACAGCGGCAGCGCCAAGCTCAATAGCGACGGCAGCGAGTTGCTCATCACTCTCGCCCAGGAATTAGGAAAGCTCCCCAACAAACTCTCCATGGAGGGTCACACCGATTCCCAGCCCTATTCTTCCCCCACCTACAGCAACTGGGAACTCTCCACCGATCGCGCCAACGCGGCCCGGCGCGTCATGCAGGCGAACGGAATCAGAGCGGACCAGATCACGCAAGTCCGCGGCTTCGCCGACCAGCGCCTGCGCAAGCCCGAGGCCCCGCTCGACCCCGCCAACCGCCGCATATCTCTCATCGTGCAATACACTCCGAAAAGTGATGACGAAGACGCGAAACCTGCTGCAGGCGATCAAAAGCCCGAAGGCAACAAACCCTCTGCGGCGCAGGGAAAATCCACCGACAAGAAATAGCTTCCGGACGCGAAACTCCTCCCGAATCAGGTTCCCGAACCCGGTTCCCGAATTGAGTTTCCCAACTGAGGTTTGACCCACTCCCGCAACTGTGCAACACTCATCACGGAGTTGTTATGACTCGCGGCCGCGCAGCTCTGAATCACCGTCTCGCACCGCTTCCCCCGCGCGCCTCCTCCTCGCCTTCTTGCTCGCGAACGCGCCCGCCCAGCGTGGTGGGTAGGACTTTTCCACCAGCGACGAGAAGAATTCTTAGGCTTGCTATGCTTCGTCTCTGCCCAACCCAACGCACCATCGCCTGCACGCTCCGCATCCTGTTACTCGTATGCCTGCCCATGGCAAACGCTCTTGGCCAGATCCCAGCCAATGGCCCGGGCGAGGCCTCAAGGTATCCTAAGTACGTTCCAGGAATGTCGAGTTACGACAGCGCTCCGAACACCGGAGTGTTCGTCTTCCATGTTTTCGCCGAGAAAGCGGGCGCTCACCTGAGCGGGAAGGCGCGAGTGGAACTGACGAATCTCGCCAACCACATTGGCGTGTTCCAGATACTCGAAAGCGACGGAGAGGGAGTCTTCGTCAATCTACCGTTCGGAAACTATGAGGTTGAGGCAAGCGCGCTGGGATATCTCAGCGCTCGCCTGGAAGTACAGGCGGTGAGCACGATACACCCGGAGCCGATCGACATCGTGCTGCAGCGCGATCCCTCTGCTATCAATCTCGAGGTCACGGAAGACATCCTGTCTCCGAAGGCGCGAAAAGAAGCCCGGTCCGCTGTATCTCTGATGAAGGTGGGCGACTTTGCGGAAGCGCAGCAGCATCTGGAGAAAGCCTACAAACTGGCGCCGTCGAATTCAGACTTGAACTTTCTACTCGGTTACCTGTACTTCCAGCGCGAAAACTATTCGCAAGCAGGAATGTACTTGACCGCCGCCGCATCCCTCGGCCCTCACAATTCCCAGGCGCTGACTCTGCTCGGCAGAACCGACCTGGCAAGAGAGAACTATCCCGCGGCTCGATCCGCCCTGGAACAAGCGGTTCTGGCCGACGAGGATAATTGGCTCCCTCATAACTTGTTGGCGGATGCGTATCTTCACCAGAAGGACTACGGCAAAGCTCGCGACGAGGCTCAAATTGCAATCGCCAAAGGCCAGCGGGATGGAAGGGCCGTAGCGAGTCCTGCCGAACTAGTTCTCGCGCAAGCGCTCATTGGTCTTGGCCGGGACCGGGAGGCGATTCAAGCCCTCGAACTCTTCCTGAAAAACTCTCCCCAGAATCCTATGGTCTACCAAGTCCACAACTTGGTCGCCGATCTCAAAAAACGCAACTCCAGTTCCTCGCCGGATGAAAACGCGAAAACCTCAGACGTTGATACGTCCCGCGCTGATCCTCTTGGAGCCGTTCCCGATCCCGCACTCACAACTCGGACATGGCGGCCTCTCGACGTTGACGACGCGCAGCCGGCGCTCGCTCCTGGGGTTGTATGCCCCGCCACGCAAGTGATCGACGAGTCGGGGAAAAGAGTGCAGGAGTTAGTTCGCGATCTTTCCCGCTTCGCTGCCGACGAAGACGTATTCCATCAGTCGATCGATGCGTTTGGCTTTGCCACTCATGCGGAGACAAGAAGGTACGACTACGTTGCTATGGTGTCAGAGCCCAAGCCGGGTGCTGTTTCCATCGAAGAGTTTCGCTCGGACAAAGCACCGCAGCAGGGCTATCCCGACAACATCGCAAGCACGGGCTTCATTACCCTGGCGCTCGTCTTTCATCCCGACATGCAAAAAGACTTCGATTTGGAGTGTGAGGGACAGGCCGACTGGCACGGGCAACCCAGTTGGTTAGTGCACTTCCGCCAGCGCCACGACCATCCCAACCGGATGCACGGCTATTCGCTCGGCGATCAGCTTTTCCCCGTCGATCTGAAAGGCAGGGCGTGGATTACCGCCGACAAGTTTCAAATCGTGCGGATCGAAGCCGACATGATCAAACCCATGCCTGAAATCCAGTTGCTCAGCGAGCACCAGACAGTGGAATATGGCCCGGTGCCGTTCCTCAAGAAGAATACAACTCTCTGGTTGCCGAAAACGGCAGAGATCTACTTCGATTTCCGCAAACATCGCTACTATCGGAAGCACGCTTTTGATCACTTCCTGCTTTTCTCCGTCGATACGGAGAACAAGGAAAAGGCGCCGGCAAGCGACCCCCCACAATAGTCAGGACAAAACTGTCGCCGAAAAACTCTTAGTCCTCCAGGCCCGGGATTCCTCTGCCCCTCACTAGGAAATCGGCTCGCAACTGCGGTTCCGTCTCCATGTAGATCGCCGAACTGGGAAGCCAGAGAGTTCTCCACTCTTCCTCGAAGTAACTTCCATCCCGCTTCAAGATTGCCTCCAGAGTCGAACGTTC
>Ga0187887_10003042_pt1 | contig 13139 bp, 9 predicted proteins | sample June2016WEW_7_10_FD_132977 | JGI IMG/M metagenome (GOLD analysis project Ga0187887, IMG submission 132977) | Peatland microbial communities from SPRUCE experiment site at the Marcell Experimental Forest, Minnesota, USA - June2016WEW_7_10 | ecosystem: Environmental > Terrestrial > Soil > Wetlands...
ATCCGCGTGGACCTTACGATATGTTGAAACTCACGAAAAACCCAAATCTCACCGAGCAGGCGTACCAAAGCGTCAAACAACAGCTGCTCAATGGATCGTTTCCTGAAGGATCGAAGCTCACCGAAGAGTATCTGTCGAGTGCGCTGGGCATCAGCAAGTCACCGGTGCGAGAGGCGCTGATGCGGCTGGAAAGCGAAGGCCTGATTAATATAGAGGCGCGGCGAGGCGCCTATGTGCGCAAGTTCACGGCCAAGGAGGTGCGCGAATTGTACGACGTGCGCGCGCTGTTGGAGGTCCATGCGGTGAGTACGGCCAGGATAACGCCGCAGCTGCTGGAGGCGATGGCGGCAAGTATCGAGCGGACGCGAGCCAATCTCGAGGCAGGAGACAAACTGAGCCACATCGAGGAAGACATCCACTTTCATGGGCTAATTTCAAGGTCCACGGGAAACCACGAGTTTGGCAGAATCCTGGATAACATTCAGCAGAAGAGCCTGCTGTGCCGGATGGCGACGTTCTATCTCTCGGCAACAACAGCACCGGCGAGTCACCAGAAGATTTACACGGCAATGCGGGACGGAGATGTTGAATTAGCGAAGCGTGAGATGCATGACCATATTCTGTTTGTCCGCGATACGCTGCTGCGATCTTTAGCACATGACGTGGAGCTGGCTGGGGACGAAGCTGAAGACGCTCTCGTACGGGTTCGGGCGTAAGAGGTGGACACGATCGCTGCATGCAGGACGCTTGAAGTATCACGCCGCACTGAAGGAGATTGATTATGCTTCGTCGTACGTTTCTTGCAACACTTCCATTGGCTGCGGCGGGTTCGTCGGCATTGATGAAGGCTGAGGCGCCGGAGAGTAAGGGAACAGAGCAAGCCGGTGCGGCGTCGAGCGAGCTGCCGAAGTTTCAGGCGGCGGGAGAAGACAAGTTCGATCGGCCGGACGTGCATGCGGGGGATCGGCCAGCAGGCGCGAGCTTTACGACGCGGTCTCCGGCGCTGGGATGCTCCGGCGCGGCGGGGACAGCGCATCCGCTGGCGACGCAGGCGGCGATCGAGATGCTGAAGAAGGGTGGGTCGGCGGTAGATGCGGCGGTGGCTGCAAACGCCGTGCTGGGACTTGTGGAACCGACCAGCTCGGGGCTGGGCGGCGATTGCTATGCGCTGCTCTGGGATCCCAAGGCGGGGGCGGTGATGGGGCTGGCCGGGTCGGGGCGGTCGCCGAAGTCGCTGACGCTGGAAATGGTGAGGGCGCGGTCCAAAAATGGAGTGATCCCGCCGTTGGGTGCGATTGCGGTGTCGACGCCGGGAGCGCTTGACGCGTGGTGGACGCTTCACCAGCGATACGGCAAGTTGAAGTGGGCCGAGCTGTTCGAGCCGGCCATTCATTATTGCGAGAACGGTGCTCCCGTGCCGCAGATTATCGGGTACTACATCAAGCGGAATATGGCGATTTTTCTGCGGCCGGGGTCGGGCGTGGAAGAGACGGCGAACGCGGTGCATACCTACCAGGTAATGGGGAAACCGGTCAACGAGTATGACGTGTTTCGGAATCCGGATCTGGCGAAAACGTATCGGATTATCGCTGAGGGGGGGCGCGACGCATTCTATGACGGCCCGATTGCCCAGACGATTGACGCGTACTTCAAGCGGATCGGCGGGTGGCTGTCTGTCGAAGATCTGCGCGATCAACATGCGGAGTGGGTGAAACCGCTGGTGACAAACTATCGCGGCGTGGATGTGTATGCGATGGGAGCGAATACGCAGGGGCTGGCGACGCTGCAGATGTTGAATATCATTTCGCAGTTCGATGTGCGCGGGATGGGATTCCAGAGTGCGCAGGCGTTGCATGTGCAGATCGAGGCCAAGCGGCTGGCGTATGAAGATCGCGCGCGGTATTACGCGGATCCGCACTTCGCGAAGGTGCCGGTGGAGTGGTTGAACTCGATGGAGTACGCGAAGGAACGGGCGAAGTTGATCCGGCTGGATAAGATTCTGGAGCCTGTGTTTCCAGGGCAGGCGCCGAGCCATGGAGATACGACGTACTTCAGCATGGCGGACAAAGACGGCATGATGGTGTCGATGATCCAATCGAATTTTCGGGGAATGGGATCAGGCCTGGTAGCCGATGGGCTGGGCTTCATGTTCCAGGATCGCGGCGAATTGTTTTCGCTGAAGGACGGGCATCCAAACATCTATGCGCCCGGCAAGCGACCGTTCCAGACGATTATTCCTGGGTTCGCGGTGAAGGATGGCGCGCCGTGGCTTGCGTTCGGCGTGATGGGCGGCGATATGCAACCGCAGGGACAGACGCAGATCGTGCTGAATCGTGTGGACTATGGCTTGGATGTACAGGCCGCTGGAGATAGCCCACGGTGGCATCACGAGGGGTCATCGCAGAGCATGGGCGAGGATCCGGCAGGGTTGGGGCCGAAGGGAATTTTGCGGCTGGAGGCGGGGGTTCCTGAGGAGACACGGAAGGCGCTGATCGCGATGGGCTGGCCGATCGGCAAGAGCGATGGCGGCTTCGGGAGGTATGAGTGCGTGGAGCTGCGCAAACCGAATGGGGAGCGGGTGTATGCCGCGGCAAGCGAGATGCGCGCGGATGGCGTGGCGCTGGCATATTAGCGTACGGAAAGATGCAATCGTAACTTGGAAGCGCGGACCGATAGCGCTCCTCCGTGGTTGCCAACCCTTGAATCCCAGCTGAGGATTTTCTTGTCCGCGAAGACTTTCGTCATGGCGAACCTTGAGTACCCGGTGTTCGTGCCTATTGACACGAGCGTCTCAGGGAGTGGCGAGGGGGGAGGGCGAGTCACGGCAGGCGGCTTCTCTCGCTGCACCGCAATCGCCGGCTCTCACTTCCGGAGGCGCCGATGGTGCTGGCGTTCGTGTGCATTGGCGAATCAATGACGCCGGGCAGGTGGAGAGGTCGAGAGACGGCACTGCGTGGCAGACCGTGATGCCTGGCGAACGAGCGACGATGCATGTCGTGTGGGTGTCGGGCAGTGGCGGCTGGGTTGGTGGAGAGGGTCTGCGACTTTACCGGTCGGCGGACGACGGCGCCACGTGGCAACGTGTATTGCTGCCGACCAAGAATCGTGGTGGGCATGCCGTCAGACACATTCGCTTTGAGGGCGATCGGGTAGGCACTGCGGAAGCGGATGACGGCACGCGGTGGAGAACGGTTGATGGCGGTCAGAGCTGGAAGTGAAGTTGGCGGAGTGCAGTTCCCTGGTCACCGCGTAACTTCGTATTCGACGTGGAACGGTTTGAGTGGGGCGTTGGTAGGGAGGTGGTCCTGCGCGATCACTGCGTTGGCCTGCGCCAGGCGCTCGGACGGTAAGGGATGCGAGCGGAAGTAGCCGGCCAATCCTTCCACGGCGAGTTGGCTGAGTTCATCGGGTGGGGTTTCGGCGTGGATCACGTACTCGCGGTGGAGTTGAACCCAGCGCTCCAGCAGGTTGACCGCACCTTGAGCCGAATAACCGTTTGCTACGGCGAGGCGCAGTCCCTCGCGATCAGCTTCAAACTCCTCATCCTTGCTGTAGCCTGCCTGCCACAGGGATATAGGAATGCTGGCAAGCTGGCCGATTGCCTCAAGGTCCACTTGGCGAAGCTTGGCCTCGACCTGCACTCTTTCCACGGCATGATAGCGGTCCACATGTTCGATCTCATGGCCGAGCACGAACGCAAGCTCGTCCTCGCTCTTGATCTGGTCGAGGAGACCAGTGCCGACGAAGACGTGGCCACCGGGAAGGGCGAAGGCGTTGATGAAGGTGGGATCGCAAAGAAGATGGAAGTGCCAGGCGAGTTTGCGCTTCGCGTGAGCCGCTACGCGGCTGCCGACCTGGTTGATGTACTGCTCGAGCGCACGCTGCTCGGGTGTTCGTGGTGGGTCCGCGGATGCGTAGCCGATCGCGAGCTGGTCGCCGATCTGCGCCTCTTCGCCGTCGGAGATGCGGGTAAAGTGCATGGGGACGCGGGTCACGTCGCGCTCCCAGTCCGCTGCAACGTCTACCAGTGCGTTCGCGCTCACAGCGTCGTGGCGGGGCCGGTGTTCGGCGAAGTAGAGAGCGCCCGCGCACACCGCGAGCACGGCTACCAACGCGAGGAGGCGCTTCACAGGAGTCGCCGGACGGATTCGCGATACCGGTTGTATAGGGTTGAGACCAGCATGAGCGAGGCGCCAAGAGCGATGAACGTCATATAGCGATCACGCTCTGTCAGGTGCCATGCGTCACGAATGATGATCTTGCAGACGCAGAGGAGGAGCAGCAGCAGGCCGGTGATCCGGTAGCTGCGCTCGCTTACGCTTAGACCTAGCAGAATGACCAGGACGCCCTCGACCCCCCATGAGAGCGTGACCATTCCTGAGTTCATCTTCACGGCGATCATCAGCGTGACCAGAAGGACCGGCGCGAAGAACAGCCATTGTTCCGGGTGGTCAAGAGCGAGAGCGCGGCTGAAGCGAAACTGCATGGGCGATTCCGAGTACTTCGCCCTGAGCCGGAACGCGATGGGTAAAGATCCGAGAAGAAATGCGGCAGAGAGGGACAGAACAGCTACGTTTCCGTGCCATCCACCTGCGGTAAAGTAGCTGGCGCCGAAGATGTTGTGCGCAACCCCGCGGCTCACAATGCCCACGGTGAGGAGGATGGCCTGCTGAAGGAAGAGCTCTTTGTTGAGCGTAAGCGCGACAAGCAGGAGCATAAGGACCAGGATGGTCCAGGCGAGGACGATCCATTCCGGACCCATCTGAAAGTAAAGCAGGGCAGCGATGGCGCCGGTACCGAACCAGGCGAGCAGGTTGCCGATCGACCAGCGTTCGAGCGGGTCAGCCTCTTTTGCGGACTGCAATTGAGCCCACACGAAGAAGTTGATGATGGCAATGGGAAGGACGGTGTAGATGCGGGGATGGATGGTTTCGCCGGGCAACGCCGCTGCAGTTAAGTTGACGAAGAAAATGCGGGCGAACGAGACGACTAACAGCACGTAGCCTTGCAGCCGAAGCTGCTGCTCTTTCCGCCAGTCGCCGAATTCGAAGAGCAGCAAACCGAAGAGGGCGAGCCCGTCGGCAACTGCGATTGGCTGCAGCTCGCTCCACAACATCCATGCAGCGAAGGCTGAGGCGGCCCACGAGTAGATGTGGTTGAAGCCCTTTTCGCGAGCGGTCTGCGGGAACCGCGCGTAGTACGCGAGGGCATACAAGACGGCGACCACGATGGAAAGCGTCAGCAGCCGAAGGTCGATGCCATGCCACTTGGTGAGCAGGTAGAGATTGACAGCGGCGGATCGGCAGATGGCGAGGACTGCTAGAGTATGCGCCTGCCAGGGGATCTCTTCAATGTCCCAGATGCGATCGACAAGTGCGAGGGCGAGGGCGAAGAGCACCCAGATGACTGCGAGCCATGGCTGAGGCGACTCATGCCAGGCCAGGGTGGCGAGCAACGCCGTCGCAGCCCAGGTGTGCGCCCAGCTTGCGGCGCGCCGGTACGGGGCATCCTGCCAGGTGCAGAAGCGCGACATGGCGTAGAAGGCCGCGGCGGCGAGAAGGATCGGAAGATAGCGCGCCAAGGCAGACGGAGCTTCGAGATTCCAGGACAGCAGACCGATGATCGTGATCGTTGCAAGGCCGTGCTCGTGCCAGCACAAGTCTCTAAACTTGATAAATCTTGACGCAACGCAGAGGGCCACGGCGAGTCCCAGCCACGCACATGCCACCCAGGCTGGAGCGACGTCGAACCAGGCGAGCGCCGCCAAGGTTGAAGTGCCTGCCAGGAGTGTTACCGAACGCAGAGATAGGCGGAGATTGTCTTTTCCGGAGATGGTGATTGTTGTTAGGTAGAACGCCAACGAGAGCATGGGGAGCGTGACGAGACGGGCGGTAATGTGATGTGGGTACAGGTCGGAGGGGTGGTAGTTGATGACGGCTGTGCGGATGATCACGGCTATGGTGAATAGCCACGCCTGGGCGAGGAAATGTTTGTTGTTGAGTAGGCGAGCGCCGAGGGCTGTGCCGATCATGAGGACTGCCCAGCCGACGGCTGTGGCGTCAGCGGGAAAGAGTGCCCATACTCCGATGAATGCCATCGCTGCACCGAGGTAGCTTTGCACCTCAGCGAGGTGTCCGTCGAGGCCGGCAAAGAGGGTACGCCACTTCTCGCCGATGAAATGCGCGTTGACATAAAAGATTGCGCTGCAAGTGAGTAGTTGAATTCCAATGGCGATGAGAGGCTTGCCGGAATGCTGCCGTAGGTCGAGGAGGTTACGCGACTCAAATCCGACGAGGAAGCCGGTGAGAATGCCTGCCAGCAAGCCGAGGCGGCGAAACACGAGTTCGGCTTGCGCGATCCCGGCGATGATCAGGGTCTCGGCAGCGATCATCCAAAGCAGGGCGATGCTGTTGCCACTGAACTTGAAAGGTACGGAGCCGAACATCAGCAGCGTGCCCATGACCGTGAGGAGAACGAAGGCTGGCCGGCGGCGGCGTGTGATCGGCAATTGGCCGAAGGTGAACTCCAGTGCGCCAAGCGCTAACAGCGCATAGAAAGCCAGCTGCGGGCGGGTGGACTGGAACTTCATCACCGCAAGCAGCAGCATCGTATTGGCGAGCGCGGCTATGGTTGAAATTCGTTCGTCGCGGGGAGTGCGAATGCGGCGGGCGACGTACGAGATGCGGAAGATCAGCCAATAGAGAATCAGGATGATCGTGCTGGGCAAGAACTGCAGGAACACGTGACCAGCGACACCGGATGGGTACAACTTGTAGAGCCAGTAAAAGTGGTTTCCGAAGCTGGCCAAAATGCCGAAGACCTCGAGCTCATACCAGCCCATCTTGAGGGCGACGGCCACGACACCGAGGACAAGGATCACACCCGCGGAGAGGGCGTAGACCGTGTCTTGAGTAAGCGCAACAGTGGAGAATGCCAGTAGAAACGCGAGGCCGGTAACCAGTTGGGACTGGTAACGCAAGGTATGCACTGCGAGGGCGACTGCCACGCACAGCAGCAAGATGCAGTTTAGCGTTTCGGAGCTCATCACCAGCATCGCCTGGACGTGGTTCATGGCATAGGTCGTAAAGAACGCGAGTGCCCAACCACCTCCGATGCCGGTGCGGCCGATGAGGAGGTAGCGTTCTTTGCGTTCGAGCCAAATGCCGCCGCCGAGGAGTGCTGCAGCCGCTGCATACAGCAATGCAACCTTGCCGCCAGGGCCCATCGATACTAACGCCACTCTTCCCAGCAGGGCGAAGCCCAGCACCAGCAGGACAATGCCGATTTTGGCGAAGAGGTTCATGCCAAGGAGTTCTTCAAGCGGAAGTTTGGCGCGGAGAAACTCGAGCACGCTCGGACGGGGCGGCGATGCTGCGGCACGATTCGCAGAGCTCGGACCACTCGGCCACGCCTGGGGGCGCACCGGTTGCGAGGTCGTGGGTGCGGATGAAGGGCGTGGTAATGGAGGGGTGACGGTACTGGACGGGGGCAGCTCCGTCATCTGGCAGACTGGCGCCGGCACGTTGAACGGCGGAGGATCAAATATCGGCGCTGCAGCGGCTGAAGGTGCTTCGGAGATGGTCTCGTATATGGTCATTGCCGCGGGAGTTGGCTGCGGACCGTCTGGCTGCGTCAGAGGTGTCGCCGCCGGGATCGGTTGGATGGGCTTCGATACATAGAACGCGCGATCTGGCTGTGGATTGTGTGCCACTTTGTCTAGGGGTGCTGCAACTGGCACGGGCGGAGTCGGTTCTCCTTTAGATTCGGAGGAAGCGATATCCCTGGCAGCGAGATTGTCGGTGACGCTTTCCAGAGAACGGCGAAGAGCCGTCATCTCACCCTTGAGATCCGCCAGGGTGCGCTCGTATTCCAGTTGTCTATCCTCAAGGAGCTTTCGGAGGTTTCCTGTCCGGACCCAGGCCGAGATGGCGAGGATTGGAATCGCGAGGGCTGCCAACCCAACAAGCAGAAAGATGCCTTCCATGCGTACGTCCGATCAAGAAAATGATTGCACTCGATAGTAGAACGTTCCGGACCTGGATTCTTGCGTTTTTATTTCAAGAGGCCCGAGCCTCGCAAATCTCCACGCGCAGCGATCTGGAATAAATATGAGCCACCCTTGGGAAACTCGAGCCGTTTCCCGTGCATACACTTAGGAGAGATCCTGCGAACAGCACCTGCCGGTCCACAGTCTCCGCGGTTGAGAGCTCTCAGGAGGGAAATACCACATGAGTTCACGTCGACTGGCGCTAATTCAGGGCACCTTCCCACCTGCACTCGCGGAAGCAGGACCATCCGTGTCGGGTGCTCCATCCCTGCCGTCCGTGATACTGACCGAACTCCTGCACACCATTCGCTCCGACGAAGATCTCGCCGAAGCGCTCCGCAAGGGTGACTCCGATGCGCTCACCGTCTTATTCAAGCGTCACAGCCGCATAGTCTTCGGTATAGCCCGCCGCATTTTGCGCCATGACGCAGAAGCCGAAGACTGCGTTCAACAGATCTTCATCGATGTCTTCCGTTCTATCGATCAGTTCGATCGGAACAAGGCCTCATTCAGGACGTGGTTGGTTCTTTTCGCCTATAACCGCACGCTGAACCGCCGTCGCTCAATGATTTCTGCCCGGGTCTTTAGCACGGAGTCGCTCGACGATTTCATTCCAGAGCTTTTGGCCTGCACCTGTTCCATTGAAGCGCAAATGCAGGACAGGCTGCTCCTGAGGCAGGCCCTCGGCAATCTTCAACCCCGTCAGCAACGCACCATCGAGCTCACCTACTACGAGGGTCTCACTGCGGAAGAGATCGCGGCACGCACCGGAGAAACCGTCCGAGTCGTCCGGCACAACCTTTACCGGGGCTTAGAGCAACTCCGCCGGCAACTCTGCTCTCACGGCGCTTCGATTAGCAAAGGAGGTCCGCGATGAATGACCACGAACTCTACGAAGTCCTGTGCACGCTCGCGGCTACCGGCCAACTCTCTGCTTCTGAGAAGTCCAACTTCGCCGAGCACTGCCTGCACTGCTCCGCCTGTCGCGATCAACTTCACGATCTAATCTCCATCGGCGCGCGACTGCAGTTCGAGGCGGCCATTCATCCCGCTTCGGCTGCCATGCCCGCAGGCTCGCTTGAAAGGTTCCGCGCCCGGGCCATCCGTGGGGGCATAGCGCCGCGCTCCGCGCCGGCGAGACCATCACCTTCGTACGCGATGGCATCGGCCGCGGCTGTTTTCGTCATCGTCGCAACGCTGGTTTTTATGTCTCATGGACGAAAAGCTGCTGATAGTTTGGCATTCACAACCACTGCGCCAACTTCCGCTTGGCAAAGTCTCTCCGCATCCATCGCTGGGCCAACGGTCACCCCGGAACCTTCGAAGGCTATCCATGCCCACGTCGTGCGACTCGGCCGCGTTCCGCGTACCCATATAGGGACGACGGACGCAAGCTTAATCGATCAGCGATTTCCGCGGACAATCACAACCAGCTACCCGTTCTTTGGGCCGCAGAGCGCAACGAAGCCATCACGTACCGGTTATCCCGCGCTAAGCCGATCGCAGATATCCCGCCTCGATCTCTTTCGCAACCTCGATGATGCGAACAACCGGAACTCCGCGGGGATAGCTCCGGCTGAACGTCCCTTCAACATTGCATCTACCGGAAACACCTTCGACTTCGCAGCCAATATCCGGCAGTTGCACTTCCAGCTTCCAACAGCTCAGTAGCTCATACCTCTCCAAGGAGCATCGCCATGCAGCGATCACGTACCCTCGTGTCTCTATGCGCATTTTTCGTGACAGCTGTAATTTCTTTTGCGCAGTCGCCCACATCGCTGTCAACGCCGGTCTACGTCACCGTGGCCTTTAACGCAGCAGTTCTACAGACCGCCGAAGCCCAGCACGCTTTCAATGAACTTCAGGCAAAGTTCGCTCCCCGTCAGACACATCTGCAGCAATTGAACGCACAAGTTGATTCCCTCAAGAAGCAGATCAACGACAACGCCGCCTCGTTGAGTGAGGCGGACAAATCGGCGAAGCTGCACGCTCTCGATGTCGAGGAACGCCAGTTGCAGCGCGAAGCCGACGACTTTAAAGGCGATACTGACAGCGCCTCGCAACAAGCCTTCCAGTCCGTGGCGCAGAAGCTTTTCGCGTTCCTGCAGGACTACGCAAAGCATCACGCGTACACACTCGTCATCGACCGCGGGTCTGACGCTGCTCCGGTTGTCTGGTACGCCGCCCCCAACGCCGACATCACTGCCGAACTCATCAAGGCCTACGACTTGAAAGCCGCGGCGACGCCTGTCGATCGGACCAACACAAACCTGCATCTTCCCTCGAATCCCACGCCTCATTGACCCGCGTGCGATCACTTAGGGTGGAGGAAGGCGGGCATGCGGTCGTGTTCGGAGCTTATGGTAGGTTTGGCGCTTGCTCCGATTGCCCCTAAGATAAGAACCAACCGGACGGCGTTCAGTCTCCTCTCTCTCTTCCTGGGAGACCTCCGCCTCCTCGATCCTTCATCCAGAGAGAAACCATGAAGCTTAATCGCCGTCACTTCCTCCTCACCGGTGCGCCGGCCGCAGCCGCCGGACTCAGCCTTCTGCATCACTCGACCACGCTTCTGGCCCAGGCTACCGGCCACCCCGCACCCGCTGCTCCCATCACCGAACGCACCATCTCCCTGGTCGGCGACGCTGTCCCCATCACACCGCAGGGACGGACCCAGCACCTCGCCCATCTGCTCGAAAGGTCTCCCAACCCCACCGATGTTTATCTCGCCAACGGCGCCGTACAGGAGCTGGAGGCTGCCATGGCCGCTGCTCTCGGCAAACAGGACGCTGCCTTCCTTCCCACTGGAACTCTCGCCAACAATCTTGGAATCCGCCTGCTCGCCGGCGAAAATCGCCACGTCCTGGTGCAGGAGCAGAGCCACCTCTACCGCGACGAAAGCGATTCCGCCGAGGTACTCAGCGGCATCAATCTCGTTCCCCTCGGCTACAACAAGGCTGCCCCCAGTTACGACGAGATCGCTGCCGCCATCGACGCCGCCGAGAACGGCCGCTTCCCTGTCAAGGTCGGCGCTATCTCCCTCGAAAGCCCTGTCCGCCGTCAGGACGGCGCCAGTATTCCTTACGCTGAGCTCGAGCGCATCGCCACACTCGCCAAACAGAAAAATATCGGCATGCACTGGGATGGTGCCCGTTCCTTCCTCCTCACCGGCACTCCCAACTTCGACCCGCGCCGTACCGCTGCGCTCTTCGACACCGTCTACGTCTCGCTCTACAAATACCTCGGAGCCCCCTACGGTGCCGTGCTCGCTGGCAACAAGGATCTCGTCGCCAAGGCGCGCGAGCTCCGCCACGTTTACGGCGGCATGATCTATCAGGGTTGGCAGGCTGCCCTGCCCGCACTGGACGCACTGCCCGGCTTCTCCGACCGCTTCCTCCAGGCACGTGCCAACTTCGAGCAATTGCTCACTGGCCTTCAGGCCGCCGGCGGCTTCACCGTCACCCGGGTTGAGAACGGCAGCAACATTGACCACGTGCAGATCGCTCCCGAGCGCCTCGCCGGCCTCGAAGCCCGCCTGGCCGCCGCCGACATCCGCGCCCACATTGCTCCCGACGGCCTGATGTCCATCTATATCAACGAGAGCATACTGCGGCGCCCGCCACAGGAGGTCGTCCACGCATTCGTGGGTTAGCCCTTCCTACAGCGTTTCATGACGGGTCGATGCAGGTCGACCTCGAAACGCGCTTTGGCCTTCTATCGCTAAGGGAGAAATAGCAACGATCAATCGTTGCTATCCCTCTTCCCCAGCCGATATAGTCGGAGGTCAAAGCCTTTCCAATCTCCCACTCCACAAGGGGTTCAGCATGTCTGCCGCTCTCTCTCGCTCCGTTCTTCTTTCTGTTGTCCTCTCCGTTGCCGTTCCATCGCTCCAGGCGCAACAGAACGCATCCTCGACGGAGTTGAAGTACCAGGTGCCTCCCGAGCTCATGGTCAAGCTGGTAGACGCTCCACCCACTCCAACCATCAGCCTTTCGCCCGTACGGGGAACGAGTCCTCGACGCATCCTGATCCAGCAAAGTTCCTCGCTGCCAACCATCGCCGATCTCGCCGAACCGGAACTGCGGCTCGCAGGCCTGCGCTTCAATCCGAAGTTGGGCGCACCCAGCCGCACGCGCTATTTCGTATCGCTCAAGCTTCAATCCCTGCCCATTGCCGGAGCCAGCACCAAGCCCGCCCAAGTCGCCATCACTGGCCTGCCCGTCAAGCTGCACGCTCTTTCCACCCAGTGGTCTCCTGACGGCCAGCATATCGCGCTGGTAAATGCCGACGCCGGAACCGATACCAGCGCACGAGGACACACGGGCCTCAGCCTCTGGATCATCGATGTCGTCAGGGCGAGCGCCGCGCGTGTGCCGGGCATTCGCCTCGATTCGGTTCTCGCCAACCCGGTCTCGTGGTTGAATAACAATTCTCTCGCAGTGCTCGCCGTCCCTTCGAACCTGGGTCCCGTGCCTGTCCGATCCGAAATTCCTACCGGCCCTGTCGTGCAGGAGAATGAAGGCCGAGCCACGCCCGCGCCCACGTATGAAGATCTGCTCAAGAGCCCGACCGACGAGCGCATCTTCGAGTACTACGCCACCTCGCAAATCGCGGTGGTGAAGCTCAGCGGCGGAATCATCAGGAAGATCGGCAAACCCGGTGTCTTCGCCAGTGTGGAGGCCTCGCCCGACGGCAAGTACGTCTTCGCCGAAGAACTGCACCGGCCATTCTCTTACACTCAACCGTACGAGCGCTTCCCGCAACGCCGCGAAGTCTTCAATATCGCGAGCGGCGAAGTCAAGGTGCTGGACGACGCGCCTCTGATTGACAATCTGCCGATCAACCGCGATGCAGTTGAACCGGGGCCCCGTGATTTCGGTTGGCGCAGTGATCAACCTGCCACCATCTACTGGGTGCGGGCCGCGGACGGGGGCGACCCCAAGCGCGAAGCCGCAATACGCGATCGCGTGTACACGCAGGACGCGCCCTTCACCGGGGAAGCCAAGCCGATCGCCGAGATCGGCATTCGTTTCCGCAGCATCGCCTGGGGCAATGACCATCTCGCCCTAATCACCGAAGGTAGCTGGAAGGACCG
>Ga0187887_10003045_pt1 | contig 13131 bp, 10 predicted proteins | sample June2016WEW_7_10_FD_132977 | JGI IMG/M metagenome (GOLD analysis project Ga0187887, IMG submission 132977) | Peatland microbial communities from SPRUCE experiment site at the Marcell Experimental Forest, Minnesota, USA - June2016WEW_7_10 | ecosystem: Environmental > Terrestrial > Soil >...
GTATCGGCTGCTGGGACTGATTACGTACTTCACGTCGGGCGTGCAGGAGGTTCGCGCGTGGACGATCAAGCGGGGAACCAAGGCGCCGGGCGCTGCGGGCGTCATCCACTCAGACTTCGAGCGTGGGTTCATCAAGGCTGACTGCTATGCCTGCGAGGACCTGTTCCGGCTGGGCAGCGAGCAGGCCGTGAAAGAAGCCGGGCTGCTGCGGTCGGAAGGCAAAGAGTACGTGGTCAAGGACGGCGACATTCTGTTCTTCAAGTTCAACGTCTAGTCCTCCGGTCCTGCGCGGACGGCGAGAGTTAAAGGCATTCGGGGGGTGCGCCCGGCCAGCCCGGTTAGGTACCCCCCTCCCCCTCACCCCCGCAGGTGCGTTTTTCTGGTGCAAAGCGCTCAAAGCATGGCAGTTAGGTGTGTAGATACCCCCCTCACTGAGGTGTGAAAATTGGGTGTAACTGCCTGTATCCAGAGGCTTTAACCTGTGCAGATACCCTTTCAAAGAACTTAGCTCTGATGTGGAGCAACGGGCGCTTGTGGATGCGGCTCTAAGTGAAACAGCGGGAATAAGAGTTATTGGAGTTGAGAATTGTCCCCACTCTTTAAGTATAGCGAGTTGGCAGGGGTAACTATGCCAACCTTGGTGGAGTTTTATTGGCTTTATTTTCAATGAGTTATAGTGATTCTTAGGTCTTCAGGGGCTTGACAAGCTTTTGGGTTTGAAGGGATCTGACGAGGGGCGTGTGTGGCGGACCAGGATGTGGCGGAGAAGCGGTGGGTGCCACGTGCGAATCCGTGGCTGATTGCGGCTACCGTGGCGCTGGCGGCGTTTATGGAGGTGCTCGACACCTCGATTGCCAACGTGGCGCTGCCGCACATCGCCGGAAATCTTGGCGCGAGCATCGACCAGGGAACGTGGGTGCTGACCAGCTACCTGGTGTCGAATGCGATTGTGCTTCCGGCGGGCGCGTGGGCGTCGAGTGTGATTGGGCGGCGAAATTTTTTTCTATCGTGCATTGCGCTGTTTACGGTTGCCAGTTTTCTGTGCGGCATTGCGCCTTCGCTGCCGATCCTGCTGATCGCCCGCGTGATCCAGGGGGCCGGAGGCGGCGGGTTGCAGCCGATGGCACAGGCGATCATGGCCGACTCGTTTGACGAGAAGCGGAGGGGGCAGGCGTTTGCTCTGTATGGGCTGGTGGCGGTGCTGGCGCCTTCGATTGGGCCGACACTGGGCGGATGGATCACGGACAACTACTCGTGGCGATGGATTTTTTACATCAACATTCCGGTGGGCATCCTGGCGATGGTGCTGGTGTCGCGGCTGGTGGAGGATCCGCCATGGATCAAGGCGGATCGAGCGAATCTGAAGAACCTGGACTATATCGGGCTGGGATTTCTGGCGCTCGCGATGGCGGGCATGCAGATTTTTCTGGACAAGGGCGAGCAGGATGCGTGGTTCGCGTCGAATTTTATTCGGTTCTTCGCGGCGCTGTTTGTCGCCGGCATGATTGGGCTGGTGGCCTGGGAGTGGCGGAAGACGAATCCGATCATGAACCTGCGGCTGTTCAAGTTTAAGAACTTTGCGATCTGCTGCCTCCTGATGTTTCTGGTGGGCGGCGTGCTGAATGCGGCGACGGTGCTGCAGCCACAGTTCATGCAGGCGCTGTTGGGTTACACGGCGACGAGGGCTGGGGAGGCGCTGACGGGCGGCGGCATTGCGCTGCTGATCGTGATGCCGCTGGCGGGCGTGGCGACGGGTAGATTTGCGGCGCGGAATTTGGCGGCGATCGGGTTTGCGTTCTTCACGTTCAGCTTCTATTACACGTCGACGCACACCACGCTGAACATGTCGTTCGGCGAAAACACGTTTCTGCGCATCCTCCAGATGGTGCCGATTCCGTTCTGCTTTATTGCGATCACGAACGCGGCGTATGTGGGGTTGCCGCGCGAGGCGTCGAACCAGGTGGCGGGGATTATCAATTTTGTTCGGAACGTTGGCGGCAGCGTCCTGATTGCGCTGACGGGCGCGCTGGTGACGAATCGGACGCTGTTTCATGAAGCGCGGCTGCAGAACTTCATGCAGCCGGGCAGTTATGGATACGACAGCCGGCTGGGCGCGATCTCCGGCGGACTGATGCACGCGACCGGGAATTCGGTGGCGGCGCATACGATGGCGCAGGCGTCGATCTATCAGCAGCTGAATCTGCAGGCGAGCGCGATGGGGTATGTGGACGTGTATCGGGTGCTGTGCTGGGCTTCGGTGATTTTGGTGGGTTTTGCGTTTTTGCTGAGCAAGAATCGGCCGGGGGAGGGTGCACCGGCGGGCGAGGCGGTGCACTAGGGCCTGTCCTGCGGGGACGTGCCCACTGCGCGTGGGGCGGGCGTTCGCACGCCTTTTACTGCTTTGCGTGGGTCCCTCCGTTGGTCGGCGACTAAATGCAGCTCGCGTGAGTGCCGCGGATGGTTCCTTGTGATCGTTGATGCAGACGCACAGGCGGTGTGTGGTCGACACTGAAGAATATGGCGAAGAAGAAACTGCGGGTAGGGATTTTGTTTGGAGGACGGAGTGGCGAGCACGAGGTGTCGCTGCGCTCGGCGCGATCGATTTTGAAGGCGATTGATCGGAAGAAGTATGACGTGGTGGAGCTGGGGATTAGTCCCGAGGGGAAGTGGCTGCAGGGTGGGGCGGCACAGGCTTTGCTGGGTGACGGTGGGGCCGCGGAGGCTGGGGTTTCGGATGTGAGCGCTGCCGCGGGGCTATCAATCGTCGGGGCTGCTGCGCAGCCGGGTTCGGGGACTGGGTTGGATGTCGTGTTTCCCGTGCTGCATGGAACGTTTGGCGAGGATGGTACGGTGCAGGGGCTGTTCGAACTCGCGGATATTGCGTACGTGGGTTCGGGGGTGCTTGGGTCGGCTTCCGCTATGGATAAAGACGCGATGAAGCGGATGTTTGTCGCTGCGGGGTTGCCGTTGACTCCGCATGTGACGTTGCTGCGCAGCGAGTGGCGAGCCGATCCGAAGAAGGCGACGCGAGGGATTGAGAAGGCGCTGCGCTATCCGGTGTTTGTGAAGCCGGCGAATTTGGGTAGCTCGGTCGGGATCAGCAAGGTGAAGGTGCGCGGGGAGCTTGCGGCAGCGATGGACCTGGCGGCGAGCTTCGATCGGAAGATTGTGATTGAGCAGGGCGTGGGCGGGCCGGGCGTGAAGCCGCGTGAGCTCGAGGTGGCCGTGCTGGGTAACGATTCGCCCGAGGCCAGCGTGGTTGGGGAGATTGTGCCGGCGAAGGAGTTCTACGACTACGAGGCCAAGTATGAGCTGAGTGGGCCGGATGAGAGCGTGTGCATTCTGCCGGCGACGTTGTCGAAGGCGGAAGAGAAGAAGATTCGCGCGATGGCTGTGGCTGCGTTCAAGGCGTGCGATTGCGCGGGGCTCGCGCGGGTGGATTTCCTGATGGCTCCCGCAGCTAAGGGAAAACCTGCGGAGATTGTGTTGAACGAGGTGAATACGATGCCTGGGTTTACTTCGATCAGTATGTATCCCAAGTTGTGGGCGGCGAGCGGGCTGCCGTATGTGAAGCTGATCGATCGACTGATTGAGCTGGCGATGGAGCGGCATAAGGAAAAGATGGAGACGAGCTTCTCGCGTTAGCGGGTGGGCCAGGGCTAAAGCCCTTTTGGGTGGCAGCGTTTTACCGCGGGCTAAAGCCCGCTGCTAATCCGGTACAGCCGATCTTGCGCTCAGGGCGAAGGATGACAAGTTGATCAGGCTGAAGCCCGCTCAAGGCTTACGATAGACAGAATGAGTTCGACAACGACTTCCCTTACATTGGCCGACATCCTCGCGGCGCGCGAGCGGATTGGTACGGCTGTCTATCGCACGCCGTGCACGCGGTCTGAGATGCTCTCGCGCATGACCGGGCAGAGCGTTTTTCTGAAGCTTGAGAATCTGCAGATGACTGGCAGCTTCAAGGAGCGGGGCGCGCTGAACAAGATTGCGATGCTGACACCCGAGCAGGCCAGGCGCGGCGTGGTGGCGGCGAGCGCGGGGAATCATGCGCAGGGTGTTGCGTATCATGCGACGCGGCGTGGGATTCGCGCGGTGATTGTGATGCCGCTGACGACGCCGTTGGTGAAGGTGACGGCGACGCGCGGATTCGGCGCCGAGGTGGTGCTGCACGGTGGCAACTACGACGAGGCCTGCACCGAGGCAACGCGGCTTTGCGAAGAGCAGGGCATGACGTTTATTCACCCCTTCGACGATCCGCTGGTGATGGCTGGGCAGGGAACTATCGGGCTCGAACTTTTGGAACAGGTAGAGGATTTGCAGGCGGTCGTAGTCCCCATCGGCGGAGGTGGGTTGATTGGCGGGATTGCGTGCGCGGTGAAGGAGATCAAGCCTGGCGTGCGGGTGATTGGCGTGCAGACTTCGCGATTGCCTTCGATGCGCGATGCTGTTGAGGCGCATCATCCGGTGACGCTGGAGCCGGCGACGACGATTGCCGACGGTATCGCTGTCCGGCGCGCGGGCGAGGTTACGTTTCCGGTGGTGGAGAAGTATGTCGACGAGATTGTTACCGTCGACGAGGATGAGATTGCGAGTGCGATTCTGACGCTGCTGGAGCGCGAGAAGACGCTGGCTGAAGGTGCGGGCGCGACTGCGCTGGCGTCGCTGCTGCAGAAGCGGACGAGCCTTGCAGAGAGCACGCGGACGGCTGTGCTGGTGTGCGGCGGCAACATCGACGTGACCTTGCTGAGCAGGATCATCGAGCGCGGTTTGGTGCAGGATGGGCGACTTATTCGGCTGCGGATTCACTTGCTGGACAAGCCGGGCGCGCTGACCGAGTTGACCTCGCTGATCGCGGCGCATCGCGTGAATATTGTGGATACGTTGTATAACCGCGCGTACTATGGCGTGAATCTTGGCGACACGACCATCGATATCACGATGGAGACGCGCGGGCGCGAACAGGTGGAGCAGTTGCTGGCTGCGATGACGGAGGCCGGGTACAAACATAGCCGCGTGTTGTAAAAGCGAGGGTTCAGGGTTCAGGAAGAGAGCAACAACCTTGACGCGAAGGGCGCTACGTTAGCCACGTTTCGCGAAGGCGCTGGGTGGGGAACCTTGGGGGAGACTCACCTTTGGTAACGTTACTCGCTATGCTCGAGGCAGAGGTGTTGCTTGCGGAGACTTTGGGCCGGGTGTTTGCTGTTGGTGCTGGGTGCCGGTTGTGGAAGCGCGAAGGCGCAGTATGGGTTGTATGCGATGGGGAGCGGCGGTTACCTGGGGTCGGTGAACGCTTCTCAGGGTTCGCTGGTGGTTTCGCAGAACAGCGTGTCGGCTTATGGTGGCACGTTCGGGTTTTATGACACGTTGTTGCACGCTGGGCCACTGCAGTTAGGCGGCGATGCGCGGTACGTGATTGAATCCAGCGGCGGCAGCACGCCGTATGGGAACCAGATTCGGAGTGGGTTGATTGGGCCGCGGCTGGCGCTGCGCAGTCACCTCGCACCGTTCAGTCCGTATATTCAGTTCGAGATTGGCGGTGTGGGGACGAACTATGGGCACTATGCTTCGCGCAGCACCAGCTTTGCGTATCAGATACAGGTTGGGTTAGATTACGCCGTGGCGCCGCACATCGATGCGCGCGTGGAATACGGTGGCGGCCAGATTGGCTCGGCGTTCAATGGGTATCGCCAGGGGATGCAGCAGGTGGGAATCGGGCTGGCGGTGCGATTCTAAAGGTGGTACAGCGCGAATGGGTGGGTACTGCCGGGATGGGGTGTATAGCCTGACGGGAGTGAGGCGAGAGAAGAACGGGAGACAGCAGGTTCGTTCGCTGCGCTCAGAGTGGATCAGCCTCCATTGGTGCGCGCGCGTTTCGGTTTACTTGACCTCCGATTAGCCAATTTTGCCTAAATCTACCCAGCCACGAGAGCCGGAATGGAACTAATCACCCGCCGCTATCCCGTTTCAAGATTCACTAGCTCGGTCCTTGACTTCGATTACGCAAAACACTGTAACAGACGCGGCGGCTGCCAGCAGCGAGATCCGAACTGAGCAGGCCGCAATCGGCAACTTCGTACGCGGGCAGCCTCCCCTTCACCAAGAGTGCAAAGACTCTAACCGGCGGTCGCGCTCGCCATGCGCGTTTCCATTTCCTCCGGCGGGACATCTTCCACGTGCGTGCCGATCGTCCACTTGTAGCCGAACGGATCGAGAAAGGTTCCGGAACGATCGCCGTAGAACTGATTTTTCACCGGACGCAGGACTTCGGCTCCCGCTGCGACTGCCTTTTTTGTGAAAGTGTCGACGTCATCGACGTAGAGCATCAGACTGACAGGCGATCCGTTGTGATGTTTGGGGCCGTACGCATCCATTTGCGGGGCTTCATCGGCCAGCATAATCCGAGAGTTCCCGATCAGGATCTCGGCGTGGCCTATCCGGTCCCCCATCGGCATACGAAAGAGTTCCTGTGCACCGAATGCTTTCCCGTAGAAATCAATCGCTGACTTGGCATCCTCGAAGATGAGATACGGGGTGATTGAGCTATATCCGTCGGGAATTGGCTTGACCATAAGAACGTCCTCCTTCCATGGACGAATGTCCAGTGCCAGGAGTATAGACCTTCCGTGCTCAACGACAATCGCGCGCCTGGTGGTTGGTGCCGTCGACAGGTGGGGTGAGCTGGACGGATGAGGCGTCTGCCAACGGATTGCTGCGTCCTGATCCCGCAGCTGGCATCCGGTGAATGAGCGGTAGAGGACGCTTGGTCTGGCGGTAAACGCGACTACCCGGACCCCGGTGTCAGTTGGCAACCTCGATGACGACTTTGCCTGGGGTACTGCGTTCGACGAGGGCGCAGGCGGCGTCGAGATCTATAGGGGTAAAGCGTTGCGGGCTGAGAAATGGTGTGAGTTTGCTGGAGTCCGCCAGGGCGGCTGCTTGCGTGAGGATGGCGCCGTGATGGGCTTGATTCTGGCCCGTGAGCAGGGGAAGCAGCGTGAAGACTCCGGAGTAGGTGGCTCCGCGGAAGGAGAGCGGCGCGAGCGAGTGGGAGCCCCATCCGAGGGCGCTCACGACGTGACCGGTGTAGCGCTTTACGGCGTTGAAGGAGGCATCGAGGGTCGCGCCTCCGACGGTGTCGTAGACGATGTCGAAGCCTTGACCACCGGTTGAGTCTGCGACGTATTGTTCGACCGGGATGGAGCGATAGTCGATCGGGGTGGCGCCAAGATCTTCCACGATCGATTGCTTCTCCGGGGAAACGGTGGCGAAGACTTTTGCGCCGTGGGCGCGGGCGATCTGGATGGCGATATGGCCGATACCGCCGGCGCCTGCATGGATCAGCGCGGTCTGACCGGCGTGGACATTGGCGCGATCGACGAGGCCTTCCCACGCGGTGATGACGCTGAGGGGGAGCGCAGCGGCCTGGCGCATGCTGAGGCTCTTCGGTTTGAGCGCGAGCAGGCGGGCGTCCGGGGCGATATATTCGGCGAGCGTGCCCTGGTGGCCTCCGACTCCGCCAACCAGGCCGTAGACTTCGTCGCCAGCTTTGAAGGCGGTCACGGCGGAACCGACGGCCTCCACCGTTCCAGCCGTGTCCAGACCGAGCACCGCAGGCAGAGGCTGGCGGGCGTGGTCGGCGCGGCCGGTGCGGATTTTGGTGTCCAGCGGGTTGAGGCCGCTGGCGGCGATTCGTACGAGAACCTGATTCCGATCGAGCGTGGGAATCGCACGCTCCGACTGCTTGAACGCGCCGCCGGGTTGTTCCACGAGCCATACTTTGTATGTCATTCGACTCCTCGGAGGGTTCTTGCGAAGAAATCCCGGATGGCGGCGGCGATGACATCGCCGTGAGTCTCGAGGGCGAAGTGGCCAGTGTCGAGGAATTCGACGGTGGCACTGGGGAGATCCCGCTGGAAGGCTTTGGCGCCGGCGGGGATGAAGTACGGATCGTTCTTACCCCAGATTGCGAATAGAGGTGGCTGAAACTTCCTGAAGTATTCGTGAAATGCCGGATAGAGTTTTACGTTGTTCGCGTAGTCGAGGAAGAGGTCGAGTTGGATGTCCTGGTTGCCGGGACGAGCCAGGAGCGCGGCGTCGAGGGTGTAACCTTCCGGCGCGATGAGGTCCGGGTTGGCTATGCCGGAGGCGTACTCGTGGCGCATGCCATCGAGGTTGAGGACGGTGCGAATGGCCTCGCGGTTTTCGCGGGTGGGCTGGGACCAGTAGCGGCGAATGGGCGCCCATGCGTCGCCGAGGCCTTCTTCGTAGGCGTTGCCGTTTTGCGAGACGATGGCGGTGACGCGCTCAGGGTGAGCCATGGAGAGGCGGAATCCGGTGGGAGCGCCGTAGTCGAAGACGTAGAGCGCATAGCGGGTCAGGCCAAGCACCTCGGTGAACTTGTCGATGGTGTGCGCGAGCGCGTCAAAAGTGTACTCGTACCGGCGCTCGACGGGAACCTCCGTGAAGCCAAATCCGGGCAGGTCGGGGGCGATGACGCGATAGCGATCGGCCAGGCGGGGGATGAGATCGCGGTACTGGAAAGAGGAGGTGGGGAACCCATGGAGCAGGAGGACGACGGGAGCGTTGAGGGGGCCGGCTTCGCGATAGAAGACGCGAACTCCGTCGGCTTCGACGCGGTGGACCAAGGTTCGCGGCCAGATGGATGTGGCGGCGGTTTCGGGATTCATGCTTAGGCTCCCTTCGGGTCAGGGTTTGACTTTGGAGAATAGGACGTTGAGACCTTCGGCCATGGTTGGGTGTGCCAGTATGGCGTCTCGGAGAACGGTGTAGGGGAATCCGGCCTGCATGGCCATCTGCACCACCGCCATGACCTCTCCGGCTTCGGGGCCGATCATCGTGAAGCCGAGGATGCGTCCGGTGTCCGGAGCGATGAGGGCCTTCATGAAACCCTGGGTCTCGCTGATGGTCCGGGTTCGCAGGACCGCGGCCATGGGCGCTCGGGCGATCTGGACGGCGATGCCTGTGCGTTGCGCTTCAGATTCGGTCAGGCCGATATGCGCGACCTGCGGATCCGTGAAGAGGCACGAAGGCATGAGGCGGTCAGTGGTTGTGCGCGTTCCGCCCGCGAGGTTGTCGCGAATGATGCGAAAGTCATCCATGGACGCGTGCGTGAATTGCGGGCTTCCGGCACATTCGCCGATGGCCCACACCTCGGGGGCGGTGGTCTCGAGGCGCTCGTTGACCTGGAGCCAGCCTTCCGGGGTAACGGCAACGCCAGCCAATTCCGGGGCGATGCCGGAGGTGTTGGGCACGCGACCGGTGGCGACGAGGATGTCGGAGCCGGCGACGGTTCTTTGCCCGTTGGGCGTGCCGAAGTGGAGGCTGACTTCCGTTCCGGAGCGGCCTGTGACCTGAAGCAGCTCAGCGTGCGTTATGACGTCGATCCCCTCCAGGACAAGCAGTTTCTGCAACTCTTCGGAGACATCGGGATCTTCGTCGATGAGCAGGCGCGCGGAGCGTTGGAGGATGGTGACTTTGCTTCCGAAACGGCGGTACGCCTGTGCAAACTCGAGACCAACGTAGCCACCACCGATGACGATGAGATGTTCGGGGAGGCGGTCCAACTCGAGGAGTTCGATATGGGTGAGGGGTTGGGCTTCGCGCAGGCCGGGGATGGGAGGGATGGCGGCGTGCGTGCCCACGTTGAGGAAGACGCGCTCGCCGACGATGGTGCGCGAGCCTCCGTCGTTGAGGCGAACCTCAAGAGTCTTGGGGCCGGTGAAGCGGGCTTCGCCCATGACGAGCTGAGCGCCGGTTTCGCGATAGTTCTTCAGGTGAATCGCGACCAGCGCTTCGACCATCTCGCGCTTGCGCCGCCGGACGGCCTCCATGTTGATCGAGACCGGACCGGCGATGGTGCCGAACTCACCGGCATGGCGTGCGAGGTGGGCGACCTTCGCGCTCCAAATTTCATTTTTCGACGGAAGGCAATTGATGTTTGGGCAGGAGCCGCCGATCCACCGGCGCTCGATGACCATGGTTGGCTGGCCCAATTGCGCCAGGTGCCAGGCGAGGTATTTTCCACCTTCGCCGCTACCGATGATTACGTTTTGACAACGTTCGGGAACCATAGGAGCCTTCCCATAAGGAATGCTGGCTGCTCATTTACCGCTGATAAAATTCCGCGTCGCGGTGGTCCAGCGATTGGATTGTACCAGCGGGAGTGCTCGCTTGAGTTGTGCTCCGTGAGGAGTCTTGCCGTTTATCCGGCCGATGTGTCTGCGCCTTGTCGTCGGCTGACGCTAACAGGTCGATGCACTCATTGACGTGTTCAGAGCGTTTGCTCTCAATGTTGTTGATTGAGCTCTAATCGGAGGCTGCCATACTCTCCTCGACCGCTGGCGGTTGCGCCGCCAGCAGTGCCTGACGAGCAAGATCTCTGAAGATTTCCCTTAACTCGGCGGGTTTATAGATCACGATGCGCCGTCCCATGCTGAGCAGCATGGCGGCGAAAAGCTGCAGACGATCACGCCCGCAGCGCAGGCGCGTTCCATCCTGATCCTTCTCGGTGGCCACTCTCCAAGGTGCAAACGTGCGTTCGGCTTCCTCGATGGGCATGTCGATCCAGATGTCGATCTGGTAGTCCGACTGGATAAAAGGCATGCTCTGCTTCAGGTAGTTTCGCGGATCGAATTTGGCGGGGCGCTTGAATGTTGCAGGACGGACCTCGAGATCCATCACGCGATCGAGGCGGAAGGTGCGGAGAGCCTTACGTGAGAGGCAGTAGCCGATCAGATACCATCGCCCATCGGAGTGCATAACCGCATAAGGCTTTATTTCGCGGCGCGAGCGGATGTCGGTGTGGGATCGATAGGAAAAGCGTACGCGGTGGCAAGCGCGTATTGCCGTCGCCGCCTGGACGAGGGATTCGGCGGAAGTAGAAACGACCCAGGGGCCGGGTTCGACGGCGACTACATCTTCAACGGTCAGGATACTTTCGCGCAGCTTGTCGGGCAGTACACGCCCCAGCTTGGCCAAGGCACCCTCGGTGGCGGGTGCAAATGCGGACAGGCCAAGCTGTCGCAGAGCGCGAAGTCCCAGCGAGAGCGCGAATGCTTCCTCGTCTGTAAACAGCAGCGGCGGAAGGCGAAAGCCGGGGCGCAGGCGGTACGACCCTCCTACACCGCGAGAGGATTCAATGGGAATGCTGAGATCTCTGAGGCGAACGATGTAACGCTGAATCGTGCGAAGGTCGACTTCCAGGCGTTCGGCGAGTTCTGTTCCAGTCACATGGTCGCGAGCCTGCAGGATTTCGAGGACGGTGAGGACGCGCATGATGGGGTCGTACATAGAAATCTGATTATTCATCAAAATCACGACAGAAGTTGTCGGGAATTCTGCTTAGTCTTGAGCACAGCCCAAATGGGGCGCGAGGAGAACGAACATGGCTACTGAGACCACACAAGTGAACGTGCTGACGGCGGAGGACTTGCTGAAAGACTGGCAGGGGCACAGGAGGGTGACGCGGAGGACGATTGAAGCTTTCCCGGAAGATAAGCTGTTTCAGTTTTCTTTGGGGGGAATGCGGCCGTTCTCTGAGATGGCGTGGGAGTTCATCCGCATGGCTGTGCCGATCGTGGAGGGCGTCGCCACTGGCAAGTGGGAGGAGTACAAGGGGTCAAAGCCGGAGACCAAACGCGAGCTTCTGCGGCTATGGGACGTGCAGACCGCAGCCTTGGACGAGAAGTTCTGGAAGATTCCAGCTCACCGGTTTAGCGAGGTGGACAAAGCTTTTGGCCAATGGGAGATGCCGGGGCAGGCGACGATTCAGTATGCGATCGACAATGAGATCCACCATCGCGGCCAGGGATACGTGTATTTGCGGACGCTGGGAATCGAGCCACCTCATTTCTGGGAACGCGACTGATCGTGTCCTAGAGAACTCCTGGGATCTACTGAGTGGCGCCGCAATTCTGAGAAGGACCGTCCGACACCTCTCAACCGCTGTTACGAACTTCAACCAAACGCGCGTTTGCAGAGCTACTGTCTGGAAACGCGCTTTGGGGATTTATCACTCGTCAAGAGCCGGTGCATTGGGTACCACACACGTGCAGAAGTAAGGCCCAACCTCATGGAGGTTCAAATGCTCTTATCCGAACTCCCCTTCGGCATATCCGCCCGAGCCGTCCAGGTAGGAGCTAACGTTTGTAGTTACCAACCTTGGAGACAAGTGAAATAGCAGTTCAGGCCGGCTCACGTATGGACTCAACAAGACGAAGTTAGATTGCATGACTCGGTGATCTTGTACACAAATGTCAAAGCAAGTTGATGATGGCCGTCAATTCTGTTCAACATCTTTGTCCTCCTGTTCAGCTGCCGCAACACAGCATTGCAAGAACCTGCTCAGACCGCACCCAATAGCGTGGCTCAGAGACAGGTTGAGGTGGAATGAATTCAACTCTCATTACCTTTGCTCGATGCGTCAGATCAGACTGCCAATTTCGCCGTTTATGACCGCAGTGATCTGAAGCCCGCGCGAAGCTCTTCTGAAAACAGTTGCGGCTGTTCCCAAGCCGCATAGTGTCCGCCTTTGTCGACCTTGTTGTAATAAATGAGCTTGTTGTACGCCCGCTCCGTCCAGCTTCGCGGGGCTTGATAGTTCTCGCCGGGAAAGACGCTCACGGCAGCAGGGATCGAAACATTGGCCGCGTTATAAAGATTGAGGTGACTTTCCCAATAGTAACGAGCCGCAGAAACCGCCGTGTTCGTCAACTAGTAGAGCGTGAAGTCGTCGAGTACATCGTCTCGTGTCAGGTCACCTGCGGAGGATCCATTAATGGTGCGCCCGAGCACGGCCGAGGTGATCGGCGCCGCCGGCTGGCCATAACCGTCACCGTGGTCAAAGAGCCAGGCTGCCAGGCAGACGGGCGAATCCGCCAATCCGTATAGCGTTTGCGGACGAGTCGCCATCATTTGGGCGTAGGCACGTTTCTTCGCAAATAGATTGGTCAGCTGATCGTAAGCGCGTCTTTCGTCGACGGATAGGCCGGATGGCGGAGGATCGCCACACTGGAGCGCCTTCGCAATGTCGGATGGAATAGTCCCAGGGAAGTTGGTGTGAATTCCCAGCAATTCTGGAGGTGCGTGTTTGGCCATCACAGTGCAGAC
>Ga0187887_10003049_pt1 | contig 13127 bp, 12 predicted proteins | sample June2016WEW_7_10_FD_132977 | JGI IMG/M metagenome (GOLD analysis project Ga0187887, IMG submission 132977) | Peatland microbial communities from SPRUCE experiment site at the Marcell Experimental Forest, Minnesota, USA - June2016WEW_7_10 | ecosystem: Environmental > Terrestrial > Soil >...
CAGATGACGGCCGGCTCGTGGATCTACATCGGCACCCAGGGGATCCTCCAGGGCACCTACGAGACGTTCGCCGCCGTGGCGACGCGCCGTTTCGGCGGCACCCTGGCCGGCACCTTGACCTTGACCGGCGGCGCGGGCGGCATGGGCGGCGCGCAGCCCCTGGCGGTCACCATGAACGACGGGGTGTGCCTGTGCGTGGACGTCGACCCCACCCGCTTACAGCGCCGGGTGGATCACCGTTACCTCGACGAGTGGACGGACGACCTGGACGACGCGATCAGGCGGGTGCTGGCGGCCAAGGAGGAGCGACGCGCGCTGAGCGTCGGACTGGTGGCCAACGCGGCGACGATCTTCGCCGAGCTCCTGCGCCGTGGTGTCGAGGTCGACATCGTCACGGACCAGACGTCGGCGCACGACCCGCTGAGCTACCTGCCCGAAGGCATCGACCTGGGCGACTGGCACGATTACGCCGACAAGAAGCCTGAGGAGTTCACCGACCGGGCCCGGGCCTCCATGGCCAAGCAGGTCGAGGCCATGGTCGGCTTCATGGACGAGGGCGCCGAGGTCTTCGACTACGGCAACTCCATCCGGGGCGAGGCCCAGTTGGGCGGCTACGAGCGGGCCTTCGCCTTCCCGGGCTTCGTACCGGCGTACATCCGCCCGCTCTTCTGCGAGGGCAAGGGACCCTTCCGGTGGGTGGCCCTCTCGGGAGACCCCAAGGACATCGCGCGCACCGACCAGGCCGTGCTCGACCTCTTCCCCGAGAACGACGCCCTGCGCCGCTGGATCACCAAGGCCCAGGAGCTGGTGGCCTTCCAGGGTCTGCCGGCGCGGATCTGCTGGCTCGGGTACGGCGAACGCGACCGGGCCGGACTGGCCTTCAACGACCTGGTGGCCCGCGGCGAGGTGTCGGCCCCGATCGTGATCGGCCGCGACCACCTCGACAGCGGTTCGGTGGCCTCGCCCTATCGAGAGACCGAGTCGATGCTCGACGGCTCCGACGCGATCGCGGACTGGCCCTTGCTCAACGCGCTGCTCAACACGGCCTCGGGCGCCTCGTGGGTCTCCATCCATCACGGCGGCGGCGTGGGCATCGGGCGCTCCATCCACGCGGGCCAGGTCTGCGTCGCCGACGGCACGGCGCTGGCCGGCCAGAAGCTCGCTCGCGTGCTGCGCAACGACCCGGGCATGGGCGTGATCCGACACGTCGACGCCGGCTACGACCTGGCCGACGAAGCCGCCGCCGAGCGCGGCGTGCGCATTCCCATGCGCGAGGGCTAGATGGTCACACGCCTGCTCGCCAATATCGGCGAGCTCACGACCAACGACCCGACGCTGGGCGACCTGACGGTCATGGGTCGACTTGACGACGCGGCCCTGGTGGTCGACGAGACTCGGGTGCTCTGGGTCGGTACGAACGGCGACGCGCCGGCGGCCGACGAGTCGCTCGACCTCGACGGCGCCGCGGTGGTGCCCGGTTTCGTCGACTCGCACACCCACCTGGTCTTCGCCGGGGAGAGATCCCAAGAGTTCGAGGCCCGCATGGCCGGCACGCCCTACGACGGCGGGGGAATCAACCGCACCGTGGAGGCCACCCGTCGCGCCTCGACGGCCGAACTGCGCAGCCTGACGGCGGCCCGCGCCCGGGCCCTGGCCGCCAGCGGCGCCACCACGATCGAGATCAAGTCGGGCTACGAGCTCACCCTCGACGGAGAGCTGCGCCTGCTCGAGGTCGCCGGCGAGTTCAGCGACGAGCTCACCTTCCTCGGGGCTCACGTGGTGCCCGAGGAGTTCCGAGGCCAGCGCGACGACTACGTGCATCTCGTGGCCGGCGAGATGCTGGCGACCTGCGCGCCCCACGCCAAGTGGGCCGACGTCTTCTGCGACACCGGTGCCTTCAGCGTCGATGAGGCGCGCGAGGTGCTGCAACGCGCTCGTGAGGCCGGTCTCGGGCTGCGCCTGCACGGCAATCAACTGGGCGAGTCGGGCGGCGTGGCCCTCGCCGTGGAGCTCGATTGCGCCAGCGTCGACCACTGCACGTTCGTCAACGACCACGACCTCGAGATCCTGGGCGCGTCCGACACCGTCGCTACGCTGCTGCCGGGGGCGGAGTTCTCGACCCGCTCGCCCTATCCCTCGGCGCGACGGTTCCTCGACGCCGGGGCCGTGGTGGCACTCGCGACGGACTGCAATCCGGGGACTTCCTACGTGACCAGCATGCCCTTCGTGATCGCCCTCGCGGTTCGAGAAATGCAAATGAGCGTTGACGAGGCGCTGTGGGCCGCGACCTTGGGCGGCGCCCGGGCGCTGCGCCGCGACGACGTCGGTCACCTGGGCCTGGGCGCGCGCGCCGACGTGCTCGTCCTCGACGCGCCACGCGCGGCCCACCTGGCCTACCGGCCGGGGGCCCACGTGGTGAGACGGACTTTCCGCGCGTCCCACATTTAATCTTGCCGACAAAAAGGGAAGACGCTTAACTTAATTTTGCCTCAACGCGTGACTAAATGGCGCCCTATCAATCCCCTAGGCTCGAGAACGAGCCTAGGGGGATGGATAGGCTCTTTCCGTGACATTTCAGAGAATCCTGTGATTGTCTAAAAGTCGCTCTGTACACTGTGTTACAGAGGAATTCCGGATTCCGGAGAACCTTGCGTTTGAACTGCGGAGAGAGATGAAATGACGGCAGAACGAAACCTCAAAAATGGCGACGCCTCGTGACGTGCCAGGGTGGTAGTTCGGGAGGCAGCGAGCAAAATTGCGCCGGACGTCCATATGAGTTGAAGATTTGACATCGAGAAGCGTTTGTGGATCGTAAATAAAGCGAGGGCATTGAGAAAGGCAGGTTGAGATGAAAAAGTCAGCGAAAATCCTTAAGAATAAGTCGGACAAAAATTCGCCGGCCTACCGAGCAGCGATTGCCCGGATGGACGCCAAAGTTAAGCCCGTTACGATTAGCGCCGCGTACCGGCCAGCTAAGTCAAACTGAGTTTCAGATGAATGGGTACGGGGTTCCTCCCGTACCCATTCGCTTTTACAAGGAGGATGACAGGGAACAACTTAGTAATTTTAAATGTTCTCCATATAGTCCAAAATGGAAAAGAGCTCCAGAAAAACTAATCCGGAAGGCACCACTAATTCTCGATGAAGAGGGTCTCCAAGTACTAGTTGCTGAGGACGCTTCCCAGATCGTTGGAGTGGTTGTTTTCGAAATTACTGACAAGCCAAGTTGTTACGTTTGGTCCATTGGTGTCAAAATTGAACGTCAGAATCAAGGAATCGGGAAGAGTCTAAAACGAGCCGTTATGGTAGTGGCCGCCGACCGCTACCCGGGCTTGGGCGTGGAATCCGAGGTCCATCGCCTGAATGAATACATGCTTCGGATCAATAGTGGCCTCTCTGCTGAAACAGAGGTGAGCCGCGATAGCAACGACTATCTGGTCACCCTTGTAAAGGCCATTGTTGTCTCTTAGTGTCGCGATTAACCGGTACAGATTAGCGAGGGATGTAATTCAGGCTGCGAGTGAAGCGAGCGCTTTGGCCAGTGGCGCGTCCAGCTCTTCGTGGGCCACGATCCCAATTACGGCCGCGGCAATTTTGATTTCTGTCGGCGTTTTGAAAACAACCGAAGCTAAGTAACCAACTCCGGCGCCGATAATTGCGTGACTTAGATACCTCTGATTATTACTAGGACTGGACTGGCTCATGGAGGAAGTTTATGGCGTCAGATTCTGAAAATCCATCCGGTCTGAAATGCCTCGAGAGAATCGCTTTTCAAATATGGCCGCTGCCCGGAAATTGCGATTAACTCTCGACCCTTACAATGGGGCTATGGCCACCCCCAAAGTCCCCGCCCACCTGCCCACGACGTTCGCCGCCCTGCGCGCCAGCGGCTACCAGCCCACCCCGGTGCGTGAGGAGATCCGACTCAATCTCGAGCGGCGCCTAAGCGAGGGACTGGCCCTCGCCTCGTCCGTGCTCGGCTACGAGGACTCGGTGCTGCCCCAGCTCGAGACCGCCCTGCTCGCCGGTCACGACATCATCCTGCTCGGCGAGCGGGGCCAGGCTAAGAGCCGGATGATCCGTTCGCTGGTGGAACTGCTCGACGAGTGGCTGCCCATCGTCGAAGGGTCGGAGGTGCGTGACGATCCCTACGCCCCGATCTCGGCCTACGCCATCGACCTGGTGGAGGAGAAGGGCGACGACACGCCGATCACCTGGCTGCACCGCAGCCAGCGTTTCGCCGAGAAGCTCGCGTCGCCCGACACCTCGATGGCCGACCTCATCGGAGAGGTCGATCCCATCAAGGTGGCCGGGGGGCTCTACCTCGACGACCCCCGGGCCCTCTCCTACGGCCTGGTGCCCAAGTCCAACCGGGGCATCTTCGCCATGAACGAGCTGCCCGACCTCTCCGAGCGCATCCAGGTGGGCCTGCTCAACGTGCTCGAGGAGCGCGACGTGCAGATACGCGGCCACCTGGTGCGCCTCGACCTCGACCTCCTCGTGGTCGCTACCGCCACCCCCGAGGACTACCCCAACCTCGGCCGCTTGATCACGCCGCTCAAGGACCGCTTCGGGTCCCAGATCCGCACCCACTACCCCTACGAGATCGCCACCGAGATCGCCATCGTGCACCAGGAGGCCAGGCTGCCGGTCACGCCCAAGCCCATCTCGGTGCCCTGGTTCATCGACGACATCGTGGCGCGCGTGAGCCACGTGGCGCGCAAGAGCCACGTGGTGAGCCAGCACTCGGGCGTGTCGGTGCGCCTCTCGATCGCCAACTACGAGACCGTCATCGCCAACGCGCTTCGCCGCACGCTGCGAACGAACGACGACGCGGTCGTGCCGCGGGTCAGCGACCTCAGCGCGATGGTGCAGTCGACGCAGGGCAAGATCGAGTTCGACACCATGGAAGATGGGGACTCCGACCAGATCATCGCGGCGCTGGTCTCGCTGGCGGTGCGCCAGTGCTTCACCGAGCAGGTGGTGCTCGAGGAGGGCCCCGCGATCGTCGCGGCCTTCAACGACGAGGTCCTGGTGCACACCGGCGACGACCTGGCCGACCAGAGCTACCTCGACGTGCTCGAGGCCATGCCCGCGCTCGACGCGCCGGTGCGGCGCGTGGCCGGACCCACGGCCACCGACGGTGAGCTGGCCTCGGCGGTCGAGTTCATACTGGAGGGCCTCTACCTCACCAAGCGCTTGGCCAAGGACGCGTCGGGGGCGAGGGCGCTCTACCGGGCTAGGAATCGTTAGTGCCCGTCCGTTACGGCTACCGTCGCTTCGGCGAGGATGACGATTTCGACGACCTCGACGCGCAGGAGTTGCTGCGTCTGCTGACCGACGACTTCCTCGAGAGCGGCGACCTGGACGAGGCCATGGAACGGCTGCTGCGCGAGGGCTTCGAGGCGCCCGACGGCACCCGCGCGCAGGGCCTGCGCGAGCTGCTCGAACGGACGCGGGCCAAGCGCCGGGAACTCGAACGACAGGCCGACCCGGACGGCGAACTGCAGCGTTACCGCGAGTGGCTCGAGGAGATCGAGGACACCGAGTCGAGCGAGCTCGACAACATGCTGGCCGAGGCCGAAGCCTCCGACGACGAGCGGCGCAAGGAAGTGACCCGCGACGTCGTGGAGCAGAAGTACATGCAGCGCAGCCTGATGAGCGAACGGCTGGGCGAGCGCCTCGGCAACTACCAGGAGTACGAGTTCGTCTCCACGCCGGCGCGCGAGCAGTTCGAGCAGCTGCTGGCGGAACTCCAACAGGACGTGCTCGACACGTACTTCCAGAAGAGCAAGGAGATGCTCGACGATCCTGATTCTGAAGAGTGGGCGCGGACGCGCGAGATGATGGACGCCCTTTCGACCATGATCGAACAGGATCGTCGCGGTGAGCCGCTCGATCCGAGCTTCCAGGACTTCATGGAGAAGTTCGGGGACTTCTTCCCGGGGGCCGAGAACTTAGAGGACGTCGTGCGCATGATGGCCGAACGGGCCGCGGCGGCCGAAGCGATGTTCAACTCGCTGTCGGGAGAGCAGCAGGGCGAGCTGCGCGCGTTGTTCGACCGCATGATGGCCAACATGGAGATGGACCTGGCCCTCAACCGGCTGGTGTCGAACCTGCGCCAGGCGACCCCCGACATCGACTGGAACCGGGCCCACCGCATGCGCGGCAGCGAACCGTCGTCCTTCGCCCAGTCGGCGTCGGTCGCCGAACAGCTCGGCGAGCTGCGCGGGCTCGAGGCGTTCCTGGGCCAGGGCAACGCCGCGCAAAGCCTGCCCGAGGTCGATATCGAGGCGGTGCGGCGCAACCTCGGCGCGGACGCGGCCCAGCACGTGGTGCGCCTGCAGAAGGCCTTGAAGGCGCTGAAGGATCAGGGCTTCGTCGACCGCCAGGGTGGCCGGTTGACCTTGAGCGCCAAGGGCGTGCGCCAGATCGGCCAGCAGGCCTTGAAGGACCTCTTCGCGCAGCTACGCGACACGCCGACCCTGGGCAGCCATCGCGAAGCCTCGGTGGCGCGCGGGGGAGACCGCGAGGAGACGTCCAAGCCGTGGGAACCGGGCGAGCCTTTCTCGCTGCACATTCCCCAGACGTTGCGCAACGCCGTCTTCCGCCAGGGCCCCGGAACCCCGGTGCGGCTGCACCCGGACGACTTTGCGGTGGAGGAGTTCGAGGCGACGCGCCGTTGCGCCTCGGTCTTCGCCATCGACCTCTCGCTCTCCATGGCCATGCGCTCGAACCTGGTGCCCGCCAAGAAGATGGTGCTGGCGCTCACCCAGCTCATCCGCTCGAAGTTCCCGAGGGACTTCTGCGCCGTGGTGGGGTTCGGCGAGACGGCCCAGGAGCTGCGCATCGAGGACATCCCCGCGCTCAGCATCGACTACGCCTACGGCACCAACCTCCAGCACGCCCTGGCCCTGAGCCGGCACCTGATGCGTAACGAACGTGGCGAGCGCCAGATCGTCGTGGTGACCGACGGCGAACCGACCGCCCATCTGATGGACAACGGCGAGCCCTTCTTCTCCTGGCCGCCCGTGCGCGAGACGCTGGAGAAGACCATGGCCGAGGTCCTTCGCTGCACCAAGGCCGGCATCAAGATCAACGTCTTCGCCCTGGACATCGAACGCAGCCAGTTCCCCTTCGTCGAGCAGATCGCCCGGGTCAACGGCGGGCGGGCCTTCTACACGTCGATCGACGAATTGGGCACCTACGCGCTCGATGATTTCGTGAAGCACCGTCGCGCGAGTTGACGCCCTGGCGTAATCGCTTTTAATCAGGCTTTTTATAAAGTCCATTTGCTTTTTCCCCGAAACCCCGGCACAATGACACCGTTGTAATTACAACGGTGACGTACGTTGCCGCGGGAGGGAATACAGCATGGCATTCATCGACATATTGAGCGGCATGGAAGATCGTGGTTGGCAGTCGCGAGCGAACTGCATGGGCGTCGACCCCGATCTCTTCTTTCCCGAACGGGGCGCGTCAACCCGCGAAGCGAAGGAAGTGTGCCGCGGCTGTGTCGCGCGCGAGGACTGCCTGGAATACGCCCTGGACAATGGGGAGAAGTTCGGCATCTGGGGCGGCATGAGCGAACGGGAGCGTCGGCGTCTTCGCCGAGCCCGCGCTATCGAACGAAGGGCCCAGGCCGGCTAGTCACCGTCCGGTCACCACCCCGTTTCACTTGATTCGTGACTCGATGGTGAGGTCGCGGGAGATTCCCAGTTCCTCCCAACGCGAGGGATCTTCGCCTTCCAACATCGAGGTAGGCAGCAGGCCCACCAGTTCGCAGTGGTCCAGGCGTCCCTCGCCGGCCAGCATGGTCTCGACCTGGTCGTAGATCGCCGAGAGCTTCACCGCGTGGGTGTCGATCACGTTGCAACTGACCTGCACGAACCCTCCGACCGCGAAGGCCAGCGAACGAACGGCGCCGCTCCGCACCGCACCGGCCATGAGCCGCGCGTCGCTCATTGACACGTGCTCGAGCCAGATGTTCCATGCCACGAGGATGGGACGCACGCCCAGAGCCACGCAGCCGAGCCGTGATGACGGCGAGGACGGACCGGCGTCGGGGGCTATGGAGGTGAAGGCGCCGCGACGAACCTCCGGCAGCGAGCGCGACGTGCCGTCGCCGAGCGGCCCGTAGAAGAAGACGGGAACGTTGAAAGTGGTCGCGATCCAGCTCGCCATTTCGTCACGCAGCGCCGTCGCGTCGGACTGGCCGGAGGGCTCGAGCGCCACGAACGGCACCACGTCCACCACGCCGAAGCGCGGGTGCACGCCGTCGTGCGTCGTCAGGTCGAGGCGATCGTACGCGGCGGTGATGAGCGACTTCACGTCGCGAAGAATGTCGTGGGCGTCGTTGATGAGCGTGAAGACGGATCGGTGGTGGTACTGGTCGGCGTGCACGTCGCGCAGCGACGAGCCCGACGCGTCGGCGAGCTGGTGCAGGACGTTGGTGTCACGCCCTTCGGAGATGTTGATGACGCACTCGAACACAGTGCGTCTCAGGTTATTGGTTGCGGTCGGTCAGCGCCAGGCGCCGACGTGAACTGCGCAGGCGGCGGCGTTCCCGTTCGCTCTTGCCGCCCCAGATGCCGTGATCGACGTGGTTGTCGATCGCGTACTCCAGGCACTCTTTTTCCACCGGGCATTCGTCGCAGATCTTTTGCGTGAGGAGCACGCCAACGCCGTCGCGAGGGAAGAAGACCTCGGCCGGGTAATCACGACACTTGGCTTGGGCCATCCACTCGGTACTGGTGTTCATGTCCTCATGGTAAGGGGCACTCTTGCGCTACCCACTCAACTCACAGGACTGTCACACCATTTGTCACGCCATTGTCATAGTGAAAAATTCGCATGCACTACTCACGAAATTTTTAGTTATCAAAAACATTTGTACACGAGAAAGTTAATGGTGGTCCTTCCTCCTGATGGCGTCGACATTGCCACACACGCACTCCACAATGGTCATGTGTTCGCAATGAATCAACGCACGTTTAGTGTCGATGGAGTGGACGTTCCTCTGGTGTGCACGCTCAATGAAATGGAAGCGCATACACGTGCGAACGAGTGGACGACGTTGGTCGCGCGCGACGTCGTGTCCATTTCTCGCGCGACATCCACGCGTCTCGAACTCGTCCTTCGACGAAGTGAGAGCGCCACGGCGGAGCTCGTGCACCTCGCGCAACAAGAGAAGACGTGCTGCTCGTTCCTTCGCTTCGTGCTCGAGATCGAGGCCGAGACCATGACGTTGGTGGTCGAGGTGCCGGAACTAGGCGCGTCGATACTGGACGACTTCGCCCGCGTCATCGGGTAGTTCATCGGCTCGGTGGCCGCACGCGATTTGAGTGTCCCCGGAGTCCGGCGGCAAAGAACCGGTAGAATGGTCGCTCAGCAGTTCTAGTAATGAGGAGCATCGTGAGCCAGGTTCCGACCACTGAATCCACCGAGGTCATCGATCCGGTCGGTCACGTTCAAGTCATCTATCTGGGACCCGTGGCGCCCCACTGGGAATGCCGCATGGTCTTCGGCGACGAGGAACAGATTCAGGCCTTCGTCGACCGCATCGACGCGCGCCTGCGCTTCCTGCCACCGCACGACCCCCAATTCCGACGTAACCGTGAGCGCGTGAATCGCGACGCGGAACGCGAGAACCTCATCGTCGAGTGGAACCTCGGGTACGAAGAAGAGAGTTAAGCGAGCGGCGAGTTGGTGACGCGCTCGTACCACGCGTTGGGATCCGTCAACTCCGATGAGCCAGGAAGTCCGTCGACGCGCAGCAACGCGTCGAACACCGAAAGGCCGTGATCGCGTTGCAGGGCCGCGACAAAGCCGTGGGCCTGCTCGTGGTGCAGGCCCTGCGTGGAGATGCCGAAGAGCGCGGCCGCCGCGTCTTCACCCCGGGCGTCGCTCAGTTGGTGTCGCTTGTACGCCTCGACCAGAGCCGGACGAGGCCCGAGGATGGCCTCGGTGACGTGGTGCGCCGCCGCTTCAAAGAACGCGGACAGCACGCTGGCGGCCGCGTTGATCGCCCTCGTGGCGTCGGTCTCGTCGGGGACCTCGATGCCGTCGAGCAGGGCCTCGGGATTGTTGATGAACGAGGTGAGGTCCTCGGGGTTGACGATGGATTGAAGCCGGGTGAGCAGGTCGCCCTGGGCTTCGGTGGCTTCGCGCACCGCGTCGAACAGTAGGGCCCGAAGGGCGTCACCCGTTCCGGGTTGGGTCAGGACGAGCGAGGCGACGAACTCTTGGGCGAGCGCGAAGACGTAGACCTCGTCCTTCTCGAGGGTCCAGGCCTCGGCGAAGCCCGCCAAGTTGTTGACGACGAGGAGACGCTGAGCGTCCTCGCGCGGTAGCGGCAGGATCGCGAGCGACCACGCCCGTTCCGAGAAGTGACCGGCGACCGAGCCCATTTGAAAGCCGGTGAACAGCGGTCCGAGGGTGGACGCCATCTGGGCCATCATGGGATTCGTATCGGGGTCGAGCAGTTCGCTGGTGGCCGACGGCGAGGCCACCAGGGGAGCGATCAAGGGGCGCCACTGCGCCAAGGCCGCCGACGTCAGCGCCGTTCGGTTCACCGCCGTGACGGCGGGCGTGCTCGAGACGCCGAAGATCGCGTCGACGTGGCGTCCCACCAGCGGGGCCAACTCTTCAAGTCGTTGGCGCTCGATCGGCGAGGGATTGGGGTCGCCGTCGTTGCCTCGCGCGATGTTCATCGCGAGTTGGGTGGCGGTGTCGAACCAGGCGTCCGGGCCCTGCTGGCCCAGAATATTGAAAATATCGCCGAACATTCCTTCGAATGGGTTCTCACTCACGTCTACAACTTAAAGGCCGGTGTCGCGCGCCGCCACGGCGGTTGCGGGGTTCAAAAGTTTCGTTGCCCGTACGGGGTTTCCAAGACCGAGGCTCGGGCCTCGTAGCATTGTGCGACATGGCCACCGACGTCGCGCTTGATATTGGCACCGCCAACTGCCGTCTGGCGACCGCGCAACGAGGCATTCTCTTCAACGAGCCGACCGTGGTGGCCATCGATACCAATTCCGGTGAGGTGGTGGAGGTCGGCTTCGGGGCGCTCGACTCGGTGGGGCGAACGGCGCGACACATCGTCGTGTTCCGTCCCTTCTCCCAAGGCACCACCGTAGATTTCGACGTCACGGCGCGACTGATCTCGGGCCTTTTCGACCGGGCGGGTATCTCCAAGATGAGCCGCGCGCGCGTGGTCATGAGCGTGCCGTCGCTGGCGACGGCGATCGAGCGGCGCGCGTTGCGCCAAGCGGCCATCCAAGCGGGCGCGCGCGAGGTCAGTCTGGTCGAAGCACCCATCGCCGCGGCCATCGGCCTGGGCATGCCGGTGCAGGACCCCGTGGGGTCGGCCGTCACCATCCTGGGAGCTGGTGCGTCGGAGTCCGCGCTCATCTCCTTGGGAGGGATCGTTACCGGGAGCGGACGACGACAGGGAGGCAACGACCTCGACAGCGCCATCGCGTCATTGCTGCGACAACGACACGGCGTCGTGGTGGCGCCGGCGCTCGTGGAGATGTTGAAATGGAACCTCGCCTCGGCGCTGGGACGCACGCACGGCAGCTCCGAAGTGGTCCAGGCGCGGCTCGTCGACAGCGGGGTGCCGGTCGAAGTTGAAGTGGGGGCCGACCTCGTCAATCTCGCGCTCGGCGACGTCCTCGCGACCACCATTCGAATGGTCCAGGACTGCTTGAGCGACGCGCCCCCGGACCTCTCCCAGGACGTCAGCGCGGGTGGCCTCACGCTCGCGGGCGGGCACGCCTTGCTCAACGATTTTGCCGAACTTATCGCTACCGGCACCGGCATCGAGGTGATCGTGGCCGACGAACCGGATCTCGTGGTCATCCGAGGCTTGCAACTCTGCCTCTCGGAGATGTCCTCGCTGCACGCCCTCTTTCGAAACGTCGACCGTTAGTCAGTCGTCGTCGCGCGTCAGTTGATCGACGGCCGCCCGGACCTGCCAGTCGCGGTCCTGCGCGGCGCGCTGCAGGGCCGACTCGATGTCGGGGCCTTCGAAGTTCGACAGCGCCACGATGGCCCGTCGGCGCACCGGCGGCTTGTCCTCGAGCGCGGCGAGCACGGCGCCGCGGCCGCGGTCGTCACCGATGGCGCCGAGCGCGGCGATCGCCGCCTCGCGGCATCGCGCATCGTCGTGACCGGTGGCGACAACGATGAGTTCGTCGACGGCGTCGCCGCGAAGATGCTCGCCTGACGCGAAGGCCGCGGCGTCAACGACCAGCGCGTCGTCGTCTCGTAACGCGTTGATGATCCCCGAGAAGATCCGCTCGTCACCAATCTCTTCGTACGCCAGCAGCGTGAGCGTCTCACGTCGCACCTCGACGTCGGGGTCGCCCAGTGCGGTGAGCCACGCCGCTGGCGTGAGCAGCGACTGATGCGCGCCCGCGCGCAGGGCGAGCACTCGGTGTCGTGCGACGTCGGAGCGCAGGTTACGTTCGATCAGTGCAGCGACGTCGTCGCCGCGTCCGAATCCCGCTCGCACGAGAGCCTCTTCGACGCCCTCCGGTATTGTGGGCTCATCACTCTGCACGACTCCATCTCAGCACCTGTGCGCCGTCGAGGGCGATTCTTCTGGCCGCTGGTGGCGCTGGTGGTGGTGCTCGGCGCCGTGGTGGTGCTGGGGAAGTGGCAGATTCAGGAGTACGCGATCACCCCGGGTAACGCGACGCCGGTGGCACCGCTCGTGAAGATCGATGGTCTCAAGACCGATTCGCATAACGACAAGATCATGCTGGTGGACGTGTACCTCTCATCGATGAATGCGTGGCAGTGGATCAAATTCCATTTCGAATCGCACGTACAGTTCGTCCCCGCGAACGAGCTCGTCGATCCCGGCATCCCCGACGCGGAGCTCGGGCCGCAGGGCTTCCAGGAGATGAGCGATTCGAAGCAGGCCGCCGAGGTGGCGGCCCTGCGGGCACTTGGCTGGAAGATCCCGGCCACGTCGACGGGCGCGATCATCAATGGCGTCGTCGCGCCCTCGCCGGCCCGCGCGGCCGGGCTGCACGTGGCTGACGAGATCGTCGCGGTTAACGGCCAGGCCGTGCGCTCGACGTGCGGTCTGATCTCCCTCGTGCATTCCATCAAGCCGG
>Ga0187887_10003050_pt1 | contig 13126 bp, 3 predicted proteins | sample June2016WEW_7_10_FD_132977 | JGI IMG/M metagenome (GOLD analysis project Ga0187887, IMG submission 132977) | Peatland microbial communities from SPRUCE experiment site at the Marcell Experimental Forest, Minnesota, USA - June2016WEW_7_10 | ecosystem: Environmental > Terrestrial > Soil > Wetlands...
ACCCCCCGCCCAACCTCCGCCTCCCGCCCAACCCGCGCCCCTCGTGGGCCCACCCACGCCCGCTCTCGCCCCGGCCTCCGGCCAGCCCACCACCTACACCGCCACCGACGGCACCGCCTCCGCCCTCGTCCCCGCCGGCTGGACCGTCATCGCCGGCAGTGAAGGCCTCATCAAAATGACGGGTCCGCAGAATGGCGAAGTTGCCATCCTCGCCAGAGTCATGGGCGCCCACAACGCACCCTTCAATGCCAGTGCGAACGGTGCCAACAACACCGGCATGTCCATGCCCTGGGACTCCACCTTCGAGGACAAGGTCGGCATGATCTACGACCGCATCGTCGTCGTCAACGACGGCGCCGTTCCCCAGGGATCGGTCACCTCCGTCACCCCCATCTCCGTCGGCCGCGCCATCGGCCAGTGCGGCCACTTCACCGGCGCCATCACCGCCACCACCGGCAATTTCAACGCTGCCGGCATCCTCTGCGTCATGCCTCTTGAAAACGCCGGCGACTTCAAAAGCCTTCTCTGGATCGTCCAGGTCCCCGCCTCCGAAGCCGCCACCCTCCCCGCGCTCGCCCAGCAGCTCATCACCAGCAACAACATCCCCCTCGCCACCCTCCAGGTCCTCCTCAAACCCTGGGACCAGATCGCCGGCAAACCCGTCGTCATCATGGACCCGGCAGACTCCCAGTGCTTCGAGCTCGCCGTCATGCACCTCACCCCCACAGCCCAACTCCCAAGAGCCTGCGGAGGCACTGCCCCTTAAACGAACGCCGCCCCGAATCCATCCGCTCCCACAACGTGTCATCCTGACGCTTCGCATCGCGAAGCGGAAGAGCCTGGCCTGAGCGAGTCGGCGCAGCTGGCGAGTCGAATGGCATCTGCGGTTGTTTTCGCTCTGTCATCCTGAGCGCAGCGAAGGACCTTGCGGTTGTTTTTAAGGTGTCATCAGGAGCGCAGGCCGCGCGGCAGCCGAAGCCGGGTGCCCCATATCTGCCCGCCGTTGGCAGATGTGGGAATCGCGCGACGCGCGACGCTTTTGTATCAGGGCACGAGTTTACTCGTGCCGTAACAGTCCCAAAAGGAACTGGGCTTCAGCCCCCCGCGGGCTGTCCCTCCTCCTCGCGAACCGCGACGTAAAAACTCAAGAAACGAGCTCCGCCGATCCTTTCAGAATTGTCTTCCGGGACCACGGGCACGAGGTCCGTATAAGACCTCCGGAGATCGCCTGCCGGGTGCGCCACAACCTGGCCTGAGCGAAGGCCGAGCGCCGCGAGGCGAGTCGAATGGCTCTGCCCGCTTTTGGCAGATGTGGGAGACCGCCATCTCTCCCCCAAACTCTTTCCCCACCACGCACCGTCTCAGGGCACGACTTCGCTTAGCCTGCCCTGAGCGAGGCGTCGTCAAGACGCCGAGTCGAACGGGTGCCGAAAAACAAGCGGCGCGAACCGGGGCCCCCAGCGTGCCCGGTTTTGGCACGATGGGGTGCAGAAGCGCCTTCCATGCTGCCGCAGGCTGTGGGCGAAGGCGCGAAGCGACCGCAGCCCACTCGCTCGCGAATACCGAGTGCCTCAACCTCCAGCTCCCCTGCGCCTGCCGCGACGCCGCCCCTTAAACGCCCGTCACCCCGAGCGCCCTTAAAGGATTTGTCATCCTGACCGCAGGCCGCGCAGCGGCCGCAAGGACGCTCGGCTCCTGAAGCCTCGCGATATCTGAATAATCGCGCGGCGGCAGGACCAGGGAATGACCATCATCGTCGTCGGGCATTGCCGGAACCCCGGTGCAAGCGTAGCAGGACGAAGGCGCGGCCGGTTGCCCCACTCAAACCCGCCTTTGGCTTCAGTGGGTCCGTTCCGTGCTGTGCGGAGCGCGATGACAATGCAGCAACCTCGCAAACCCCCCACTTCCCTCAACCCATTTCTTTCTTTTCCCCAAACCCGGAGATATCCACAGATTTGTCAACCCCCCGTGGAAAAATCCAAAGTAATAACCCAACACTCCGCTCCACTTACACCCTTATACTCTCAAAGATATTTGGCCGGTTTCTTCTCTCAACCTGATATCCTGAACTTATAGAGTAAAAAAAGAAAGAGCCGCCCTTGAGGCGGCTTTTCTGTTTCTGAGAGGAGAGAGAGCCCATGCCGCCAACCCAGCAAACTCGCGTACTCATGCAACTTTGCCCTCCTGTCTCCTGTCTTCTGTCTCTTGTCTCGGGCTTTTCTGTTTCAGAGAGGAGAGAGAGCCCATGCCGCCAACCCACCTAACCCCGGTTACCCCCCCGAGTAACCTGCCAAAACCCCCAGGCAAAGTCGCCCAGTTTCAGCAGCTTGCCACAGTCCAAAAGGACCCTCCCAGAACCTCCTGCAGATGCAGCCACTTGCCACAGTCCACCCCCAGGGGGGAGGGGGTGGCAGGGTGCAGCACAGCACTTTCGACTCGTCCTACCCCGTCGTAGGATGGCCCATTCAAGCCCCACCCCTTGCGCTCAACGCTATATGCTTTTCGCTAAACGCTTTTTGCTAAACGTTCTTCGCTAATCGCTTTTCGCTAAAAGCCTCTCGCTAAAGCGTCCGCCTTTCGGAACCGTCATGCTGGTGGCAATCCGTGCACCGCACCCAATGAATGCATCCCCTGATACCACTGAGCAATATTGCACAGTAAGTGTGGGACCCTGTGCCTTACATTCGAGTCCGGTACTTCCTCATTTGACCAGCCATCCACACAAATAAACTGCGAGCAAACAACCGGCGCTCCTTGTTCCGCATCTCATCCGATGGCGAGTTGACTGCCTGGGAGCATAATTCTGCAGTTGCCGCCACGCAGCACCCCTCTCAGTCGTAGCAGCACTTTGCGTTGCTCTAGCTGACCTTGGCCGGCCCTAAAACGACATTTTGTTAGCACTTGAGGCATTTGCATGGAGGTCGCGATGGCAACATTGTCCAGTCGCCGGAATCGTTTGGCGCGCGTAACGCTGATCAGCTTCTTCATCATGGCTGTTCTTTCACTCGGTTCACTGCCGGCGCACGCAGCCGTTTCCTGGGTCAGTGCCTCGCATACCGTCTGCACGCAGGCATCTTCCGGCGCCAGCACCCAGACCTGCACCCTCGCCGCCCCAACCACCGCGGGCAATGATGTGGTTGTGGGGCTTGCCTGGGAAAGCACCGGCAGCACGATCGGCAACGTTCGCGGCAGTGTAGCCTCCTCGTATTTCTTCCTCTACGCGGCCGTGTGCAATTCGGGGAGCGAATGCGTCGCGACGCTGGTTTGTCACAAGTGTGCGGCGCAAAACGCGGTCACGACCACCATGACCGATGGCACGGCATTCGTCACCACGGTGGAAGAATACTCCGGCGTGCAGGCTCTCGGCATTACCGGAACAAAGACGTCTTCATCGGCCAATCCCGGCCTCGCGCTCGCCACCGGAGATCCGAATGACTGGACGGTGTGCGCGACTGCCAGCCTCGGCTCTGCTGTCCCCACGGCAAGCTCCGGGAACCTGCGCAGTGCCGCCAGCACTGGCGGCATCGCCGGGGCCATCGTTGACAACACCGCCTCCTCGGCGGGCAGCGGCGCGTGCGCCGGCGCCATTGCATCCGGCGCATGGGCAGCGGCGGGAATCCAGTTACTTGCGGTGGCGCCGAGGACCTACATCTGGCCGGATTGTGACACCGCGCATCCGTGCGTGGTGCACCACATCGACACCGTGGCCGCCGGAACCGCGGAGAACGAGAAACCCAACGGTTTCAAAATTACCGCCGTGCCCAGTTCGCCGGGGAATCTGCTCACCTTGACCGTCACCCATGTCAGCACAAAAACTGTTGCCGTCAGCGATAACAAGGGTGGAAGCTGGCAATCGGCGGTGACCACCACCAATGCCCCCGACCAGATAGAAACGCAATTGTTCTACGTCTGCGGAGCGGCCGCGGGAACGAATGTCGTCACCATTCAGCTCAGCGCGCCGCCGGCCCCGGGTGAGGTTCTCCAGTTCTCCTACAACGAAGTCAGCGGGATCGCGCCTTCGTCGTGTATTGACGGCGCTGCAGGCGCAAACGGCTTAACCGGTGACCTGCAACCCGGTTCGATTACCACCACCACAAGCGGCGATCTGATTTATAACTTCGCGGAAGAGAGTTATAACTACCCTGAGGAAGACGACCCCATCGGCTGGGTTATGCCGGATAGTAGCTCGGCGCTGCTGATGGAAAATGCCTGGGACAAGTTTGCCAGCCAGGTATCCGTCCAGGCGGTGAATGGTGCATACAATCCGACCCTCTATGTGAACGGCGATCTCAACAACCGCAACTGGAATTCAGTGGCGGCAGCATTCAAGCCGTCTGCCGGCGCGGGCACCCAGCCCACCGGGATTCACGTCACGCGCGTGATGCACTATTACAATCCACCCCTGCCGTTGACTCCGGCATTGCTTCCATTCCCATCCACCGGCAATGCCATCGTTATCTCCAGTGCCTATCCCTCCAGCGGCTACGAGGGTGACATGACCGACGTGGGCGATAGTCAGGGCGACACCTGGACCCGCACTCCCTTCACCATAGCCAATGACGACCCGCAGATTTACTACACGTGTCTTGGTTCCGAAACGGGCAGCCGCGATCTGACCATCACCTGGCTACCCGACACCGGAACCACGCACATGATCGTTTATGACATCGCCGGAGCAAAAACTACCGGTGGGGCGACCGGATGCGTTGGGGCAACCGTCAACTCCCAGGACGGAAACCAGCCATCGAGCGCCAATGCCAGTATCCTCAATGCTCCGGTCATAACTCCTGACGCCTCCAACAGCCTGGTGATCGTGGTCAACATGTTAGGCCTCGGGCCGCCATCCGGGACACTGACGCCTGGCGTGATATTCACATCCACTTGGGCCACCGGCATGACGGACGCCACGAACTGGGACTCGGGCGACTGCTATGGCTATATCTACACGACCTCAACCAATCCTATTTCGTTCAGCTGGCAAATGGCGAACTCCTTCAGCGTGCCTAACGGCGGCTCAGCGTACGACGGGGCCGCGATTGAAATCCTGCCCGCGGCAGCTGCTGCGCCGGGCCCAGAGACGCTGACGGTCACCAATTCGCCCGTTGTCTATAGCGGAAGCCCGCAGGCGGCCGCGGTGAGCGCATCGGTACCGGGAACGGTCAGCGACGTCTTATACAACAATTCCTCTGCGGTACCCGCTGCACCGGGAACTTATGCAATTACGGCTAATTTCACGCCACAAAATACCGCGGAATACAGCACTTTAACGGGGACGTCTGCGGGAAACTTCGTCATCAACAAGGCGACGCCAACCGTTACGCTCTCGTCGTCGCTCAATCCATCGGGCGCTGGGAAATCGGTGACGTTTACGGCCGCTGTTCCTTCCAGTACAACAGGTGCGGTGACGTTCTACGACGGATCCACCACTCTTGGCACGGGCACACTCAGCGGCGGAAGCGTGACACTCTCCACCTCGGCGCTGCCGGCGGGGTCGAATTCAATCACCGCTGCCTATGGGGGCGACAGCAACAACAATGCGGTATCGTCCGGCGCGCTCATTCAAACGGTGGGTTCGTCGAGCCAAACCACGCCAACCATTACATGGCCTACGCCCGCATCGATCAGCTATGGGACTGCACTGAGCGCAACGCAGCTGGATGCCAAGGCATCGGTGCCGGGAACCTTTATCTATTCGCCGCCGGCCGGAACCGTGCTCGGAGTTGGATCGCACACCTTGACGGTAACCTTCACGCCTACTGACACGACCGACTACACAACCGCAACGGCGACTGTGGGAAACTTCGTCATCAACAAGGCGACGCCAACCGTTACGCTCTCGTCGTCGCTCAATCCATCGGGCGCTGGGAAATCGGTGACGTTTACGGCCGCTGTTCCTTCCAGTGCAACAGGTGCGGTGACGTTCTACGACGGATCCACCACTCTTGGCACGGGCACACTCAGCGGCGGAAGCGTGACACTCTCTACCTCGGCGCTGCCGGCAGGGTCGAATTCAATCACCGCTGCCTATGGGGGCGACAGCAACAACAACGCAGCATCCTCCGGCGCGCTCATTCAAACGGTGAGTTCGTCGAGCCAAACCACGCCGACCATTACATGGCCTGCACCTGAGTCGATCAGATATGGGACCGCCCTGAGCGCAACGCAGCTGGATGCCAGCGCATCGGTGCCGGGAACCTTTATCTATTCGCCGCCGGCCGGAACCGTGCTCGGAGTTGGATCGCATACGTTGACCGTGACCTTCACACCCACGGACACGACCGACTACACAACGGCAACGGCGAGCGTGGTTCTGGTTGTAAGCGGAGGCCGAGACCACGGGCACAGATAGCTTCCGCGCGACAGGGCATGAGACAGCTCGCTCCAGCGAGACTGTTTCATGGCCCTGTACACGACGGTCAAGGGGAACCGGTACAGTGTGACGCTCAACGCTGCTGCTCTATCGGCCACTAGCTACAGGCTACAGGCTATCGGCTATTGTGGGTCCGCAGCCGCTGCCTCGCCGTCGGCCGCCTGTGTCGTTGTCGGCACCTGCTCCTGCAGCCGATAACCATCCCTGGTGCGCACCCGATATTTCTCCAGCTCCTTGCCCACCAGCTTTACCGAAATCGTCCGCCAGCCGCGATTCGGATTCAGCTTCGGGTAGTAGCTGATCGTATAAAGATGGGCCAGGTCTTCACGGATCGACGCAAACGCCGTGCTCTCGTCGCGCCAGTCCTTCGCAAAATACGCTTTGCCGCCGGTGCCCTTGCTCATCCTCTCGAACACCGCGCTCGAAACAGGCTCGTCATGCGCCAGCCGCGTGCTGATGATGTAGATAATCGTGCCCGTCGACTGCGCCAGTTCCTCCACATCTTCCGGTGGAACCGAGCTGGCATTGTCAGGACCGTTCGAAAACACCACGATCGCCTTCCGTCCTCGCAACTGGGCCGCATCGCGCACCGTGAGCAACAGGCAGTTATAAAGAGCAGCGTCGTCGCCGGCCACCGTGCTCCGCACGCCCTGCATCACCTGGGTCCGATCCGTGGTCAGAGGCGTCGCCCGCGAAAGATTGCGGCTGTACGAGTAGAACGCAATCTTGTTCGCGTCCTCCATCGACCGGACAAACCCGGCAATCGCATCCTGCGCGAACACAAATCCGCGGTACATATAGTCGCTGGTGTCGAACAGAACATACACGCTGGCTCCAGCCAGCCGCGAAACCGATGGCGGCGCCGACGCGACACCCGAAGTTTCTTCGCTTGCCGGGGTTGTTGCCTGCGCTGCCGTCTGCGCGCCGCCATCCGCTGCAGGTTGGGCAGGCGCGGCCACGCTCTTTTTCGCCATCTCCGCATCGTGGATCGCGCCTTCCGGCGCGCCACCCTCTTCGAACGAGGCAATCTTCTCCGGAATCTTGTCCTCGCTCACCACGAAGTTTTCCGGGCGCAGGCCGGTGATGTAGTTCCCGTTGTGATCCGTCACCGCAACGTTCAGCTGCACCAGTACCACGTTGACGAAGATGCGAGACGACGGACCCTGTGCGGTCATCGCCGGCATACTGGCCACCGCGACAACCAGACCTGAACACAACGCGACAAACAGAAAGAATCTCATTGCCATCCTGATCCCCTGCACTGCCACAACCGTGAACTAATGTTGCGCAATCGTACTCGCGGCCGCCAGATGGATACCACCCCGTCGAAATTCGTCACCGGTCTGCTCCATAGCGCGCAGAATGGCTGGCCAGTCCTCGATATCCGTGGCGAATATTTTCGCGATCATATGCCGGCTCAGTTCCGGGATCAGCAGATTCAGCGACACCGAAGGATACCCCATCTCATCCGCCAGCCGCGCCCAGTAAAGGTTGCTCGATTCCCAGGACTCGCCTACTAACCCATAGTCTTCGCCGGAAAACGCCGGCAGCGGTTTCACGTTCACAATCGCGCACGCGTTGGTTTGCTCCAGAGTCGGGTGCGGCACCCCGAAGTCCTTCGACAGCCGCGCCACGCTGACCTCAGACGGATTGCTGCGCGCCAAGTCGTCCAGTTCCCTGCTCGCTGCTCCCCAACTCGCTGCCTGCGCCGGATACAGCCTGCGATATTCCGACGCCAGGTAGAATTTCTCCGCCGGCGTAATCTGCGGCATGAACGCGGCTGCATCGGCGGGACGCTGCAGCGACTGCTCCGTCATTTCCAGCCGCCGCGGCATCATCAGGTCCGCAAAAACTTCCGTCACTCGTCCGCGCAGTTCCGCGTTGCCCGTCGCATCCATCAGCAACTCTTCGCCCATGCGCTGATACAACGCCGCGGCGTGCAGTTCCGCGGGACTCACGTCCCACCACCGCGGCTCGATCGCGTCTACCAGCAGCGCCGGACCCGCGGCCTGCCAGATCAGAGCCTGCACGTTTTCCGGAGCGATGAAATCCTCTTCCGCCGTAGCCAGCGCATAGGGTAGGTTGGCCAGCGACCCGATCAGATAAGCGCCGCCGCCTGCCGTCACGCCGATGCCGACCAGCGTCGGAGTATCCCAAATCTGGCCGTATCCCAAAATCGATGTCCCTGAAAAATCGTGCGAGCGCACAAACAGCGGATTGTTGTGCAGCACCTGCGCGCCCGGCGGCTCGTAATACGCATAGTTCAGCCCCACCAGCGTGTCCCGCAGAAACGGCGTCAGCTGGCCGCGCGCCGCTTCCAGCTGCGCGGGCGTACTCGACGACTGGATCACTCGGGTCAGATCGGTCCGCACCAGCAACTCCGCGTGGCGGCTGGTGTAAATCGCCGGCGCCCATGCCGCCTTTTCTCCCGGTGAAAAGATGGCGCGCGGCATCTCGAACTCCCGCAGGCTCGCGGCCAGCGGAAGCAGCTGATCCTTCACCGCCGATCCGTGAGCCATCTGATCCAGACCGTCATACAGCGCGAACAGCGTATCCAGCGACACCAGCCGCTGGTCGTCCAGCACCGATCGCATCCGTTGCGCGATCTCATCGTGCGTGCGCCGTCCCGCCAAGCTCTGTTGCGCGGGACCCGCCAGCAGATCGGTGATCTGATCCTGCGAAAGATTGGCCTCGCCCGAAGCCGCCCCCAGCGTCGACCGCAGCGAGGCGCGCGTCGCGTCGAACACCGGACCCGATGCGGAAACGCCGATGAACGGCTGCACCACGCCTTGCCAGGACGCGTTCATCTTCGTCTCCGGAATCTGCTGCTGGCGCGCCAGAATCTCCCACAGCCCGATGTTCGCCTGCAAAGCGCCCATCGCATTCGAGCGCAGCGCCGGACTGGAAATCCCGCTCACCGACTCCGCGGCGTTCAGGAATTGCGTCACCGATGTATCGTTCAGCGCCGGAAACTCTGAAAATACCAGATACCAGCTGTGAAACTCCGCAAACTTCGCCGCCAGCAGCCGTACCGTTGCTTCGGATAACCGGCCTTCCTGCGCGCGCGCATGATCGATCGCGCTCAGCGTCAGGTAAATCTGTAACGGACCGTCGTCGGTCGCAAAGCACGAAGACGCCACCAGCGTCATCAGCAGTTGCTCCGGGTTGTCCCAGCTGCGCGCGTCTCGCACCCAGTCCCGAACTAGCTTCGGGCTGTAATTCTGGCTAAGGATCTCTTTCCATACATTCAGGCTGCCCGGAATATATGGACTTCCGTCCGGCTGCCACTGCAGACGGTTGAACAGGACCAACAGGTCGGCGTTGCGCGGAAATACTCCCCTCGTTGCGCTGAAACCATTGCCCGCCCGCCTATAAACGTCATACAGCTGTTTCAGCCGAGAACCTGAAGTTAGGTGAACCTGCTGCTCGCGGGTCACCCTCGAGAGCGCGTCGAAATATGCCGCCAGCCATCCGTGATCCCGCGCGCACAAATGCTCGATGAACTCGCCCGGAGAATTTGGACTGGCTCCGGCCAGCTCTTCCCAGCCTTTTTCGGTGTCCGGGCCGCCGGGGACCAAAACCCGTCCCGCGCGCACCGAGACCTGGCTTCCATAGAATTCCAGGGCCGGAGCCAGAGGCAGTAACGACCGCAGCCCCCGCGATTGGCGCAGAACCAGCCGTGTCTCCTCATCGTTCTTCGATAACGCCCAGTAGAGCCGGTCCAGCTCCTGGTCGTGCAGCATCACATCGACCAGCGTTATCTCTCCCTTGTGTCGCCAGATGCTCGCCGACGTCCAGTCCTGCGACCGGAACAACACAGGAACCTGCGTCGCGGGAAACGAATACGTGAAGGGCGTGTGCTTCTGCAGCGCATCCTCCAGTCCCGTGATGGGAAACCCTGAATCGATAGCCAGGAACGCCCGCTCCGCATTCGCCGTCACCAGGTACGCATTCTTTTCGCCGCACGCCGGGTCGAACTGGTATCCAAGAACCTCAACCAGCTTGGCTGCTTCCTCACAGTTGTTGGCATGAATCGTGTTCTGCGCGTCGGCCAGCAGCCGCAGGTCCTGGGCAAACTGCACATACCGCCGCAGCAGAACCAGGTACTCCGTCTCTGAGCCTACCTGGTACCCGTGCAGCGAGACGTTGCGTGCCAGCAGCGGCAGCATTTCCTCGGGCGTGGCCTCCTGGCTGATGCCGGCCATGCGCATGAACGAGCGCAGCGGACCCGGAATGCTCACCATCTGCGTTGCCGCCGACCCGGCGCCGTGCGCCAGGTCCGCATCCCCGTGTTCGCCGCCCGAACTCCATGCTTGCGCCGGAATGCAGACGCTCAGACAAAACAGGAAGGCCGAAACTGGAGTCCACGGACGACGAGGAAGCTTCATGGCTGAATATCCTCCCGGATAACCAAGACGAAGAAACACCTTTACGCGTGCGTGCAGTCCTGGGGCGGAGACCCGACAGCAATCTCCGGGGAGTCGAGTCGTCTCGCATCGCCCCTTTACTGTCCGGGCAGACGAATCTTCCACTCCCGATCTTTTTGTGCGCTTAGTAGGTCAGAGAATAACCCCGAGATGGGTCGCTCCGCGACTCGATTCTCATCGGCGACGCAGATTTTGTCCGAAACCCTGCGCAGGTGGCGAACCATTGTCGCAAATCTTTCCTGGTTTCGGCCAACTTTGTTTATTTGTTTATCCGTCTCGATGAACCGCCCGCTGACGCGACGGTACCCATCGCGGTGTTACTGTCCCGCCTGCAACTGGTCGAGCTTGCGCTTCAGATCCTCGAGCTTTTGCCCTGCCTCTGCCAGCTTTCCCTGCGCGGTCAGGCTCTGATAGTCGGCCAAATCCCGAGCCGCCGCCGCGATCAGGGCCTTCCGATCGGGCGACCCGCTTCCCGCCGCCGCCGTCGTCGGCGTCGGGGTCGGGCTGGGTTCCGGCGCCCCAGCCGCCGCGGAAACCGTCGAAGCCTCGCCGCCGAACAGCGCCGCCATGGCGCCCTCGAACGTAGGTGCGTAGGCCAGCCGATCCTGCAGCGCCAGCACCACCAGGCGTAGTTCCGGCATCGGGCTCCGATCTGCCTGCAGGTAGATCGGCTCCGCATACAACAGCGCTTTCCCGCACGGAATCACCAGCAGCGTGCCCCGTCGTACATGGGAACCCTGCTGGTTCCACAACGTCAGCTGCCCTGAAAGCTGTGCATTTTGGTCGATCCGCGCCTCAATCTGCATCGGCCCGTCCACCAGCTTGGTTTTGGGGAAGTCATACACGATGGCCGTCCCGTAATTTGCCCCGTCGCTGCGCCCCGCGATCCACCCGATCAGATTGTTCCGATTCGCCGGCGTAAAAGGCAGGATCTCCACGAATTCCACCGCCGCCTCTCCCGGCAGCTTCATCAGCACGTAGTTCGGCTCCATCGCCTGCGCCTGCTGCTCCCCGGTGTCGCTCATGCCCAGTTCCGACGCCACCGTCCACAGGTCCTCCCGGTTATAGAAAACCTCCGGGTCGCTCATGTGATACAGCCCGTACACCGCCGCCTGCTCTTCGAACAGCAGCTGCGGATACCGCACGTGCCGCCGCAGATCCGCCGGCATCTCCGCCGCATCCCGGAAAAGCGACGGGAAGATCCGTCGCCACGCCCCGAGGATCGGGTCCTGCGTATCGAAAACGTAGAACGTCGTGGTCCCGTTGTAAGCGTCGATTACCACCTTGACGCTGTTCCTCATGTAGTTGACTTGATCGTCGCCCAGCGCATAGTGGCTCGAATACGGATAGCTGTCCGACGTGGTGAATGCGTCCAGCATCCAGTAGAGCCGCCCATCGTCACCCGCTACCACATAAGGATCGGCATCCCAGGTCAGGAACGGCGCCAGCGCTGCCACCCGCTCGCGAATGTTGCGCCGCATCAGCAGCCGGCTTTGTGCCGTGATGTCGTCGCTGAACGGCACTTTCCACAGATCGCCCCGGTCCGCCGCGATCAACGTCCGGTGCAGCAACCCACCCAGCACAATCCCGCCCGTCCCCTGGTAAGAAGTCAGGTTGTTGGTCTGGCCCTGCGGGTAGTTGAACTCCTGCTGCTTCGTCTTCACATACACGTCACTATTCGTCAGTTGCCCAAAGTAAATCTCCGGCTGCGTGATGGTCAGGCTCGGTACCGTGCTTTGCACCGGCATATTGCTCAGCATCAGCGTCGGCAGCCCCTCAGTCGTGAACCCGTTCACCGGGTTCATGGTGATCCCGTACCCGTGCGTGTAGATCAGCTTCTCGTTGATCCAGTTCCGGCTGCTGTCCGGCAGCTTTTCGATGTTCAGCTCACGCGCCGCCAGCATCACCTCGCGGTTCTCGCCGTTGATGTTGTACCGATCGATATCGATATCCGGAAAATCGTAGTACGTCCGGATTTCCTGAATCTGCCGCAGCGTATCCTGCAAAGCCCGCCAGTCCCAAAGCCGAATGTTCTTCAGCGTGGCCTGGTTTCCCGCCGGATCGGCCGCCTCCGCCGTCGTCTCCGCCGGAAATTCCTGCTGCGATAAACGATCCAGCCCCCACGCCTGTCGCGTCCATTCGATATTCCGCGCGATAAACGGCCGTTCCCGGTCCAGCTGGTTCGGCTTCACGATGAAGCTGCTCATGTACCAGCCAACCACCTGCACGCCCAGATAAACAAACACAGCCTGTACCACCGCGACCGCCAGCCGTTGCGCCTTGGGCCACTTTAATGAATTGATGACCGCGATCGCCGCCCCAACCACCA
>Ga0187887_10003054_pt1 | contig 13116 bp, 10 predicted proteins | sample June2016WEW_7_10_FD_132977 | JGI IMG/M metagenome (GOLD analysis project Ga0187887, IMG submission 132977) | Peatland microbial communities from SPRUCE experiment site at the Marcell Experimental Forest, Minnesota, USA - June2016WEW_7_10 | ecosystem: Environmental > Terrestrial > Soil >...
CGCAAGGCGTCGTGGGTACGCAAGGCCGGGCGCTCGTGCAGGTTCTGCAGAAAAAAACGCCGCAGCAGATTGCCCGCGACTTGCAGACGATACGCGCTAGTGGCGCGCAAGTCCGACAGAGGCTTGAAGTCAGCGGCGAGCGCCGCGCTGCAGGCCTCGATGCCCGCCGAGCTCCACCCGTGCTCGATGAGTGCGCGTTCTGCGTGCCGGGCGCGGCAGGCAATGGCGGCCATGCCGCCGTACGCGAGCCGCGCACTGCGTACGCGCTCACCGTCGAGGCTCACGCAGAAGGTGGCGCACACGCCGGAAATATCCTGGTCGATACGCTTGGATACCTTGAAGCTGCCGAGCAATCGGCCTTGGGTTGCGGCCGGAATGGCAACGCCGGTCATGAACTCGCCCGTGTCCAAGGCTTTGTGCTGGTATCCCAGGTAGAAATCCTCGAGCGCAAGCCGGCGAACGGCGGTACCCTTGCGAAGCTCGACGCGCGCGTCCAGCGCAATCAAGACGGGAATCGAATCGCCGATGGGCGAACCGTTGGCCAGATTGCCGCAGAGGGTCGCAGAATTCCGAATCGGCGGGGAGGCGAAGCGTGCTGCCTGCTCCTCGAGCTCCGGGAACCGGCGCAGCAGAGCCGGCCAGGCGTCGGTCAGGGTGGCTGCGGCACCGATCCATAATTCCTCGGGCCGGTCCTCGATTAGCGACAGCTCAGGCACATCGCCTAAGAATATGAGCGGCGGCAGCTCGCGCAGCTGCTTCGTGACCCAGAGGCCCACGTCGGTGCCGCCCGCGAGCAACACGGCATCGGGGTGCGTCAGGAGCGCTGCGCTCAGTTCTTCGAGAGTACGCGGGGCGTGATAACCCGGATACCGCAGTGGTGCGCCGGCGGTGCGCTCGTGAGCCAGGCGTTCGAGAGCATCGAGCCTCTGCGGGGACCGGGCGTCCTCACGGCTCCAGTGGCCGGGTTCGGGGTAATCACCCTGGTGCATGCCGGCATCGATGATCGGCCGGTAACCGGTGCAGCGGCATAGATTGCCGGTGAGTGCTTCGAGCACCTGCTCGCGATTGGATTGGCTGCGTTGCAGGTACAGGGCAAACAGCGACATCACGAATCCAGGCGTGCAAAATCCGCATTGCGAAGCATGATGGTCGATCATCGACTGTTGCACGGGGTGCAAAGCACCGGAGGGTTGCTGCAGGCTCTCGACGGTGACGAGCTCCTTGCCGTCCAAGGTTGGCAGAAATCGGATGCAAGAATTGACCGCACGATAGGTGATGCCCCGACTCGACAGTTCGCCGAGCACGACAGTACAGGCACCGCAATCGCCTTCGGCGCAGCCCTCCTTGGTGCCGCGTCGGCCTGCAACCTCGCGCAGGTAGTCGAGAACGGTCAACGTCGGCGGTGGCTGATCGATGCATACCACGCGGCCGTCCAGAACGAACCGCAGGGTCTCTGCGGGGCTGGCTTTTGCATCGGCAGACAGCGGCATTGCGGTCAGCTTCCCCGGTACGTGGAGTAGCTCCACGGAGACACCAACAAGGGTACGTGATAGTCCCGGTGCGAATCGGCGATGCCGAAAGCGATGACGACCTCGTCCAGAAAGGGCGGTTCGGGAAGCTCGTGTCCGAGCGCGCGGAAGTACGCGGCCACACGAAAGGTCAGCGTGTAGCGGCCGATTCTGAAGGCAGATCCCTCGAGCAGGGGCGCGGGGCAGCGCCCGTCGGCATTGGTTTGCGCCGTGGCGATCGGCGGCAGATCGACGAGCGCGATCGAAGTTGCCGCAGCGACGCGCAATTCGATACCCATGCCGGCCGCCGGAATGCCCGCCGCTACGTTCAGAACATGTGTGGTCAGCCTGCCCATAGCACCCCACGCTGGATACCCATTACAGCACGTCCACCTCCCGTTTTGTACACAATGCCCCGCACCGATCGTGTGCGTTGTCGATGCGAAAGTGCCCCAAGAAAGCCCTGCGGCCGTCGGCGTGCCTCGCAACCGGTTCTCGCGGCGGAGGGTTCGTGTGCGGCGGCGGTACGCGCGTGAGATGCTGCCGATAAAGCTTGTTTGCGCCGCGGATGTATCGTAGAACCGACGAATAAAGAATCAAGGGATGGCAATGCTCAATCGCTTCTTTGGTCTAGATATTCACGGCACCACCGTTCGCACGGAGCTGCTCGCCGGCTTCACCACGTTTCTCACCATGGCTTATATCGTCGTCGTCAATCCGGTCATCCTGGGCGCCGCCGGCATGCCCATTGCAGGAGTGGCCGCGGCGACCTGTTTTGCCGCGGCGTTCGGCAGCATTCTCATGGGACTCGTGTCGAACTATCCGCTGGCGCTCGCGCCCGGAATGGGCCTCAACGCGTATTTCACCTACACGGTGGTCAAGGGCATGGGCGTGCCCTGGCAGATCGCGCTCGGCTGCGTATTCCTGTCGGGCTGTGCATTTCTCGTGCTGACTCTGCTCGGCGTGCGCCAGTTGATCATGAATGCCGTGCCGCGTGCCCTGTTCGCGGCGGTGGCGGGCGGGGTGGGATTGTTCATCGCCTTCATCGGCTTGGTCGATGCCGGCGTGATTATCGCCAAGCCCGGCACGCTGGTCGGTCTCGGCAATCTGACCACCGCCACACCGGCATTGTCGCTGCTCGGGCTGCTAGTGATCGCATCGCTGCAGGCATGGCGGATCAAGGGCGCCATGCTGGTCGGCATTCTCGTCACGGCCGCCCTCGGCTGGGCGATGGGCTTGGCGCACTTCGCTCCCGGTGCCTACCACTTGGGTGATCTGTCGGCCGCAGCTTTCAAGCTCGACGTGCGGGGCGCCCTGAATCTCAAGGGCGGCATCGGGTTATCGCTACTCGAGATCATCCTGGTATTCCTGCTGGTCGATCTGTTCGACAACGTCGGGACGCTGGTGGCCGTGACCAAGAGAGCGGGGCTGACGGCTCCCGATGGCTCGATACCGCGGTTGAACCGCATTTTGATCGTGGACTCGCTCGCCATGATGGTGGGCGCTACGTCCGGCACGAGTCCGGTGTCGAGCTATATCGAAAGCGCCGCGGGCGTGGCGGTCGGTGGCCGAACGGGCCTCACCAGCGTCGTCGTCGGAATCCTTTTTCTATGCACTCTATTCTTCGCGCCGCTGGTGCAGGCCATCCCCACCGCCGCGACCGCGCCCGCGCTGATCCTGGTCGGCGGCATGATGATGGGCGCGCTGGCGGAAGTGGATTGGGTCGATCCCCTCGAGGCCATCCCGGCATTCCTCACGGTCATCATGATCCCGTTGAGCTTCTCGATCGCGAACGGACTCGCATTCGGCATCACCAGTCATGCCGTCCTGAAGCTGGTGCGCGGCAAAGCGACCCGAAGCGACTGGCTCGTGTACCTGCTCTCGGCGCTGTTCATCGCGCGCTTCATCTACCTCGCTTAAGGATTTCTACCTCAGAACTTGCCGGTCAAGGTCAGATCGAAGCTGCGGGGCGGCTGCCGCGTCAGGAAGTCGTTGCCGTAGAAGGGGTTGTCGTTCAGCCAGTTAACCCTGTCGGCGAGGTTGTACACCATCAGCCTCGCGGTGTAGTGCTGCAGGAAGCTGTAGAAGACGCCGGCATTCAGCGTGTACTGCCAAGGAATGGTCGGCGGATTGTAGTAGCCGGTTTTCAGCACGGAGGCTGGGATGGCGTTGTTGATGGGTTCGGAATAGCTCCCGAATCCGAAATCGCTGTTGAGGTTGGATTCGAGCGCGGCGATGTTCACGTAGCCAGCCTGGGTGGTCTGCACGGGGCCGGTCACCTGCAGGTTGGCCTGGAACCCGAGGCCGCTGTCGAGCTTGTAGTTGACCAGGAAGTTGATCAAGTGCGTGGGCACGCCCGGATCTTCGAAGTTCTGATTGGGCCTGAATCCGCAACTTCCGCTAATACACCCCAGCGCCGTGCCGGCACCATCGATGTTGAAGCCCGGCTGCGCCGGGAAGTTATAGAACGTGGCCGGCGTATCCAGCCGCGTGTGCAGGTAGGAGTAACTGGCGGTGGCGAAAAGATGCGCATTCGGCTGGTAGTTGAGCTCGAATTCGGCGCCGGTGATATGAGCATACGATTCATCGTAGATACTCGGGCCGGTGGATTCCTCGCGCTCCTGCTTGAAGCCTGCGATGGAGATGAACAGCGCCTTGCCCAAGAGGTCGAACTTCACCCCCGCCTCCTCCAGCAGCGTGCCCTGGCGCAGCTGGGTGACCGGCGCAACGTTGAGTGCGCCGACCGCTCCGTCGTTGGCTTCGGCATAGACGTACTGCGCCTTGTTGTACGTGAGATAGGTCGACATCCAATCCGTCGGGCTGTACACCAGGCTGATGTTCCCGTTGTACAGGCCGTACCACCCGGTGTGCTGCGACTCCGGAGGCGTCACGGTGTAGCCGTCGACATTTCCGGGCGACGCGTAGGGGGCCGCCGCGGCCGAGTACAAGGGGTCCGAATCGTTCAGCTGGACCAGGTCCCCGCGCAACCCGTACAGCACGCTCCACTGCGGCGAGAACGTCAGGCGGTGCTCGAGGAAGATCGCGGCGTCCTGGAGGTTGGAATCGATGGTGGCGTTCGGATACAGAATCGTGCCGAAGGCGGTACCTTCACCGGGGAAACCATACTGGGTGTGGCCGAACGCCCCCGAGTAGGGGAATGCCCCGCCGATCAGCTGCGCCGAATTCGGGAACACCCAGGTATTCGGACTCTTCGACAGGTCGAACACGCTCACGGGCTCATTGTTGTAGTTCTGAATGTCGAGCACGTGCGCGTAACGGTAGGTGAAGCCGGCGTCGATCTCGTTGTGCACCGGGCCCAGGGGAAACTTGACCTTGAAGTCGGTCTTGTTCTCGAAGGTGTAGCTGCCCTTGGCCGTGTCGGCGTAGTAGTCCTCGGTCTGGTTGTAGCGGTTGACGTAGTCATAGAACGTGTTGTTGACGATCGAGAAGTCATCGCTCAACGTGAGGGTCTGGATGACCTGCAGCATGGCATGCAGCGCGTGCGCACCCGTGCCGGCCGGCTCATCGATGATGGTGCGGGGGTTCAGCACCGTGGAGCCGGTTAAATCCACCTCTGTGCCGAAGCCCGTGACATTGCTGAGCGACGGAGCGCCGGTGAGGTAGGTGCTGTTGTCGATGAGGCCCTGGTTCAGTCGGTTGATGCCGTCATTCTCCCGGTAGCGCGAATCGGTAATGTCGCCATTGATCGAGATCTTGTAGTTGGATGTCACGTCGGCAACCAAGGCGGCATACAGCGACTGCTGGTGGAAATACATGTCGTAGTAGTAGCTGCCGCTGTCGTTGCTGGTGAAGCTGACGCGCCCGGCCACATTCTCGATCAGCGGGCCGCCCAAATCGAGGCTCAAAATGCGCTTCTGGTGAGTGTCCGCCTCGATAGAGGCAGTGGTCGCGAACGTGGTCATGGACGGCATCTTGGTGGCGATATCGATGGAGCCGCCCACCCCCGGCCCGGCTCCGCCCTGGACGCTGGCGGGCCCCTTGATGATGTCGATGGAATCCACCTGGTTGAAGCTGATCGGGGCGCCGTAGCCGTTGAGCGTGAAGCTGTCGCGCATCCCGTTGTAGAACATGTCGGCATACTGGCCGCGGATGCGGGGTATGTTCGGCTCGCCGAACGAGGCGTCCGAATAAGCGCTCGAGGTCAGCGAGGAGAATCCGCCGGGATTCTGCACATCGAGGGCGTCGAGCTGCGCTTTGGACAATACGGTATTGTTGCGCGGGGTATCCATCACGCCGAGATCGAGCCCGTAAGCCGAGTTGGAGAGGACGGTGGTGGGCATGATCAGATCACCGCGCCGGATGCCATGCACGACGATCTCATCGAGATTGTCGGATGAGCCCGACGGTGCCGTCACGGGATTCATGGTTTCGCCGGATGGCTGTGCATCGGCCGAGTGGTAGGCCGTGAGGATCGAACTCAACACCAGACCCAGGCCACGAATCCACGATTTCATTGTTTCATCCCTCATTGTTTTGTATCCCTGTTTTCTTCCGGCGTGAGCAGCTGTCCTGCCGCGCCACCCACAGCTCTCTGCAAGAATCGTGCGCAGCGGCACTGAGCCGACAATAGCGCTGCCGCGCGCCGCCTGCCTGGCCGGAAAGAGGACCCTTGGGAGCGGGCGGTGAGCTCCTAACAGCCTAATATGGTGAAAAAACTCCAGGGTCGACCGTCTGCGCGGAAAGCAGGCGCTCGTCTGCCCGTCGATGGTAGCGCACACGCGGCGGCGTGCACCAATTGTGCTCACCGGATGCCCCAGTTTCGTACACAGAATGAAGGCCGCGGTCGGTGGCAGAGCGATAATCTCCGAAGGGCCGGGCTCGCGGCAACGCTGGGCATTTGCGCATCATGGCGTGTCCACCGTATCGTTCGGGTCATGCGCGACCTGTTCTTCGGCGTCATCCTGTGTGCCTTCCCGATGTTGGGGTGGGCCGCGCCTGGGCCGGCCGCGCCGATGCCGATCAAAGTGGTCGTGGTGACCATGTTCGAGATCGGCAAGATGACCGGCGATAAGCCGGGCGAAGCACAGTTTTGGGTCGAGCGGGACAGACTCGATCACGTGCTGCCGTTTCCGTTGGGTGAGCACGAGCTACGGATGAACGATGCGGGATTGCTGCTGATTTGCACGGGCGCAGGCGTCACCAACTCGAGCAGTTCAATCATGGCGCTCGGTTTCGATCCTCGCTTCGACTTGAGCAAGGCCTATTGGCTCATCGCCGGCATCGCAGGAGGCGACCCTCTCGATGTGTCGCTGGGTACGGCGGCGTGGGCAAAGCATGTGGTGGATGGCGACCTCGCCTACGAGATCGACGCGCGCGAGATTCCCGCCGACTGGCCGTACGGGATGTTGCCACTGGGCGCGAAGAAGCCCAACGATGTCGCCGGCGGTTGGACCGTCGATACGATTCACTACGAGCTCAATGCAGCGCTGGTTGACTGGGCTTACACACTGACCAAGGATCATCCCGTGGCGGACAGCCCCGGCATTGCACAATTCCGCCGGCAGTTCGCGGGGTACCCTGCCGCCCTCCGTCCGCCCTTCGTGACGATAGGGGATTCTCTGTCCTCGAGCAGATACTGGCACGGCGAACGCATGAATCAGTGGGCCAACGATTGGGTGAAGCTGCAAGCCGGCCAGGATGCCAATTTCATGATGTCCAACATGGAAGATAGCGGTACGCTCACGGCATTGCGGCGCCTCTCGCGAACCGGTCGCGTGGATTTGAGGCGCGTGCTGGTGCTGCGTACAGCGAGCAACTATACTATGCCGCCGCCCGGAAAAAGCGCCGTGTGGAGCTCGACGGCGGCATACCCCGAGGAAGGTGTCCCCGCGCTCGAAGCGGCTTACCAGGTGGGAAATCGTGTCGTGCAGGCGCTGATCGCAGGCTGGTCCCGCTATCGGGACGCCATTCCCGGCAGCTAGCCAAAGCTAGCGTTTCGCCGCCGGATCGCCCTGCTGAGTCGGCGCGGACATCAGCTCGACGAACATCCTGGCAAATCGCGGTAGGTCAACATCCACCTGAGCATGTACCAGATGTAGGTCGACGGCCGGCTTCAGTGCCTCGTTCCAGGTCAGCGTTTCGCCGTAGGCCGGCCCGTGACTGACATCGACGTCCACGTATAGATCATCGCGATGAGTGATGATGCTCGGATCGATCCATGCGCAGGCGGCGAGCTCGTCCCACAAGTAATACCTTTCCTGCGAATACTTAGTGATGTATTGAGCCGCCGGATTGGGGGACTTGGAGATCGCAGCCAGCATCTTTTCCGTGAACATCGCCTTGATCGACACATCCACGGTGGTGAGGTCGATGCGGGGCCAGTGGGCCCGCAGTGTGATCCGGGCCGCCTCCGGGTCGAACCAGAAATTGAATTCGTGGCGCGGACTGGTTGAGAATTCCGGATCATCGGTGTGCGGATTGAGGCTTCCGCCCATCACCACCAGTCCTTGTGACAGTTCGGCGAGACGAGGATCGAGCGCAATGGCGAGCGCGATATCGGTCAGTGGTCCGGCAGCATATATAGTCACTTCGTGCGGGTGGGCATGCACTTGCCGTATCAGAAAATGTGCCGCGTCTTCGGCGATGGGTTTGGTATGCGGCTCGCCCTCAGGCATCGGCGGAGTTTCCCAGGGGCCGCGTGGCGCAGGGGGCGCCGGCGGCTCGATGAGCCCGGGCGTAGCGGGCAGCGTGCTCAACTTCTGACCCCAGGCACCCAACCAGGCAACGTTGCCGACCAAAGGTGCCATGAGGCGCGTCTCTTCCTGCGTCCGGATCAGTGGAAACACGGCCCCGAGCGCGACGGGCACGTCGGTCCGGCCGATCAATTCCAGGAGCCGCAACGCATGGCGTGCCTCGTCATCCCGCCAGGCATTGCCGGTCACGACAGTGATCCCCAGCACTTCGACCTGCGGGGACTGCAGCAGCGCCATCACCGACATGATGTTCGAGCCTCCCGGCCCGGAAGTGTCCTGATCGATGATCACCATGCGCTTTTGTGCGAGCGCGGTCGGCGATGCTGCCAGAGCGATGAGATTCAGCAGGAAAAGCCCGACGAGACTGCGGTTCATGGCTTCTCGAAGAAATCCGCTCCCACCGGCTTATGCTCGAGGATCTCAGCGCGGGTCAGCCCGATGAGCTCGTGCGGAAATACCAGCCATTTGTCGGTGTCGAGAACGTAATAATCCGGGACGAGCGCACTGCGATTGCGCGTGGGCTTGTAGTACACCGTTGCAATGCGCCACTTCATCGGCCAATTTCTCCGGCAACGCTGCTTCAGTTCCATGATGACCGCCTCCACGCTGCGGCCCGAGTCGAAAACATCATCGACCAGAAGGAGCTCGTCCTCGGCCGACAAGCGCGAGACGAGATAATCGACGGCGTGAACGCGAACGGTCTTGCTCTGCTGATCTATGCCTGTGTAGGAAGACGTGCGAATCGCGATGTGATCGGCAAATATGGAGTGGTACTCGAGCACTTCCTGCACGGCGATCCCGATGGGCGCACCGCCTCGCCACATGGCAACCAGGAACGTCGGTCGAAATCCGCTTTTCACGACGAGTCTGGCGAGCTCCATCGAGTCGCGGAGGAGGGAGTTGGCGGAAATAAAGAGCTTGTCCATGGGAGGCAAGCTTACCAATTGTAAAAACCAAATGCCCAGCCTGTTTAACGTATGTCTGCTCATCGCCGCACACCTCGCGCCGAGCATCACCGAAAATGACTCATAATTCCTTGGGCGATGTGCATCGACCCTTGCGTGCCAGAAATCCACGCCGAGAGCATTTGAACCGTGACCAAGAATACAGATCCCCATAGGAACGCGGGGTGAAGTCGCCGATGGCGCACTGTATCGATGACGATTACGGCTAGTGGAAGCAAATCATTTGCCAGGTGAATCTTCACACTACTGTCTAAGAAATCCAAAGGAAGACGGGCCACGCCAGCCTCCATGGCGGCGAAGGACGCCAGCACCATCAAGCGCTTGTGGATATCACTTCGGTGCCGATAGAAGAGACCAAGGGTTCCCAGCGTTACAAATTCCGCAAACAAGGCGATGACCAAAGCCAAGCCGGGCAGAGCCGGTCCGGGCATGTGGTTTCCACCGAGTTTGGTGGCCACGATGGTGGTCGGCAAAGCAACGATAAGAATCAGCGCCAGCAAGAGGAATTCTACGACACCCAAATGACGGTGAAGATCCACGCGACCCGCGCTGACCAATGAGGCCTGGACGACAAACAGCGCGATCCAGGCTGTCATGAGAGCGCCGTGCACGTGCACCAGCACCGTCAACGGCTGGGACTGCGCGGAGAAGAGCTTGGAGAAATACGAAGGCCAGAACCCGCCTACTACCACCTGTCTCTGTGCCGCAGCACCCACCGGAACTGGTAGCCAGTTCTCACTTTGGCGATTGGGTGGTGGGCTATGTACGGCACCGAACGGACTGCGGAATGGCGCCATCTTTAGGCTTTACCGTTCAACGGAGCACAAAGCCGACGCGGGAGATTTGATGAAAGAGACCAACGACGCTCTATGGTTGGCGTTCGAAGCGCTGGCTAAGACGTACCCGCACGATGATGGTGTGCGCATGACCGCAGATCTTGCAAGATGGCTCTTCGAGGAGCACCAGCGTCGGCAACTGCCCGCACCGCCTATCGTGCATAAGATCGTACGCGTTCTAACGCGAGACCCGCTTGCAGCATTCGCGGAGCCATTAAGGCGGGCGCCAGTGACTAGCCCGTAGCACGTAACTCCGTGATCTTCGGCACATACTGGGTATCTGCGTATTCGGCTTCGGCGCGACGGCTGATATGGATTGTGACTATCGCAGCAAGGAGAAGCGGAGTGATGCATAAAGACGGCAGGCAGCAGCTACAAGTCGATGATCGCGTCAAATTACGCGACTCTACAATTCAAGCGAGCGGCGTAATCACCGGAAAACTGTTACCCGATTACTTGCGGGTGAGATGGGGCGATTCGCTGGGATCGACCACACACCGCCGCCATTCTGTTGTGCTGGAGTGCTACATCGACACAACCGAGCGAATGATTAGTGCGTGACACAAGGAGTAGATATCGTGGCCTACGAGCTTTTCTGCATTGATGGCCCCGCGCCATTAGGTAAGTTTCCCGATCGTTGTCGGGTGGTAACGGCTGATTCGCTGGGGGCCGCGATAACCGCCGCCTGTAAGCTCATCGCGGATGGTGCGACCGTGTGGAAGCTAAAGGGGTCGGAAGGTTTCACGATGGAGCGCAGTGATATCGAGAGCGAGCGCTTGAGGCGCTTGGGCATTGCCCGCCAGCAGATCCCCGCCATGCGCCGAGATGTGAGAGGAGAGTCCTCGGCAGCCGCGAGGTAAGCGAAGCGATTCCGGTCATCCGCCTGCTACCCATCTCGTTTCGTTTCGTGTTGCACGGTCGCACGGCACTTACGGGCCCCACAGTTCGAGCACCTGAGCCGCTTGATCACTTCGGCTAATGGCGCATCCCATCCCGCGATCGCCGCGAGGGTCTGCGGCTTTGCAATCCTCGTGTGGCCGCATTCACAGGCGAGAGCCAAAATGTATTGGCCGCCCTGGTCGGACAGCTTGACCACGGTCAGCGGTTTTCGCGGCGGCATCATGATGCGCTGACACTACGCGCAACCGCTTGTGGACATCCACGGGATAACTCGTACAGTGCTTTCGTCCGCTCGACACTGTGCGCACGGTAGGGAGCGTTTCTCTGCACTCACCGTGGATTGGGCGTAGGCACACGGGGAGAGGTTCTGTCCGTCATCAGGTCCAGTGGCCACACAGACGGAAGCGCAAAACGACTGAGGCCGCCACCTGTCGAGTATTCGAACCAATCAGCCAGATAGGCGTCCGTGCATAGCTGTTGCACGTCTCGACAAAGCAATCCAAGCGAGAGTGCCTCCAGAAAATGGGTTCGCACGCGCTACGCGGGCCCTGCTATCTACACTTGTGGCGCTGGCAGCGGCTGGGCTGCTGCGGTTGACTACCGATCAAATGCGCCGTGAGAGAGGAGGATAGGGCGACGTTAACCGTTAACGAAATCCCACACCTTGGAGATCACCACCGACCCCTCGCCGACAGAAGAGGCTACGCGCTTGACCGATCCTGCGCGCACGTCTCCCACTGCGAACACGCCGGGCTGCGAGGTTGCAAACGGCGACGTAACTAACTCAGCGCCGCGGCCGGTGATCACGAACCCCTTATCATCGAGTTCCACCAAGCCCGAGAGCCATTCGGTGTTCGGTGTGGCACCCACCATTATGAAGAGCGCAGGAATGTGGAGTAGACGGGTCTCGCCCGTCTTGAGCTCGCGAACGGTGACCGCCTCAAGACTGTCAGCGCCATGCAAGGCGGTCACTTCGGCATCGTACTCAATCGTGATTTTCGGGTCCGCCTCCACTCGGCTCCGAAGATAGCTCGACATCGACGCTGCCAGGGAGGAGCCTCGAACTAGCACCCGCACGTGGCGGGCTGAGCGGCTGAGAAACATCGCGGCTTGCCCGGCCGAGTTGGCGCCTCCAATGATGACCGCCTCAGCGTCCCTGCAATGGCGTGCCTCGATTTCGGTTGCGGCATAATAGATACCGGCGCCTTCGAAGTCGGTCAGTCGGGCAAGCGGCGGCCGGCGGTATTGCACGCCGGTAGCGACCACGACGGACCTGGCGCGGACCAATTGGCCGTTGTCGAAAGTGGCGCAGAAGCTTTTGTTCTCGAGGCGTTGGAGTTTTACGGCGCGCCGCGGCATTGCGAAGCGCGTCCCGAACTTCATCGCCTGTATCTGGCCGCGCCAAACTAGATCGCCGCCAGAAATTCCGGTCGGAAAACCCATATAGTTCTCGATACGGCTCGATGCACCAGCCTGACCACCGATAGCGATGTCCTCGACGACGAGCGCACACAGACCTTCCGCCCCCGCACACACGCCCGCAGCGACCCCGGCTGGGCCGCCACCCACGATCAGCACATCGAACATTTCATCGTCTCTGACGTCAAGATTGAGGCCGAGCAGTCGCGCAATCTTGTCAGGTGTAGGGTCCGTCACTGCAATGTGGCGCTCAAAAATTACGGCGGGCGTCCCAGCCGTAATTGAGGAGGCCCGCGCCATCGTCTCGGCTTCCGGACTTCGCAGCGGCCACGAGCTATAAGGTATACGGTTACGACTGGCAAACTCAGCGATTCGAAGCACATTGCGGTCCTCGTCCTCTCCGATTAGCTGCAAACTGCCGTCCCGCTCATCGAGCGCACCTCGGCGGCGCGCGGAAAATACCGTGATGATAATGTCGGACATCTCCGGGATTCGGGACATAAGCGTCAGCATGGGCCCGCGCTGCACTTCGATTACGCGTGTTTCTCGAACGGCGCGCATGGTCAGCGACCCGGCGCCACCATTTAGCAGCGAGATTTCGCCCATGAATTGGGTTGGGCCGAGCGTGGAGGGCACGTGGCGTTCGTTCGTATAAGGATTGATCGCCTCGACCTCGCCCTCCTCGACGTAGACAAAGCTTGTGATCGGCTCACCTGACCGGGCGAGAATCGCACCTGCAGGATGGGTGATCGTTTTTCCCGCATCGCGCAGCGCC
>Ga0187887_10003058_pt1 | contig 13111 bp, 10 predicted proteins | sample June2016WEW_7_10_FD_132977 | JGI IMG/M metagenome (GOLD analysis project Ga0187887, IMG submission 132977) | Peatland microbial communities from SPRUCE experiment site at the Marcell Experimental Forest, Minnesota, USA - June2016WEW_7_10 | ecosystem: Environmental > Terrestrial > Soil >...
CGGCCCAAGCCGCCTTTCAAACCCATTTTTCAGGTCGCGGCAACCAAAGAAGGATCGGATATCCGTATCATTAACGAGCCTCTCCAAGGCTCGCCCGTGTTTCTGGTGGAGACGGGGGAGAATTATTGTGTACCTGAAACACGAACTATCCCCCAATGGGTGAATAGCTGCTTCGAAATCAAAACTCATTGACAGATCAATAAAAGTAGACATGGAATTGCTCGATTTTATCTTTATTTGAATTTTCAACCTTTCAAAAATAAATCTTCGTAGTCACAGATAAAAGATAGTACCTTCCGCATTTTTTCAGACCACGTATACATGGGACGTATACACCGTCGTACCCCACTCTGGAAGCATTCCGAACTTTTCTTCGAGAAGAAACAATTTATCCCTGCAGTGCAGCAGCTTCTGGCATCATATGGGCAATAAAACAACGACGAATGTTTCGCCCTGCAAGATGGCGGTTAAATACGGCAGCTAGACACGTTTTTTGGTGACAACTCTTTAGGATTCATTTCAACCCTCCTTTCTTTCTTAAACATTATATTACAACTTCTAAAGGGTCTTGTGGTCAACACTGAGGATACCACAACGAGAACCACACACTTGGCGGGGCGCACTTGTCTCACACTCCAGGACCTAACTTTTTTTAATATTTGTGCCGATGCTGAGATAGCGATATTATGCAGACAAATCATGTATGGGGAAAGAGAACCGAAGTCGGACAGCCCGAAATAATCGCGGTAGGCATTGCAGGATCGTAAAATATTATCTGTTCGGAGATACCCAAGCCAAACGATTAAACCATCAATTTTTATTAGCAAGTTCTAATTTGCTGGTTGGCACCCATACTAACATTCCAGCAAGGTGCGGACTTAACGTGCCCCCATCGAGCCTAACCAAATATTCATGCGGGTATCCTTGGTTGGGCAAAGACTCGACGGTGCCGGTTTGATTTTGCAGATTTCTGTTAGATGGGAAATCCCCAGCAATACGAACATGGTTTCCGGTTTCAATTTTCAAGATTTAAAGCCTTCGTCTTGATCCGGCGCCTTTTTGGGCAGCAGATTGAATCATCGTTTTGCTCAAGTATAATACTTCCAGGCGCAAGGTTCAACATCCAAGTTGAAACGCTGTTTTAACCAAACAGTAATATAATATAGCTATGAAAACCAAAACAAAGGCTTCTTTATCTAAATCAGATGTTCGAAAACGAGTAAGAAAACTTCGCATTTCCAATTTATATATGACGATGTCAGAGATAGGCCAAAAGGTCAACATTACACGACAGCGCGTTTTCCAAATATTGAAAACAGAAGGGCTCCCCACCAAGCATCGAATCAGAAAATATTTGTACGAATGTCCCGTGTGCGGCACAATAAGCGCTTTCAAATTCTGTAGCAAAGAGTGCAAAAAGCAATGGCAAATGATTCCTATTGTTTGCACAAGATGCGGGAAACTTTTTTACAGAAACAGACATCAGTTTTTCATCAATTATCCCCGTCACAACAATGGATTATTTTGCAGCAAAATTTGTACTGGTAAATGGTTCGCGGAACATCATGGTTTCCAACGATATCCGGAACACAGCGCGACCACGAAAAATAATCAAGATTGACCTCCGTAACAGGATATAAGAACGGCCACTCAATAAGTTCGCATCCCTCCATCGCCACCAGTTTTTCCATGTCCACCGGAAATGAAAGTCCCGGGTAATGCCGCAGCAACTCCTTCGCTTTCTCTACCGCTTGATTTTCCATTACCGCACTCCTTAAATTCAACGCTCATTTATTTATTCCTCCGCTTATCTTCTGCCTCACGGCGTAGTTTGCGCCTCTCTTCATCGATGGTGAAACGAATGAATGCTTTGACCCGATTTTTGGCCTCACCCTCAAGCATGCTGTCAACCTGCTTAAACATCAACTCCAGCTCGGTGTCTACGAGATCAAGTTCGCCTACCCGGTCCCAGGGAAAATGGTTGAGAGTTCCGGTAATCGCGGCGTAAATATCCACGATTGTGAGATCCAGAGCCCTGGCCATACCGGCAATAATATCCGGCTTTGGCTGAAGGTTACGTCCATTCTCAATGGAAGTGATGTTTTCCAGGCTCGTCCCGGCCAGATTTCCCAGATCTCCCTGGGTCATGTTGCCTTGACGCGTTCTTGCCTCTCTTATCAGGTTTGCCAACGATATCGACATAAATTTTCCCACCTTATCAATTCAGTGACTGATGGTAATATTATCACCATTCCAAAAGTGTGTCAAGTGAGTTTTGTCCATGGTAAATGAAAAAAACTGATCGTGTAAAGGTCTTAATCCTCAATTTCAAGTAGTTTAATTACGGCAAACTAAATTGACAGTATTAGCTTACCATAATGACAGTGATAATAACTGACAAAAGTGAAGGATGGCCCGCCTCCCAAAACCAGTATTGTTATTATAATAGAACAAGTGTACTATTGTCAAGTTGGAGTGTGCTTGTAACTATGTACTCGCCACCAGGGGCGTTAAGTCCAAGTCTCCGAATGCTGGTATGACACGTCTTAAAGGTGTAATTATTGGTTCTGTTAGGTTATAAAGCTTAACCATGTACGAGTAAGATCCATACCCATCGCTTATGCTTTCTTGTTAATAACCGATAAATACGCTGCATTCTCTCTCGATGCTTAAATCAAACTAAATTGAAATATCGATGAAAACGGAATTAACCTGGTTCGTTAGCTAGGTATGGCTTACGTAACATGTCTTTCTTTTTCAGGCCATTTTTATGGGCGTCGTGAATAAAACCTCGATCACCCATAAAGAAGTATAGCCACCGTGGAAAATTTATATTAATGAGAACATTTTCTAAGTTTTGATGTCCATCATTCTTTGAATCATTTTTAATTTCATCAAATGCATTCTGGAGTTTGATCAGCGCCGTTTTTATAAAGGGTGCGCCCTTGGCCCCCAAGAGGATCCCACCACTACCGATAAGGATACCGAACCGGTATTCTGCATTGATGTGGCGGCTGAAACTTTGGATAACACGAACTGCCTCGGTATTAATCTCCGGTTCTGGGAAGCCACAGTTAACGATGGCATATACTTTTTGGTTACCGGCAATCTTACCACTTCCGGCATAATAATGATAATAGTCCTCAAGAAAACGCGTCAACATTGCCGGCAGACAAAAAATATAAAGTGGAAATACGATTAAAATTGCATCTGCTCGGGAAATAACATCAAAATCACGCTGGGTTTGATGATGGGTAAGGCTTTGCCGAACGTTAATAATTATTTTGCTACCGCCATCGGTCCCGATTCGATCGCTGAGCATCGATACGAGATATCCTGAAACAGATTCTTCATTAATCTTAGGGCTGCCATTGATCAAAACAATGCTCTTACTCGTACTCATAGCTGACCACCTACCCTCTCAAGTTTCGTTTGATTTAGAAAGCTGGTGCAATCCGAGTCATTACCATTGAAAACCAAAACTTCAATATTCCGACGGTGTTTTTTCGTGATGTCTTCGAAAAGCTGAGCGTCCTCATCAGAGACCTCTTCTCCATAACCGATAATAATCTGCTTTGGGTAGGTCACATATCTTGAAGAATGCATGGTTGAACCATCGCACCTTGTGATAAAAAAAGGCAGGATATTAGGCAACCATCGGTCAACGGCGCTTTTTATGTTAGCGCTGAATTGTCCAAAAATCACCGGGCTGAGATATACAGCTACATCGCTATTGATAAAGTTATTGTTGATTTCAGCCATCGCGTCCTTGATGGTGCATTCTCCGGGCTGTTTAATCCAGCAGCCGAAACAACCTTTGCAGAATGCGATCTCATCCCTGCCGATCTCTCGATGTTCAATTTGAAATCCCTTTTCACTTAAATTCAATTTAACCAGCTCGTACAAACGGTTATAAATTGCGCTTTGATAATCTTTGTCTGAAATGATATAGGCTTTCACTGTTTAATCCTCCTTATGTTGACAATGTAAACATTATATCTTAATATGTTAGCGTTGTCAACATCATGTGCTATAATAGCTTTAAAAGTGGTTTATAACATGTTTGAAAAGGATGAAGGTCCCTTTGGTCAAAGAAAATTATCATCATAGCGATTTAAAGTCTGATCTGATTAAAAAAGGCTTAAAAATCCTGGTTGCAGAGGGATATGAAGGTTTTTCTCTGCGTAAAGTGGCCAGAGACTGTGGTGTAAGTCAAACCGCTCCCTATAGACATTTTAAGAACAAGGATGAATTGGTTTTGGCCATTGCGCAGGAAGCCATTGGAAAATTTAACCAGGCTCTCCAGAGTGCCGTGGATAAATATCCTGATGATTCTCAAAGTCAACTTAAGGAAATGGGTTGCGCATATATTGAGTTTTTTGTAAAAAATCCTGAGTATTTGCATCTTATCTTTTTAAGCGATACAAACAAGCTGTTTGGCGGACAAGAAGAATCGATGGACAATAACGACTGTCTTGAGGCTCTTAAAACAACCGGCAGTCCTTTTGGGACATTTTATAAAACGGTGGAACGATATTACCACGAACGCAATAATGACGATAACAACAGTATGAGTTTAGAAGAATTATTGCTTTATTGCTGGGGACTGGTACATGGCATTTCCATTTTAATTTTCAGGAATGAGTTTCCCATCGGCGGCGATACTTTGACATTGGCTCGAAAGATGATTTGGAATAAACTCTTTTCTGATTTGAGGGCGCGTTAATCATAACCGACAAAATAATAAACGCAAAGTTGGATAAGCCACGAATATTCTTATTTTAAACAGCAGTTACCGCAAGGACGGCAACACCGACCGCACCGCGCAATTATTGCAGACGCGCCTGCAGTCAACCGCCAGAGACAATCTTGAGCCGCTGGTTTTGGATACGCTTTATTTGGGGCACATGAATATCGAGCCTTGCCGCGGCTGCCGTACCTGTTTCGATAAGGGCGAGGCATTTTGCCCCATTAAAGATGATATGGCCGAAATCAAAGCCCGGATGAAAGCCGCCGACGCGTTAATCGTGGCCGGTCCCGTTTATGTGGACGACGTCAACGGCATCATGAAAAACTGGATTGACCGGCTGGCCCATGTCTGTCACCGCCCCGAATTCGCCGGCAAATCAGCCTATCTGGTCGCGACGGTCGGCAGCACCCGGGCAAGTCATACTCTGCGGACAATGGACACCGCCCTGCGCACCTGGGGTTTTTATATCATCGGGAAGGCCGGCTTTAAAACACATGCTCGAATGGAAAAGGAACAAATCGAAAAATTATACGGCGCGTGGCTGACTGTAATCGCCGAAAACATCTTTCTCAACATCAAAGGGGAGCATTACAAAGAAGTCTCGTTTGTGTCCCTGATGATGTTTAAAATTCAGCAGGTGGGTTGGAGTAAAGCCAAGCGTGATTCCATCGATTATCAGTACTGGCAGAGTAAGGGCTGGCTGGACGGTAAACAAAAGTTTTTTTTCAAGCCCAAAGCGAACGGCCTCAAAATCTCCGCTGCCCGCATCACCGGCGCCGTCATCGCCAAATTCTTTGTTTGAATATCAATCGAATCGAATGGGCTTCTGGGCATATCTGCAGCGAAATAATTCGATTCAAAGAGGCGTTTAACGATCAATAAAAACCGGTTCTAACAAACAGCTTTTCTCATGACCTACTGTCCAGCCACAGAACCATTTCTCTGATTCATTATTTCAGTGATTTTGATTTGAGGGTGACGGTAATAATAATTTTTCGCGGCAATACCGCCCTGGATCGCTTTTACCGGACACCAGTTATAACAGGCGAGACAATTCTCGCAATGATGCTGCCACACAGGGTGTTTGTCCGTCATCACTATTAACAGACCATTACCGAATGGCAATAAAATCAAATGATGCTATTTTGACATCGGTAATAATTAGCTGCATTTTATGGTAAGTTAGGCATGTGAGAAGGCAAAACTAAATTACTTCTCAAAAAGGTTTTGAGTTAATTTAACAAACAGTTTCTTATCTATTCAAACAAATATCGCTTGACAAAAGAGAAAACAGATGTTACAGTATTCTTCAACTTACAATATTCTGTACTGAATACTGTACTGCATATGGTTTGCTAGACAAGCTAACTTATGCCCTGCGAAACTTTGTGAGACTTTAGTAGTTACTTTCCGCAAGGCTGGAATGCCCCGGGGAGACAGAGTATTACAGGTTTGTGGTTGGATTTACAGTTAAGTGTGGTTGATCTCCCCTCCCGTGATGGAGGCGGGATTAATCGGGCTTAGTGGCAAAGCCAGTCTCACCTTCTAAGTGTTAGAAGGCAAAGAACATTTCCAAAATAATAATGAAATAAGGAGGTCAAATGAAAAGAGGAATTATCTGGATAGCACTGACTTTTGTACTGATCGGATCGCTGGTATTGGCATCTTGTTCTTCATCAACCACGGCTACCTCAACAACTAGCACTCCAACTTCAACAACAACGGCACCTGTTATTCCAACGTCCACTGCTCCGACCAGCATTCCAACATCTACTACATCCGTTAACACACCAACAACCGCTGCAACCACTACGAGTACTGGGAACTGGTGGGACAGTTTGGGCACTCCACAGTACGGTGGTACATTAACCATTTCGTTACCCACGGACATTACTGGTTGGGACAATTATAGCGACTCGGGGATGACGAGCATAATACCAGCCTATGAAGAGGCATTAACGACGGATGACTGGACTCTGAATCCGTCAGTGTTCGCTTATCAGCTATCCTACCGTTCCAGCAATTATGAGGTCGGTTATCTAGGTTCATCCTGGGAATTTACTAATCCCCAAACTTATGTTGTCCATCTACGCCAAAATGTTTACTGGCAGAATCTTCCACCTGCGAATGGCGCCCAATTTACCTCAGCTGATGTGATTTGGGATTTTGACCGAGTACTTGGCTTGGGTGATGGGTTTACTTCTCCCAGCCCTTACTACGCATCGAGTGCCTCATCCTTTGCTAACCTGATGTCGATAACGGCTCCTGATAAATATACTGTTACTTTTACTTTTAACCAAAATGAGAGCGAGGAAGCTTGTTGCGAGCTCTTACAAGGAGGAGGGGATGTTCTCAATTTTGAGTCTCCTCTAGCAGTACAAACTTGGGGCAACCTCAATGACTGGCACCATGCCCTGGGCACCGGACCATTTATTCTTACGGACTTTGTTGACGGTACTGCGGCAACTCTGGTCAAGAATCCAAATTACTGGGGATATGACGAAAGATATCCGCAGAATCAACTTCCTTATGTTTCTGGCATGAAAGTTCTTATTATTCCCTCACAGCCAACCGCGCTGGCGGCAGTAAGGGCGGGAAAGATTGACGTCATTGATAACGTTTCGATTCAAGATGCACAGAATATGGCTAAAACAAATCCTTCAATAATGCAATTAACCTATCCCTCTGGCGGCACTCCTACAGTGGATCCAAGGATGGATGTCAAGCCTTTCACAGACATCAATGTACGAATGGCAATGCAGATGGCGGTAAACTTACAAGATATTGCTAGTTCCTACTATGCAGGTACCTGTCCGCCGTATCCATCTTCGATGACTTCGATGTACATGTCGGGATGGGATTACCCTTACACGCAGTGGCCTGCCTCTGTGCAAGCTCAATATGCATATAACCCGACTCAGGCAAAAACGCTGCTGGCGGCTGCGGGGTATCCCAATGGGTTTAATACTGATTGTGTGGCAAGTTCAGCCGCAGACTTAACATTGTTGCAAATAGTCCAGTCTGAATTTGCGGCAGTTGGCATCAACATGTCTATCTCGGTAATGGATTCAGCCAGCTGGAGCCCCTATGTACGCGCGCATAAACAGGACCAATTGTGTTATGGCGGCAATTCATCCGGTTTTACATTCCCGCCACTGATGGGATTTAACAGATGGCGAACTGGCTATGCATTCAGTTGGGCGAACGTTAGCGATCCGAATTGGGATAGCCTGCGTAATCAGGCTGTTGCCGCTCCAACTGTTGCTCAAGCACAAGCTCTTGTTATCCAAGGAAACCAGTACATGGTGCAACAACATTGGGTAGTGTGTTTGGATACACCTAACTATTTCGCACTCTATCAGCCATGGCTTCACGGTTACAGCGGCCAGGTCTTTGCCATCTCCGGCGGAGGCGTCATCGGTCCACTTTATTTGGGCTTCTACACCTCAAGATTCTGGGTGACCCCGCATTAGTCTCTAGTCTACCGAGTTTGTATTCAGTTGAATTTATTAAGTTTTCGGAATGGGCCCATAAACAGGGCCCATTCCAATTCAAATAACAATAGATATAGGAGTTCCTCAAAATGAAGTTGGGATGCAATACGGTAATATTTAGCCAACTGGATTTAGATGGCGCTCTGCAGCACATAGCATGGGCAGGGTTCCAAGGTGCAGAGTTGTGTCATCAGGATGAGTGGGCCCGGCACGTTGAATTGAATACCGACCAAGCATATATTGAAAAAGTCAAAGAAACAGCAAAGAAATATGGGTTGGAATTATTTGCGATCCAGATTGGTTTGGGACCAATAAGAAGCGAAGACAATTTTAAATTGATGACAAAAGCGTTGGATGTTACTGCTAAGTTGGGTATACCTGTCCTGACGATGCGCGCTTTTGGTAAAGCCGACGATAAGGAAAAAACGAAAGAGGAGTTCAAATTTATCAAGAAAGTGTGTAACCAAGCGGAAAGCCGGGGAGTAATATTAGGAGTAAAACCACATGGAGGCGCTTCGGTTTATAATGCCGCAACGGTATTTCAAATGGTAGAAGAAGTAAATTCACCCAATTTAGGAGTAACGATCGACCCGCTGCATCTAACTAGAGGAGGTAGTGACCCTGCAGAGACAGTTTTAAAACTTGGGAAGAAAATTGTCCATACCCATTTTCATGACTGTCCACCGCCGCAAAATTATCCCGAAACGACAGAGCAGCAAACACCCGGGCGAAGTAATATCGATTGGATAAAACTATTGCAAAATCTTAAAGATGTGGGTTATAAGCGAGCATTGGATGTGCATGTGATTGGCGCTTGTTCATACCCTGTTTCAAGGCAGATGGGGATTGCGGCAGAGGCGAAAGGGTATCTCAGTAGGTGCCTTCTAGATTTAAAATAGCTAGTTTAGTTCAAGATTGCACTGCCAGTTCTTAATTGATGCTGTTTAACTTTTGTTTTCTAAGGATAGTGAATGCTAAAAAATCTGCGACCATTTAGAATTATGGTAAATTGGGTTACTTGACAATATGCGCTGCTTTACGCTTACTGCATGGAGTAGCTTCATCACGGAAGATAGAGAATGTTTTAATCAAATAGACGGCCTACGCCGCCTCGGTCAAACAATGATAATTGCAATGAATTACCTTATTTCTAAATCAAGATATCTCTAAACTATATTAAAATCATTTGGGATTAGCCGGTAACCAATAGTCAATCCTGCCCTGTTCTTTTGTATAAACAACCTCCCCTGTCTTCTCACCCTCACCCGATCCCTTGATCCTGAGGATTTTAGCAGTACGTTTACCGATATTAGTAATTGAATGCCTAACATTTGAAGGGCAATAGATTAAACTGTCGGCGCCAACAATCCTTTCAGAATGTCCCATGGTAGCCAGTATCCTACCGGAAATCACATAGTAGGCATGGTCAAAGATAGGCATCTCAGCGTTATTTACGTGATAATGTTCTACAATACCGCCGCCCGGTTCCAGTTTATCCATACCCAACATGATATATTTAGAATGTTCTCCACCTTCGGTCTCCTGATTATCAAGAAAACTGTAACGATGCATATCGACAGCTTCTTCCGGTTTTTTCCTATCCGAGGCGCGCCATGCTTGCTCTAGATCTTTTTTTGTAAGTATAAAACCTTTTCTTTCTTCTTCCATTAATGTCCTCGTTTTCTATTTAATAGTCCTCATTATAAGGAGCTCGAAATCGGTTGTCAATTAACTATATCTGTTAAGTTGATCTCGAATGAACCGTTGCGCACACAACTGCCGGTCGATCTTTTAAATGCTTGACAATTGCATTCTGTGGGTATATAACCGTATCATGTGATCAAAATGTGTGACGTAATGTTATTACGAGTGAAATTAAGATCGAGGGGCTTTCAGATGGATTCAAAACTCGCGAAAAAGTTGATAATGCTATCCAACAATTTGCGATGCTTATGAATTCAACCAAACAGGCCAACAGCGGAATCTTTTTGCAATTCTCCAAACAAGTCGCTTGATATTAAGGAGGTCTATAAATAATTTGCTCCATACCAAGGGGCAAGTTTGAGGTATTCTTAGAATTTATTTTCTTCTAATTTATTTTATGCTTCATTTAACATTGTGATTGTTGCAGAATGAAACAGTTATACCGGCCTTTGTTGAGCGGCGAATAAATGCCCATTATTCTATTGGTATTTATGTTGCATGCGAATGCATAAGAGATGTTAGCAAAAAAGGGCAAATTAGCACATTTTAAAAAAATTATTGCTGGAGTACCTGAAAAAGGCAGAAAATAATGGCCGATGATATTCCACAAAGGAAACCTATCAAAGTTCAAGCTGGAGAGGTGGACTATGCACTTCATTCATTGGGTTGGAAGGCTTTCCAGAAACTCTGCGCAACAATCACTGGGGAAATATGGGGGCAGGTTGTCGAAACCTTTCTAGATTCAAATGATGGCGGACGTGACGGAGCATTTTATGGTTGGTGGAAGCCAATTGGCAGAGAATCCTTTGAGGGATCATTCACGGTTCAATGCAAATTCTCTAACGAGCCTACTGGCGTACTGAAACTTCCGCACCTCACTGACGAGATAGAAAAGGCGCGGAAACTAGCTTTACGGGGATTATCTGATAATTATATTCTCTTTACCAATGCGGGGCTTACCGGATCAATGGAAGCCAAACTTCGAGCCATATTCGAGGACATCCCAGGCGTTAAGCACTTCGCTGCTTATGGACGAGAACGCATTTCACAACTTATCCGTGAATCATCCCGGCTTCGAATGTTGGTACCACAGATATATGGGCTTGGGGACCTTAGCCAGATTCTCGATGAACGAGCTTACATTCAAGCCAAAGAAATTCTTAGTGCGATCAGCGATGACTTGTCTAAATTTGTGATCACGGACGCTTATCACCAAAGTGCAAAAGCACTAAGAGACCATGGCTTTGTGCTTCTTCTTGGTGAGCCAGCGTGTGGCAAGTCAACGATTGCTGCGGCACTATCGCTAGCAGCTACAGATGAATGGGGTTGTTTTTTAATAAAAGCTCGAAATGCCAATGATTTAGTGGAACATTTTAATCCCCTTGAGCCGAAACAATTCTTCTGGGTTGATGACGCTTTTGGCACCACGCAATTCGATTGGAATAGTGTCGTTGAGTGGAATCGCACGTTTCCGCACCTTCAAGCCGCTATTCGGAGTGGTGCTAGGGTTGTATTTACGTCTCGTGATTATATATACCGTTCGGCTTTACATTACATCAAAGAATCTTCATTCCCACTGATTGGAGAATCACAAGTTGTTATAAGAGTTGATAATCTGAGTAAGTCTGAACGTGAGCAAATATTGTATAACCATATCAAACTTGGAACTCAAACGAAGAATTTCAAAACAGAAATTAAGCCGTTCTTACCGGAAATAGCTGCTAACCAACATTACACCCCAGAGATAGCCAGAAGGCTAGGCAATCCTATGTTTACAAAAAGGCTGAGGATCTCACATGAGGGCCTAAATGACTTTATAACCCGGCCTTTGGAATTCCTTTGCGAGATCATCCGTACAATTGATAAAGAAAGTCGAGCAGCTTTAGCTTTGATTTTTATGCGCTCTGGAGCGCTCGCCAGTCCTATACAAATGAACGAGCAAGAACAAAATGCTGTGGCCGTTTTAGGTGGTTCTCCCGGTGGCATTAGGGATGCCCTTAATTCTTTGAAAGAAAGCCTTGTACTCTTAACACTTCGAAATGGCATTTACGAGTGGCATTACAAACATCCGACAATCAGAGATGCCTATGCAGTTTTGGTCTCCGAAGACACCGAATTAATGGACATTTATTTGATGGGTGTGCCCATTGGGACCCTTTTCGGTGAAGTGTCGTGCGGAGAAGTTGGAATCGAAGGCTTAAAGGTCGTTGTTCCGCATGACCGTTTTGAAATCATTATGAAAAGAATGGAGGAACTCGACCTAACAGGTTGGCAGGAACGAAGACAATTTCATTGGTTCCTTGCTCATCGCTGCAACAGAAATTTCCTTACTGATTATCTAGTCCATCATCCGCAGTTTATCTCAAGCCTAACTGTCGGCTCTTACCTTGACGTTCGGTCAGATGTACAAGTAATCATTCGACTGCATGAATTGGGCCTTCTCCCCGAAACGATACGGAAAGAAATAGTCAGTCGTATTCGGACCTTGGCTGTTGAGACTCCTGATTCTAGTTTCCTTGAAGAACGGATTAGCTGTATTTTTGCACAAGAAGAATTAGCTGACATTCTGAACCATGTCCGCACCGATCTAATTATGCATCTTGACGAGCAACTTTATAATTGGGATTCGAACTACACTAGCGAGGAGGATCCCGATGAATATTTCGCCCCGCTAATTGAAACTCTTAAAGATTATCGTAAGATATTTGGCCGTGACTCTGAAGCGGCTGCCAAAATCGATGATATTTTGGATGAAATTGATTCCACGCTTGATGAATTGCGTTCCGAATATAGACCAACCAGTGATTTCAATTCTGACCCGCAGCATCCATTAAACGATGCTATCGCCCAATCTCGCTCAACCTTTGAAGACGTTGATGTTTAGCGATTGACAAACATTGTGCGGTGGCATTTCTCGGTACCATTGGTATCAGAACGGTCTTGAATAACAATTTTTTTTCGCCACCACTTAAAGGAATAAATCTGTTCTCAAATCCTTTCCATGCTAAGGCAATGAGAATAAAAACCACGGCAAGTGATGCCAGCGAAATTAGAGTAATGTTAGAAGCTACATTAGACGTTAAATCTGTCATAATATTTTTAACTAAATCCCATGAAGAAAGGCGTACTAACGTTTCCTGTTTTTTATTGAAGGTAAAACGGA
>Ga0187887_10003059_pt1 | contig 13109 bp, 8 predicted proteins | sample June2016WEW_7_10_FD_132977 | JGI IMG/M metagenome (GOLD analysis project Ga0187887, IMG submission 132977) | Peatland microbial communities from SPRUCE experiment site at the Marcell Experimental Forest, Minnesota, USA - June2016WEW_7_10 | ecosystem: Environmental > Terrestrial > Soil > Wetlands...
AGCTCGAACGCCATGTCCGCCTTCTCGGTGGCGATCATCGCATCGTGGATCTCCACGCCCTGCCCGCTCAACAGGCCCGTCACAGCCTGCGAAGCCTTCGCATCCAGCTCCGATGTCTGCTCCACCATCGACTGAAGAATCCCGCTAAATGGAGTCGCCGCGTCCGCTCCTCCTGCGCCCGCCGCAGCCGATCCCGTCAGCGCCGAAGCCGCACCCGTAACCGCCGAACTGATCCCACTCACCGCATCAATCACGTCGCACCTCCAAGCTCTTTATCCTTCATCTGTCATTCCGCAACCTGAGCGAAGCCAAAGGGGGAAAATCTGCTTTTGTACTTCGCCCTTGCCTCACTTCAAAATCTCCAGCGAAGCCGTAACCATGCCCTTCTCCGCCTGCACCGCCGTCGCATTCAGTCCATACGACCGTGTCGCTCCCATCAGATCCACCATCTCGGTCAGCGGATTGATGTCGGGATACGCCACATAGCCATCCGGCCCCGCATCCGGGTGATTGGGATCGTACCGCTCCAGCGGTGCGCTCTCGTCCGTCATTACTCCAGCCACCGCAACGCCTCCGCGTGCTGCCGTCGATCCCATCCCCGAGGCCAATCCATCGCCCAACCCCAGACTCGATCCCGCCGTCCCCAGCAATGAGCTTCCAACCCCACCGTTCCCCAGCAATGACGCCGCAAACCCATCCCCGCCCGCCTCCTGAAACACCACATGCTGCCGCTTATACGGCCCACCGTCCGCGGTTCGCGTCGTCTCGGCGTTGGCCATATTCGCCGCCACCACCTCGGCCCGCACCCGCTCCGCCTGCAACGCCGAAGCGCTGATGTCCATCACCCCAAACAAATTCATCGCAAACCTCGCAACTTAAATCTCAAACCTCAAACCTTGAACCTTGAACCTGCCTACTTGCTGTCCGCGTGGATCGCATCCATCACCCTCGTATATTGGTTCCGCAGCAACGAAACTCCAGCGCGAAACTCCAACTGCGCCTTCGCCAACTGTATCCCCTCGCGGTCCATCGACACGTTATTGCCATCCGGCCGCGCCGTCAGCCCCTGCACATCCGAGGCCTTCACCGCCGTCTCGCTCGACGCACTCGTGCCCAACGCTCGCGAGAGCTCCTGCGCAAAGTCGAAGCCCTGGGTCTTGTACCCCGGAGTATCGACGTTCGCCATATTGGCCGCCGTCAACTTCATCTGGTCGCTGGCCAGATCCAGATACTTCTGCAGCGCGTCGCTGGTCGCCGTCGTCACCTGCATCGTCTGTGCCTCCAGCACGGATGAAAGCAGTCGCAGTGCCAAACAAGAGCGTCCCCCGCTAAGAGCGCTCTCACAATTTCCTCCGCCTCAAGTCAAACCACAGCACGCGCTCTCTCCCATCCGGCCCTCAGCCAGACTCGCCGTGTTGCTAAGGGCATGTGGTATGCCCCGTAGTGCGCCCTGCTAGAACTGGACACGGCATTTAGATAAGGTTGAGGCCCCACCGAGGAGTCATAGATTTCCGTATGCATCGGTCCAACTTACATCGTTGCCGGAAGCGGCGGCGTTGCTCCTTGTTGACACTGGTACGTATACTCGTCGGCGAGCCAAAGCAACCCTCCGGAGTCGCGCCATGAAAACCACTCTTACAACTCTTCTGTTCCTGTTTTTAGCGCCGGTGTTGCTGGCGCAGCGTCCGTGGCAGGAGATTACGGTGCTAACTGTGAGACAGGCAGCGGCGAATTTCAAGTCGCCGCCGCACGAGTATGGCGCGATCTCTCCCTTTACCGGTTGGGACGGCCCGGATCCCGTAGCACTCAAGCAGCGGATTACGGCTGATTTGGATCGCATGTCGGCGAATGGGATGTTTGTTTTCAACCTCGCATCGGGACACAAGTCTCCGGGCGAACCGCCGTACCTGTCGCCGGGACACATGGACGAGGTGAAGTTCATCGTCCAGGAGGCTGCGAAGCGGAACATGCGGTTCTGGATCCAGGATGAGTCAAACTATCCCAGCGGCTTCGCGGGCGGCTACATCACGGAGCGTTACCCGCAGCTTGGCATGCAGGTGATGACCGCTGACATCTCGGTGCATGTGGTGACCGGCCAGGTACTCGAGATGCCTGTGCCTCCGGACACGTTGGCGATCTGGGCGGTGCAGGGGAACCAGACGGTGGTCCCGATTCCGATTCCGGCGGACATGCAGTTGAAGTACCAGGCACCGATCAGTTGTCAGGTGAGGTTCCTGCGGCACATCTACCTCAGCTCGCCAACGCGCAACGACAATCGTGCCGACGGGACTCGTGCGAAGAACGCAACCTACTCGCTGATCGATTACCTGGACTCAAAGGCAACCGACGCGTTCCTGCATATCACTCATGAGACCTACTACGGCGCGGTAGGAGACCAGTTCGGCAAGATCGTGATGGGTTTCTTTGGCGATGAGCCCGACTACAGCGAGAACAACACTACTGGCAGCACCATCATTCCAGGCAGCAACGGTCTTCCCTGGACGCCTATGCTGCTGGAGCAGTTCAAGGCGCAGAAGGGGTATGATCTGACGCCATTTCTTCCGGCGTGGTTCGACGGCCAGCCAACCGAGCAGTCGAATTTAGCCAGGGCCGATTACTACGACGTGTGGAGCGGCATCTTTCGCAATTCCTTCTTCGGCGAGCAGGCCAACTGGGCGAAGGCGCACAACGTGGAGTATCTGGTCCACCTGAACCACGAAGAGGCCATGCTCTCGCTGGAGAACAGCGAGGGTGACTATTTCCGCGACGAGCGGTATGTAGGGGTTCCGGGAATCGACAACCTGAACCAGCTCATTCCCAGCGCGGTGCACCGCTTCGACGCGACCTGGAGCACCAACAACAACTTCCCCAAGCTGGCCAGCTCGGCGGCGCATCTTTTCGGCAGGCCGCAGGTTTGGGCGGAAGAGGGCGGCGGATCGGGCGTCGACGGCAAGTACCAGATGAACTTTCAGCTGGTGCGCGGGGTCGACGCGCTGCAGATTCGCGCCAACGGGCTGCGCGCCGGTGGTTCTGGCGGTGGCCAGGCATCTGGCAATCCCCCTCCAGATACGGCTCAGACCCTTTGGTACGCTAACCGCGCCAGCTATCTGATGGCCATTGGCCGCCCTGCGGCACAGGTTGGGCTGTACCATCCCGGCAACACCATCTGGCTCGGCGGCGATGCCGCGACCGAGGCCGACCGCAGCACAACCAAGCTCGGCTGGCAACTCTTCGAGCACCAGATTGACTGGGACTACTTCGACGAGCAGTCGCTCAGTTCGGTCGCGACGATCGAGAACGGCGGCTTCAAGAACCTCAGCGGGCAGACCTACAGAGCCATCGTCCTGCCGTCGATGACCGTCATCACCCGCACGGGCCTCGCGCGCTTGCAGGAGTTTGCCAAGGCGGGCGGCAAGGTGATCTTCGTGGGCAAGACGCCTACGCTGGTTCTGGACAAGACGTTCATGGACGCAAAGGAGAAGCCGGACCTGAGCTTCGCCACGCTGATCGAGTCTTCGGGCGACATTACGCCAGCCGTGATCGCGGCGCTGCCCAGGCCGGATGTAAAGCTGGATTCCGCATTTCTTCGCCTGACCTACACCCATCGAAAGTTCGCCGACGGCGACATGTACTTCTTCTACAATGAGAGCGACAAGCCGGAGACGCGCACGGCAACCCTCCAGGGACACGGCCAGGCGCAGAATTGGGACATGGCAACAGGTGAGATTCATCCCATGACCGCAGCGAAGGCCGAGGAAGATTCGGTACAGATTCCTCTGGTGCTCGGGCCTTATGAGGCTAAGGTGATCGTGGTTGGCCCGCAGCCCGCTGGAGTCGCCGCCGCCGAACCGTCTTTCGTGTCCGGGAAAACACTGGCGGATTTTAACGGAGACTGGAAGCTGGATCTGAAGGGCAAGCAGTTGACCACACCCATCAAGTCGTGGGAGGAACTGGGCGTAACGTCCTTCTCTGGCCCGGCAACCTACAGCCTGCAATTCACCGCGCCCGCCAAGCCCACCGGCAAGCATGTTTATCTGGAGATCGGCGATGTGCATGACTACGCGAACATCACGCTCAACGGTAAAGAGGTAGGCGCGCGGTCGTTCCAGCCCTATCGCTGGGATGTGACCAGTGATTTGAAGCAGGGTAAAAACGACCTTGAGATCGAGGTGTATGGGACAGCCAGCCAGGGCCGGGGAGCTGGCGCGCCGCCTGCATCTACTCCACCTGCTGCTGCATCTGCACCTGGTTCGGCACCGCTGCCTGCTAACGGAGGGATGGAGCCCGCTGCGGGGGCCAGGCGACGGTCACAGGCCGGTGCAGCATCGGGAGCGGCTGTGCCGGGGGCAGCCCCAGCCGTGGCACCAACTGCTGGAAGCGGAGCAGGCCGTGGCACCCCCTCAGCACCCACTACTTCGGGCCTGTTGAGCCCCGTCCGGTTGGTGGCCTACTGATTCCATTCTGAACTATCGTGGTTGCAAGCGTAGTGCGGTTGCAAGTTTACTTAGGAGATCGATCCGGGTCGCGGTCACCACAAATGAGAGGCGTGGGAAGCCCTGAAGCTGAGTACGGAGTTAACCGCATTCGGTTTTTGTACTCTACTCATGTTCCCGAGCGCTTTCGCCTCTCGGAGAGTCAATATAGGAAAGTCATGAGGTTTCAAAAATGAAACGCACATTCACACGCCGGGATTTCACAAAGATGACGGCGGCTGCCGCGGCTGCGGCAGGGCTTACATGGGCACACACCGCCGCACTGCTGGCCCAGAATACGCCTCCACAGGTGGAAGAACCCGGCGCGGTCGCCGCCTACGCGCCTGCGAAGGCGGCATCCAATGCTCCGGGCGATCAATGGTCGGGGAAGGACTCGCCGGAGCTGGTTGCCGCCGCGCTGGCGAATTTGCCCGCTCTGCCGGTCGGGCCGTTCCAGCCCACATGGGAGTCCATCCAGCAGAACTACAAGGACCCCGACTGGTTCCGCGACGCCAAGTTCGGAATCATGATGCACTGGGGCATCTACTCCGTGCCCGCCCACGCCAGCGAGTGGTATGTCCGCTACATGTATGGCGGCAATAAGGACGTCATGCAGTGGCACACCGAGCACTACGGGCCGCCCACCAAGTTCGGCTACAAGGACTTTCTGCCGATGTACACCGCGGCCAAGTGGGATCCGGACGCGTGGGCGCAGCTCTTCAAGAAGGCCGGCGCCAAATACGTCCTTGCGCCGGGAGAGCATCACGACGGCTTCTCCAACTGGGACAGCGCCATTAATCCGTATAACTCCGTGAACTATGGGCCGCACCGCGACCTGGACGGCGACCTCATCAAAGCGGTGCGAAAGATCGGCCTCAAGACCGGAATCTCCGATCACTCCTTCTTCCACTTCGTCTTTATTCCCGCACTTCCTGGCAGCGATGAATACGACCCAAAGTGGGCCGCCTTCTACAACGTCGCCGACAAGAGCAATGCGGCGCGTATCAAGTTCATGCACGACTGGGTTGCCAAGCGCATCGAGACCATCGACAAGTACCAGCCCGACATGCTGTGGTTCGACATGAACACCGACCACAACACGGACCCGCTGAAGACGCAGGTTTCCGCCTACTACTTCAACCGCGCGCGGCAATGGGGCAAGCAGGTGGGCATTAGCGCCAAGGGAGCCGCGTGGGTCACCGGCCAGATCATGGACTACGAACGCGAGGGCCGCGCGCCCATGGAACTGGTCGATTGGATCTGGCAGCCAGACGATCCCATCACAGACAAGTTCGGCTATGTTACAGAGCAAAAACCGTACAAGCCCGACCAGTTCGTCTGGAAGATCGTCGAAAACAGCAGCAAGAACGGCAATCTGCTGCTGAACATCTCCCCACGCGCCGATGGCACCATTCCCCAGGAGCAACAGGACGTGCTGCTGGCAATCGGTAAGTGGCTCGAAGTGAATGGGGAGGCGATCTACTCGACTCGCCCGTGGACAAAGTATGGAGAGGGCCCTGTCGCCGACGCAGCAGCCGCTGCAATGGTCAAGATTCGCGCCGCAGGCAACTTTGCAGGCCGCACAAACGGGCAGAACCTGGGCGGTGCCGGAGTCAGCGGCGGCGGAATCTCGCGCAACGGATATACGCCCGCGGACATCCGCTTCACCACCCATGGCAACACGCTCTACGCGACGGTGATGAGCTGGCCGGGCGACGCGCCCGTAACTATCGCATCGCTGGCCAAGGGCGCGCCGGTGCAGGGTAACGTCAAAAAGGTCGAGTTGCTCGGCCATGCCGGGCCGCTTAAATTTACGCAGGACGCCGATGGGCTAAAGGTGATATTCCCAACGGAAAAGCCCTGCGACTTTGTTTATGCGCTGAAGATCACCGGACTCAAGCTGACGTAGTCAACCGATTGGAGAAACCCGCCATGAAACCCCCATTCACACGCCGCAAATTTCTTGAAACATCCGCACTAGCCGCAGCCGCCGGTGTGAGCGCGCCCTTGTGGCAATCGCGCGCCCGCGCTCAGGCTGCATCGACGGCTTCCGCCGCGCCCCTCCCGGCGATCGCTCGCGGCTCGTTCCAGGGCACCCGCGAATCCCTCAATGCATATCACATGCCGGATTGGTTTGCCGACGCCAAGTTCGGCATGTGGAACCACTGGGGACCGCAGTCCGCGGCAGAGTACGGCGATTGGTATGCGCGGCGAATGTACGTCCAGGGAGAGCCGCAGTACCAGCACCACCTGGAACACTACGGCCACCCCTCGAAGACAGGTTTTGTGGACGTCATCAAGTCCTGGAAGGCCGACAAGTTCGACGCGGACTACTTGATGAGCCTGTATCAAAAGGCCGGAGCGAAGTATTACGTCGCCATGGGTTGCCATCACGACAACTTCGACATGTGGAACTCGAAGTTTCAGCCCCGTTGGAACGCTGCCAACAGCGGCCCGAAGAAGGACATCCTCGGCAGCTTCGGAAAGGCGGCCCGGCTGCATGGCATGCGATTCGGCGTCAGCGAGCACCTCTCCAACAGCTTCTGCTGGTTTGGCACGGCGCACGGCAGCGACAAAACCGGCCCGCTGGCCGGCGTTCCCTACGACGGCATCGATCCGCAGTACGCCGATCTCTACCACGACTACAGCCAGATGCCGAAGGACTTCGTCGACAAGGTGGTGAATGCGCCCGCCAAGGGAGCGATCGCGATGAGCCGTGAAGGTCCCGATTCGTGGCGCATCAACTACTTCAACCGCATCATGGACGTGGTCACCCAGTACGATCCCGATCTGCTGTATACCGACGGCGGCATTCCATTCGGCGATGACGGACTCGCGATCGTCGCGCACCTCTACAACACCAGCGCCGCCCGGCACGGCGGCAAAGTCGAGGCGATCTACACCAGCAAGAGCCGGCCCGACGCTGAATCCGGCATGTGCCTGCTGGACGTGGAGCGCGGCGTGGTGGACGGCATCTGGCCGCGCGCGTGGCAGACGGACACATGCATCGGCAACTGGCACTACGACACGCGCGCGCGATATAAAACCCCCAAGCGTGTCATTGACATGCTTGTGGACATCGTGAGCCGCAACGGCAATCTGCTGCTCAACTTCCCGCTGCCCAACAGCGGCATGCCCGACGACAAGGAGCTGTCCATCCTGGAGAGCATCACCGCATGGATGGCGGTGAACAGTGAAGGAATCTACGCCACAAGGCCATACAAGATCTTCGGCGCGGGGCCAGGCGCGGAGTTCAAGCCGCCGGCCGGCGCGCAGTTCAACGAGAACACCCGCCAGGACCTCACCGCCGAGGACGTTCGCTACACCGTCAAGGGCAAGACGCTCTACGCGTTCGTGATGGGCTGGCCGGGCAAGGAAGCGGTGATCCCATCGCTGGCAACCAGCGCCACGCAGGGCGTTGGCAAGATCCAGAACGTGGAACTCCTGGGTGCGGGCAAGATGAAGTTCACCCAGGATGAAACCGCATTAACGGTACAGCTCCCGGAAAAGCAACCCAGTGAACATGCCATCGCGTTCAAGATCATGGGCGCATGAGGCAGAACCACTCAAACCGTAACAACGCCGGCAACGGCCAGACAAGAACTGTCAACCATCGATGCGAAAGAGATCGCCATGAAAGCTAACTTCACACGCCGCCAATTCGCCAAGCTCACTGCCGCAGCCGCAGCCATCGCAGGTCTTCCACGCGCCTTTGCACAGAGCGCTCCGCCGCCGCACCAGATTGCGCCCGGGCCGTTCAAGCCGACCTGGGAATCGCTCGTGGCCAACTACAAGACGCCCGACTGGTTCCGTGACGCCAAGTTCGGCATGTGGGCGCATTGGACCGCGCAGTGCGTGCCCGAGCAGGGCGACTGGTATGCCCGCCGCATGTACATCCAGGGCGAGAAGGACTACGACTACCACGTCAAGAACTACGGCCATCCGTCGAAGGTCGGCTTCATGGAGATCGACCATCTGTGGAAGGCGGAGAAGTGGGACCCAGCGCGGCTGATCGGCCTCTACAAGCGCGCGGGCGCGAAGTACTTCTTCGCAATGGCAACGCATCACGACAACCTCGACATGTACGACTCGGCGCATCACGACTGGAACACTGTCAAGGTCGGCCCGCAGAAGGACCTTGTCGCCATGTGGGCGAAGGTCGTGCGCGAGAACGGACTGCGCTTTGGCGTCACCAACCACAACTCCTGGGCCGCGCGCTGGCTGCAACCTGCCTACGGTTACGACGGCGAAGGTCCGCTGGAGGGCGTGCGCTACGACGCGTACACGCTGACCAAAGCCGACGGCAAGGGCAAGTGGTGGGAGGGCCTGGACCCGCAGGACCTGTACACCGGCAACAGCGTGCGCATGCCCAATGGCATTCACGGCATCGCTGCCGTCAAGGCCTGGTACAACGAGTACACCAGCCTGGGCAAGAGCAACCCGATGCCGTCGGAGGCGTTCTGCGAGGACTGGTATCTGCGCTGCAAGGACCTGGTGGATAAGTACCAGCCGGACGTACTCTACTTCGACACCAACGAATTGCCGCTGGGCCAGCCGGGGCTGGATGTGGTGGCGCACTACTACAACCTCAGCGCCGCTCACAACGGCGGCAAGGCGGACGTGGTCGTCAACGGCAAGCATATTCTGCCGGAGCACGTCGGCGCGTTCGTCGAGGACATTGAGCGCAGCACCGCCAATGCCATCCGCCCCGAACCATGGCAGACCGACACCTGCATCGGCGATTGGCACTATAGCCGCGCAGTTTATGAGGAGAATCGTTACCAGACCGTCCCCCGCATCGTATCCATGCTCACCGACATCGTGAGCAAGAACGGCAATCTGATGCTCAACATTCCGTTGCGCGGCGACGGCTCCATCGATGAGAAAGAGGAAGCATTCATCTCCGGATTCACCGCATGGATGGACGTGAACTCCGAGGGCATCTTTGCAACGCGCCCATGGAAGATCTACGGCGAAGGCCCTTCCACCACCGCACCTCCGCCGCGCGCCTATGGGCCGCCGGGGCCACCCTACACCGCGGAGGACATCCGATTCACCACCAAGGGCGACGCGCTCTACGCGTTTGTCGGCGCATGGCCTGATTCGCGCGTGGCGAAGATCAAGAGCCTGGCTGCCGGGTCGCCACAGTCAGGAGGCGCGAAGGTCACCAACATTTCGCTGCTTGGCTATGACGGCAAGCTCTCCTGGACACAGGATGCGCAGGGCCTGACGGTGCATCTGCCGGAGAAGGCGCCGAGCCAGTACGCTGTAACCCTGAAGATCCACGGACTGCCGACCGCCTGACCGGGAAGCTGTACCGGACAAGACGCAAGGTTGCCCCCCTCCCCTGAATAGCGTAAAGTATTCAAAGAATGGAAGTTAAGCACGCGCTAAGCGCGCGAGACGTATGAAAGGCGAAGAGGCAGTGGTAAGTGGTAAGTAAAGGCGAAGACGCGGGCGGTTTCGGTTGCGACGGACATGCGGGTACTCCCTTTGTGTGCGAAAAAATACTAAAGTCTTCAAAAAAGGCATGTTAAGTCTGGACTTCTCTGGACTAGGTCTAGACTAAGTCTGGACTTTCTGGTCAAAGCATTGATTCCATTGGATTAATTTTGTAAAGTCTCTGGAATCAATGCATTGATCACTCCCTGCTGGCTAAAATGCGAAGGCCCGGCGATTGAGCCGGGTCTGTTTGGTTTTGCTTACTGATTTAATTATACGCGGTGGAGCATAACTACTATGCCAACTATTTTTATGGGGGAAGTGGTTGATATGGTGTTGGTTAGAAGAAATTTGGGGGTTCGAGGGGCTTGACAAGGGGATTTGCTGGGGATTTTGCGGATGGGACGGCGATTTTTCCGGTTCGAGCTATGGGCTATGAGCTGTGTGGTATGAGGATGAAGCGGTCGGCGGCCGGCAAGAGCGAGGGCGGGGATTTTGTGGGAGAAAGGGTGGGCGGTTGAGGCGGGCGCGAGCGGTATCGGGGTCCTTCGACTGCGTTTGGCGCAAAGAACGCGCCAAACTTCGCTCAGGATGACAGCGGAAAACAAACAACGGCAAGAACAGGCAACGGCAAGAGCAAAGGCCAATACGGGGATTCTGGCTTCGCCAGAATGACGACTCGTGGGGAATGACGGCGCGCGTGGGCTGCGCCAGAATGACGGATGAAGTCATCCACGGCAATTGATCGGTATTCAGCAGCAACCTGCCGGCGGCGCCAATTCCCCAAGTATTCGCTCAACCGCCTCGTTTGCAGCCTTCTCGATCACAGAAGATAGCTCCAGCGAGATGGGCTGCTGCGGGTTGATCGAGATGGCGTAAAGGGTTACCTCGCGGCCACCGTCGAGCATGTAGAAGAGGTCGAGCAGATCTTTGATGCCGACGTCGTGGGCGGTGAGCGTGGGCGGATAGTCGCGCGAGAAGCGTGGTACGGTGCGGGTGACGGTGCCGATGGGATTGCCGTCGGCTGCGGCGTCGATCATCACGATGCGATCCGCGTTCTGCATCGGCTCAAGCAGCACAAATCCACCGGTGCCGCCGTCGAGACACTCGACGTTGGGCGGAAGCGCGTGCGTCTCCAGGGCGTGGACGACGTGGACGCCTACGCCCTCATCGGACATGAGGATGTTGCCAAGGCCCAGCACGAGGACCTTCAGGCTGCACTTCGAGTTGCTGTCGGTCACGCTAATCTCTCTTCGTCAGGATTTTTCCGATTTGTCCTGCTTCTCGCGCTCGAACTTCCATCCTCCAATAATGGAGGATACCGTGCCGCGGCCCTCGATGTAGTCGTGATAGAAGGCGAGGTAGACGTGGACGATGACAAAGATGACGAAGAACCAGAGGAAGAGGTGGTGCCAGAAGCGGACGCGGAACTCGCCGCCCATCAGGGGCACGATCCAGGTAAACATGCGCGGAAGCCAGGAGTTGCTCATGCTGGAGTAGAGCGCGAATCCGGTGATGGTCTGCGCCACAAAGGCGAGGAAGGTGAAGAAGTAGATGAGGCCGGCAAGCGAATTGTGGCCGGTGGAGATGGGGCCGTGCAGCTTGGTCTCGAGCACATCGGCCTTGATGACATCGACGATCTCCTGCCGCTGCGAGGGCTTTAGCGGGAAGAAGGAGGTCCAGCTTGCGTACTTGTTGCCGGCGAATCCCCAGTAGATGCGCGCGGCGAAGTTGAAGACCCAAACGAAGGCACAGGCGAAGTGGAGGAAGCGCACCCATCCGAACCAGTATTGCTGGTAGGCCTCGGTGGAGTGAATGGCGTTGAGGGGCGCACCGATCAGGTAGCCCGTAACGCATAGGCCAACCAGGCAGAGCGCGTTGATGCCGTGATAGAGACGCACCGGGAGTTGCCACACATAGATGCGCCGATACTCCACCGGCTGCGGGATTGCCGCCGGTGAACCGCTGTTTGCGCCGATTCCGATGTCTGGAGCGCTCATGGCAATCTCACTCGAAGGAGACCTGGTGGAGGTGCCGTCCCTGCGGATCGTACAGATGCACGGCGCAGGCCAGGCACGGGTCAAAGGAATGAATGGTGCGAAGGATTTCGAGCGGCTCGTCGATCTTGGCTACGGGCGTGCCGATCAGCGCCTGCTCGAAGGACGAGCGCTGCTGTTTGGCGTCGCGCGGCGAACCGTTCCATGTGGTCGGGACGACGAGCTGATAGTTCGCGATGGCCCCGTTGTGGATCTTGATGTAGTGGGCGAGAGCGCCGCGCGGGGCCTCCGTGAGACCAACTCCCTCTGCATCCTCCGGCCAGGTCTTCGGCTCCCAAAGCTGGCCGTTGAAGGTAGAGACTTCATTGATTTTCACGCGGGCCATGAGTTCCGCATAGAACTCCTTGAGCCAGCCCATCGCCAACGCTGCATCGAGAGCACGCGCCGCGACGCGGCCCAGCGTGGAGTAGAGCGCGCCGACGGGTACATTGAGCTTGCCCAGTGTATCGCCGACGAGGTCCTTCACGTCCGTGCGTCCGGACGCATAGGCGACGATGAGCCGCGCCAGCGGGCCGACCTCCATTGCCTGCTCCTTCCAGCGTGGAGTCTTCAGGAAGGAGTATTTCTCGTAACCCTCGAGCGACTCAAAGGGCGGCTTGGGGCCGGTGTAGTTGAGGTTCGTCTCGCCAGCCCACGGGTGGAGGCCTTCACTGTCTCCGCCATCGTAGCTGTACCAGGAGTGCGCAATGTACTCCTTGATCTCCTGTGTATCGGTCGCATTGACCGGATGCACGGTGCTGAGGTCGCGACCGAGCACTACGCCGCGCGGGTACTTGAACGACTCAATCTGGCCGTAGCCCTTGGTGGGAAACTCGCCGTAGCAGAGGTAGTTGCTGAGGCCGCCGCCGTACTTTGCCCAGTCCTTGTAGAACGAGGCGACGGCGAGTACGTCGGGGATGTAGACCTGGTTGATGAACTCATCGGCCTGGTCGATGAGGCGGGAGACGAGGTTGAGCCGGTCGGAGTTGATGGCGGCCACTTCGTTCATGTCGATGGAGCAGGGGACGCCGCCGACCAGATAGTTCGGATGCGGATTCTTGCCGCCGAAGACCGTGTGAATCTTGATGATCTCCTTCTGCCAGACCAGTGCGTCGAGGTAGTGGGAGACGGCGATGAGATTGACCTCCGGCGGCAGCAC
>Ga0187887_10003060_pt1 | contig 13107 bp, 12 predicted proteins | sample June2016WEW_7_10_FD_132977 | JGI IMG/M metagenome (GOLD analysis project Ga0187887, IMG submission 132977) | Peatland microbial communities from SPRUCE experiment site at the Marcell Experimental Forest, Minnesota, USA - June2016WEW_7_10 | ecosystem: Environmental > Terrestrial > Soil >...
CAAATCATGTACGCCGCGGGCGCGAACGAAACCATCCGGTCACACTTCGAATGCCCCAAACACGCGCCAGCTCGGCTGCCAACGCGACACGTTGACCTACCGTAAGCCATTGAAAACAGGGTGTAACGTTGCCATGCAACCGTTGCAATGGAGCTTGCAACTTCACAAGCGGGCGGCTGCTGCCGTATTCTGCCCATGTGCCCGGTTGGCTGACGCAACCAAACAAAATGGCACTTGGAGGATGACGATGCAAACGTTGATCGAATGGCAGGAACTCGGCCCGCGGGTCGACTCGGTTTTACAGGCTGCGAGTGTGGTCTGGTGGTGCGGCGTGATCCTGATCATGCTGTCTCTGCTGGTGGTGCTTGGGTGCGCGCTTCGAGGGTATAGGGGTGTGGGATTGAGTCTTATCCTGCCATCTCAAAGCGAGTTCATGGGCTTCGGACTGCCGGCTCAGCGCGGCAACTTCATCAGCCACACAGAGGGATTGCCGGTCTCCTCCCGCCCGAAAACCAGTCCCGGACCGCGAACCGTCCAGGGGTCGCCAGGTTTCACTGTCGCTGTTGAGCCCGGTACGAACTTGACCTCGCGTGGCGCGCTGAAGGCGGCCGTGTGAGGATCGAAGCGGACCGTCATGAGTCTCGATCCCTCGAAGTAGTAAAAGAAGTCGCCGGTGGGGGAAACTCGCCAGGGGCGGGATTGGAAGTCTCCCTCGGGCAGCGGGCTTTTGATCCACTCCGATTGCGGGACCGGTTGTTCCCTCCATGGGATGAAATACCTCTGGAAGGAAAGCGATCCCACCGGCTGAAGCCCCAGCCAAAGCCATGCGGAATCCGGGCCGAATCTGCCGCTGGCGGTGACGGATGCGCTGGGGTGTTCCAACCAAGGCCGGTCTTTGCCGGTAGCCACCTCCAAGAGGTGCGCCCTGAACTTCGTCTTGTGGTCGTCTTTGACCTTGGTGCCGGGATCGTAGAAGACGAATCGCCCGTCCGGGGAAAACCCATTCGTCAGCAAACCACACCCCTTGCAGAGCACGCGTGCATCTGGCGAACCGGCCTCGGCATCGCCAGCCAGGATCGAGAACGAATCGCCTTCGGGGACGGAATAGGCATACTGGCGGCCGTCCGGAGAGATCGAAAGATCGACCGCGGAAGCAGGGAGGGTTGTCATCAGCGTTTGCCTTCCACTATCCAGATCCAGAGCGTACACCGAGTTCCGCGCGTACTGCAACTGAAAATACGCGTTGTGGGCGTCGCCTCCGACATGCCAGAGGAGGATCTTATAGCGTGAATCCTGGGTGAGCCGCCGGACGGCGCCATTGGGCTGGCCGTTCTCAGGCGAGAGCGGAATCAAATAAAGGTCTACCAGCCTGACTCCGACCTGGAGCGCCACCGCACCAGTTGCGCTGATGCTGGTGGGTAGTTCAACCTGCGTTCCAAAGGTGAGCTGGCGCGGAGATCCCTGTACGCGAGCGCCGGGCGATAGGCGGATTTCCCAGGTGTTGGCTCGCGTTGGTGTTCCACCGGCGAACAGAACGCGATCACCCGTAACCAGAACTGGTATGGCTATTGGCAGGCCCGCCTTGTGCAATGCGTCGCCGGCTCCCGTGGCCACCGGGCTGCCCCCATCCGCGGGAAACGCAAACCACTCAAACTGTTCTGTGTTGTTGGATTTGGACTGGCTGACCAGCACGCAAAGAATGTACCGGCTGTCGGAGGTCCATGCGGTACACATGTGCAGTGAGCCGGACATGCGTGAAAAGGCCGGCAGCTCGCGGGGCGGGCCCCCGTTGGAAGAGATGGTCATCAGGCGCTCGACGCCTTCGTCAACCACGGTGTAAGCAATCAGACGTCCGTCCGGGGAAAGCCTCGGCATCAAGCCCCGAGCCAGCACGCGAGGCTGCCCGCCCAAGGTGGAGATCACCTCGATGCTGCCATCCGCGCGGTTGGCGTTGAGGGCGTTATAGAGGATTTGCTTACCGTCGGGGAAGAAAGCTGGAACGTCCACTTTTTCGCCCGAATGCGTCAACTGGATGGGATCCCCGCCTCCCACCTGCTGCAGCCATAGCTCGTCCTTGCCGGAGCGGTCCGAGAGGTAGGCGACGAACGCGCCGTCGGGCGAGATAGCCGGGAAGCTGTAGGAGTGCCCGTCATCTGGTGACACTCGTACCAGGTCCGGGCCACGCGGCTGTGCTGCGCGAAACCCGATGTACATCCAGGCGAGCGCGACCGCCGCGGCCGGCACGCTGGCAATCGCCAAAGCTGGCCAGATCCAGCGGCGCGGCTGCCGTGCGGCGGGCATCGCGGCCACAGTAGATGTGTGCTTCGAATCGCTGTCGCGCTTCAGCCGTTTCAGATCCGCGCGCAATTCGGAGGCGTACTGGTAGCGGACTTCGCGGTCTTCCTCCAGCGCTTTGGCGATGATGCGGTCTAATTCCGGCGGCGCTTGCGGGTTTCGTTTCGAGGCGCTCTCGGCCAGCCGGGCGGGGAGCGACCCCGTGGCCATCTCGTAGAGGACCACGCCAAAGCTGAATAGATCTGTACGGGTGTCCAGTTTCTCGCCGCGTGCCTGCTCGGGCGACATATATGTTGGCGTGCCGGCGACCAGGGTGAGGGTATTGTGATCGGCATCCCCGCGCAACATCGCTAACCCGAAATCCAGGATCTTGGCCTGGCCGCGCGCGGTCACGAACAGATTCGCGGGCTTCAGGTCGCGATGGATGATCCCGCTGGCGTGGGCGGCGTCCAGGCCATCCGCGATCTGGATAGCCCAATCCAAAAACATGTCCAGTGGCACGCGCGTGTTTTCCAAGCGATGCTTGAGCGTTTCCCCATCGAGCAATTCCATGGCGAGAAACGGGCGCCCGTCGCGCTCGCCGACATCGTAGACCGTGCAGATGTTGGGGTGATTGATGGCGGCGGCCGCACGGGCTTCGCGTTCGAAGCGTGCCACGTTGGCGCGGTCTTGAGCCAGATTTTCCGCAATGAATTTCAGGGCCACATCGCGTTCCAAGCGCGTATCGCGGGCTCTCCAGACTTCTCCCATGCCGCCGCGGCCCAACAGTTCCAGAATCTCGAAGTGGCTTGCGCCGCCCGGCGGATGGCTCGGTTCCATCGCATCGAAGACTACCCGGTAGCCGCCGGTGGGAATGCCGAAGCGCAGCGTGTCGGCCTTGCCCGCGTTCAGGTAGTGGCGCTCAAGCCGTGCACGAAGCCTGCCGACCTCGACCCGCACCATGGAATGAATGCGCGGGTCGAACGAAACGCTGCGGTCCCACACTTCAGCCGCGATGGTGAACTCTTTCAGGCTGTCGGCCTCGCCCTTCAGGGTGGTCTCAACCAGAAACTCCAGCAGCCGGCGGTGCCTCTCGCTCTCCTGAAAGGAGGGGCTGGCCAGCAAGGCGGCCAATTGCGCGCGAATGGCGTCCGGATTGGCGGGGGTTTCGTTCATGGGAGGGATCGTTTATTCATATTGCAACAGAACCCGGGCGATTGCAAACCGCGCGCGGCATCTTGGAAGTGATTGAAAACAGGATGCAACGTTGCTATGCAACAGTTGCAAGTCGATCTCGTACTTCTCAAAGACGCGCACGGGAGCAGGGCGCTCCGCGGCGATTTCACCAACGGTTCTTTTCTTCGGTCAAGAGTGGGCATACTTCGATTGTCGCTGGAGCGGCGGCGTGGGTCTGTGACTGGAGTCACCACGCCGCTCGATTCGTGCATTACAATCGTCACTTATGCATCGATACATGATGTGCGGAGCGGCGATACTGGTTTGCGCGGCGGCCTGCGCGCAGCCACCCCAGGAAGGCCCGCGGCCGCCCAGTCCGGGTTCGCAGGCTCCGGCCAAAGAGGAGAAGGGCAAGGAAGACAAGAAGCCGCCTGAAGAAAAGGTCTCGCAGACCAGGCACACCATTCAGATCGGCGGCAAAGACGTGAAGTACACGGCCACCGCCGGAACCATGCTGCTGAAGAAGGAAGACGGCACGGCCACGGCCAGTATCTTCTACATCGCTTATATCAAGGATGATGTGCCGGATACGACGAGGCGGCCGCTGACGTTCGCCTTCAACGGCGGCCCGGGCTCGTCGTCGGTGTGGCTGCAACTCGGCGCGTTGGGACCCAAGCGCGTGGCGATGGACCCCGAAGGGAACGCGCTGCCGCCGCCTTACAAACTGGTGGACAACGAGTATTCCATCCTGGACCTCACCGACCTGGTTTTCATCGATCCGGTCTCCACCGGATTCAGCCGCGCGATTCCTGAACAGGATGCCAAGAACTTCCACGGGATCAACGGCGACCTGGAATCGGTGGCTGACTTCATCCGGCTGTATACGACGCGCAACAGCCGCTGGACGTCGCCCAAATTCCTGGCGGGCGAAAGCTATGGCACCACCCGCGCGGCGAATCTTTCCGGCTATCTGCAGCAGCGCATGGGCTACGCGCTGAACGGCGTCATTTTGATTTCGGCGGTGTTGAATTTCGGTACGATCAGTTTCGACCGGGGCAACGACCTGCCGTACATTCTGTTCCTGCCGACCTACACGGCCACTGCGTGGTATCACAAGAAACTGGCGCCGGATCTGATGGCCAGCCAGAGCAAGACGCTGGAGGAGAGCGAGCAATACGCCTCGCACGAGTATACGCTGGCCTTGATGAAGGGCGACGCGATCTCCGGCGAAGAGCGCGCCCAGACCGCGCAGAAGCTGGCGCGCCTGACGGGCCTGTCCGCCAAGTTCATCGACGACAGCAATCTGCGCGTGCCGATCTTCCGCTTCACCAAGGAATTGCTGCGCGACGAGCGCCGTACCGTGGGCCGTTACGACAGCCGTCTGGAGGGCATCGACCTGGATCCTACCGGCACATCTCCCGACTACGATCCGAGCTACGCCAGCGTGTATGCGCCGTTCACCGGCGCTTGGAACCAATACGTGCGCGCGGAGTTGAAGTGGGAGAGCGACTTGCAGTACGAGATCCTGACGGGGCGGGTGCATCCGTGGACTTGGGGAGATTACGAGAACCGCTATGTCAACGTATCGGATAGCCTGCGGGAGGCCATGACGCAGAACCGCGATCTGAAGGTATTCGTGGCCAACGGGCATTACGATCTGGCCACGCCCTTCTTCGCCACCGAGTATACGTTCGACCACCTGGGGCTCGATCCGACATTGCGCAATCACGTGAGCATGGGCTTCTTCGAGGCCGGCCACATGATGTATACGTACAAGCCCGCGCTGGAGAAGCTCAAGGCGGACCTGGCGAAGTTTATTGGGATGGCGGCGCCGTAGGGGTCATATCCGCTTAGTGCGGCGCGGGGCGCTTGTAATGGCGAAGGAAGGCTTGCACTTCGTCGTGGGTGCCCAGAAAAACAAAGAGGGCCGAATCGTTCTTGTGAAAGAAGAGGGCGCGCAGCTTCAGGCCCACGCGTACTTCCCAGAGTTCGAACGGATGCAGTTTTCGAAGGCCCAATCCGGTGTGATGTTGCGGGCTGGAAAGAGCCGTTCTCAGGTTCGCGAGGATATCAAGGACGGCTGCGCTTTCCTCCGCGCTTGCGCTCCGGCAGCGTCGAAGGAACGGCTCCTCTAAAACGATCTTCATCGGATTTTGCGAACTCCTTCTTGAGGTACTTCGCGGCTGCCTCCGGCGAATTGAACGTCATGGAGGGCTGTGCCTCGGACCATTTCCAAAGCGCCTGTACCTTTGCGTCGGTCAGTTCTGGCGCCAGATCCAGGTCGGTATCGTCTATCGGCCGCAGCGCCGCCACCGGCCTCGAATCCTTGATGATGACGACATCCTGGCCCTGGCGGGCCATCTCAATTAACTTGCCGAGTTCGCGGCGCGCTTCGGAGATGGATCGTGTGATCATAAGGGTACTTTAATTGTACATGAAACGGGCATTCAAGCGGCAGGGAACTTCGCCATCTTCCGCTCGTACGCCCAATCTTCGATCCGCAGATAGGCCCGGATAGCGTGCGCGGCGGCGCTGCGCAAGGGCTCCGGCGGCCAGGGGATGACGCGCCGGTTCACGAACGGGCACGCCGTGTTCTCCGTCTGGCGCTCCATCAGCAGGTCCGTTAGCGTGATGGCATTCTGGTGCGTGGTAGAGACGCCGTGGCCAATGCAGCCGAGGCTATAAACGGCGCGCCGGTCGCCCAAGTAGCCGACCGCCGGCGTGAGATCCAAGGTCACGGAAAACGGACCGCCCCAGCGATGTGTGATCTTCACATCCTTCAGGGCGGGGAAGAGCAGGCGGGTGTGCTCTTCCAAATGGCGCCAGATGGGTTCGCTCGAATCTACATCCATGTTCGAGCCGGAGCTGAGGCCCACCGGCCCGCCGCCCATGACCAGGCGGTTGTCCGGTGTGATGCGGTAATAGTGAATCAGGTTGCGGGCATCCTCCACGCCGTTGCGCTCCTGCCACCGGATCCCGGCAAAGTGCCGGTCGCTGAGAGGCTCGGTCGCAATCATGTAAGTCCAGGCGGGCGCCTGCCGGTTCTTCAACTCGGGAAGGAGATGCGAGTAGGCGTTGGTGGCGAGGAGCATTTTTTCGGCGGCGACAGTGCCACCGGGCGTCCGCAGGCTGAACTTCGCGCCGCGCTGGATTTCGAGGACGGGCGTCCGTTCGTAGACCTGAGCGCCGCGCGCCATGGCCAATCGCTTCTCCTCACGCACCAGCTTGGCCGGGTTGAGCAGGCCCAGCCGCGGTTCCCACCATGCGCCCAGATATAGCTCAGAATCGACCTTGGCGCGCGCGGCATCGCGATCCAGCCACTCAATGCCCTGAATGCCCAACTGATTCACCAGATCGATATCGTGCCGGATGCGTTTGACGTAGCCCGGCGTGGTGGCCATGCGCAGAAAGCCGGGGCGGATGTAATCGCACTGCAGCCCGTTGTCGCGGATCAGGGATTCGAGCCCGTCGACGGCGCGCTCCATGTAGGCGTGGGCTGCGCGCACGAATGGCTTGCCCTTGAGCATGGCAGTCGGCCCGATGCCGAGGCCCACCACGGTCATGGAGAAGGAGCCATTGCGGCCGCTCGCGCCATAGCCCACGTATTCGTGCTCCAGGACGGCCACGCGCAGGGCCGGATCTTCTTTCAATAGGGTGTGGGCGGTGGCGATGCCGGTAAAACCGCCGCCCACGATGGCCACGTCGACGGTGGCATCGCCTTGGAGCGGCGGACTGGGTTCGTACGGTCCGTACTCCGCCAGCCAGAGGGACAGGGGCGATTGGGGAAGTGAGTGAGTCATGGCCATGAGACTTGCCGTATCGCTAACTGGAAATCGCCTCCATCCCCTTCACTTCCTGTCCAGAAAATCGAGAATGACCGGATTCAGCCATTCCGCCCGCTCCCGCAATGCGCCGTGCCCGGCGCCTGGCACGATGCAGAGTTGCGCACCCGGAATGCTGTGAAAAATCGTGGCCGCCTCTTCAATACTAGTAAAGTCGCGATCTCCAAAAAACAGCAGCACCGGAGCCTGGATCGTCGCCAACTCCGGCTTCGAGATGCCCCATCCAGGCTTTGCCCACATCGCCTTGACCTTCTCGAAGATTGTGAGCCAATGCTCGGCCCCGTCGGGGGACACGCGATCGTAGTCGCTGCGGAACACCTTCGGAAGGCGGTCGGCGGACAGAGCCAACATCGCCTTCTGTTCTTCTACGCTGACGGGGCCGAATCCGACGCCAGACACGATGACTCGCCGCACCATCTCCGGATGCTTGAACGCGAGCCGCAGCGCGATCTGGCCGCCATCGCTGATTCCGACCACATCCGCCTTTTGGATTCCCTGTTGAACGAGAAAGGCGAACGTATCCTCGGTCATGCCTGCATAGGACAGTTCGCGTCCTGCGATATCGGCCGTGTGCCCATGCCCCATCTGTTCGATGGCAATTACGCGATGATTGCGTGCCAGCGCTGGAATCTGCGCGGGAAACGAGAATGAAATGGTGGTCATCCCGCCGTGCAGAAGCACCACGGGCCGCCCCTCGCCATGCACCTCATAGTACATTTTCAGGCCGTGAACCTCAGCGTATTCGCCGGCCGCAGGCCATGCCAATAGGAAACTCAATAGGACAGCCAAACGCATCGGGAGAGTATATCATGGAAACCGAGTTGGCTCCCTTTCGTCACGCTGGCGTACACAAGCAGCAGCCAGGCTAAACTGGATTTCAAAACGATAGAGTGCCGGAGCGGGGCTCTTCTTCGGAATTAGGCAGATAGAGTGTCTTGCAATGCTCGCAGCGATACACCTCCGCCTCAGCGCCGAACTTCTGTTTCACTTCGTCGCCGAAGAAATACCAGCGCTTGAGATGACCCGCGCAGAGCTTCCCTTTGGCGTCCTTCTCGTTGCAGGCGCGCATGCGCGGGACGCGGCGCTTCACTTTGGTCCCATCGCTGAGCGTAGCAACGAGTTCGGAAACCGGGACCGGCTTATCGGAGACTGCGTATTTCGGATTCGCCATAGAATTAAGCCGAAGCCCGAGTATAACAATTCCAGGCCATGACTTCTACAGAACGAAGGGGATGAGCGCCTTCACTTCGCGCTGGTACCGGGTATACTCGGCGCCGAACTCCGCGGTCATGAAGGCTTCCTCGCGGCGGGACTTCATGCGCCATCCGATGGATGCCAGCGCCAGCGCCGTGCCGAGCAGTCCCAGCAGGAATCCGGAGTAGATCGGGTGGCGGACGATGGCGTAGGGTCCGCGGCGGATGAGCCGATGATCCTGCTTGACGGTCACGCTGGAGCTCCAATTGCCCCCCAGCAGCAGGCGCGCCCAAATGGCGAACGCACAGCCAGCGGCGGTGAGGGCCAGACCCGTCCAGGCGATAACGGGCGAGTCCGGCACGAATCGCCAGGCGAGCGGTCCCACATGCAGCCTGGCGCTGAAGGGCAGCGCGAAAACCGCGGCCATAATGGCCATGTGCAGCAGGCGGGAACTGGTGGGCTCGCGGCGCGCGGTTTGCTTGGACACCAGCGTGCCGATGAGCCAGACGACCCCCACGGCGGCCCAGATCCATTCGATGTATCCGTATACGGGGGCTGGCATGTTATCGTTCTAACACGCGGGCGGCCTGAGAGGCCGCCACAGGCTGAGAGCCTGCCCCACAATTCAATGGACTACTTCTTGGTGCGCAGGTAGATTTTTCCGTTGAAAGTGGTGAACTGCATTTCCGCGCCGCCGCCGTTGATAGACCCGTACATGACCTTATCGAATTGCACCCGGAAGTGTCCGTCCTTGCCGTGCGTCTCCACCATTTTGGGACTGTTCACACCGGCTTCCGTATGTACGTCGAAATCGCTATAGATCTCGCCGTTTTCGGATTTCAGCTTGACGCGGGCTTTCACATCGGCCGGCAAAGTCACGTCCACGTCGCCATTCATGGTGCTGAAGGACATCGCCTTTCCCGGAGTCACCTGGTCGAGAGTCACAACGACATCCTCGTTGAGGGAATGCGCCACCACCGTGCCCGAGATGTTCAGCAACTTCACCGCGCCATTCAAATCGTCCGCGTCGACTTCGCCGGTCACCCGCTCCACCTTGATATCGCCGTCGTTGAGACACCTCAGCTTTAGAGAAGTATGGAACGGCACCTGGATGGTCAGGTCCACGGTGCGGTTCATCGTGCTCACTCCGATGTGGACCTGGTTGTCCTGCTCGTCCACGCTTAGGCCGCTGCCGCGGCTGTCCAGGCGGTGCATGCCTTCGGCCTTGCGGTCGGGCTTGGATTCCCGCGCGCCTTCGCGGCGGGGGCGCGCCTCCACGATAACTTCCTTGCCGTTATAACCGGTCACCGTGATGCCGCCGTTCATCAGGGAAGCTTGTACCACTGCCGGCCGCGACGGATCGGTGAGAGGAACATTGACCCGGTCGGGTGTTTCCTGCGCGATGCCGGCCAGGCTCGCCGTCAGGAGAAGTGCACATAGGTTAATTGGTGTTTGCATGATTACTGTCCTCGATTGAGAATTCGAATATTGCCGTTGAATGCGTCAAAACTAAGCTCCGGCCCGCCGTGGCCCACACGCGCCGCGGACCACTCACTGCTCTTATAGACAAACTTTCCGTTGCGCCGTTCGCCCGCCGCGACCGGCTGAGGCAGGTAACTGACCGGATAGTCCGTATAGACACCGCCGTTGAACGTCTTGAAACGCAGGTCGGCATTCAGGTCCGGCTGGAAGCTCACCCGCACTTCTCCGTTCAGCGAGCCGAAGGTGCTCTTGCCGCGCGGGTTCTCGCGGAACGTCACTTTCACTTTGCCGTTCAAGGCATAGATCTTGCCCGAACCCGACAGCCCGGTCATTTCGATGCCGCCGTTGATGTTGTCCACTTTGTAATCGCCCGCCACCTCCGCGACCTTGATTTCGCCGTCGTTAACGGTCTTCAGATCGATGGCCGTGTCGTGCGGCACCTGCAGCTCGAAGTCGTACTTCACCTCATAACCCGGGTCGCCGTGGATATGTATGCCGCCGTCGCGGCAGCGGAACGGCCCGTCCACATAGAAGCGCACGGTGTTGGCATCCTGCGAGATATCCAGCTTGACGTCGCGCCGCGCTTGTTCCGCCGTCTCGGACGAATCGGCGCGCAGGCGCTTGTGAGCTACCAGCCGGACTTCGCCGCCCGCGTAGCCGGTCACTTGGATGGATCCGTTGACGTTGTCCACAATGACTTTCTTAGGTGCGGCGCCAGAGAGCGGATACGTTTTCTGGATGGTTTCGTTCTGCTCCACCTCGGCCGCGGACGCTGCCAACGGCAGGCACGCGAGGAGCAACCCAATCGCGATGGGAAATCGATTTTGCATGGCTTCTCTCCTTACTGCGGCATTACTGCAATTGGGACAAGCCCCAGAGGGCTTTTTCCTTGACGTTCTTGTCCGCGGTGGGGCTGCGCTCCAAAGCCGCGAGTGAGCGAACCGCCGTCTTGTCGCGCGTGTCCACCAGGAAATCGATCAGCGCCAGTTGCACCAGCGGCGAATCCTGCTTGTTCAAGGATTGATCGAGCTTGCCCTTCATCGATGGGCTGGCGGCGAACTTGCGCAGCGCGTCCACCGCGGCCAGGCGCACATTCACGCTGGGATCGTGATTCACGGCATACAGCAATGCCGCCAGCACCTGCGTATCGGACTGGTCCACGCGGCCCGAGTAGTCCACGCCGCGCAATCGCTCGCTGGCGGATTGCTGCTCCAGCAGCGAGAGCGTAACCAACTGCCGCATGTGGTGCACCTCATCCTGCAGGCCCGCCAGGTCGGCGCGCCCGCGCTCACGCACTCCCAGCCATTGGCCGACGCCTATTCCCACGATGAGCAGCGCCGCAGACCATGCCAATCCCCGCCAGCCCCAATCGAAGAACCGGCGCTGGGCCGGCGCTGGGGCCGCGGACTCCAAGCCTTGACGGTAGGCCTCCAGAGATTGATAGAAGCGGGGCCGCAGCTCTGCGCTGGGCTGCTCCTGTTCCAGCAGGCCGAGCATTTCCCAGGTCTCCGACAGGGCCGCGGTCTCCTGCTTGCACGCGGCGCACCGGGCGAAGTGCTCGTCCAACTCCTCCGCCTCGGGGCGACCTAGGGCGCCCGCCAAATAATCGGCGATGTGTTCCTTAACCTGATCGCAAGTCATGACGCTTTCTCTCCTGCTAGTTCAAAAAAGATCTGACTGAGCGCCTTGATGGCGCGATACACGCGCACCTTTACGGTTCCCACGTCGCACGCCAGGATGTCCGCGATCTGCTCGTACTTGAGGTTCTGAAACCGGCTCAGCACCAGCACTTCGCGCTTCTCCACGGGCAGAGCCGCCAGCGCGCGGCGCAGCAATCCCAGATCCTGCCGGCGGCGCAGGATCTCGCTGGGATCGGGTTCCGCGCTGACGGGTTCTCGCATCGGCTCTACGGACAAAGGCGCTTCCCCCTTACGCTTCTGCGCCCCGTCGAGGTGCGCGTTGCGAGCCACCTGGTACATCCAGGACGTGAAGGGGTTGCCGTCGCGATATGTGTGCCGGTATTTCAGCATGCGAAAGTACACGTCCTGCACCAGATCTTCACTGAACTCACGATTGCCGGTGAGCCGCAGGAAGTAGCGGAACAGTGCGCGGTGATGGCGTTCGAACAGCACCGCCATTTTCGCCAAGTCGCCATCCCGGACCTTCTGCATTAATACGTTGTCGGCCCGCGTTTCCGGCATTCACCCAATAATACCGGGGGACGGGGAAAAGGTTACAGGCTGAGTGGGCGAGCGGGGGAGGGGGCGAGCGGGCGATCCGTTGTGCCAGACTGGGAGAAAGCGTTGCGAGTCCTTATCATTTCCACTTACGAACTGGGGCGCCAGCCGTTTGGGCTGGCATCGCCGGCAGCTTGGCTGCGCGATGCCGGCGCGGAGGTGGTCTGTCTGGACCTTGCCCGCGAGGCGCTCGACGAAGAAGCCCTGCGGACGGCCGACGCAGTGGCGTTTTTCCTGCCGATGCACACCGCCACGCGGCTGGCCATCCCGGTGATCCGGCGTACGCGCGAGATCAATCCCACGGCGCACCTGTGTGCGTACGGCTTGTACGCGCCAGTGAACGCCGAACTGCTGCGCAAATTGGGAGTGCGGACCATAGTCGGCGGCGAGTTCGAAGAAGCTTTGTTGACGCTGGTGCGTCCCGGCCCGGCGCCCTTGATCTCGCTTGCCCGGCAACGGTTCGTGACGCCGGACCGTAGCGGCCTGCCGCCGCTAGCGCAGTACGCGCAACTGGTGCTGCCCGGCGGAGCGCGTCGCACGGTCGGCTACACCGAAGCCAGCCGGGGCTGCAAGCACTGGTGCCGGCATTGTCCGGTGGTGCCGGTCTACCAGGGGCACTTCCGCATCGTGCCGCGCGAAGTGGTGCTGGAGGATATTCGTCGCCAGGTGGCGGCGGGCGCGCAGCATATTACGTTTGGCGATCCCGATTTCTTTAACGGCATCGGCCACGCCGTCGAACTGGTGCGGGCGCTCCACCGCGAGTTTCCGCAGGTCACTTACGATGCGACCATCAAGGTCGAACACCTGTTGCGGCACAGTGAGCATTTGCCGCTGCTGCGCGAGACGGGCTGCGCGTTCGTGGTATCCGCGGTCGAATCTGTGGACGATTACATATTGCAGCA
>Ga0187887_10003063_pt1 | contig 13104 bp, 16 predicted proteins | sample June2016WEW_7_10_FD_132977 | JGI IMG/M metagenome (GOLD analysis project Ga0187887, IMG submission 132977) | Peatland microbial communities from SPRUCE experiment site at the Marcell Experimental Forest, Minnesota, USA - June2016WEW_7_10 | ecosystem: Environmental > Terrestrial > Soil >...
CGCGTAATCCATCCCGATTCGCGCTTCTCCATCAGGCGATGGATAAAAAACCTCCCATCCCGCGCCACCAGCACAATGTCTCCCGGAACTACCTCTTCGCTGCGCTTGCGCTCGATGCAGAGAACATCGCCGGGCCAGATCGCCGGAAGCATGCTGTTTCCCAACGCCTGCAGGCGTAGGCTGCCGCCGGCGCGGAGAACTTCCGCCGCAAGACCGAGCTTATGATCGTCGCGAGCCTCGGACGTGACTGCCATGGGAGACGCTACGAACTCTTTCGATTGAAGCGGCACTGCAGTTCGGTGGGGCTCATCTTGCCACAAGCCAAGGCCATGGTTTCAAAGACCCGCTCATACCGGAATTCCGGTTTTTGATACGGCTTCTTCCCCGCACCAGCCCGATCGTTTACCTTCTTGTCATCAGCATTCGCGTCTTTTTGCATAAAGTCCGCGTGTCCTCGACCGGCTGTGGGGGCAGCTCGCGTAACGTTCTAAGAATGTGGTTGTTCGCAAGTTTACAACAAGATAACGAAGAATAGGTTGGGATTGTTGGTTCCCGCCCCAACGAATGACCGCGCCCAGCTCGGGATACCGGCCCTAGCCCGAAACAAACTGAGAACCCGAGAACCGCCATCTGACAACTGGTTTTTCGTTCTTTCCTTTGTTCTTCGCTGCGATGACAACAGGGCAGATGCCATCTGATTACGACAGTTATCTGCCCCCTTTCGGGAGGACGCTGAATAATTATGGTGAACTTGCTAGCCGAAACAGCCTGCTGGAGGGACTAACCAAAAATGCGAACTGCTCTCCTGGCCTTTGCATTCTTGACTTCCATCGTTCATCCGTCCGCTCAACAGCCAAGCACCGTCGCTACTATCTCACGCGTTCTGCAGAATATGAAGAGTCACGGATGGACTGAGCGCAGCCATGCGTTTGAAAGGGCAAGCGAACTATTGGCGTCAGGGAAACTGAATCCCAGCGACAGCGACCGTCTAAAACTTGGGATTATTCAATTGCTGATCGCGGAGAACGTCCGAGCTAACGTACCGGACGATGAAGCATTGAAACAGTCAACAAGGACGGGGAGTGGCAAACACGAAGACGAGGCTGAAGGCGAGGAATACTATCCCAGTCTTATTGGCTTTGTCGCGGATATGAACGATGAGCGCGCCATACCGGCTCTGGTAGGCGCCATGCCTTACGCGAGCGACGCGACGGGAGCCTTATTGCGATTCGGCGACAAAGCCGTCGGGCCCATTCTCGATCAACTCAAGAGCCGAAATGCGCTTCTTCGAACCTCGGCGCTGAGTACGGCCATCACGATGGAGGGCCAAAACGAAGCCGTTTCAAGGCCCCGCATAAGACAAATGCTTCGGTCCGCACTCACCGATCCGGTTGCGGTTGTTAGAAGTAGCGCGGTCAACGAGATCGCCTGCCTTGATGATAGACAAGATTTCGTCCCGATGCTCGAACAGCTCGCCAAAACCGATCCTGTTCACTATAAGGGGCACGCTGACGATGGAGTCGACGAAGACCAGTTTTACCCGGTCAGGTTTGATGCAAGACGTGCGCTGCGAGAGATACGGAATAACGAACCGTGTTTGTGGAGGCATTAAGGCACTACGTGCTTGACCAGATACACGGGACAAAACCCTGAGTCTCCGCCTATTTCCCCTTCGGTTCCTTCGACAAAAGCGTGACTCGTGTCGTGACCTTCTGTCCTTTCTCCATGCCTCCGATGAGCACGAGACCTTCATGCGTCACCAGCAGTCCGCGATGATCCATGGTCGGATCAGGAGTGTTGTCGTTAATGGTCTCCCATTTCTTGGTGTGCAGGTTGAAGTCGAAGGTCACTGGCGACGGCTCCGACGGCTTGCCATCGAAGCCGATGCCGTTGTAGTCGTAAGGATTGTCGGTCCCCCCCGCAAAATAGACCTTCTGATCGGTCTCGGAACCACCTCCGGCGATGCGGTACCGTGCCGAGCCCGGGTGATTAGGCAACTTGCTCCATTGAATTTTGGTCTTGTCGTGATGGTCAATCTTGCCCATCCAGCATTCATCGGATGCGACATACTTCGGACTGCCGGACGGATTCTCGCGAGCGCCGTCGACATAAATGATGGTTTCGCCGACCAACCCGCCGGCATGGCCGAAGACCGCCGGTCCGGGAATCGGAGTGGCTTGCGCCCACCTGTCTTTCTCCACGTCGTACACTTGAACGTCGTTGACCACGCCCGCGTTCGATCGGCCGCCGACCAGGTAAACCCAGCGATCGCGATACACGCCAATCACCGAGTCAGCCACGGGCTTTGGAACATCAGCGATGCGGAACCAGCGGTCATGCGAAGGCTGATACGAACTGACGTCGGGGACGACCATTTCTCCGCCTTGCGCATACACTACGTAGCCGCCGAACAAGTAAACCTGATCGCGTACGCTCGCTGCCATCGCCCCGATACGGCCCGCCGTTCCAGGAACGGGATGGATCGCAGACCAGTTCCCTTCCGTCGCGTCCAGGGAAAAAGCGGTGTTCGTGATTGCATCCGCATTCTTCTTCTCACCCATGCCCATGAAGGAGAACAGCAAGAGCTGCCAATGGACCCTGAGCGCAGCGACCGCATTGTTGGAGATGGGATCGGCGAGCGGGTCGACCTGAGATTTCGCCTGAGGCTGCTCCGGCTGTGCCGTGGACTGGGGCTGCGACGGTTGCTGTGACTGCGCCGGAGCCTGAGCCTGAGCCAGCGCTAATGGCACTTTGCCAACGAAAAGCAAAACGAACAATGCGACGAGCTTTTTCATGTTCTCCCAGTCAAGCATAGCGCAACTTTAGAAAGCAAACTGAAACCATGGGAATGCCCCGCCACGAACGCCAGGCTATGATGCGTTCGTGTTGGCCACGACTGTTCGCAAAGGATTGACTATACCTTGCAGGCGCGGCGGAACGCATATTGGCGCACTCCATCTGCGGCTGTGCCTATTCCACAAACCCTTGCCGCACGGCGTGAATGAAATCGGTGTAGGCAGGAGTGAAGCCGGCGGCGCGCACATCCGCGGCAATCTGGCCACGATGATATGCGGAATGCATGATCACGTGCAGCAGGATGTCTTGCTTCTTGCTGGTGAAGGTCTCACCTTTGGTGTTCTTGTAGGTGCGCGAATCAGTGAGGCCAGCCTCGCCCAGCGAAATCAGGTAGTTCTTCCAAAGCCCGGATAGTTGGTCGATTCCTGACTGGCAGTCCTTAAGCGTGAAGAGCGGCCAAACCGGATGCGTCTGCTTCTGGGCGAGCAGGCGTTCGAGCCACAGCTTTTCCGAAGAAACGATATGCGCCAGCAACTGTACCGAGCGCACGGGTGCGGCATCCACGGCTTGCAGCGAACCTAGGACTTCACGATTGGCCCAGTCGTCGTAGGAAAACAGACTCCCGATATGTTCCAGCATGGTCATGGGAACACTCCATTCATCTTAGTCCGAACCAACTACTCTAAGCCGGGGGCGTGGTCCGGACAACTTCCGACCGGGGTTCGGGTTTAAACCTTGCAGCTTCGATTTCGGTTATCTTGCAGACTCGGAAGCCCTGGAGAGTAGTGTGACAAGCTTGCGAAACAGAGTTCTGTGCGTGTTGCTATTGAGTTTTGCCGGTCTACTGTTGGCAGGATGCCCTCCGCGCGAGAGCATCGCCCGGATCAACCAGGATCCCGGCCGGTTTGCGGGCAAAGAAATCTCGATCGCGGGACGGGTAACCGATTCCTTTGGAGCGATGGGCAGCGGTGTCTTTCAGATTGACGACGGCACCGGAACGATGTGGGTCTTCAGCGAAAGATTCGGCGTTCCCGCCAGCGGAGCCAAACTTGCAGTCGTTGGACGCATCGAGCAAGGCTTCGCCTTTGGTGGCCGTAATTTCGCAATCATCCTGCGAGAAACAGAACGGCGACACTGATAAGACCGGGCAACTTTCAGTTGACGCTGTACTGAGCCGTGACGTTGATCGATCCGGCGTAACATCCCGTTTCGCCAGGGATTACGGTCAAGCGGAGAGCAGAAGTTGCGGAGAAACCCACCGAAATGGTTCCACTGTCGGCGCTGGCGGCATTAGGATAATTGCCGGTCAATCGCGCGCTCGGTATGGCGAGATCGTACTTGATTGTGCCATCGGTCAATCTGACCTTAGGCTGCGGACTGCACTTTTCTTTCGTTCCGTATATGTACGCTCCCTGCGCCGCTTGCATCTGCACGCGAGTCACAGTAACAGCCACGCCCGGGGTAAACCTGCTAAAAGTACCGCCCATCGAAGGCGGCGCATAGTTTCCCAGCACGTCGATGTAACTGGTCCACAACAAGGGGCCGGTGGTCTGAGCGTGAGCGTTCAGCGACAAAATTACGCCCGCCAGCGCTAGGGTCAGAAGTTTGGTGAGTTTCATGTTCGCCTCCAATCGGGGAGAGATCTCTTAGCGATGAGGACTGACGGTTTCGCCGCCGAGCGGCAATTATATGCGAAGAGACTACGGTGGAAAGGTGACTCTTAGGCTTAGGCTTCGGCTTCTCGAATTTCGAGGCGGGATTGGCGGAGGGCTGTGGCCTCCGCGGGATCCATCCCAGCTTTCAGGTCAGTCTTTTCGAGGAAGTAACGCCAGCCGATGTGCCGATCTTCGGAAGTCTGGCTTTGTTCGAACTGCTTGAGGACGGCCTCGGCGCTTTCTTTACCTTTAATCACGGCCATAACGCCGCCGGATTCGTAAGTGCGCAAGTTGTAGCGGATGACCGCGAAAGAACCTTTTGATTCAGCCTGCATGAAGAGGACTCCATCCCGGAGTGCGGATTATGTTTCTGTAGAACGTGCCCGTCTATTTGCGGTTGACGGGCACGGATTTTAGTTGAACGTCGCCAGTTTACAGAGGGCGAACGTTCTCAGCTTGCCAGCCCTTTGGCCCTTTGGTGACCTCGAACTCTACGCTCTGGCCCTCCTGCAGGCTGCGAAAACCACCCGCCTGGATCGCCGAGAAGTGCACAAAAACGTCTTCGCCAGTCTGGCGGCTGATAAAGCCGTAGCCCTTAGCGTCGTTAAACCACTTTACTGTTCCTTGTTCTGCCATTTTGTCGCTTGTATCCTTTTCAGATTATTTACGTTGGTGCGAGTCGGAGGTACTGAGGGCAGGACTAGCTGGTATGCAAGAAGCTGCTCAACAACCGATTTCGTTCAAACGCAAGTACATTATAGCAGATGAGTCAACCTGAACCGACAGCAGAGCTGCCTCCAAAGTAACGCCGAAGTGCCGTCGAATGGACAGATGGCCGCCCTGAAACGGACTTGCCAATCGGGTTTCCCGCAGCCCAACTTTCATATTTTCCCTTGTTGCCAAGGGCAAGCGGGTATAATCAGTGCCGGACATTCAACCGCGACAAAAACAGCGAAACCGGATTCCGTCTGTGACTTCGCGGTTGGAAGAACCAGCTGGCTCAATTGAGCTCCGAGGAAAACACTCTTTCCACCGAACCGCGCGCCCTGCATTCCGACGCGACTCATTCAACCAAACCCGCCGACGAAATCTGACGTCTCGCGTTGGCTCACAGAAAAAGGAAATCCATGAAGAAGCTTTTTGTTGGCAATCTCCCTCACAGCACCACGGAAGCAGAACTACGGACCTTGTTTGAGCCTCATGGCAAGATCGATCAAGTCAGCGTGGTCACTGATCGTGACACGGGTCGTTCGCGAGGATTTGCATTTGTAGAAATGGCCGACGCCGCCGAAGCCGAGAAAGCCATTGCTGCCCTCAACGGGAAAGAGCTCGGCGGACGGGCGTTGAACATTAACGAAGCGCGTCCCAAGACCGATCGCGGCGGTCCGGGCGGACCCCGCGGCGGCGGCCGTCCCGGCGGTGGTGGCCGTCCAGGCGGAGGCGGGCGTTCGGGTGGCGGCGGCGGACGTGACGACTATCAGGGGCATGCCCGCCAGCCTCGCGAACCACGCTGGTAGGGGCGCGGGGCCGCGCGGCTTGATCTCGGCGGTTGAGAAGTGTTCCACGTCGAGCACTTTGTTGGGGCGATTATGTACGTACGATAATCCGGGGGCCCTGCGATAATGCAATGCTGGGCCCTTTTCTTTTTGCGGCGCCCGCTGACCGCGTCCTCCACATATGCCCGACACGAAGGCCAGGATTGGCAAGATCAAACGTGTCTTGAGCGGCGGATCTGTCTCGAGCCCGAAAACCATGGTACGCGAAGCACCCTGGCACCGCATCGGCGGCATCGGGCTGCAATCTGTTGCGTTCTTACTCTCATTCCTGATTGTCTGGTCCCGCCGCCCCGATGCCATCCTCAACGCCCAATTTTTCGCCGAAGACGGCGCCGTGTTTTATCGAGCTGCCTATGAAATGGGCTTCCGCTCTTTCCCCGTCATCTATGGCGGCTATGTCCATCTTCTTCTTCGTTTGGTCGCCATGCTCGCGTTGCTCGTTCCATTCTCTCTCGCACCACTTGTAATGAACCTGTGCGCCATCGTCGTGCAGATCCTTCCTGTGAACATATTCCTGTCCTCCCGCTTCTCCCACATCGGACTGGGAGTGCGGCTGTTGGGCAGCTTCCTGTACCTGGCTCTTCCCAACTCCTTTGAGATTCACGCCAATATTACAAACGGTCAGTGGCACCTGGCGCTGGCGGCTTGCCTGCTCTTGCTCGCCCAGCCGGCAAGCAACATCGGATGGAAGATTTTTGACGTGACAGTAATGGTGCTGACTTCCTTCAGCAGCCCCATGGGTATTCTGCTGGCACCCATTGCTGCTGCGTTGTGGTGGAAACGCCGCAGCCGGTGGTCAGCGGTGTCGCTCGCCGCTCTTCTTCCCGGCGTTCTGGTTGAGACGCTCACCGCCATTCTTTCTCGATCGCGGCAACCGCCAAACGGCGTTACTTTCGAGCGTTTTCTCGGCATCGTAGGCGGTCAGGTTTTTTTTTCAGGCTTGTTCGGAATGAAGACTGCTGCCTCCTATACGCCCCAAGGGCTTTTTCCTTACGCAGTCGCAGCCGCGCTGGTAGGTGGGGCTGCGGTGATCTATGCGTTTTTCTTTGCGCCGCTGGAACTGAAAGCGTTCCTGGCATTTTCCTTCGCAGTCCTGGGGCTCGGATTGGCTCGCCCTCAGGCCGGTTTGCCGGAACAGCTTGACTGGAGAGTGTTTCTTATACCTGGCCTCTGTAACCGCTACTACTTCCTGCCAATGCTGGCATTCCTAGCGTCGCTGGTGTGGATCGCCGCCTGCTCCTATTCACGCGTGTTGCGCCACGCTGCCGTGGCTATACTGTTGCTGCTACCCATCGGGATCTACAAGGATTGGCGCCATCCCGCCTTCAGGGATTATCATTTTCAGCAATACTCTGACCGTTTCGAGTTCGCTCCCCCCGGTACCACATTAGTGATTCCGATCAATCCGGGCTGGCAGATGGAACTGACCAAACGCTGACGTTCCTCTTTCCCGGTCCATGCGGACCGGGCGATGGGTATACTTGAACCGCGAGGGCGCCATGAACGACCTAGCCGGACGACTGCTCGAGCAAGCCCCTGTCTACAGGCTATGGCAGGCGCCTTTTGCCGACCAGAAATTCGCTCCCGTCCTGGCTCACAACCAAATGGAGCGCGTCCGCAGAGTCCTCGATGTGGGTTGCGGGCCGGGCACCAACGCCAAGTATTTCGCTCAATCCGAGTATCTGGGAGTGGACATCAACCCAGACTACATTCAGGATGCCCGTCAGCGTTACCGTCGTGAGTTTGTCGCCTGCGACGTCCGCACCTATCGCCCGCCGGCTGGCGCCCGCTTTGACTTTGTCCTGGTCAACAGTTTCCTACATCACCTGAACACGAGTGAAGTAGAGAGCATTCTGCTCCACCTTAATACTCTGCTCACCGCCGATGGGCACATCCATATTCTCGATCTGGTCATGCCGTCCCATGCCAGCATTTCACGCCTCCTCGCACGCTGGGATCGCGGGCAGTACGCCCGTCCTCTCGCTGAATGGCAGCACATCTTTTCTACCATCTTTAAACCGGTCCTATTCCAGCCTTACCCCCTCACCGGCCTGGGCCTGACCTTGTGGAACATGATCTATTTCAAGGGGACAGCCCGTCCATGAAAGCCGACCCTTGCGTCTCGTTCGCCATCGCGGTTTACAACGAAGAATTAGTGCTGCCCGAACTTCTTCGCCGCACCCGGGCCGTCATGGATCAGATTCCTGGCGGTCCACACGAACTGGTATTGACCGACGATGGCAGTACCGACCGCACCTGGCAATTGCTCGAAGACGCGGCCGCCCTCGATCCCCGCGTCAAAGCCGTGGGCCTTTCCCGCAACTTCGGCCATCAGACCGCGCTCGGCGCCGCTCTGGATCACGTCACCGGTGACGTGGCCGTCTTGATGGACGGCGATCTGCAAGACCCTCCCGAGGCCGTCTTTGTGCTGCTCGAGCAATACCATCAAGGCTACGACGTGGTGTACGGCTGCCGGGTCAATCGCAAAGAATCCTTCTGGCTACGCTTCTGCTATTGGGTGTTTTACCGGCTGCTTGCGGTCTTGTCTTCGACGCGGCTGCCGCTGGATGCGGGCGATTTCGGCTTGGTGTCGCGCAGAGTCATGGATGAAATCCGCGCCATGCCGGAACATCACCGTTACCTTCGCGGACTCCGGACGTGGGTTGGCTTCCGTCAGATCGGAGTGCCCATCGAACGCTCCGCGCGCCAGGCCGGAACAACAAAGTACAGCGGCCTCCGGCTCTTGAAGCTTGCTTCTGATGGTATCTTCGCCTTTTCGATTGTTCCGTTGCGAGCGGCAGCCCTCGTGGGTGCGTCCGCCATAGTGATCTCGTCGGCCTTTTCACTCTATTCGGTTTATGCAAGGTTCTGGCTGAAGACGCCCCAGGGATTCACGGCCTTGATCCTGGCAATAACTTTTCTCTCCGGAATCAATCTCTTCTTTCTGGGAATTATTGGCGAGTATGTGGGGCGTATCTATGAAGAGGCAAAGGGCCGCCCCCACTATGTTGTCCGCAAACTGATTGCCGGTGACTCGATACGGTGCGGCGAAGTGCAGGGCAGCGCACAGAGTGCCGATTTAACCGCAAGAAAATCAACTCCACGGTAGAATGGCTTGGATCGAGACTATGGCGATCGTTACCGCGATTTGTTCGAGACGCACTGGTGGTGGCGCGCCCGCACTGAATATATTGTCGAGACGCTCAGGCGATTACGTCCCGCGGCCGGTTGGACCACAATCCTTGACATCGGTTGTGGAGACGGTCTCTTTTTTGGCCGGCTGAAGGAATTTGGGGAGGTTGAAGGCATTGAGCCTTCTGCTGAGCTAGTCAGCCTCGACAATGCTGACCGCAATCGTATTCACATCTGCCCTTTCGATGAGCGCTTCACACCCGGCAAACAATATTCGCTGATCCTGATGCTCGATGTGTTGGAGCACCTCGAACACCCTGTTGCTGGGTTGAGACACGCATTGGAACTGCTGGAGCCGGAGGGAACGTTCGTCGCGACTGTTCCCGCATTCAGGATGCTCTGGACGAATCATGATGTGGTGAATCGTCACCAGACCCGCTATACCAAGAAGTCGTTCCGTGCGGTTGCGAACGATGCTGGCCTGAGTATCGACGAAGAGCGGTATTTATACCACTGGATTTTTCCCATCAAGTTGGGTCTCCGGCTCGCAGAAAAAGCCCTTGGGCTGAAAGCGAAGCTGCCGAAAGCAAGCAAGAGCTGGCTGAATGAGTCACTCTATCGGATATCACGATTAGAGCAAATGACCCTGAGCCGATTGCATGTTCCATTGGGAAGTTCATTACTGGTCGTGGGCAAGAAAAAGCGCGACTGCTCCGCATCCTAATTTTCAACTGTTATACCCAGAGCGTGAACGGCCCGCGCCTACATTGGCAATGGAGGATTGTTCTGGCCCTCGCCGTCCGAACGGATAGAATGTCACGGTCAACGGAAAACTCATGCCCCTTACTTCTACGGACTGGATTGTCATTGTTGGCTACCTGCTGGTCAATCTGCTGATTGGTCTTTACTACCGTCGCCGGGCTAGCGGGAACACAGAGGAATTTTTCATCTCGGGGCGCGATGTTTCGTGGTGGCTGGCCGGGACTTCGATGGTAGCCACAACTTTTGCCGCCGACACGCCTCTGCTGGTTTGCGGGCTGGTTGCGAGGCAAGGCATCGCGGGAAATTGGATCTGGTGGGGCTCCTGCGTCGGCGGAATGATGACCGTGTTCTTCTTCGCGCGCTATTGGCGGCGGGCTGAGGTGTTGACGGATGTCCAGTTAGTCGAGCTTCGCTACGGGGGAAAGCCAGCGGCGTTTTTGCGCGGCTTCAAAGCCATCTATCTCGGGCTTTTTATGAACTGCTTCATCCTGGGATGGGTGACGCAGGCCATGGTCAGCATCATCACGGTTTTGCTCGGACCCGTGATCGCTCAAGGTCGGGTGTTGCAAGTGTCTGTCGGCGGACACGTTTTTCAACACACGCTGGGCGATCCTCGATATACGTCTGTGCTCATTTGCATCTTCATTCTGATTCCGTTCACTGGGCTCTATACGTTTATCGGTGGACTTTGGGGCGTTCTGGTCACCGACCTGTTTCAGTTTGCTTTGAAGATGACGATGATTATTGTGCTGGCCTGGGTTGCGGTATCGAAGATTGGCGGGATGCAGGCGCTGCAGATGCATCTGCAGGTAATCGAGAACAATGTTCGCGCGACCGGAGCGCAGACGTCAGATCCGACAGCATTCCTGCCGGACTTTCATCTCGGCCTGACTACGAACGCTCTTTGGACTCTGCCGGTGCTGACTTTCATCGTTTACCTCGGAATGCAGTGGTGGCTGGCGTGGTATCCGGGAGCGGAGCCAGGTGGAGGTGGATATGTGGCGCAGCGAATGTTCAGCGCCAAGGATGAAAAGAATTCGCTGGGCGCGACGCTCTGGTTCAACATTGCACATTACGCGTTGCGGCCGTGGCCCTGGGTGATTACCGGGTTAGTGGCGATGGTGGTTTATTCGCCGAATGGAGGGCTGCATCCGAGCGCCGCATTTGTGCAAAACCCGGAGCAGGGTTATGTCATGGTCTTGCGCGATTACCTTCCTCCGGCGTTACGAGGGCTGATGGTGGCGGCGTTTCTCGCGGCTTTCATGTCCACGATCGGAACCCAATTGAATTGGGGTAGTTCGTATCTGGTGAACGATCTCTATAAACGCTTTTTCGTGCGGGGCGCGACCGAACGGCATTATGTGATGATCAGCAAGATTTTTACCGTGCTGCTGGTGCTGGGCAGCGGTTACACAGCGATGCAATTGACATCAATCAATCAGGGCTGGCAGTTGGTTTTGAATATCGGCTTTGGCACGGGGGCGGTCTACATTCTGCGCTGGTACTGGTGGCGGATTAATGCCTGGAGCGAGATTTCGGCGATGGCCGTCGCCGCAGCGGTCACCATCGCGCTGAGCCGCTTTTCGCTCACCGGCAACAATGCCTTGGTATACGCCAAGACCGCGCTGATCACGGGATTCGTCACCACCATTGCGTGGTTGGTCGCGACCTTTGTCACCGAGCCCGCGTCGCAGCAGACTCTAATCGCCTTTTACAAGCGGGTGCATCCGACGGTGTATGGCTGGAAACATATCGCGCGGCTCGTGCCCGAGATGCCGGAGGTGCGAGACCTGGCGGGCAACACCTTCAACTGGGTGATGGGAGTGATTCTGGTTTACGGATGCCTGTTCGGCATCGGAAAACTGGTCTTCCAGCAGTGGTTCTGGGGAATCTTCCTGCTATTGCTTGCGGCGGTGGCTGGCTATCTAATCTTTTGGGATCTCTCCCGGCGAGGGTGGGCCACGCTTTCTGGAACCACGGCTCCGGCCGCACGGGCGGGGACGCCGGCGCCTACATTACCTCAGTAAAAAATTACGGTTTCTTCGGAGTCAGATCACAGGCTTTCTTCACCCGACCCAAATCGAGGCCTGCTGGAGAAAAGCTCGCAATCTCCGGACCGCGCGGGGTCCCAACTTCGACTTTGAATACTTGTGCGCCGAGCATCTCACGCACGGTTCCTTTGTCCATCGACAGGAAATGCCCATTCACCCAGTTCCAGCCGTGATTGCTGTGCGAATTATCTACGCGAACAGTGACCTCCATCTGCGGCTGCCCCCAAAAACCGGGACGGTTCGGAGGAGCAATCATGGCATTGGGACGGAAGTCAGCCAGATTGAGTTTGCCGCCAGTGCAAAAGAGAATGACTTTGGGACTAGCCTCGCTGCCTGGCAAGGAGTTGTCGGCGTCAAGCTCAAACCTGGCCGTCTTGACCAGGGTCATCTGATCCTGGGAATCGTATTCCATCCACCTTCCGCCGGCACTGATGCCAGCATTCTGCGCACACAAAATCGATGCCACCAAAAGCAACATGACACCCGCTAAAAAAGCTTTTACCGGAAACCCAGAGTTAGTCTTCAATCCCGTCCTCATATTCGACCTTCTTGCCGCCGCGCTTCGCCTCAGCTCTAAGTGAGCTGAAAGTCAAAGTGCTGCTCGCAAGATTTCAATTCGATCACTTGATATAAAACCTTCCGCCCGCCGAAAGTTGCGGCGCCAGCTCTTAATGAGCTAGCCCGAATTTGCCCAAAGGCGACTTTCTCGAAGCCGAACCAATAAACGAGGACGCGGTCCCGCGGGAGCGGGATAACCTCAGTAACACCAGTTGGTTACTGGTGGGCGCTATAGGATTCGAACCTATGACTTCCACCGTGTGAAGATGGCACTCTACCGCTGAGTTAAGCGCCCTGCCTGAATCCGCCGCTATATTGTAGCAAAGAAACAGTTTTTCGTGGACCTTCGTCCATGATAGCCTAGGGTTCTGCAGCTCCGGACGCAGGCGCCAAGATGACCTCCGGAGAGTTTCTGCCAACGCCGGATGCCAAACCGATTCAGCCTCGCGAAAGTACCCGAAGGTCCATCTCCCCAAGGGACTTCCCAGCCTTTCGCCGATCCCGAGGACGCGCAACTTTCAGAGCCCCGAGGGGTTCACTCCAATGTGAGCAGTGTAGCCATGAACCGCGGGTTCCTGTCGATGGCGGGCATCC
>Ga0187887_10003064_pt1 | contig 13101 bp, 11 predicted proteins | sample June2016WEW_7_10_FD_132977 | JGI IMG/M metagenome (GOLD analysis project Ga0187887, IMG submission 132977) | Peatland microbial communities from SPRUCE experiment site at the Marcell Experimental Forest, Minnesota, USA - June2016WEW_7_10 | ecosystem: Environmental > Terrestrial > Soil >...
AGAGAGGGGCGGGGGTCGTTCTTCGCACAGGCTCACTCGCGGCCTAAGGGTGGGACGACCTCTCCGCCGAAACGCGACCTAATCCTAGTCGCGTCTGGAGAGGGAAGATACAAGGGTGGGGCAGCCAGCTACGAAGCGGCTGCTTTGTGGAGCTTGCAGCGACGCTTATTCCGCCGACTGCGGCTGAACGAATTGGTGAACCTTCACTGTGGCGAGGATTTTTTCCAGGCGGTCGAAAACTGCGTCCCGGTCGACTGGCTTGATTCCTTCTTTGGTGCCGTAGCCCGCTGTGCCGAGGCCGAGGACATACTCGTAGCAGGCTCCGTTCTCGTAGCTGTGATAGTAGCGGGCTTCGGCTTGTTTGGTGGCGCTGCCGGCGAATTCGGAAGTCATATCCATATCGGTCGAACCGACTTTGACCTTTTCGGCATCGATCGGCTCGCCGTCGGCGTCGCTGGTGTCGACAAAAGCAAAGTGCGGGCACTCCTGCTCAGAGAGAGCGTGATTTACGTTCACGCTGAAGAATGCGGAAGCAAAGTCCGTGCCCGGGTAAGACGCGTCCGGCAACTCAACGGTTGCGACGGGCACGCCACCGGGTTGGACGAAATTCATAGGAACCGGACCCATCTCGCCGAAATCGGGCTGCGCTTTCTCGCCGGAGGCCAGTTCAAAGGTTCTCGGATAGTCGAACGACAAGCCGGAGTTGGGATCGCTATAAGCGACGGTCCCGGGCGGCTTTTTGTGGCCTTTTTTGTGCGTCTTTTTCTTGGCTGCGACCTCTTCGGTATTCAGAGCGGCCACTTGAGTTGCCGTCGCTGAGGTCCAGCCTGCCGGCGAGGGCGAAACTGGTGCCGGAGCAGCGACGCCGGCCAGCGTGGACTTGGAAGACTGTTTCGAACATGCGCTCGCGGCCAGCAACAGGCCGAGGATCGCACAGCACGCGATCACGGCCAGTTTCTGCTGGCGCGAGGATGAGACGGTTGTTTCAAGAAATGGGTGGTTGCATTCTGACTTGTTCGTGGAGCTCCTAAGTGTTGCCATCGTGTCACCTCCCTGCGGCTGACGCAGATGCAAGGGATATGGCACGGCGCACGCCACTAAGGAGGCGATTGATTTTCGGGGACTTAGCGGATTGGAAGTCGATTCCGGGCGTGGCGGCGGAAACACGGCGTGGGGATTGGGCCACGTGAATTGCCGGGCGAGGCTCTTGCCGGGAGCCAGGAAAATCTTAACCACGGAGGGGGCGGAGAGCACAGAGGAATCTCGAAGGTCCGCAACGGAGTGAGGCTTGGAGCTGGCGCTGCCGATTTACCGTTCCCGGCCTGCTTCCTGGAACCGGACGTACACTCCCTTTCGGTAACGCGGGTAATCGTCGGTAACCGTTGGGCTGGAGTGACCCCGCTTTACAATGACATTACTCCGCGATCCCGGCTGCGTGGTTTGTAGTGTTTTTGTCCGGAATCATGGCGAGGTCGCACCCGTTGAGCAACGCTCTCCAGGATTTGTGGGCGTTTAGCGGGAAATAAGGCTGGAGTCCGTAATCCTATGGCATTTGGTTTTGGATTCAACAAACAGAAGGTTCTCAGTGCTGCCGAGAAGTTTGTCCAGCAGGGCAAACTGCAGAATGCCATCACCGAATACGAAAAGGTCCGCAAGAACGACGACAAGGACCTGACCGTCGCAAACACGATCGGCGATCTGTACGCCCGATTGGGCGACACAGCCAAAGCCATTGAGTGCTTCAAGACGGTAGGCGATGCCTACGCCGCGCAAGGATTCACGGTCAAGGGCATCGCCATGTACAAAAAGATCACCAAGCTGCAGCCGAGCGTGGATGGATCTTTGAAGTTGGCGGAACTCTACACGCAACAGGGATTGTTCAACGACGCGCGGGCACAGTATCTGCAGGTCGCCGAAGACTTCATGAAGAATGGCGATCTGGACCAGGCGGTGCGGCTTTTCCAGAAGGTCCTGGAGATGGATCCGGAAAACGTGCCGATGAGGCTCAAACTGGCCGAAGTGTATCTCAGGCTGGGTAAGAAAAAGGAAGCGTGGGAAATTTTCAGCGCGGCAGCGGAGTCGTTGCGCGCGCGTGGTTCGGCGGCGGCCGCCGAAGACGTATTGAAACGGATGCTGGTACTGGACCCCGGTAACAGCTACGTGCTGCTGCTGCGGGGAAAAGCCGCAGTTGAGGGCGGCGACCCGAAAAGAGCGATCGAGTACCTGGAGAAGGTCTCGGACATCGATTCCCATCCCGAGGGTTTGCGCGACCTCCTGAAGGCGTACCTGGAAAACGGCGAACTGCCGAAGTGTGCTCCGCTAGCGGAAAAGCTGCTCACCGTTCACAACGATCCAGAAGGCTTATTCATTTTGGCGGATGGAGCAACCCGTCTTGGCAGTTACGACCAGGCACTGGAGATTTACACCAAGCACGCCGATCGGCTGCTGACAACGGACTCGGCCAAGCTGCTGGGAAACCTGCACAGCCTGATCACGCACGTGCAGGGCGATGCGGGCGCCCTCGAGAAGCTGATGGACCTGCTGGGGAAGTCGGGTGAGAGCACGCATGTCAACGAGGTGGCTGAGTTGCTGGCGCACGCCTCGGTGAAAAACGGGAACCTGGACCGGGCTCGCGAACTGTATAAGATGCTGGCCGACAGCGAACCGCAGAACACGATGCACATGCAGAACTACCAGCAGGTGGAACGCATGGCGTCGCCCGCCGTCCATCCGGGAATTACGGCTGAAGAGGGGGCGCTGATCGTCGAGGAACTCGAAGCCACGGCGCCGGTGATCGACCAGTCGTATCCGGACCAGATCGCAATCGAGGTGCGTTCGGCGGTGACCGATGCGGACTTGTTCCTCTCGTACAATCTGCCGGACAAGGCGATTGTTCCTCTCCTGGGAGTGCTGCCTCAGGCGCCTCGCGACGTACGCTTGAACCAAAGGCTGGCGGCGCTGCACACGCGTTTTGAGCGTTTTCGCGAAGCGGCGGTTTGCTGCCGCACGCTGGAGAGCGCATACCACGATGCCGGCTATCCCGATGAAGCGATGCGTTACGGAGAATTGGCGGCGCGCTACGAGGAGACGCTTCCGGCTGGAACCGTGCCGATGGAGCCTGCGCCCGCGCCGTCCTGGCCGACTGCAACCGTGCCCAAACCGGAAAAGGTGGCACCGCAAGAACTCGCCATCCCGGAAATGGACGTGCAAGCGCCCGCACACGGGCACGATTTCTCGTCCGATCTTTCGTCGGAATGGGAGCAATCGCTGTCGGTCGAAGAAAGCGCTGCGGTCGACGAGCATCCGGCGGCGGAAACACGTGCGATCGAAGCGCATTCTGCCGATACAAAGAACATGGAGGCCAGCCCCGAGATCGACGAGACCGTGGAAGAGATCCGTTTCTATCTCGAACACTTCATGACCGATCAGGCGCGATCGGCATTTGAAAAACTGGAAGCGCTGACACAGGATGCGGCGATTCTCGATCCGCTGCGTTGCGCGCTCGAAGCGGGCGGCAAGGCTGCGGAAGAACCTGAGGTTGAGATTGCCGACGCTGAAGTGCCCGAGGCCGATGCGTCGGAAATCGAGATTAATGCCGATGATCCGGAAACCTTCAATATCGGATTGGAGACGCCGGCTGAGCCAGCGGCGGAAGAGTTCGCTACATCGCCCGATCTGATGTCGGGCTTCGAGCATGCGCACCACGAAGCGGCCGTCGAACCGGAAGCGGAAGATCTGGAACCGGTTCAGGATGCAGACGCCACGCACTTTGGCTTGAAGCATGAGGAGCCGATTCCAGCGGAACCTGTGCACGCAGCGGCGACGCAGGAAAATTCGGATGAGTTATCCGCCCTGGTGGCGGATCTGGAAGCCTCGATTGGGGATTCTCTCCCGGCTGCCGCACCGGAAGAGCCAGCTACAGTGGAGCCGGAGCCAGGGGTTGCCCAGCACGAGGCGGTTGAGCCAGAAGTGACCGAACCGGTAAGCAAAACTTTGCCGAGCTGGCCGACAGTTGCACCGTCGAAATGGACTCCGGCGCCACCTCCGCAGCTTGAACCCGAACCAGAGCTGGAGCCGGTGGCACAAGCCGCTGTGACGCCAGTTGCACCCGAAGTCTTGCCGGTGGTAACAGCCGGCGCGGGAGGGGCCGCGGCCGCTCCCGCAATGAGCCTGGCGACTTCTCCGGAGCATCCTTCAGGAACAGACGCCGTGACGGGACATGCGGACAGCGTGGATCTGGCGGAGATGTTCGGCGAGCTGAAACACGAACTCGAAGAAGAAATCGCGGCCGGAGATGACGATCCGGAGACCCATTACAACATGGGAGTCGCCTTCCGGGAGATGGGATTACTCGACGAAGCGATTGCCGAACTGCAAAAAGTGTGCAACTGGATCGACCGGGGACACCCGTTTGCGCAAGCGATCCAAACATACACCTGGCTGGCACAGTGTTTCCTCGATAAAGGAGTGCCCGAGGCTGCCATCCGGTGGTACGAGAAGGCATTGAATATTCCGGGAATCGACGGTGAAGCGCGGGTTGCCATCAACTACGAGCTAGGGTCGGCTTGCGAGAGCGCGCAGGACAAGCCAGGAGCTCTCCGGCATTTCACGTATGTATATGGGGCGAATATCGATTATCGCGACGTGGCCGAGCGCATACAGGCCTTGAAGTCGTAGAATGCAGCAGTGGGTCTTGCGGCATGCGCTGGGGATGGAATGATCCCGCGCTCGTAACTGGACGATTGTTGCAGGGCGACCACGCAGGACGACCATCCCATTACGACGCGTGCGAATGATTTCCGATCCCAAACTCCCTTTTGACAGCCCGCCCGCGAGTGTCGAAATCCGAACCGGCGTTTCCGCGGAAGTATCTCCCGGAAATACCGGCACATCGGAAGAAGCGAAAGTGGTTTCGCGCCGGGGGCCCTCGGTTGCACAGGTATGGCTGCGGCGCGTCGGCGTACTGCTGTTTGTGTTCCTGTGCGCAACGATTGGCGTGATGCTGATGATTGTGCCATGGCGCCCGGAGTGGGCAGACAATCCCCTGCTTCTTCGGTATCCGACGTTGCGTGATCTGGTGGGCAGCGGGTTCATGCGCGGCGTGGTGACGGGTCTGGGCCTGGTGAATGTGTGGATTGGATTCTGGGAGGCCCTGCGGTACCGGGAAGAGGACTAGACGCGGCCGGCGCTGTGGGGCGCTGCCACTGTCGTTGCAAGGAATCAACCATAACGCCCAAGATCAAGCGATTGACTATGACAGAACCGAAGCTGAAGCCCGCGCCTCTCGCATACAAGAACGAATCGTTTCTCAATAGCCCGGACGGCCGGATTCTGCGCCTGTTGTCGGAATACAGCGAGCCGCTGTCGCGCTTCCGGCGGGAGCAGATTCAGGACACGGTGGTTTTCTTTGGCTCAGCTCGGGTGAAGAGCCGTAATTCGGCCGACACGCAACTGAATGGCGTGCGCGAAAAAGATGCCGCGGTCGCGGCGGCGCAGCGCGATGCGGATATGAAGCGGGCCGAGGCCGCTGTGGATATGGCTCGCTACTACGAGGATGCGCGCCGCCTGGCTTACCTGCTTACCGAGTGGTCGACGCAGATTCCGGCGCGGCGCCAGCGTTTTGTCGTTACGACAGGTGGAGGGCCGGGGATCATGGAGGCCGCAAACCTGGGCGCGCACGAGGCGGGCGGGAAAACGATCGGGCTCAACATCAATCTTCCTTTCGAGCAATTCCCTAATCCTTACATCACGCCGTCACTCAACTTTGAGTTTCATTATTTTTTCATGCGCAAGTTCTGGTTCGCTTATCTGGCGAAAGGATTGGTAATCTTCCCGGGCGGTTTCGGCACGCTCGACGAGCTGTTTGAAATCTTGACGCTGGCGCAGACCGAGAAACTTGCCAAGAAAATCGTGGTCGTGATCTATGGCAGCCAGTATTGGAAGAAGATTATCAATTTCGATGCCATGGTGGATGCGGGCGTAATTTCGGCGCAAGATCTGGAGCTCTTTAAGATTTCGGATTCACCGGAAGAGAGCTTCGAGTTCCTGAAAGAAGGACTGACGAAGTACCACCTCGGACCGCAGCAGCCAAAGCGTACGGGCGAGGCCGCCACCCCGGAAATTGCTAAGACGCGCCCCTAGGCGTCGGTCGTGCAGCTCCAGACCCCTTGCAGCGTCGCAAAAGGTGGGCGCCCCAGCTCGGTAGGTTCCATGCGTTTCATCATTTGAATTGAAACTTCAGCGGCCCTTCCCGCGTATACACTCCTGACAATTAGTGTTTTCGGAGACAAAACGACCATGAACCTGCGAACAATGATACCAGCGGCTCTAGGGGTGCTGATTTTGTTCTGCGCGGCGTGCGCGCTCGCGCAACCACCCGGCCCAAATGAGATGCCCTCGGTGATCGAGGCCCCGGCGGCTGCGCAACCTTCGGCGAACTTCGACGCGAATGCGGCCACCAATGCCTATCTTGCGCAGATTCCTGCCGACAAGACCGCCCGGTCCGACGCTTATTTTGAAGGCGGTTATTGGATGATCCTTTGGGATTTTCTTTATGGCGTAGTGGTCGCGCTGATATTGCTGAACCTGCGATGGTCCGCCAAAATGCGCGATGCGGCGGAGCGGATCACGCGTTTCAAACCGCTGCAGACACTTCTATATTGGCTGCAGTACATCGTTCTTACTTCGATCATGCTCTTCCCACTCTCGGTTTACGAGGATTATTTCCGCGAACATAAGTATGGGCTCGCCACGCAGACATTTGGTCCGTGGATGGTGGACCAACTGAAGGGATTAGGAATTGGGGTGGTACTGGGCGGGTTAATTACAGTTCTTCTTTTCGGTATCGTTCGCCGGCTGCCGAGGACATGGTGGATTTGGGGCGCAGTGGCAAGCACGGCATTCCTCATCTTCTCCGTGATGATCGTGCCTGTGTTTATCGTTCCGGTCTTCAACAAAGTGACCCCCCTCAACGACCCCAAAATTGTCGACCCCATTTTGAGCATGGCGCGAGCCAATGGAATCCCGGCGAAAAACGTCTACCAGGTCGATGCTTCAAAGCAAACGACACGGATGAGCGCGAACGTGAGCGGCTTCGCGAACACGATGCGGATCACGCTGAACGACAATCTGCTGCGGCGCGGGTCTCCAGAAGAAATTCAGGCTGTGATGGGACATGAGATGGGACATTACGTTATGAACCATATCCCGAAGTTCATCATGTTTGGCCTGATCACGATTGTGGTGGCCTTCGCGTTCCTGCGGTGGTCGCTGGACTGGTCGCTCAAGAAGTGGGGAGAGAAATGGCAGATCCGGGGGATCGGCGATGTTGCTGTGCTCCCGCTGGCGCTGCTGATCTTCTCAATTATGGGTTTCGTGGCGACGCCCATCTTCAACACATTTATCCGAACTCAGGAATATGAAGCCGATATGTACGGGTTGAATACGAGCCGGCAGCCGGACGGATTTGCGCAGGCGGCGATCCATCTGGGTGAATACCGGAAGATGAATCCGGGGCCGATTGAGGAGTTGGTTTTTTTCGACCATCCAAGCGGAAGAAATCGCATTTACGCGGCGATGCGATGGAAAGCGGAAAATCTGAAGTTGTTCACGCCGCGGGCGGAAGCAGCCCCGGAGAGCGCGCTGCAACCGACGGGCACGGTTGCGCAATCAGCCGATGCAACGAAGAAATGACGGCGCAAATGATGTAGGCTGACAGCTGATGGCTGACCGCTGTCTGCTCTATTACATTACCGGCCGCAGGCAATTTTCCGGCGACGAGCACGAACGCCGCCGCGCGTTGCTGGCCAAGATTGCCGAGGCTACGCGCGCCGGCGTCAATTGCATCCAGCTTCGTGAAAAAGACTTGAGCACGCGGGAACTGGAAGCGCTCACTCGCGAATCTGTCGCCCAGATTGAACAACTGAGAAGTAAGAACCGAAAGCTAAAAACGATTCTTCTGGTTAACTCGCGCACTGATGTCGCGATTGCCGCGAATGCAGACGGCGTGCACCTGCGCTCGGATGATATCTCGCCGGATGAGCTCCGCAGCGTCTGGGTTCGCTGCAGCGCCAGAGTCTCCGACCGCGAACCCTTGCCGTTCATCGCGGTGTCCTGCCACAGCGTGACCGACGTCCTCCGGGCCAAATCCAAAGGCGCTGATTTCGTAGTCTTCGCCCCGGTTTTCGAAAAGAGGGATGCTCCTGCGACACAACCGAAAGGACTTTCCGCGCTGCGCGAGGCTTGCGCAGTGAAAATCCCTGTTCTCGCGCTGGGAGGTGTGACGCTTGAAAATGCCGCGTCGTGCCTGGCGGAGGGCGCCAGCGGGATCGCGGGAATTCGACTGTTCCAGGAGAATAAAATTGAAGACGTTGTCCGCGCGCTGCGCGGGCTTTGAGCTATGGACGGAGCTGGAATTTTTATTCACGGCACGCCGGAAGGGGACATCAGCCTGATGCTGGCGCGCATTCCGGCGGGTTGGTTCCTGATGGGATGCGATTCCGGGCAGGATGTTGAGAAGCCGGTGCATCGCGTCTGGATTGACGAATTTCTGATGGCCGCGCACCAATGCACTAACGCAGGCTATGCGCGCTTTGTGCAGGCCACTGGGGCGCCCGCTTCTCCATTCTGTGGCGATCCGAACCTCAACCAGGCCGAGCAGCCAGTGGTTGGGGTTTCTTGGCACGAGTCGGTTCGCTATTGCAATTGGCTCAGCTTCTGCACCGGTCGCAAGTTTCGCTTGCCGACCGAAGCAGAATGGGAGCGTGCGGCACGTGGAGGGCGCGAGCGTGCGCTCTTTCCATGGGGCGATACGGCTCCGCAGTTGCTCTCTGAGTATGCCGAGCGCTGCGACCGCTGGTGGAAGACTGGTCCGGAGCCCGTTGGCCGGGGCGAGGCCAATGGATATGGGCTCTACAACATGTGCGACAACGTGCATGAGTGGTGCAGTGATTGGTACTCGGCGGATTATTACGCGGTCTCACCGGAGCACAAGCCGCAGGGACCGGAAACGGGAGAACGGCGCGTATCTCGCGGAGGGTCCTGGCGCCATCACGTCAAGATGACGAGATGCGCAGCGCGGTCGAGTATTCCGCCTGAGTTTCAATATGCGGATTACGGGTTCAGGGTCGCGTGCGACATGAATCCGGTGTAGATTGTGAGCGTCTCGCGGAGACGTATTGAGTGAAATTAAAACAAACGCAGGAATACATGAGCGATTTGGCATCTTCCTATCTCGATGAAATCCGGCGGCAACTGCGCGGACACAGACGCATGGCGGAAAGTGCGATGGAGCAGCTTGAAGACAGAGACTTCTTTGCGACCATCGATCCCGAATCGAATTCGGTCGCGTTGCTCGTGAAGCACGTCGCCGGAAATGCGCGCTCTCGATTTACGGATTTTCTTACGACAGATGGGGAGAAGCCGGATCGCTTTCGCGACCGGGAATTTGAGCTCACGGGCGAGACGGCGCGCGAAGAAGTAATGCGCTGGTGGGAGCAGGGATGGTCTTGCGTCTTTGCGGCAATCGATGAACTCAAACCGGAGGACGTGCTTCGCACCGTCACCATTCGACAAGAACCGCACACCGTCATGCAGGCGCTTAACCGGGCGCTGGCGCACTATGCGCAGCACATTGGACAGATCGTGTTTCTCGCCAAGCACCTGCGTTCGGCAGCGTGGAAGACGCTGAGCATTCCGCGAGGGAAGTCCGAAGACTACAAGATAGGCAGCCCGAAGGGATACAGCCGGGGCAGCCGCGATCCTAAGGGCTAGCGGGTCATTCAGAAATTGGGGTAAATAGCGCATGAGGAACATCGTTGGAATTACTCTAATCGCAATCGGCGCATTCACTGCGGGGGCGCGGCCGGTGATTGCGCGAACGGCGCCTGCGCAATCGACAGTGATGGGCTCAGATGCCTCCGGCAGCGCGGAAGAGGAAATCAAGAAGGAAGAGTTGAAACGGGCTGATCTGATTGTCCATGAAAAGTGGAATGAATATGAAAAATATCTCGCGGACGATTACACGCGTATATCGAGCGGCGGAACGTTGGAGGACAAGAAAGAGGTGATGGCTGGATTCCGAAGCGGACCGCGAAAGGTTATCGTCCGCGAGCCGGAAGATCTGCATGTAAGGATTTACGGCGAAACCGCAATCCTGCAGGGACAACGAACTTCCTGGGTGCGAGAGGCGGGACGCGTGAACACAAGACGAGAGAGATTTACGGAAGTCCTGATTAAACGCGATGGGCAATGGATGTTGGTTGCGGAGCACGAGACGAACGTGGGGAAATAGTGTGTGTGTCAACTCTGAGGGCCGAAGTAGCGATAGTGTCCTGTGATCTTCCAGCGAAATAGTGCATCTTCCATTTTCGGTCCTTCTCCGATGTTGTGCACAATCATGTAGGCGCCGCTCTGCCCTTTTCGGTCGACGACAATCGCGATGTGAGGTACGCCTCCGCCGAGGTCATAGGTCACCAAATCACCAGGGCTGTAGTTGATGGCGTTTCGACTCATCGGCAACGTCTCACCCTTGCGCTGAAAAAAGGCCATCAGATTTGGCACGCGGCGGTGGTCGATGTTCGTATCCGTGTGCCCTGCAGCCCATTGCCATTGGTGCGGATAAGCGGACAAATTCTTCACCATGTCTTCATGCACTTCTTTTTGCAGGTCCACTCCCACGGCACGGTAGGCGCGGATAATTTCGTCGGTGCAGACTCCAGTGTCGGCCGGAACATCCCCATTGGGGTAACCAATGCGAACGTAGGCAGGATCGTAGCGAACGGAATGATGAGTGCGTTCAATTGCCGCGTTGACTAGCCGTTGTAGAAATGCCGCACGGGAATCCGCAGCCGGCAATGGTGCGCAAAAAGTTACAACGCAAAGGAGGATACCCGCTGAACAAGCGCGCGCAGGCCGGGATGCGGCAACACGCAACAACAATTCATCCATTCTATGAATCGCCGCCCTCAAGCTGCGTGCCAATTCAGTATAACTTTCGCAGCGTTACCGGTTTCCATGGCGGCAAACCCTTTCTCATAATCCTGGAATGAGAAGCGGTGGGTGATGACGGGTGAGATATCCAGGCCCGACTCCAACATGACACTCATTTTGTACCAGGTCTCGTACATCTCGCGTCCATAGATGCCTTTGATCGTCAGCATATTGAAGATCACTTTGTGCCAGTCGATTGACATCTCCGACGCTGGAATGCCCAGCATCGCAACCTTGGCGCCGTGGCTCATGTTGTCGAGCATTTCGCGAAACGCCACCGGCGAACCCGACATCTCAAGACCCACGTCAAATCCTTCCTGCATGCCCAACTGCTTTTGCACTTCCTTGAGCGGCGTTTTTCGCGGATCGACGGCCATCGTGACGCCCATTTTCTCGGCGAGCGCCAGGCGATAAGGATTCAGATCGCTGATGACCACGTGACGGGCTCCCGCGTACCGCACGACGGGGGCGGCCATCAGCCCGATCGGGCCCGCACCGGTGATCAGGACATCTTCGCCGAGAACCGGAAACGACAATGCTGTGTGGACTGCGTTGCCGAAGGGATCAAAAATCGCCGCAATCTCGGGATTGATTTTGGGATTGTGCCTCCAGACGTTGCTCATGGGAAGAACAATGTATTCCGCGAAGCATCCCGGACGGTTGACCCCGACACCTTTGGTATGGGCGCATAAGTGCCGGCGACCAGCCAGGCAGTTGCGACAGCGCCCGCAGATTACGTGACCTTCACCGCTGACCAATTCCCCGACTCGAAAATCGGAGACGTTGGACCCAACGGCGGCGATTTCGCCGACGAATTCATGACCGATGACCAGCGGCACCGGAATCGTCGACTTCGCCCAATCATCCCATTGATAGATATGAAGATCAGTGCCGCAAATTCCGGTAAGAAGTACGCGAATCTTGACATCGTTAATGCCGATTTCCGGTTCCGGCACATCCTCGAGCCAGAGACCGCGCTCAGAACGGCTCTTCACTAAGGCTTTCATTGGGGATCCTTTCTTCCCCTGCGAGCACCGGACTTGTCCGCGCACGCAGGTTATCTGTTCACATGGATGCGATCAGGTTCGCGGTTTCCTGTATCGTTGTAACACCAAGCCGGTGCGGCGTGAAGGGCAAGAGTCACACTCGTTGCATCCTGAACGATGCCGGTTCGAGCTAGCGTGCAAATCGGGCCATGGATAATAGGAATGTAGTCCACCCTCCTGACTTGATAGACTCTCCTTAGCCGCTGCCCCCAGCAAGCCAGCGTCGGGTTGCGGGCCTCCGCGGAGGGATGTGTGAGCGGTTGAAACAGTCGGTCTTGAAAACCGATGTACCCGAAAGGGTACCGGGGGTTCGAATCCCTCTCCCTCCGCCATCTAGTCTGACGTGCAGAGAATTCTGCTCGCTTTTCTCCTAAAGATCGCGCAAATGCCCGCCAATTCGCGATTATTCCCTTCGAAACCGGACCGGAGAAAATGTGAGCCAACATCCCTTGGCGAGTCTTCCGGCCAATTTTCTCTGCTCAGCACATTGGCAGTCCGGTTTCGGCCGGCCGGCCAGGCGAACGGAACACGATGAGAAGGCGATGCGTTGGCGAAGGCGACTTGACTTCAGTTATGTAGTCGTGAGGTTCCCGAGGGCTGACGTGTTCTGTTCAAAATGTGGCACTGAGAATCCGACGATTCGCAATTCTGCCGACAGTGTGGGCTTGCCTTGACCGCAGCGTACAAGCCGACAAACAGAGCTATCCTTTGTATTCTCGTAGCGATTCTTGCCTTGCTGATTTGGTACGCAGCAGCGGGCGGTAGCCCTCTTATCTCAAATTGACGAAGGACTGGTCGCCGCCGAAGGATAGTTGACGTAAAAGACGCGATTACACTCAAGTGCCCCATGCCGGGAAGATGAGTGTAATCTGGATTTTTCGCCAATGGTCGGAGTGTGCCGATGAAACGGCGGGAGGTTTCTCAAGAGCGGCGTTTAGTAACGAGAAAAATAATAGGGATAATGCCGTACCCTCCCCCCCTCCCCCCTGCCAAATTCGTGCAAACCATTTGGGATCAATTACTTACCCGCAAAATCTTCCGGGATAAGGAGTTAGCCATGAAAATC
>Ga0187887_10003069_pt1 | contig 13083 bp, 13 predicted proteins | sample June2016WEW_7_10_FD_132977 | JGI IMG/M metagenome (GOLD analysis project Ga0187887, IMG submission 132977) | Peatland microbial communities from SPRUCE experiment site at the Marcell Experimental Forest, Minnesota, USA - June2016WEW_7_10 | ecosystem: Environmental > Terrestrial > Soil >...
ATAAGAACCTCGTCGAGATGAACTGGGACCCGATCACGCGCATTGTGGGCAGCCTGGGCATCTTCACCAAGATCGACTTCGCGAATCATCAAGTGGCCGAGTGCCACAGCACGTCGTCGATTTTCCGCGGCTACAGCATCTTCATGAAGGGCAAGGACCCGCGCGACGCCCACTTCATCACTAGCCGCATTTGCGGCATCTGCGGCGACAACCATGCCACCTGCGCGACTTATGCGCAGAACATGGCGTTCGGAGTTCGTCCCCCGGCGATGGCCGAGTGGATCGTGAACCTCGGGGAAGCTGCCGAATACATGTTCGACCACAATATTTTTCAGGATAACCTGGTCGGCGTGGACTTCTGCGAGCAGATGGTGAAGGAAACCAATCCTAAGGTATGGGCGAAAGCGCAGACCACACTGGCGCCGCACTCGAATCAGCATGGGTTCCGCACCATCGCCGACATCATGACGGCGCTCAACCCGTTTACCGGGTCGTTTTATCGTGAAGCGCTGGTGATGAGCCGCATGACGCGCGAAATGTTCTGCCTGATGGAAGGGCGGCATGTGCATCCTTCTACGCTCTATCCGGGCGGCGTGGGGACGGTTCCGACTATTCAGTTGTTTACGGACTACATTGTGCGCCTGATGAAGTATGTTGAGTTCATGAAGAAAGTCGTCCCGCTGCACGACGACATTTTCGACTTCTTCTATGACGCGTTGCCGGGATACGAAGAAGTGGGACGACGGCGCGTGCTTCTCGCCTGTTGGGGCTCATTCAACGATCCCGAACATTGCGATTACACCTACAAAAAGATGACGGATTGGGGTCGCAAGATGTATGTGACGCCCGGGGTGGTGGTCGACGGCAAACTGGTAACGACCGATCTGGTCGACATCAATCTAAATATCCGGATTTTGTTGGGCAGTTCCTATTACGACGACTGGAAGAATTCCGAAACGTTTGTGAAGACCGATCCGCTGGGCAATCCCGTTGACAAGAACCATCCCTGGAACCAGACCACGATTCCGCGGCCGCAGAAACGGGATTTTGGAGGCAAGTATACGTGGGTCATGTCGCCGCGTTGGCTCGACAAGCGCACTGGCGACCATCTCGCGCTCGATACCGGTGGCGGGCCCATAGCCCGTCTGTGGGCGACGGCCCTGGCTGGACTGGTAGACATTGGCTACATCAAGTCCACTGGAAGCAGCGTGAAGATGTATTTGCCCAAGACCACTTCGCTTCCCGAGGTTGAGTTCGAATGGAGGATTCCGAAGTGGAGCAACGCGATTGAACGGGACCGCGCGCGGACTTACTTCCAGGTCTATTCGGCATGCGCCGCGCTCTACTTTGCGGAGAAGGCGCTGGAAGAGTTGCATTCCGGCCGGACGAAAACCTGGAACGAATTCAAGGTTCCGGAAGAGGCCATTGGATGCGGCTTCCATGAGGCGGTGCGCGGCGTGCTGTCGCATCACGTCGTGATCCGCAAAGGCAAGATCGCGAACTATCATCCGTATCCTCCAACGCCATGGAATGCCAATCCACGCGATATCTATGGCACGCCGGGTCCGTACGAGGACGCGGTACAGAATACGCCGATCTTTGAGGAAAACGGTCCGGAGAAGTTCAAGGGGATCGACATTATGCGAGCGGTGCGGAGTTTCGATCCTTGCCTGCCTTGCGGCGTGCATATGTATCTGGGGAATGGTAAGGTGCTGGAGACGAGACACTCACCGATGTTCGGTCTTCAGCCGTAAGTCGATGTTAGTGTGAAGGAGTGAAAAGGTTTCGCCGGAAGTATCGGGTTGTAAGTAGCGGTGGCTTTCGCTCTTTCCTTCATTAGTGGCTTTGACAAGTTTTGGGGGGAGGATTGTGATCGACGAAGAGGACTTCCAGCAGCGAGTACAGAAGATCGGCGGTCTGGTGCATGACCTGGAAACTATTGCGGATCCTGCAGTGCGGGCTGCCGCAAAGGAACTGGTGCAGCTGCTGATGGACATGCATGGGACCGGGCTGGAGCGAGTCCTGGAGATCGTGTTTGAGTCCGGCGAGTCAGGTTCCCGGATCATCGATGACCTGGGTCAGGATCCGTTGATCAGCAGCTTGTTAGTGTTGTACGGGCTGCATCCTGATGAGCTACAGACTCGCGTCGAGCGGAGGTTGGGGCAGATCGCATCGAAGCTCCATAAGATGGGCGCGGAAGCGAAATTAGCCAGCGTCAATGGTGGGGATGTTCGCGTGCGGGTTCGCGTGGATGGCCACGCCTGTGGGTCGACCAGCCGGACGGTGCGGGCCGCGGTGGAAGAGGCGATGTATGATGCTGCTCCTGACATGACGTCGCTGGTGGTCGAGGGACTGGACGAACCCGCTGATTCTGGTTTCATAGCGATCGAGAAGCTGCTGGGATCGGCGCAGCTTGCCGCCGCACCGCCGCCGAGTTCTTCAACGATTCAGTCGACCATGATTCGCCCGACCATGTCGCTCGGCAGTGAAGGCATGGACTGAGAGTTGCCGTGATTAGCGATCACAGGCATGATGAAAACGGAACAGCTTCGCGAAACGTCCCAAGCCTTCGAGAGCCTGCGGCAGTTCGCCCGCAAGCCGCCGCGGCAGGTGGAGCGCTGCGAGATGTGCAGCGCCGAACTGCGGTCCGAGCATGCGCATCTGATTGAAGCGGCGCAACGCCGGTTGCATTGCACGTGCGATGCCTGTGCCATGCTGTTCAGCGGCCAAGCGGGAACAAAATACAAGCGCGTTCCCCGCGACACTAAGCTGCTGGCCGACTTTCGGATGACGGATGCCGAGTGGGACGGGCTGCTAATTCCGATCAACCTCGCTTTTTTTTTCCAGAACAGCGTCGACTCGCGCGTGAGCGCTATGTATCCCAGCCCGGCGGGGGCGACGGAGTCGCTGCTGCCGCTGGAGTCCTGGACGAGTATCGTTCAGGCCAACCCTGTTTTGAACCGACTAGAACCCGATGTGGAAGCGCTGCTCGTGAACCGAGTCGGGCAGTCGCGGGGATCGGCTCCGGCGGAGTATTACATTGTCCCGATTGATGCGTGCTACAAGCTGGTCGGGTTGATTCGCATTCACTGGCGCGGCCTGTCGGGAGGGACGGAAGTGTGGCGGGAGATCGGCGACTTTTTTTCGGACCTCCGAGCAAGGGCACGAGTTGTGGCCGAGGAGACGCATGCCTGATCTGAGTTTCAAGATCGAGGGTGCGGAGGTGATCAAGTTTTCGGCAACTCCGCTGATTGCGTTCAAATTGCGCGTGAGCAATGCCGATCCGGTGGAGACCATACACTCGGTCGCGCTGCGCAGCCAGATTCAAATCGAAGTCGCGCGCCGGCGCTACACGGCTGGGGACCAGGAGAAGCTGCGCGATCTGTTTGGCGACGTCGACCGCTGGAGCCAGACGCTGCGCAACCTTCTGTGGACTCACGTCAACGTGAATGTGCCTCCGTTTCAGGGTTCCACGGTGGTCGATCTCCCGGTGCCGTGCACGTTCGATTTCAACGTGGGCGCGACCAAATATTTCCATGGGTTGGGGGATGGCGATGTGCCCCTGTGCGTGATGTTTAGCGGAACGGTTTTTTATTCGGCTGCGGGAGAACATATGCAGGTGTCGCCGATTTCCTGGGAGAAGGAAACACGCTTCAGCATGCCGGTGAAGGTGTGGCGCGACATGATGGATTCGTATTATCCCAACACTGCGTGGCTGTGCCTGCGGCGCGATATTTTCGAGCGCGTGTACGACTACAAGGTGCGGCATGGGATTCCGACGTGGGAACAGGCGCTAGAAAGCATGCTGCAGGCTGAAGAAGCGGTGCGCTCATGAATCTCGCGCGAGCGGATCAGATCGCCAAGGCCGTGCTTTATGAAGGGTATTTATTGTATCCCTACCGGCCGTCGTCGGTGAAGAACCGGCAGCGCTGGAATTTTGGAGTGGTGTATCCGGGGGCTTACAGCGAGGCCGAAGGCGGTGAAGAAGCTTGCAGCATGCGGACCGAATGTCTGGTCTCAGGCAACGCGGATACGAGCATCGAAGTGAAATTGCGGTTTCTGCATTTGCAGACGCGTTCGGTGCAACCATCGTCGGAAGTTCGAACCGGCTCGCTGCCGGATGGCTGGCAGGAAGCCGTCGAGCGGGAAGTCAACGTAACTGAATTCACGATAGCGGCCCTTCTTGACGGGACGACGTCGGCGTTTGCGTTTCCGTCGCAGGTGCGCGTGGAATCTGAACACGATGGCATGATCGAGCACCGGCAGGACGCGGTCGGGGGCACGATCGATGTCTCGGCGGAGAGTGCTGGTGAAGATCTGTTCCGGGTGAGCGTGCTTGTGCGGAATTTGACGCCGATGGAAACTCCCGCGGCGAACCGCGATGCTGTGCTCATGCAGTCTTTAGTTTCCACGCATACGATTCTGGGCGTGAAAGGTGGGGAATTCATTTCGCTGCTTGAGCCTCCGACAGAATTGCGGGAACTGGTCGCACGCTGCCAAAACGTAGGTGCGTGGCCGGTTCTGGTGGGAGAACAAGGGCAACGGGATACGCTGCTGGCCTCGCCCATAATTCTTTACGACTATCCGCAAATCGCTCCCGAAAGCGTGGGTGACCTGTTCGATGGGACGGAGATTGACGAGATTCTGTCATTGCGGATCATGACGCTGACCGACGAGGAGAAGCGCGAGATTCGCCAATCCGATGACCGGGCGCGCCAGATTCTGGAGCGGACTGATGCGATGCCGGTGGAGCAGTTCATGAAACTGCACGGCGCCATGCGCGGCCTGCGCCCACTCAAGGAGGACGCTTTATGAACGAGTGGGAGTGGCAGTTGCTGGAAGACAAGACGACTGTGGACCGGTTGACCATCGACGGCGTGGAAGTGCGCGTGGGAGATCGCGTGCGGTTGCGCCCGCGTAAGGGCGGCGACGTGCTCGATATCGCGCTGGCGGGACAGATTGCAGTCATCGAGAGCATTGAGCAGGACTATGAAGGCAAGAGTCATGTTTGCGTGGTGCTGGAGGATGACCCGGGGAGGGATTTGGGAATGCTTCGGCAGCCGGGACATCGATTTTTCTTTGATGCGGGGGAAGTCGAGCCTTTGCAGGCCGAAGTGGCCCGGCCGAAAGCAGGGTTGGAACCATCACGTATCCTAGTGGCGGGGATCGGAAATATTTTCCTGGGCGATGACGGATTTGGGGTTGAAGTGGCAAAGAGTTTAGCGGCTCAGGAGTTGCCTGCCGGTGTACGGGTCATCGACTTTGGCATCCGAGGTTTTGATCTGGCGTATGCGCTGCAAGATGGATACGAGACGACCATCCTTGTGGATGCGTATCCGCATGGGCAGACGCCGGGCACGGTTTCACTCGTCGAGCCTGACTTAAGCAAACTGGACGAGCCACCGGAAGACCAGCCGCAGCGAAGCGTGGTGGAAACCCATGGGATGAACCCACTGAACGTGCTGCGGATGGCGTCGACCATGAACGGCGGCCTGAAGAAAGTCCTGTTGGTTGGTTGTGAGCCCGCGACTTTCGGAGGCGAAGAGGGACATATGGGATTGAGCGAAACCGTCGCGGCGGCGGTGGACGAAGCGGTAAAGATGATTGCATCCGTGGTCGAGAAGATTCTGCAACAGCAACCGCAGGACACCAGAGAGGTCATTTCGAAAGGAGAACATCGTGGCAGAGAATAACAACCACTCCGATTCCGCAACTGACAAGGACACTCTGTACATGCTCGGCGGCGTGGCCTGCATTGTGTTTGGCGCCGGGCTGATTCTTTCCAACCCCATCGTTCGCCGTTACCTGGGTCAGATGGGCGTCGGAAGCCTGGTGCAAGGCGCGTTGCCTGACTTAGACCGCTATCTCAAGTTGCGATCGATGTAAGGCTGCGCGAGCAGGTGGGCCCCAATTTCTGGGCGAGAGAGGGGGACTTTCACCGTCGACGTTGAAGTACGCCTTGGCGGTGTGAACGACGTATGGCATCGCAGAATGAGGCAATGGTTCGATATGCGATTGATCCAAAGGCGAGTCAATTTACAGTGCAGGCATTCGCCAGTGGTTTGATCTCATCGGTAGCTCACAGCCCGAAGATTGCGATTCGCGGATACGCGGCAAGCGTGACTTTCGTGCCGGGAACACTGGCCGACGCGAAGCTGAAGGTTGCGATCAAGACATCGTCACTCGAAAGTGCTGGATGAACTGCGAGACGCAGACCGGCGGGAACTGCACCGAGTGATGTATGACGACGTGCTGGAGACCAAGAGATTTCCGGAAGTGGTGTTTGAAAGCACCAGTGTTAGCGGGGAGCGGCTCAAGGACAATTTAAACCGGGTCAATGTGGAGGGACGGCTGGCGCTTCACGGAGTTACGAACGGCCAATCGTTCTTTTCACAAGTGGCTTTTGGGATCGATTCGTTTCGCGCCTACGGCGAGTTTGGTTTGCTGCAGAGCGACTACGGGATCCGGATTGCTTCGATCGCCGGAGGCACACTGAAGCTGCAGGATGAGCTCAAGTTTTCGTTTTACGTGGTAGGCCGTAAAGAGAGCTGAAGTAGAAATGTCGGAAAGTGGGCCGAACCTGATGGATGAGGGGGACTTTACAGTGCATGCAACGAGATCGCTGCTGGAGGATGCCACCGTTCGCTACACAATTGATGCCCAGGGAAGTACGTTCGTCGTACAAGTGTTCGCCGCGGGTTTGCTTGCTTCGTTTGGGCACGATCCCAGGATCGCGATCCGGAATTTTCGGGGTGAGCTGAGTTTCAAGCGGACCAGATTGACCGTCGAAGATGCTCAGCTGAACCTCACCATTCAAGCCGACTCCCTGGAAGTTGTCGACGATATCAGCGCGAAGGATCGGCAAGAGATTCATCGCAAAATGTGTGAAGAAGCGCTGGAGACGGATCGCTTCCCTGAAATCATCTACGAGTGTTCTCGGGTCTCGGCTAGCGGAAGCTGCGATCGCTTTTGGGTGGCGTTGAATGGGGAGTTGACGCTACACGGAGTGACTCAGGCACTGCCGGTTTCGGCGCGAGTAGTCATCAACGGCGACTCGGTGCGGGCCACGGGCGAGTTCTCGGTGAAGCAGGCCGACTTTGAGATTCCTCCGGTTACAGCCGCGGCAGGAGCGATCAAGATCAAGAATGAAGTGAAGTGTACCTTCGACATCGTGGCTCGGAAGCAGGAATAATCGTCGACTGATTCCTGATTTTGTCCGGTTTTCTTAAACCTTTCCGCAGGTCTCTCAATCTTCCAGATGCGCTCTTCCAAGATGCGCTCCTCGACTCTCGATGTTTGGCTTGAGGATGCCCTTGCCGTTCTGCCAGTGCCCTTCGATGATATCTTTGTGGGTGAATCGTCAATCGTCGTGAGTGAATCGCGACCCTGATTTTACGACCAATGAACCGCGGCACTCTTCATGGACATTCTCAAGAATCTTTTTGAGCAGCACTTCCACTCGCCCGTCGAGCAGGTGCAGCCGCTGCAAGGGCAGCTCGGTGGGTCGGGGCGCAAGATCATCCGGCTGACCGGAGAGAAAAACGGAGCCATCGGTATCCTCTACGATGTGCGCGAAGAAAACGCGGCCTTCCTCGAATTCTCCCGGCATTTTCGCAGGCATGGCCTGCCCGTGCCGGAGATTTATGCCGATGATCTGGATCATGGCGCCTATCTCGAAGAGGATCTGGGGGACACGTCGCTCTTTGAGTTTCTCTCGAAGAATCGCGCGGGAGAAAAGATCGCTGCTCCGGTGGTCGAGGCTTATCGCCGTGTGATCGCCACGCTGCCCCGATTCCAGGTGGAGGCCGGGCGCGACTTGAATTACAAAGTGTGTTATCCGCGCGGGAGTTTTGACCGGCAGTCGATCGCCTGGGACCTGAACTATTTCAAGTATTACTTCTTGCGGCTGGCGGGTATCCCGTTCAACGAGCAGGCGCTGGAAGACGATTTCAGTCGCCTGACGAAGTTTCTGCTGAGCGCGGGGCGCGATTACTTTCTCTATCGAGATTTTCAGTCACGGAACATCATGCTGCGCGACGGGCAGCCGTTTTTTCTGGACTACCAAGGTGGGCGCAAAGGCGCGCTGCAGTATGACGTTGCCTCTCTTCTGTATGACGCCAAGGCCGATTTGCCGCCGGAATTGCGCCAACAGTTGCTCGATCATTATCTAGAAACGCTGGGCGGCTATGTGGATGTGAAGCGCGATGTGTTCATGCAGCATTACTACGCGTATGTGTACATCCGGATCATGCAGGCGCTGGGGGCGTATGGGTTTCGTGGATTCTATGAACGTAAAGCGCATTTTCTGCAGAGCGTGCCGTATGCGCTGAAAAATCTGCGCTGGCTGCTGCACAACGTGACCCTACCGATTGCGCTACCGACGCTCATGGAGGCCTTCCATAGCATGCTGGCCTCGGAGAAACTGCTGGGCCTGGCTTCGGATGCGGATAGCCTGGTGGTGCGGGTTGTGAGTTTCTCGTTTCATCGCGGCCTGCCGAAAGATGAGAGCGGGAATGGCGGTGGATTCATTTTTGATGGACGGAGCTTGCCGAATCCGGGACGCGAAGAGCGTTTCAAATTGCTCACGGGAAAAGATGGGCCGGTGATTGACTACCTTAATCAACAGGAAAACGTGCATCAGTTTCTGGCCAGCGTGATGTCGCTGGTGGACGCCAGCGTGAGTAATTATCAGCGTCGCGGGTTTAAGCATCTGATGGTCTCGTTCGGGTGCACGGGCGGGCAGCATCGTTCGGTGTATTTGGCCGAGCAAGTCGCGAAACGGTTGCGAGGAAGGAATGGAATTGAGGTTGTCCTGGGGCATCGCGAGCTCGAGAGGATGGCGGCAGAGAATGCAGCGGCGGAGAAAGCTGCGCGATGAGGGCGATGATTCTGGCCGCAGGCCTCGGCACGCGGCTGCGTCCGCTGACAGACGATCGGCCCAAGGCTCTGGTGGAGGTGGCCGGACACACACTGCTCGAAATCACTTTGCGCCGCCTACATGAGTTTGGCATTCGCGAAGTCATCGTGAACGTGCATCATTTTGCCGATATGGTTGTGGACTACTTGAAGAAGCACGACAACTTCGGCATGCGGATTGAAATTTCGCGGGAAGAAGTTTTGCTCGACACTGGTGGCGGGCTGAAGAAAGCTGCGTGGTTTTTTCGCGAAGGGAGCGATTCGGACGAATCGTTTCTTCTGCACAACGTCGATGTGCTGAGCACGATTGACTTTCGTCGCATGGTGGAATTTCATGAGCAGAATCAGGCCCTAGCGACGCTGGCGGTACAGGACCGCGAGACGTCGCGATATTTGCTGTTTGATGAACACAGTCGGCTTTGCGGGCGAGTGGGGCGTGAGCAGGAACCGGAGATTGTCCGGCCTTCGAAGGATACGAAGGCTCTGGCGTTTTCTGGTGTGCATGTGATTTCTCCGCGCTTTCTTCCGAGGATGACCGAAGACGGCGCTTTCTCGATTATTACTTCGTATCTGCGGATGGCAGCTTTGGGAGAGAAAATCCTGGCGTTTCGCGCGGACGAATTTTATTGGCGCGATCTGGGCAAGCCTGAGAACGTGAAGCAAGCGACGCAGGATGTGAAGCAGAAGGTTCTTCGGTTGTAAGGGTGCCTCGCGGTATAAGCATGAATAGCTTCTATCTGCGCCGAATTCGTGTCATAGTCTTGGGAGTGTTTTTTGTACTCTCTCCGGTGTGGAGGGAACCAGCGAGCTGAGGAGCACGAAACCTTGAAGGCTCCCGAATCCCGCCCCGCCAGAAACGCTGGCTTGGTGGGTTTTGCTTTTAGCAGCCGCCGAGCTTTACGAAGGACGACAGACTATGCCTGAAAAAACCATGCCCGTGAAAAACATGACCGGCGCCAGCATTCTTTGGGAGTGTCTCGAGCGCGAGGGCGTGCAAGTGGTGTTTGGTTATCCCGGGGGTGCGATTCTGCCCGCTTACGATGCGCTGAAGGGCAGCAAGATTCACCACATTCTGGTGCGCCACGAGCAGGGGGCGACGCACATGGCCGATGGCTTCGCTCGCGCCAGCGGGAAGGTTGGGGTTGCGGTCGCGACATCGGGACCGGGTGCGACCAACATGGTTACGGGAATTGCTACAGCTATGCTCGATTCGTCGCCGATCGTGTGCATCACGGGCCAGGTGGGGAGCAAGCTGATTGGGTCGGATGCGTTTCAGGAAACCGATATCACTGGCGTGACGCTGCCGATTACGAAGCACAATTATCTTGTGACCCACGCGAGCGAAGTAGCGCGCACCGTTCGCGAAGCTTTTTATGTTGCGCGGTCTGGCCGGCCGGGGCCCGTTCTGATTGATATTACGAAAGATGCGCAGCAGACTACCTGCGAGTTTGATTGGGAAGCGGCCAAGCCCCAACTGCCAGGGTATCGTCCAGATCTGTCGCCGGAACTGAAGGAATATGAGCAGGCTCTCGAATTAATTCACAACTCCAAGCGGCCGGTGATTCTGGCCGGGCATGGCATCATCATTTCCGGGGCGATGGCGGAAGTGCGCGAATTCGCCGAGAAGGCAGGTATTCCGGTCGCCCTCACGTTGCTTGGGTTGGGGGCGTTTCCGGCTTCGCATCCGCTCAATCTGGGCATGATGGGCATGCATGGCGAGGCTTGGGTGAACCATACGATTCAAGAAGCGGATCTGCTGCTGGCTTTCGGTATGCGGTTCGACGATCGCGTGACCGGTAATCTGAAAACGTACGCGGCCAATGCCAAGAAGATTCACATCGAGATTGATCCGGCGGAGATTAATAAGAACGTCAAGGTGGATGTGCCGCTGGTCGGCGATTTGCGGGAAGTGCTGCATGAGTTGTTGCCGAAGGTCGAAACCATTGACCGCAGTGAGTGGCTCGACTCCATCGACAAGCTGAAGGGCGATGCCGCGGTGCGCGATATTCAGAACCTGCCTGACAGCGGACATCTTTATGCGGCGCACGTCATCAACGATCTGTGGCGCGAGACGCGCGACGGCGAGACCGTGGTGGTGACGGACGTGGGCCAGCACCAGATGTGGGAAGCGCAGTATTACAAGCACGAGAAGGCTCGCAGTCTGATCACTTCCGGGGGCTTGGGCACGATGGGCTTCGCGTTGCCCGCGGCGATTGGAGCTAAGGTTGCGCGGCCGGAAGCTGAGGTGTGGGTAGTGGTTGGCGACGGCGGCTTCCAGATGACGTTGTGCGAGCTTGCGACCATCGTGCAGGAGAAATTGAAGGTGAACATTGCCATCATCAACAATGGTTTTCTAGGCATGGTGCGGCAGTGGCAGGAATTTTTCTACGAGCGCAACTATGCGGCCACGCCGCTGCTCAACCCCGATTTCGCCAAACTTGGCGAGGCTTACGGCATTCGCAGTATGACGGTCACGGAGCGCTCGCAGGTGGTGCCCGCGGTGCAGGCGGCGCGGCAGCATGATGGGCCGGTGCTGATCAACTTCCGCGTGGAGCAAGAGGACACGGTTTATCCCATGGTGGCGGCGGGGGCGTCGTTGCATGAGATGATCCGGCGGCCCAGTAAGATTGTCGAGACCGCGGAGGATGAATAAGCGGAGGCGAACAAGAACGGCGAATAAAGACGGCCGGCAGAGAAAACGGATATAGAAAAAATGCTGAACACATATGTTGTGTACGTGGAAAACAAACCAGGCGTGCTGACGCGCGTGGCCTCGCTGTTTCGGCGGCGCGCTTTCAATATTGATTCGTTGACCGTAGGCCGCACGGAAAAGCCCGAGGTCTCGCGCATGACGATCACGGCAGAGGCGGACCATGACCAAGACGCCGCATCGAGGCCACTCTGTATAAACTGGTCAACGTACTACTGGTGGAGAACATTACCAACCAGCCTGCGATCGTGCGCGACCTGGCGATGATCAAGGTCGCAGCCACGCATGAGGCGCGGTCGCATGTGCTGGAACTGGCCAGCGTTTTTCGGGCGCGAGTCGTGGACGTCGCCCCAGAATCGCTGACTATCGAGATCACCGGTGCGGAAGATAAAATTGACGGGCTGCTCGAAGTGCTGCGTCCTTATGGCGTGCTGGAGATGGTGCGCACGGGGATCGTGGCCATGCGGCGAGGCAAAGGTTCGGTTCCAGTCTCGGTCAGCGACAATTCGGATCGCGATGGGGCCGAGGAAGACGTGTCGCACTCAGTCTAGAATTCTGAGCGAACCGGAACGCTATTGCACCACACCTATTTCGCTGCTCTAGCCATCTCCCGAATCTGATTCAAATACTCAATGTAGATCGGAATCGGAATGTCGGGTGAGTCGCCGTCATTCAGAAAATGTGAGAGCCGGATCTCGCTGGGGATTGAACGGATTACCTCGCCGAAGCGCGGCATTTCAAGATATTTCACCTTCCATATCTTGAGCATCAGCGAACGAAAGTCTTCGCTGATGAATCCCATTTTGCGTTCGCCTAGATAAATGCCGTCAAAGTGTTGAGCTTCCAGCGTCTTTCGAATGGGATCGTCAAGCGGCGAAAGAATGAAGACGAGGTGGAACACGTCCGCCAGGTCGCCCCACAACACTTTTTCCTCATACGCGCTGAAGCGGAACGGTCTAGCCCCACGCTGCTGGATCATGCGCGCGTGATCGCTCGCCTGCACTTTCTGGCGCGCAAGTTCTTCCGCAAACCAGCTGAGCCGTACCGGCGTCAGATTGTGGCGTAGAAACTCGACCGCATACGCATTCGGCAAGTACAGTTGAGGATCGTCATCCAGACGCTTGAGCCACGGCGCCCAGTCTCGATGCTCCAACGCTTCGAGTAATTTCCGAACGTCGGCTGCCGTAACGTCCGGGTGATATTTCACACTCTGCCAGAAATGTTCCGTCGAATCGTAGGTCGCGCCGTACAGGTGAATCCCCTCGTCAATTGGATACCAGTTCGAAAGCACTCGCGCAGCGATCGACGGAGCCGCGCTCCAGCAGTTCAGGGAATGTTTCCATTTTTCCTGCACCGCAAGAAAATCCTCGGCGTATCCCGGCGGCGTTGGCTCATTCACTTGCGCCAGCGCTTGTTGGAGTTCTTCGCGAGTATGAGTGATGAGCGTCTCCAGCGGA
>Ga0187887_10003070_pt1 | contig 13079 bp, 7 predicted proteins | sample June2016WEW_7_10_FD_132977 | JGI IMG/M metagenome (GOLD analysis project Ga0187887, IMG submission 132977) | Peatland microbial communities from SPRUCE experiment site at the Marcell Experimental Forest, Minnesota, USA - June2016WEW_7_10 | ecosystem: Environmental > Terrestrial > Soil > Wetlands...
AACGGAGACCTACGAGAGGTATGAAGAAGAAACTTCCTGAATTCAAGAACGAAGACGCGGAGAGGAAATTCTGGGCGACAGCGGATTCGACGGAGTACGTGGATTGGCCATCGGGAAAGCGGAGGAAATTCGTTCAGCTCAAACCGTCTTTGAAGACGATATCGCTGCGGCTTCCGGTCTCGATGATCGAGGATCTCAAGGTCTTAGCGAATCGGCGGGACGTTCCGTATCAGTCTTTGCTTAAGGTGTTTTTGGCTGAGCGGTTGGCGCGGGAACGGCGGGCGGCGTCGAACTAGACCGACAGTTGGATGGCGGTTCCACGCTCGATCTATACTTGCAGCAGGTAGTTAAATACAACCGCCTTTCCCGCGTCCCTGGGAGCCCACATGAAGCTGTTGTTTCTCGCCTTGGTTCTTGGAGCCGTTCCATCTGCGGCTGCTAATCAAGTTCTTCTCCGATATCTGGATATCGGAGACCAGGGATACGCCTTGGCGCTTATTTCCGATCGGACTGGAAATCTGTTCGCGATCGCTGAGGTTACCGACGCTTCCGGGCTTTCGCGGACGCGCGTCATAAAGACTGATCCGAATGGGACTCAACTCGCCAGTTTCGATTTCGGACCGACGTTTCAAGTTGCAGCCGATACCGACGCGCAGGGTAATCTGATTCTGGTGGGCTCCGCGGACGAACAAGGATTCCCGCTTGGCCAGGCGGCGGTCGTCCCTCTGGCGAACCTTGCGGCGTTTGTGCTGAAACTGGATTCCCAACTTCACGGAATCGTGTTTTCGACACTGCTCGGCGCTCCCTCGGAGGCGAATGCCGTGGTACTGGACCAGAGCGGCGACATTTTTGTCGGCGGTGACACTAGCGCTCAGGATTTCCCGATCACGCCCGGGGCGTATCAGAGTACGCCGCCTGTTCCGACCGATTTCGGCACTCAGCGGTATGGATTTCTGACCGAGCTCTCGCCTGACGGAAGCAAAATAGTCTATTCAACTTTTTTCGGCGGCAACGAGGTGAAATGTTTCGGAGGCAGCGCCTGTGTCGGAGTCTTCGCAAGCACATCGATAACAGCACTCGGTCTTGATCCGTCCGGAGCGGTAGTGATGGCGGGTCCGACAGATGCCTCGGACCTGCCGGGGACTCCCGGTGCGCTGGGTGGAGGATGCGTCTGCTCGAATACTAGCGGCGCCGGATTTGTCGCCAAGTTTTCTCCTGGGGGCACGCCACAACTTATTTGGTCGGCCTTCCTGAATGCCAATATTCAGCTTCCAGGTCCGCAATTTGTCAGCATCAATGCGATTGCTCTTGACTCCACAGGCAACGTGATCGTTGCAGGGGAGACGCCCTTGGCGTTTCCGACTACACCGGGTGTGGTGCAGCCTGCGCTGCCAGGTTCCTTTCAGGGTAACGCCGGTTTCATCGCGAAGGTGAACAATTCGGGGACTAGCCTGATCTGGGCAACTTATTTCGGCAGCCAGTATCAGGGTGTGAGCGCTCTGGCGCTGGACTCGCAAGGAAACGTCGTCATCAGTGGGTTCTCGGATCCGAGCCTGCTGCCGGAATCATCAAACCGGCCTTCCACGCTAGGCTCTTATGCGGCCAGGCTGACCGGAGATGCCACTACACTTCTGGACTTATACATAGGGCCGAACCTCGCAAGCGGGCAGGCGATGGCGCTGAGCCCGGCCGGGAGCTTCATAACGTTGGGACAAGCGGGCTCGCTATGGATTGAGACGCCGACTAGCGGCGGATCTCTTCTTGCGGTTGCCAATGCGGCCAGCGGTCCGGTGTCCGGGCTAGTGGCTCCTTACGAGCTGATCTCTTTCTACGGAATCGGCATTGGCCCGGAGGCTCCGCTCGGGGGCAAGGTCACGGGAGGAAGTTTCACGTCATCTTTGGGAGGTTATCAAGTGCTCTTCGACGGCATCGCCGCTCCGATGCTATATGCGGGACCATCGCAAATCAATGCTATCGTTCCGAGTGAAGTTGCCATGGAGGATTCGACGCATGTTCAAATCGTTTCTGCATCGGGAACCATCGATGGACCCACCATGTACGTGCGTCCGGCTGAGCCGTCTGTTTTTGAGTCGGGTTTGGTAAGCTTTGACGGCCTGTCTTTGGCCGCCGCACTGAATCAGGATGGCTCTCCCAATTCCGGGCAGAATCCGGCAATGCCGGGGTCCATCGTAACGATTTTTGCGACCGGCACTGGAGCCACATCCTGGGGCGACGGCAACATAGTACCGATCGCCAATTCCCCGTCTCCGCCGCGGCTCCCAGTCTCAGTTTTGAATCAGAACAATGAATCGCTCGAGGTGGTCTACGCCGGAGATGCCCCGGGTCTGGTTGCCGGCGTGATGCAGATCAACTTCCGTCTGCCGGCTGTTTTGCCGCCCAACCTCTTTATCTATAGCGCTCAACTGGAGGTAGGCTCCGCAGTTCCGGCCGGCTTCGCGATCGCAGTTCCCTGATTCGGTTTCGGAAATCGGGGAATGAATATCCTGTCACCGGATTTTATTGCGAAGGCGCCCAGTAGCCGCGCTTTGCGTTTACGGTCGCTTTGCGGTCGCGAACCTTAACCTCGATTTTACGAAATTTGCCGTCTTGCGCTTCGTTGGTTGGGACGTAGGCCAGCATGTAATATTCGCGGCCATCCGCGAAGGCTTTCTTCAAACCGGCAAACAGGTCGTTGCTGTTTTGAAAGGCCCTTCCACCAGTGGCCTCGGCGATTTCGGAAAGCGTTTGTCCCGCGTCCATGGCTATGCCGTTCAACGCGCTTTCTACTTGCGTTGCGACGGATATGTTCGTGGTCCGCGATGCGTCAAGAGCGGGAGACACATAGAGACCGCGCGAGTCAATGGTATAGACGGGAACATTTGCCTTCACGGCCAGTTTGAAGATCGGTTGTATGGAATCTTGCATGCTATCGAGTGAGCGAAGCGAATGGAGGTCGGGGAAATACGCCTGGAGCAGGTCGTAGGGGATTTTCCCGGGCGCCAACAAGAAACCATCGGAGATCAAGATCAGCGTACGCCGGCCGTTGCCGCTCGCCAATTGCTCCACCATATAACGGAGTTCCGCCAGAAATTGCGCGGTCCGGCTTCTCTCATGTTCCGCTAGCGCCTCAGCCTGGGAGGGAAGCCCTTGTTTTCGAGGCCTGCAAGAGGGATCGCCTCCATCGCACGCTGCACGCACCTCCTGGAGGTCCCGTTCAAACTGCGCGATGTCGGATTGCGACACTGGTGGTTGATAGATTTTCCGGAAATTGGATTCGGCCATGGCTTCGAGAACCTTGGCGGGATCGGCGGTGGTGTTCTGGATGACCTGCATGGAGGTGCCCAGCGCAATTACCGCGTATTGGGAGTCTCCTGGCTGCTCTTCGCGAAAAAGTTTCCGCAGCGCTTCGCGAACATAGACGAAGTTGCCGAAGGAGGCATGCATCAGGTCCAGGCAAATGACGTAGGCGCGGCCTTTCGCCAAAAGCTTTGGCGCGCCGAGCGAGTCCGCGGTGTTCGTCTCGCGGGCGCCGGCGGCGGCTGTCGCGACATCGGCGCGTTCACTCGAGAATGCGGTGATTTTCTGTTCGACTCCATCTTCGAAAATCGTGAAATCGGCCGCGGCGAGGCCGGTTACGTGATGGCCGTCCTTATCGGTCACAACAGCGGGAACCAGCACTTGGCGCACATTGACTTTAATAGTCACGTCGCCCGCCGGGGTGGACGCCAGCTCGGAAGGAGGCATCGTCGCGTCTCCAGGCGGTTTCATGAGGCGGTCGAGATTGGCGCGCATCTTGGGATTTTCGGGGTCGAGCCTTAGAGCCTCTTGCGCCTGGGCTAGTGCTCCCGCGCGATCGCCGCGCTCTAGAAGCACCGCGCCAAGGTTGTTATGAGCGGCCGCCAGATTCGGAGCGCGCTTCACCGTTTCACGAAACTGCGTCTCTGCCCCGGCCAGATCATGGGTCCTGTAAAGCGCCATACCCAAGTAATATCCCGGCTCAATCCGGTCCGGCAGCCGGCCTACTGAGCGCAGTAAAGGAGCCAACGCATCTTCGGGTTTCCCTGCAGCCAGGGCCGCAGCTCCTGTGACCAACTCCTCGAATGGATCGTCTTCGGTTCCAGTCGGCGCGGCCGCCTCGCCCATCTCGTTTTTCGATCCCTCCGTTTGATAACCGGAAAACCTGTGGACACTGTGCACCTCTCCGGTGGGAAAATGTGCGTGCGCGGTTGCGCGCGCGGGTAACCATAAAGAGGTTTCGGCCGCCGAAAACTTGACTGGGACGAACCGGACATCCCGCGTGAAGCTATCATCGGTCCTCAGGCGCACGATTCGTTTGGTCGCCGCATCTACCCATACCAGGCCTTGCCTGGAACCGTCTTGCAGGATAAAGGCAACTACCAGACTCGGCGTTCCTCCTTCGGTAATTCTCCCCAGATAGCGGAAGCGCGCGTTACTCTGATTCGCTGGAAGCAGATCACCCAGCATTTCCATGAAGTGGCCCGCTATTAGAAATTCGCCATGTGTATCGGGTGCCGGCTTTCGTGACTCGGCGAAGGGCTGGGGCTCGATCACATATCGAAATTGATCGCGATGCTCTTTCCAAACCAGGCGCGCGCTGTTGAAGCGCATTTCGTGGACTTCTTCGGCGATGGAGACGTTGACGAATCGTGCGAGCATGCTTTCCAGCTGTTGGCCGGCGGCGCGCAGCAGCGGATCCAAGGGGCTCTGATCGGGATCGAACTGAAGCGCCGTCAATTCAGGAGCGGCTTTGATCAGCTCGTCGCGGCTGCTATCGACAAAGGGATGGTCGGGCGCCGCTACTGCGCACGCTGCCAGAGCGATGGTTGCTATCAAGAGGCGCAACACTTCTGATTGTAGCGACGCTATACCGTATTTCATTGCGAGGGCGCCCAATAGCCGCGTTTCGCGTTCGCTTGAGCTTTGTTATCTCGCACCGTGACTTCGATCCTGCGGTACTTGCCATCCTGAGCTTCATTGGTTGGGACGTAGGCCAGCATGTAATATTCACGTCCGTCCGCAAAGGCTTTCTTCAAGCCAGCCAGCAGATCGTTGCTGTTTTGAAAGGTCTTGCCGCCGGTGGCCGCGGCGATCTGGGAAAGCGTCTGGCCCTGGTCCATCGCTATGTTGTTCAGCGCCATCGTCACTTGGGTTGCGACAGACACATTCGCGCTCCGCGACGCATCAAATGCCGCCTGCGTGTAGAGTCCGCGCGAATCGATGGTATAGACCGGCACATTTGCCTTGGCGGCAAGCTTGAAGATCGGCTCCATAACGTCCTGCATTTGATCCGCCTCCACTGCCTGCGTCGAGCGCAATTCCGGGAAGTACGCCTGCAGAAGCCCAAATGAGACCGCGCCGGGCGCCAATGGGAAACCATCGGAGACCAAGACCAGAGTGCGCCGCCCGTTTCCACGCGCCACTTGCTCGACCACGGCACGGAATTGTTTCGCAAATTGTGTGGTCCTGAACCTCTCATGGTCCGCTAGCATTTGCGCTTCGTGCGGCAGCATTGGTTTCTGTATCCCGCAAACTGGATCACCCGCGTCGCACGCCGACCGAATCTCTTGCAGTTTCCCCTCATACACAGCGATTTCAGATTCCGACGAGCCTTGCTGACTCTGCTGAAAGATTTTCTTGAATTCAGCGCCGCTCAGGGTTTCCAAAATCTTGGCTGGCTCTGTAGTGGTGTTCTGGACAACTTGGATGGTCCTGCCCAATGCGACCACCAGGTACTGAGAGTCCCCAGGCTGCTCCTCGCGAAACAATTTCTGCAGCGCGTCGCGGACACGCACGAAGTTACTAAAAGAAGCGTGGATCATTTCCATGCAGATGATGTACGTGCGCCGTGTCGGCAGAAGTTTTGGCGAGGCCGGTGTCGGCGGAGTAGGAGTTTGGCTTGGAGCTGCGCTGGGAATCGCTGGGGCGGGAATATCGGCCCGTTCGCTCGTGAACGCGATGATTTTCTGTTCAACCCCGTCTTCAAAAACCTTGAAATCACTCTGGGCCAAGCCGGTCATGTGGTGCCCGTCCTTATCAGTGACCACCACCGGAACCACCACTTCTCGCACATTCACTTTGATATTCACATCGCTCTCGGTGGCAGGCGGTATGCCAAAAGCCAGATTAGAATCTGCCGGCTCCTTCGTGGCCTGGTCGAGATTGGCGAGCATTTTCGGATTTCCGGGTTCCAGCCGCAGGGCCTCTTGAAACTCCGCTACTGCTCCGGGCTTGTCGCCGCGCTCGAACAGCACCGCGCCCAGCTCGTTGTGACCGGCAGCGAAAGCCGGAGCTCGCTTGACCGCATCCCTAAATTGAGTTTCCGCGCCCGCCAGATCGTGCGTTTCGTATAGCGCCAATCCAAGGTAGTAGCCGGGCTCAATGCGCGCAGCCAATCGCGCCGAGGCATCCAGCAAAGGAGCTATTGCATCTCCGGGTTTCTCTGCCTCCAGAGCCACTACGCCTTTGAGCAGAACTTCGAACGAATCGTTTGGCAGGGCGGCTGATGGAACCGTCTCGCCAGTATCGTTCTTCAGCTGAGTGCGGTAATCGGAAAACCGGTGAACGCTGTGTAACTCACCGGCTGGAAATCGTGCATGTACCATTACGCTCGAAGGCAGCCACAAGGTGGTTTCGAGGGCGGGGAAATGCACCGGCGCGAAGCGGATGTCGCGAGTGAAGCTGTTGTCCGTTCGGAGCCGCGCGATTCGTTTGGTGGCCTCATCGATCCATACAAGGCCTTGCCTGGAACCGTCTCGCAGGATGAAGGCCAGGACGAGATTCGGCGCGCCGCCTTCCGTGATGCGTCCGAGATATCGGAATCGCGCCTTGCTTTGATTCGCCGGAAGCAGATCGCCCAGCATGTCCATGAAGCGGCCCGCTACGAGGAAGCCGCTTTGTGGATCGGGTACCTGACTTCGCGACTCCGAGAAGGGATGCGTCTCGATTAGATATCGGAATTGATCGCGATGCTCTTTCCAAATCAAACGCTTGCTCTCGAAGCGCATTTCGTGCACGTCTTCGGCGATGGAGACGTTGATGAATCGCGCTAGCATGCTTTCCAATTGTTGGCCGGTTGCGCGTAACAGCGTATCTAGAGTGCTCTGATCGGGATCGAACTCGAGGGCGCTTAGTTCGGGAGCGGCTTTGAGCAGTTCTGCCCGATTGCTATCGACAAACGGATGGTCGGGCGCCGCAAGTGCGCATGCTGCCAGAGCGATGGTTGCTATCAAGACGCGCGACACTTCTGATTGTAGCGACGCTTATACTCGTCACAGAGGTACAACGGATCACGATGATCGCAGCGACTGGGAATGTAGATGCGGCGCGCGCGGTCGGGCGATGCTACGGTGCCTTGTTCTTTGCCTTTTTTGGAGCAGCTTGGTTGGTTCTCGCTGCTGTTGCTCGCGGGAACATGGGCGCCGTTGAGATAGTCGGAATTGCGGCCGGTTTGACTCTGTTAGTGAACCAAGCCATGCGGCGTCTGCGGCGCGGCAAAGATGCTGCGAAGAATGCATTCCCCGAAGAAGAACAAAAGCGGAACGATCGGATTTTTGGAATCGTCAATGCCGTGACATGGGTTTCGGTATTTCTGGTTTTCCAAATTTTCCCGCGCGGGGGCCTCGGGGAACTGATTTTTCCGGCGGTGGTGTTGATTGTAGGGCTCCACTTTTTTCCGATGCCTGCTCTGTTTCGCCATCGGGCCAATCTGGTTACCGGCGCCGTGATGGTGGCGTGGGCTATTGTGTGCCCGTTGCTGTTCCATGGCGATAGGATGATCGGATTTTTGGCGGCTGGCGCGGGAGTGGCGCTGTGGGTATCTGCGGTGTGGGCGCTTAGAACGGCGACCCAGCTGCTGAAAGCCGCGGGGCTGTGAATCTTATTGGACCGGCAGTTGGACGGGCGGGCTTGCTACGCCCGAGACGCTGATGACGACTGGCTGATTGCCGGAATTGAGGCCGGGCGGGACAACTACGTTGACTTGATTCAGGCCGACGAAATCCGGGGCCAGGCCGCTGAAGGCTACCAAAGCGGAAACTCCACCGATGGTGACTTGGGGCTTCGCGAGCGTGGCTTGGCCGCTCCCGGGCGTGCCGTCGGCTGGCGGAGATTGAACGGCGCCGAGTCCGGTGCAATACATGATCACGGTTTCGGCTGCTTTCACTGGATGATTACTGTCAGCCAACTGATAATTCGAGTGGAGAATGACGAAAATGCCCGGCTGCGCGCTCACCACCGGAACGGTGACGCTCTGGCTGACCATGCCGTTGTGCAGCACTTCCACCTGGGCGGTGGGCTTATTCGCAACCTCCCACGGAACCTGAAAATTGATCTGCTGCTGATTGTCCACGTTGTCGATGGCGAACAACGGGACCAGCGAGCCATTGATGCTCAGGCCGACGTTCTGGAATAGGGTGGGAAGCGGGAGCCCGGAAGTTAGATTCACTCCGGTGGATGAGGTGAGATTGCCGCCGAAGAGCGTGGCGATTTCGCCGGGAGCGATGGGTCCGGCCGCGAAGCTGGCGCCGTTGGTGATGGACGCGATGGAAGGCACCGGCGTGTGGGCATTCGAACGAAGCACGGATGCGACGGAGGTGTATGCGGGTTTGGGCTGGTACTGAGCGTCGAGGAGCAGTCCGGCGCCGAATCCGGGAAAGGTGCTTGGAATCCAGGAATATTTGTCGGTGAATCCCCAGGTCAGGAATGCGGTGCAGTTGGGCGCGGCCTGGCACGCTGCCATAACGTACTGATAGATGGCAGCTTGCGATGCCAGGTCGGCTGCCGACGCGTTGCCGCTGGAATCCACCGGAAGCCGGACGTCCATTTCCGTGACGTGGACATCCAGGCCTAACGCAGCAAGCCGCGCCATGTTCGAAGAAATATCAGATTGGGAAGGCGCTGAGGTGAGATCCACGTGCATCTGCAAGCCCACGCCGTTGATGGGAACGCCGCTGCTGATGAGGCCCTTGACGAGATTGTAGACGGCGTCGGATTTGGCGCCTAATCCTTCGCCCCCGGTATCGTTGTAAAACAGCTTGGCACTGGGATCCGCCTGATGCGCCCACTGGAACGCCATGGCGATGTAGTTGGAACCGAGCTGCGTGAGCCAGTAGGAAGGCTGAGGTCCGTAGGGAGGGCTGTACGCGATGGCTTCATTCACCACATCCCAGTCGATCAGTTGGCCTTCGAAATGGCCCATCACGGTGGAGATGTGTTCCTGTAAAATGGCTGCGGCGTCGGAGCTGGAATAGTTGCCGCTGGTGAGCCAGGACGGAAGATCCTGCTGCCACACCAGATTATGGCCGCGCACTTTCATGCCGTTCGCGTGGGCGTAAGCGATAATCTGGTCGCCCGCGCAAAAGCTGAACTGGTGCGGGGCGGGCTCAGTCTCTGCGAACTTCATGTCGTTTTCCGGGACCATCAGATTGAACTCGCCGCCCACTGCCTGGACGTAGCCGGGGTCTGAAAAATCGCTGGGATCCACCGCGCCGCCGACCAAAAATCCGGTTGGATCCGCGATATCGCGGAGAGCGGAGCCCGTGCGATTCGCAACCTGGAGATACGGCGCATAGAGCGTGGTCTCGCCGCCAGCCGGCATGGCTGCGGCCATGGCCGATACGGTGAGTGTGTTTTGCGGAGCGACGTTGAATCCCAGATAAACGACAGCGGAAGCGAATAGGCCGGGATCGGCGAAGCTGCCCACCTCCGACCCGTTGACGAAGACGGTGATTTCGGAGCCGATGCGAGCCACTTCCAAGGCGATGGTATCGGTGGCGCCCTGGGGCATTGGGAACGAATGGGAAGTTGTGTCGGAGGAAGCGCCGGTCCAGTAGGTTGCCAGGATGGTTTTGTTGTCCACGCCGACATCCAGGCGTTTGAGTCCCTGCCAGAATGGGCCGCTGGTGCTGAGGGTGCCGACCAAGCTGAGAAATGTTCCTGAGCTGGAGGGCGCGGAGAGCTCGGCTAGAACGCTGAAATCGCCCTGCGGGTGAAGTACCGGGCCGGTGGTGTTGCTGATGGTGTTGTAGTTCGTAATGGCCGAGATGGTGAGCGAGGTGGGGGTTGCGGTGAGTCCTGCAGCGCAGGTCCACATGCCTGCTTGAATAAGATCCTCAGCTCCGGGCACGAAAACCCAGCCGGTGCGTGGTGTCAGAGCTGAACTGACTGCGGCCGTGGAAGCGACGATGAATAAGAGGGTGAAGAAGCGCTCACTCACAGCACCTTCAGTTTAGTGGAAGGAGACGGAAACCGGTGGCGCTTAGCTCTACTAGTCGGGGCTGGCCGCGGCCTCCGATGGGACCGATGGGTTTTCCATCTAGGCTGATCTCCACGCCCCTGGCATTGCCGATGCGAATCAGCGCTTTGTCCGAGAACTCGATTTCGCGGATGTCATCCTTGACCAGTTTCTTGTTAAACAGGCGTTTGCCGTCCGATGTTGCGACTATCCACGTGGCCTCGACAACTTTGATCGTGGCATGGCGCACCGATGAAGTGGGAGCGGGGGCAGGCGGGTCCGTCGGAGAGATCAAAGCGCTGATCGAAGTATGCAGATGGTCAGCGGCGCCGCTGGAATTGAGCGACCAGAATATCGCCGAGAGTCCCCAGCCGAGAATGGCTGCCGCGGCTAAGCCGATCGGAAGGCGCCACTGACGGACGTTAGTTTGCTTGGGAATTGTTTGAGGCTTTTTCTCGGGCGGCTTCTCGGGCAGCTTCTCGGGAGGTTGTGGCGTGGGTGGGCGAAGTCTTTCAGCCAGATGAATGGTCAAACGATCTATGATCTCGCTGCGGCCGGCGGTGCCTTCGCGCGGTGAGGCTGGGATTTTTTCCCAATGTTCTACCGCCCAGGCGGCTGCGGCGTCCAGCAATTGCTCGCGCGTGGCGAATGCGCCTGCGCTGGGAGGTGGTGGGCTCGGTGTGGTGACCGGCGCGGCCACGGGCTTCTTCGGCGCGGGCGCTGGGATTTCCGCCTTTCCGCATTTTTCCTGGATCTGGCGATCCAGGCGCGCGGCTTCTGCTTGGTTGGTATCTGGCCGCTCGGTCGCGATGCCGGTGCGAATCCGATTGCGGTAGTCATCGATCAATAGCCGGATTTGATCGACCTTGACCTTGTCATCCGGGAGCGAGACTTTGTTTAGCACATGAATGCGCTCGCAGCCGATGGTGAATTTGTCGCCACGGGGCTGTGCGTAGCGTACATCGGCCAGGGCCAGATGATCCTCGGCTTCGATCGAAAGAATTTCGTCCACGGCGAGGCTCTCCGGGGCGATTAACTTCAGACCCGTGGCGGAAATATCCAGTAAAACGCAATCGAGCGCGCGTTCCGGGCTGCTCAGCAATGTGGCCTTGACAGGACCGTAGATTGAGAAGCGAGGCTCGCGCCGGGCGTCCATATAAGGAAAATCGGCATTTTCGGCCCACCCATTAGGGCGATTTCAGATAAGGGTATAGGAATCAGAGCTTTAGAGAGCGCATGGCGCCGCCCCACTAGACCGGGCCGGCTTCGCCTAGCGTTACGCGGACGATCATGGTTCTGCTATTGCGAAAGATGGTCAGCTCCACTGTATCGCCGGCGTGTTTGCGGGCCAGCGAGCGGCTGATGGCGTCATCCCGCGTGATCGGCTGGCCGTCAATCGCCATGATCAGATCGCCTCCTACCGAGAGCTGCGCATTGCCAATCTGCACCGTATGCGATCCGCCGTGCAAGCCCGCGCGCTCGGCTGCGGAGCCGCGTTCAACCTCGGTGATCAGCAATCCGCCTTGGGTGGGGAGATTTAAGGCATCCGCGTAGTCGCCGGCAACTGGGACCACCGAAACTCCCAGGCGTGGGCGCTTCCGCCCGGCCTGCAGATCGTCCAGCATCAGCTTGGCGCGATTGATAGGCATGGCGAAACCGATTCCGATGTTGCCGCCATTGGGACCAAGGATAGCGGTATTGATGCCGATCACGTCGCCGGCGGAATCGAGCAGTGGGCCACCGCTATTTCCCATGTTGATAGCTGCATCGGTTTGGATCAAGCCTTCCAGCTTTTGATCGTTTTCGCCGCGAATGGTGCGGGCGAGCGAGCTGACTACGCCGGTTGTCAAAGTTCCGTCCAATCCGAACGGGTTGCCGATGGCGAGCACCTTTTGCCCTACTTGTAGGCCTTCCGAATCACCGAGGCGCAGCCAGGGCAGTTTTTTCCGCGGCGCGATCTGCAGCAGCGCCAGATCGTTGGATTCGTCGCGGCTCAAAAGCGTGGCCTTATATTTCGACTGATCGGAGAGCGTCACTTCGAGCTGGTGCTCGTTCGCGACAACGTGGCTGTTGGTCAGAATCTTTCCATCGCCGGTGATGAGGAATCCGGAGCCTTGATCCTTGGACGGATAGATTTCCAGGAATATCGTGCGGCGATATACGGTGCTGGTGATGTTGACCGTTGCCAGGTGCGCGGATTTATAGATATCGATATTGTTCAACTCATCCGAGCTCAAACCGGCGCTGCGCGCTACATCCGGGCCGGACCAATAGCGAGTGGCCTGCGTGATGGGCTGGATGATCCTACGCTGTCCCCAGTTAGTCCGGGAAGTGAGCAAGAGGAAAGTGCTTACCAAAAGAGCGGTGATGTATAAAATACGGTATTTCATGCTGATAAACTCCTGAGCGACGCATACCTGGCTCGCACCTGTCCTAGGGTGTTCTCCTTGGTGCCCGAGGTATCGATCACGTAATCGGCCACGCGCAACTTCTCTTCCAGAGGCAACTGGCGGCTGAGGCGCGCCAGAACCTCCTCTCTTGTATACGCACCACGCTTGAGGGCGCGTTCCATTTGTTGCTCCGGTGTGCAGACCACCACGATGAGCTTGTCGAACTTCTTATAACTACCAGTTTCAACCAGAATGGCAGCTTCCACAACCACGATGGCGGCGGGATTGGCTTTAGCGATCTCGGCGATGGCCCGCTGCTGGCGTTGGGCTACGGGGGGGTGCACCAGGCTGCTGAGCTTGGCCAGTAGCTCCGGCTTGCCGAACACGCGCTCGCCCAGCTTGTGACGGTCGATAAAACGGTCGTCATCCAGGATGTC
>Ga0187887_10003076_pt1 | contig 13063 bp, 15 predicted proteins | sample June2016WEW_7_10_FD_132977 | JGI IMG/M metagenome (GOLD analysis project Ga0187887, IMG submission 132977) | Peatland microbial communities from SPRUCE experiment site at the Marcell Experimental Forest, Minnesota, USA - June2016WEW_7_10 | ecosystem: Environmental > Terrestrial > Soil >...
CAGGGAGCGGGCGTGAGGTATCCTGTACCTCATATGCCTGTGCTGATCTCTCTGCTCCGGGGGGTGAATGTCGGCGGCCACCACAAGGTGAAGATGGACGAACTGCGGGCGCTGTATGAGTCCCTCGGATTCGAAGACGTCCAAACCTATATCAATTCCGGCAATGTTGTCTTCAGAACCGCAGGACGCGACCTGGTTCGCCTGCGCAAGCGGATCGAGGACGCTATCGAGCGCGCCTGCGGCTTCCGCCCCAACGTCATCCTGCGCACGCCTTCCGACCTGGAAGGCGTGATTGCCCGGAACCCGTTCGCGGCGCGGCCCGGGATGGACCCCGGCAAACTCGCCATCCACTTTCTGGCCGCCGATCCGAGCACCGCGGCGCTGGAGCAGGTCCGCGCCATCGACGCCGCCCCGGAGGAATTGCACATCGACGGGCGCGAATTGTACATTTACTTCACCAACGGCATGGCGCGTCCGAAGCTGTCGCTGCCTAAAGTGGAGAAGGCGCTGCGGACCTCCGGCACCAGCCGCAATTGGAACACCGTGCGAAAGTTGCTGGAGATGGCCGGCTGAGGCTGGCGGCAAGCTGAAGCTTGATGTTGCAATTGTAAAAACACGGCGATCGTTCCAGTGCGAGTCCTGCGGTGGAAACCTGTATTCCATTTTGAGTCCGGCAGGAGCATAATTGAGTAAACACGCCAGGAGGCGGTATGGTTTGGCGAACGTGGGTAGGTGCAGGGCTGCTGTTGGCCGCCGCTGTCGCGGCGAGGGGCCAGAATCCGGGTCAATCCGAAATCGACAAGAGTTTCGAACGCGTGGTTTTCTTCACCGGCAGCGTGATGTTGGACGATGGGTCGCCGCCCGCCGACGCGGTTCGCATCGAGAAGGTCTGCGACGGCCGCGCGACTTTCGTAGCCTGGACCGACGCGAAGGGACATTTTGGCTTCAAGGTGTCGGCCGGTGGGAGCGCTGTCTCGACGGCGGATGCCGACCAGCCCGCCATTTCGCGGAGCGACGAACTGAACAAAGCCTTGAATTCCAATTCGACCCAGTACACGATGCCGATTACCCAGGCGCTGAGGAACTGCGAGCTGCACGCGGTTCTTTCAGGCTACAGTTCCGAGAACGTGATCATCGCCATGAAGAGCACGATGGACTCTGGGCGCCTGGGCACCATGATTCTGCATCCACTCTCGCGCGCCAGTTCTCTGGTGGTCAGCGCCACTACGCTGCAGGCTCCTTCGAATGCCAGGAAGGCTTACGAAAGGGGTATGGAAGCTATGCGCGTGCAGAAATGGGATGCCGCGGCAACCGAATTCGCTAAGGCCGTCAAGATCTACCCGGTGTTCGCGATCGCCTGGTATCAGCTTGGCCTCGCGCGGCAGAGCCAGAATGACGCGGCCGGCGCCATCGAAGCCTGGAAGGAAGCTCAGAAGAGCGACGCCCGGTACATCAAGCCGTATGAGAACCTGACTGTAGCCGCCGACCACCGCGGGGATTGGGTCGAGTCCGAAAAGTACTCGCACCTGTGGATCCAGCTCGATCCCGAGGATTTTCCCGGAGCCTACCTGTTCAACGCGGTGGCCAACGCCAGGCTGAACAAGGTCGAGGAGGCCGAGCGGGCGGCGCGCGCCGGACTGCGCCTGGACAAGGACCAGAAGATTCCGCGCATGAACTATGTGCTGGGCCTCATCCTGATGGACAAGAAGGAGTACGCCGAGTCCGCTCAGTGCTTCCGCAAATACCTGGAGTTGGCTCCCAACGCCAACGACGCCGCCATCGTGCGGCAACAACTGCCCAAGCTCGAGGAACTCGCCGCCAATTCGCATGCCAAGTGAGAGGGCGCACGGCGCCGGACCGTCATTTCACCGCCAGCCTGAAATCCACGCTGACAATCAGCGTATCGGGCATCACTTGCACCCGCGGCACGCTGAAATCCAGCAGTTCCTGGCGGTACGCCGCGTCGGGCGCGGTCTGTTCCAGGAGCCGCTTGGCTTGGTCCGCGACGCGATACTCGAACTGTTGGCGCAGGCTGTCGCCCAGCGCCGCGCACACCCGCCGCACATAGTATCCGGTGCGGGGCGCGCCTTGCGGCGCCCGGCCTTCCACCCGGACATCCTTCAGGCCGATCGACTGGTTGTGGTAATAGGGTACCGCGGTGATGTACACGTCGAACGAGTCTCCCATGCCGATGCAGCGGCCGAAAACGTCCAGGGCGGAGCGTCCGGTGAAGCGCGCCTTCAGGGATAGCCTGCCGTTGTCGCCGCGCAGCTCGGGGTGCTCCAGATAGGCGAAGCTGCATTTCGCCGCGGGACTGCCGCGCACATAGCGGCGGCCATCCTGGGTGAAAACCTCTCGCGCCAGAATCTTCTGGATGGCGGTGTAGTGGATTTCCAGTTCCGCGGCGCGCGCCCCGGAGAGGCACAGGAATAACAATATGGCGGCGCAGGCTTTAGCCTGAATTACTGTCGACCCCACTGAGAAACATCATCACATATTGCTTCTCCGGCTGATTGTCCCGTGATCGTCTGCTAACATTTGGTTTAGGAAAAGCGGTTTGTCAGAGTTGTTTGTCTTGCCGTTGAACGAGTCCGAATACCTGGTGTATGCGCCGCTGCGGGGTGCGGCGCTGATCGCCAACGCCGCGCTGGTGCGTTTTCTGCAGTCGCGGGATGCGGGCGAGCGAACCGGCGATATCAGCGCCGAGGTTTTGGCGTGGCTGCGAAAAGCCGGGATCGTGGGTGGCGCAGTGGAGCGTGCGCCCGTTACGCAACTCACGGGACCGCCGCGGCCGCGGGTGGTCACGCTGCTCCTTACCAGCGCCTGCAACCTGCGGTGCGCATACTGCTATGCGGCCTCGGGCGACGCGCCAGCCACGTTCATGGGGCCGGAAACGGCGCGGCGGGCGATCGACTTTGTCGCGGCAAACGCGGCGGAAGCCGGCGCATCGTCGTTTGAGGTCAACTATCACGGCGCCGGAGAGCCGACCCAGCACTGGGCCCGGCTGCAGGAGTCGCATCTCTACGCGCAAGGCGTTGCCCAGGCGAAGGGACTGCGGCTGCGCAGTTCGCTGACGACTAACGGCGTACTGAACGACGCGCAGCGGGCGTGGATCGCGGCGCATCTCGACAGCGCCACAGTTTCCTTTGACGGGCTGCCGGAGGTGCAGGACGCGAACCGGCGCCGGGCCTCCGGCGAGGGGTCGAGCGCGTCGGTTCTGACCACCCTGCGCGCGTTCGATCGCGCGGGATTCCGCTATTCGGTCCGCATGACGGCGACGGCGGAATCGTTGGCACGTCTGCCCCAATCCGTCGCCTTCATCTGCCGCCGATTCCGGCCGCACGCCATCCAGGTGGAGCCGCTGTACCGCATGGGTCGCGGCCGGGACCGGGTCAGTGCGGAGACGGCCGCGTTCGTCGAAGCGTTTCGCGCGGCGCGGCGCACGTCGGGGAAGGCTGGCAGGCTGCTGCGTTTCTCCGGCGCCCGCCTGGGAACGGTGACCAACCGCTTCTGCGGCGTGGCAAACGACAATTTCTGCGTCTCGCCCGGGGGCAACATCAGCGCCTGTTACGAGGTGGCGGAGGAGCGCCAGCCGTGGGCGGAGCGGTTCTTCTATGGCCAGCCCGCGGCGGCGGGGTCAGGCTACGATTTCGACGAGCGAATTTATACCGAGCTTCGCTCGCAGACCGTCGACTGCCGCGAGCATTGCCGCGCCTGCTTCGCGAAGTGGCACTGCGCGGGCGACTGCTATCGCAAGTCGCTCGATGCGGACGCGCCGGAATTTGCGGGCGCGGGCCGCTGCGAAATCATACGCGAGCTGACCAAGGACCAGATTCTTGAGAAGATCGCCGATTCGGGTGGGGTGTGGTGGAAGGGTTCGCCGCGCCGAACCGGAGGGGCGTGAGGTGGCGCCGGCAAACGCCTGGAATTGCCGTCTCGCGTAAGGGGAGGAATCGCGCGATCAAGGCACTCTTGGCGATCAGGGCGTCGCCGAGGCGCGCTTTGCGGCGCTTCGCCAACCTTCGCTCGTAACTTGCCTGCCCGTTGCAAATAGCAGTTCCACATGCTCGCCGCGGGGTGAAGCGAACCTTGCCCCGAAATTGGCGCAGTGCGCGTACGCCCGCGATGCCGCGACTAGCTGGATGCCGGTATGAACGGTCTGGGTGATGCCGTGATCTTGCGCGTTGTCTCCATGAGCTTCAGGTACCATGCAAGACACCAGCATCGAATATGGTGCAGAAGGCCGATTGACAATCGGCCTGCAGGTTGCCAACCTGCCCCACAAGAAAAGACCACTAGAACTTGTTCAACTCGTCGGCCAGGGCCTTGGGCCCCTTCTTGCGATACAGGTCCATCAGGCGCTGCTCTTCCGGCGACGGCTCCAGGATGCCCAGAAGCTGGGCGTTGGCGAGCGATTCGCGATTGGGAATCCAAACCTTGCCGTCGGCAAATTCGACTTGGCCGACAAAGCCCGTCATGCCGGCAATCGATAGCGGCGTACCGCCATCGTTCGCCAGCCGCGAGAGCCGCAGCGCGGTGTCCTGCAGCACACGGCTGGTGCTGCCGGCCTTCAGGTTGAACTCAGGCCCGGACGCCGGCACCGAACCGGCCATATATTGTTTGCCCTGCCGGTCGGTCACGATCCAATCGATCTCCACGGAGCGCACCTGCCGGGAGGAAGTATTGTGCACGTCGATGCGGGGATTGCGAGCCTCGTTGCCCGCGATCTCGGCCCAACCTTCCACCGGTTCCACCGGCTCATCCGGGAAGCGCAAAAACGCGAATCGCGCTTCGCGCTCTCCCACCGCGGCGGAGGTTACCGCCCGGCCGCGCGAAACCTGCACATCCAGCCGCGGGCGCTCGGCCTGGCGATTCAGGCTCTCCAGCATTGCCTGTTTCAACCCATCCATGCCATGCGCGGCGAGGATCGATTTGAAGTATTTGCGGTCGCGCTGGGCTTGCATTTCCCAGGCAATCATGGTGCGGCGCGATTCCAGGCGGTTCGGGCCGTAGAAGGAATAGTCCTGAAAGAGCACGCCATCCAGGTTGACCTCGACCAACGGACCGCCGCGCATCTGCGCCGGCCGCAACAGGCGCAGATTGATGCGCACCGGGAAGTTCCGATTGGGCGCCACGTCCAGGCTGGGGACCGAGACGGAAGCCTTGCCGCCCGGCGTCACCTCCTGTGCGGCCACCAGCAGGGTCACGCCGCGCACGCGGTTCGGGCTGGAGTTGTGCAGCGTGAGGGCCACATCCAGGTCCAGCACCACCGCGCTGCCGAGCGCGCTGAGGTGCGATTCACCCAGGTTCGTCGAAATCAGCGTTAAGGGCGAATCCGGCGGCAGGTTGATCTTCACCCAATTGTCGACCGGCGTTTCCTGCGCGCACAGCGCAGCCACGCCCGCTACGAATAGAATCGCAAATTTACTGGACATACAAGTTATTAATCGTTACGTTGCCGGTGTCGGAATCCACGTAACCGGCCCGCATGGAACCTTGCGCTCCCGCCGAATACGTCACGTCGCCGGAGCGCACATGCAGCAGGCTCAAAGTCTGCCCACCCTGATTCAATTCGATACCGTTGGCCGTGGCCCGCAAGACGGCTCCATCGCTGGCGATGGCCGGCGGTGCGGGCGGCGTGGGCCGCTCGAGGAACAAACCCGCCGTCACCAGCGCCATCACGCTGGCGCAAGCGGCCAGCGCGCGCGCGCCAGAGAAAATCCCAAAAAGGCCTAGGGGACTGGCCATGCGCTCGCCGCGCACGCATTCGCCGGCCGCCAGGCCCAGCCGGATGTTGGCTCTCATCTCGATGGCCAGCCGGTTCCAGGAGATGGCCGGCAGTTCATTCAGCGCGACCAGATTGCCGCGCGCCGACACGAAGGCCTGCAACTCGCCGCGGCACTCGCGGCAACGGGCCAGGTGACGCTGGGTGCGCCGGCGGCGAAACCAACCGAGGTCCTGGCCGGCGTACAGAGCCAGAATAGTCTGATCCGGATGCGTCATCGCTTCCTCTTTTCCATATACTTGCGTAGCTTAATACGCGCGTTGGCGATGTGCGACCGCACGGTTGCCTTGGAACAATTCAACCGCTGGGCTACCTCTTCGGCTGGCAGGCCCTCCACATCGCGCAGCATCAGCGCCGCCCGCTCGCGCGCGGTCAACAGGCGCAAGCCGTCTTCCAGATAGTCGCGCTGCTCGGAGCGCAACAGAATATCCTCCGGGCTCTCGTCGTGGCTCTCCGGCGCGGCGTCCAGTTCGCAAAACGACACCCGCCCATTGCGCCGCAGGAAATCGATGGCCGTATTGGTCGCAATGCGCGAAAGCCAATGCGCCGCCTTTTGCCCGTCCTTAAGCTGCTCCTGCCGCTGCAGCGCCTTGATGAAAGCCTCCTGGGTGAGATCCTGGGCGTCGGCCACGTTGCCCACGATACGGTAAATCTGCACAAAGATCCGGCGTAAGTTATCGGAAACAAACCTGTTCTGCGTCTCCAGGAGTTCCAGGCCGGGATCGACGGCTTCGCTCATCAGGGCGTAAATTACGGCTTCCACGGTCCTGTAGATGTGACGTGGAAACCCTTCCAAACGTGGAAACAAAGCTGGCAGGCGCTTCCTGCCGGCGCTATGCCGATTCTACCCCGGCACGCCCGGGCCGGGCTAGGAGGGCGACGGAGCCCCAGCCCGGCCCGCGTGCACGGTGTACTGCCAGTGCAGGACGCGCTGGAAACTGGGCGACGGGTAGGATGTCCATGTATGGGTGTTGGTGTTCCCGAACCGCAGCACAAACGAGGCGGAGTCCAGTCCGGCGCTCAGCTCCTCCTTTGGGATGCTCAGGACGTACTTCCTTCGGCCCTGGCCCACTGTGAACTGCGAGAGTCTCGCCGCCGATTGCAATCCGCCGCAAAAAGTCGACGTGCGCTCGTCGATCAGGTATTGCGTGCAGAGCCTTGGTCGGCCATGCACCAAACCATACCCGGTGTCCACCAGACGGTCGATTTGGCCATTCTGATCGCGATCCGCCAGGACCCTGACGTGAACATTCTCCGGTGTGTCTACGGTGAAGTCGATGGTTTTCTCGGTTTCGACTGCAACTACCTCGACGCCGTCGCGGTCGAATAACGTCCTGGGCGCTGAAGCGTGACCCATCATTGATGGCGGCGGGCTGCTATCCGCCAGCGGGGGTAGAGGCCCCTTGTTCACCATAGTTACTTCGAACTCCCGGTGGTGGTCGTCCTGCACGTAAAATCTGCCACCACTCTCCATGGCGTACTGAATCGGGCCGTTGACCGTGACCTCGGGTGGGTGCCAACTGGGAAGGTAGTTCAGGTTGAAGATGTCGTTTTCTCCCTCGATTTGGATCCACTCCCGGTCCCGGGGAAGCGCGCCTGGCATGTTAGCGTAGTTTCCACCGCCGTTCATGAACGGGAGGCTTACGGCAAAGGTTACCCTGCCCGTCTTCCAGTCCCGGTCTTTTCTGGCCGGCGGCGGCACGGGATCCCTGTCCACCAACTTGACCTTGAACTCCCGATTGTCTTCGTCCTTAATGTAGAAATTGCCATCCGTGTCCAAGGCGTACTGGATCGCGCCTGTGATCCTGACCTTTGGTGTGTGCCAAGTCACGACATAGGAAACGTTGAAGAAGTCGTCATTTCCCGCAATTCTGATCCATTGCAGGATTTGAGGGGGCGAGTATCCTACGCCTTCACCCAAGTTAACGCCGGGGACCCTGTAGGGGACAATCATCACCCGATTCACCTTACCCGTCTTCCAGTCGCGGTCGCTCCCAGCGTAAAGGGAACCCGCGAGCAGCAGGATCGCCAGTTTCGACACTTTCACGTATCGGCCTCGCCCGATTTTTGGACGTGCAAGCCTGTTGCCAAGTTTCGTGGTGGTTGGTGGCTGGTGCGCCACTCGCTACAATATAGCCGTATGGACCGCGACACGACGGAGTTTTTCCAGACATTGTTCGACTCGCTCAAGCGCGAGATGCACCAGGAGTTTGACGCCGCCAAGGCACGGTTGGAGCGCATGGATGCCCGCCAGGAGCGCCGGCTGGATGCCCTTGAGGAGCGGCTGCGCAAACTGGAAAACGGCGGAGCGCGCTAGGCTATGAGACCTGTAGCTGTAATCGGCATCGGCAAGACGCCATTTGGGGCGTTTCCGGACCGCGACCTCCGTTCGCTCGCGGTGGAAGCTGGTGAAAAGTGCCTGGTAAACGGCGGCCACGCTCCCGGGCAGGTGGACGCGTTTTTCCTCGGCAACTTCGCCGGCCCGTCGTTCGCAGGCCAGAATCACCTTGCGCCGTATGTTTCCACCGCCCTGGGCATTCACGGTGTGCCGGCCACGCGCGTGGAGGCGGCCTGCGCTTCGAGCGGCTCGGCCTTCTTCCACGCCTATAACGGCGTCGCCAGCGGGGTTTACGATGCGGTGCTGGTGGTCGGGGTGGAGAAGATGACTTGCCAGCCGACTCCCAGGGTGACCGAGATCCTGGCGGGCGCGGGCGACTGCGCGGGGGAAATCAAGGCCGGTTCCACGTTCGCTTCGCTGTTTGCCATGATCGCGCGGCGCCACATGCACCAGTTCGGCACCACCCGCGAGCACCTGGCCGCCGTGGCCGTGAAGAACCACGCCAACGGCGCGCTGAATCCCGATGCGCAGATGCGCAAGGTCATCACCATGGAGCAGGCCATGAATGGCAAGCCAATCGCCGATCCGTTGAATCTCTACGATTGCTCGCTGATCAGCGACGGCGCGGCCGCTGTGTTGCTCGCGCCGGCCGAGCGTGCCGGCGAATTCACCGATAAGCCGGTGCGCGTGCTGGGCATCGCGCAGGCGTCCGATTTCGTGGCTCTCGATCAAAAGCCGGACATCACCACCTTTCCGGCAGTGCGCCGGGCCTCCGCGAAGGCCTACCAGATGGCGGGCGTGGGTCCGGCGGATATCCAACTTGCCGAACTGCACGACTGCTTCACCATCGCCGAGATTGTGGCCATCGAAGACCTGGGATTCGCGGCGCGCGGCGAAGGCGGCCCTTTCACCCTGGCAGGTCACACGGCGCGCACGGGCAGCAAGCCGATCAATACCAGCGGTGGGCTGAAGTCCAAAGGGCACCCGGTGGGCGCGACCGGCGTGGCGCAGATTTGCGACCTGGTGCTGCAAATGCGCTGCGAAGCGGGTGCGCGGCAGGTGCCGCGGCATTCGCTGGCACTGGCGCAGAACCTGGGCGGCTCGGGCGCCACTTGCGTGGTGACCATTCTGGGGACCGTATGAGTGACGCCACGGGAACGATCTACACCGAAACCGTGATCTACTCCGCGACCGAGGCGTTTGCCGCGGACGTGCCCTACCAAACGGCCATCGTGGCGCTGGATTCGGGCGGGCGGGTGACGGGGCGGATTTTGGGCGAGCGAGTGCGAATTGACGACCGCGTGTCGCGCGTGGAAGTGCGCGATGGCGTGCCGTTTTTCAGGAAAATCCCATGAAACTAGCGGAACGGATGAATCGCATCGGGGTGGAATCCGCGTTTGACGTGTTGGTGCGGGCGCGGGCGCTGGAGGCCAAAGGGCGCAGCATCATCCACCTGGAGATCGGCGAGCCGGACTTTCCGACGCCGGCGCACATTGTCGACGCGGCCAAGCGGGCGCTCGACGAGGGCTGGACGCATTATGGTCCAACGCAAGGCTTCCCCGAGTTGCGCGAAGCGATTGCAGAAGACGTTTCGCGGCGGCGCAACATCTGCGTGGGGCCGGAGCACGTGTCCGTGGTGCCGGGCGGGAAACCCATCATCTTTTTTCCGATGATGGCGCTGCTGGAACCGGGCGACGAGGTGATCTACCCTAACCCCGGATTCCCCATTTACGAGTCGATGATCCGGACGCTGGGCGCCACGCCGGTGCCCATGCCGCTGGTCGAGAGCCGCGGATTCTCGTTCGATTTGAACCTGCTGCGCGACAAACTGAACGACCGGACCAAGATGCTGGTGCTGAACTCGCCGCAGAATCCCACCGGCGGAGTGATTCCGGAAGAGGACATGCGCGCCATTGCGGATATGGTGCGAGACCGCGATCTGATCGTACTGGCCGACGAAATCTATTCGCGGATCTACTACGAAGATGCGCCGGTTTCCATCACGCGCTATCCGGGCATGCTGGAGAAGACCATTATTCTGGACGGCTTCTCGAAGACCTACGCGATGACCGGCTGGCGCATGGGCTACGGTGTGATGCCAACGTGGCTGGTTGGGGCGGTCACCAAGCTGATGGTGAACTCGGTTTCGTGCGTGGCCAGTTTCACGCAGCGCGCGGGGATCGCGGCGCTGCGCGGCCCGCAGGATGGGGTGGACGCGATGGTCGCCGAATTCCGGCGGCGGCGAGACGCCCTCTGCCGGGGGCTGAACCGGATTCCAGGGTTCCGTTGCGCTGTTCCGGGCGGCGCGTTCTACGCTTATGCAAACGTGGAGGAGACCGGTATTCCATCGAAAGAGCTGGCGGATTTTCTGCTGGAAGTAGCGGGCGTGGCGGGGTTGAATGGCGGGGCGTTCGGCGATTACGGCGAAGGGTATATCCGGTTCAGTTATGCCAATTCGCTGAAGAATCTGATGGAGGCGGTGGCGCGGATCGAGAAGGCTGCGGTGCGGTGGGAGGCGGTGGGGGTGCGGGGGTAGGGCGGCAGCCGCGAACCGAACGCGTTGGATCAAATGCTGTGGAGTTAGCCGAGGTCCGCAAGACCCGGCACCATGGTGTGATCGACAAGGGCAACCACCTTCCCGACTAGCAACAGCTTGTCGAGGCTTCGGATGAACTCCATTCCCAGGAGAGCGCCATCGCCGCCCAAAACTATAGTTCCACTTACAGTTTCCGGTTCCGCAATTGGTGGTGCAGATTTCGGTGGAATGGTTTGGCTCGGGGCGAGAACGGTAATGGCTCCTTGTGCCAGGAAATTAGTTACAACCGATCCATCTGCCAAGGCGTAGTTACCGGTGCCATATAATGCCAAGCCTAATGGCAAGGCCTCTGCAACTGGGAGCATCAAGAAGCCCATAAACCCGGTGTCGATCAGAGCCTCAACAACAGCACCGGCTGTTGGATGGTACCCGAGACTCGGATTGTCAACCGGGGATGACCGTCATCGTCCAGGTAGCCGATCTGTATAGACATGCCGGTAAGCTGCCCCGACTTCGAAGGCGGCAGCATGACCGACTCGAATCAGGTGAAAGACACCTTTCGGATGCTGTTGCTTTGCCTTCGACAAGGCTTCTGATGTAGTACTGCCAAGCGTAGCGCTGCCGTCGAAGATATCGATGGCGACGAATCGCCCTGAATAGTTGCGCTCATAGTCCTGTTTATAGCGTTCCTGGTAGATGCGCTCTCCGGCATCGGAGATTGCCTTCGGATTGTTCAGATTGGTTGCCATTTCGACCTTCCGGACCGCGCTGACTACACTAAAATAGTACCAAGTTTCCGTGGCCTGGAGAGAGTCTACCTCACCGGCGGCCATTTGCTTAAGTAGTCCTTCTAGGGGTTCCTTGCCGGCCCCGTCAAAGCTCCTGAAGGAGCGCGACCAGGGGGTCGCGCGCGGACGAAGGCGTCCGCCCCAGTCTGCTACATCTCACGCCGGCCTTCCATCGCCTTCCACATAGTCACTTCATCGGCGAACTCGATGTCACTCCCCACCGGGATGCCCATGGCGATGCGCGTCACCTTCACTCCCAGCGGCTTCAGCAGCTTCGAAAGATAGACGGCCGTGGCTTCGCCTTCCACCGTGGGATTGGTGGCGGCGATGATTTCCTCGATCCCGCCCGCGCCGATGCGCTCCACCAGGCTCTTGATTTTGAGCTGCTCCGGTCCCACGCCCTTCAGCGGCGACAGCGACCCATGAAGCACGTGGTACAGGCCGTTGAACTGCCGCGTGCTCTCGATGCCCAGGATATTGGGCGCCTCCTCCACCACGCACAGCACCTTCTGGTCGCGGTTGGGATCGCGGCAAAATACGCACAGATCGCCATCGCTGATGTTATTGCAGACGCGGCACAGGCCTAGCTTGTCCTTGACATCCAGGAGGGCTTGTGCAAGCTGTTCGGCGTCCTCGCGCGACGCGCGCAAGACGTGAAACGCCAGTCGCTGCGCCGACTTCTGGCCGATCCCCGGCAGGCGTTTGAATTCGTTGATCAGCCGCGCTAGCGGCTCCGCGAAATCCGGCATGGATTAAAACATACCCGGCGGCAGGCCCAGGCCGGCCATCATCCCGCTCATCTTCTGTTGGCTTTCCTGATCGACTTTTTTGGCTGCTTCGTTGCACGCGGCCAGCACCATGTCTTGCAGCATCTCCACATCGCCCGCCACTTCCGGGTCGATCTTCACGCTGAGCACGTTCTTGTGCCCATCCATGCCGATAGTGACCATGCCGCCGCCGGCCGAGGCCTCTACGCGGATCAGGGCGATCTCCTGCTGCATGCGCTCCTGCATCTGCTGCGCCTGCTTCATCATGTTTTGCATGTTGCCTGGCATTTTCATGTAGCTACTCCTTTAGGTTGCGAACCGTGCGGACCTCTCCGCCGAGTTGATCGAGAAAGGGCTGCACCTCAGCGAGCGCGCGGCGTGACACATCGCTCTCCTGCTGCGCGGCGGGCGCGGCCGCGACCTTTTCTTGATTTTGCGCGGCGACCTCTCCAATCGTAACTCTGATCTTAAGCGGTTTGCCGATAATCTGCCGCACCGCCTGGTTGATATCCGCCTCCTTCATGGCGATGGAGAACTCCCGCGGCGTAGTGAAGCGCAATTCCCCATTGGCCTCCACAATCTCGGAATGCTCGATGGCATCGGCCGTGAAGGCCATACCCAGTTCCATCAGGGAGGCGTGGAGCTTCTGGCGCCACGAAGAGGGGCTAGGGGCTAGGGGCTGGGGGCTGGGGGACCAGCAACTCCCCTCTCCCGCCGGGAGAGGGGCAGGGGGTGAGGGCTTGCACGGCGAATACCGCGCGCAACAGGGCGTTTCTGGCGACAAATGTCCTCACCCTAACCCTCTCCCGGAGGGAGAGGAACCGTGCGATCTGGGACTCGCCGACCAAC
>Ga0187887_10003078_pt1 | contig 13057 bp, 10 predicted proteins | sample June2016WEW_7_10_FD_132977 | JGI IMG/M metagenome (GOLD analysis project Ga0187887, IMG submission 132977) | Peatland microbial communities from SPRUCE experiment site at the Marcell Experimental Forest, Minnesota, USA - June2016WEW_7_10 | ecosystem: Environmental > Terrestrial > Soil >...
GGCGCCGGCAAGACGACGACGCTTCGAATGATCTCCGGTCTGCACCGACCCTATTCGGGCAAGGTGTTCCTCGAAGGCATGGATATCACGACGACCCCGGCTCACAAGCTGGTGGACCTCGGACTCAGCCACGTTCCTGAGGGACGTCGGATCTTCGCGACGATGACGGTGATCGAGAATCTCGAGATGGGAGCCTTCCGCCGCAAGGGCAACTACCAGGAGGAGTTCGATCACATTTTCGAGCTGTTCCCCGTGCTGGGCGAGCGGCGCAAGCAGCTGGGCGGAACCTTGTCCGGTGGGGAGCAGCAGATGCTCGCTATCGGTCGCGCCATGATGGCCAAACCGCGCCTCCTGCTCTTGGACGAACCGTCGCTGGGACTGGCGCCCAAGATTATCGAAGCGATTTTCTCGATCATCGTGCAGATTCGATCCGAAGGCGTCACCGTGGTGTTGGTGGAGCAGAACGCCAACCAGGCGCTCAGGATTGCCAACCGGGGCTACGTCCTCGAAAACGGCACCGTGCTCTATGAGGACTCCGCGCCCGCCCTCCTGGGTGACGACCGGATTCGCCGTGCGTACCTCGGCACCGAGTAGGGAAACGACCGGTCCCATCGCGTGGCAGGGCGACGGGCGACGAGCGAGTCATGAGCGACAGTGAAGCTCTGCACCCCAGCGCTCAGCGCGTGGCGGACGTCCTGAGGTCTCGAGGTGCGCGGGGAACTATTCGCGAGTTCGACGTGCCGACCAAGACCGCGGCCGACGCCGCCGCGGCTCTTGGTTGCGAGGTAGGGGCCATCGCGAGCACCTTGGTGTTCATGATCGATGATCAACCCTCGGTCGTGATCAAGAGCGGGGCCTTCCGCGTTGACCTCGACCTACTCCGTCGGCACGCGGGTGCGCATGCCGTGCGACAGGCGTCGCCCGACGAGGTGCGTGACGCGACCGGCCAGGTCATCGGGGGAGTGTCGCCCGTTGGGTGGATCAAGGAGCTGCGGACCTTCGTGGACGATTCGTTGTCCGAGTACGAAGAACTGTGGGCGGCCTGTGGAACGCCGCACGCCGTGTTCGCCACGACGTTCCCGGAACTGCTCTCGCTGACCGGGGGCACGCCCATTTCGCTTCGCAGCGAGTAGGGAGCGTCTTCGGGCCTCCGTGGCCGACCAGTGAAGCCGAAAACCCTTTGTTTGTTGGGATATTCCCCTTGGAAAAAACTTGCAACGAACACCTGTTCGCTTTAATATATACGAACAGGTGTTCGTTCTAGGCAAGGGTGTCGGAAATGGCTGCAGTCGAAATACGCGAAGAAGAAGTACCCCGTATCGGTCGCCCTCAATTGCGGCTGGTCACGTTCGAGAGTGCCCCCCTCATACCGCGTTCGGGTGCTCCACTAGTGCAACGTAGGGCGGCTCGAGCGCGCATGCTCAAACGACGACGTCGCACCCTCGTGGTGCTCGCGCTGCTCGCGGGTCTCACGATTCTCGCCCTGCCGGGGGTGGCGTTCGGGGGCATAGAGGGCGGCGGCCTCTCGAGCGATCTCAACAACAATGCAACGCTTGCCGCGGGCATGGTGTACGTGGTGCAGCCCGGCGTGACGCTCGACTCGATCGCGCGGATGGTGAACCCCGCCGATCCGCGAGAGGCCCGGACGTCACTGGTGCGCGAACTTGGCTCGACGGTCGTGGTGACCGGCGAGCACGTCCTAATTCCCTGAAATTTCAAGGTTTTGGGTGTATCGTGAACTCCATGCGCTGTCCTTTCTGTGCCGCAGATGACGACCGCGTCGTCGACTCCCGGCTGGCCGAAGACGGGGTGGCCATACGCCGTCGGCGTGAGTGCTCCGCCTGTTCGCAGCGTTATACGACGTTCGAGCGGATTGAGGAAATTGGGGTCTACGTCGTCAAGCGTTCGGGCGAACGCCAACTGTTCGATCGTGCCAAGATCCTCAGCGGCGTGCGTGCGGCCTGCAAGAACCGTCCGGTCGACGAAGACGCCTTGGAACTCCTGGCGATCGGCGTCGAAGAGTCGATGCGACTCCTGAGTCGCGACGTGTCGAGCGAGGAAGTCGGACTCGTGACCTTGGAGGCCTTGCGCCAGGTGGACGACGTCGCCTACGTGCGCTTCGCGTCCGTCTACAAGGGTTTTGAGGGCACCGACGACTTCGCCCGCGAAATCGGCATGCTGGTCAAGACGACCGCCCCTAAATTGCACGGGTAGCGATGCGCGCCCTGCGACTGAAGCCACAATCGGCGATGGCGATCTACGCCCATCCGGACGACGCCGACGTGGCCGCCGGTGGCTTGCTCGCCCAGTGGGCCAATGAAGGCTGCGCGGTGCACCTGGTGGTCGTCTGCGACGGCGCCAAGGGTTCGCACGGTCCCCTGGCCGATTCGGTGGCCGTGCGCGGCGCGAGGCGAGAGGAACTTCAATTGGCCGCGGACCTCCTGGGCGCGACCAGCGTCCTCGGACTGGACCGGCCCGACGGCGAGGTGGTGAACGATGATGAGCTGCGCGCCCAGCTCGTGGGTTTGGTGCGCAAGTATCGTCCCGAGGTCGTGCTAGGTCCCGACCCCACGGCGGTCTTCTTTGGCGGCGTGTACGTGAACCACCGCGATCACCGCGAGACCGGCTGGGCCCTGCTCGACGCGGTCGCACCGGCCGCGGCCATGCCCTTGTACTTCCCCGACCAGGGCGAGCCCCACCAGGTTCGCCAGCTTCTCTTGAGCGGCACGCACGAGCCTGACGTGGTGGCGGACGTCTCGGGGACCATCGACATCAAGGTGAAGGCGGTGCTCGCGCACGCCTCGCAACTGGCCGGCGACGACGAGGCCATTCGGGAATTGGTCTATGGCCGGGCCGAGCAGGCGGGCCGTTCGGTGGGGGCGGCTTTCGGTGAAGCCTTCCGCAGCGTTGAACTCGCCTTCTGAGGACCCCTCGGTCGACGAGGCGCCCCTGTTGCACATCGACCTCGACGCGTTCTTCGCGTCGGTGGAGATCCTCGACGATCCCACGCTCGTAGGCAAGCCCGTAGCCGTTGGGGGACCGGCGAGCCGCGGCGTCGTGGCGAGTGCCAGTTACGAGGCGCGACGTTTCGGGGTGCGCAGCGCGATGCCCACGGTTGTGGCCCGTCGGATGTGCCCCGAGCTCATCGTGCTGCCCGGCCGATTCGATCGCTACGAGGTGTACTCGCGCCAGTTCCACGACGTCATACGAGACCTGACCCCGGACTTCGAACCCCTGGGGCTCGACGAGGTCTTCGCGGACCTGCGCAGTCTGCGAATGCTCAACGTGCGACCCATCGCGGCGGCCGAGGAGCTGCGCCGACGCATCAACACCGAGCTCGGCCTCGAGTGCGGGGTGGGCCTCGGACGCAACAAGCTCTTCGCCAAGCTCGCGTCCAAGAAGTCCAAGCCCCGGGTCGTCAAGGGTCAGCTGGTGCCCGGCGCGGGCGTCGTGTGGGTGAGCCCCGACCTCGAAGCCCAGTGGCTGAACGAACTGCCCGTGCGGGCCCTCTGGGGCGTGGGCCCCGCGACCGCGGCCAAGCTGGAGAAACTGGGCCTGCCCTGGGTCCGTGACCTCCAACAGGTCGACGAACGAACGCTGGCCAGCCACGTCGGCCCGTCCTTGGCGGCCACCCTCTGGGCCTTCGCCCACGGGGAGGACAATCGCGAGGTCGTGGTCGATCGGCCCGTCAAGTCGATCGGTCACGAGCAGACGTTTCTACGTTCACGTCAGGGGATGGCCGAACTCGTCGTCGAGGCGCGGGCCCATTCGGCCGTGGTGGCGCGGGCGCTGCGCTCCCAGGGGCGTGTGGCGCGCACCATCTCGATCGTGGTGCGTTTCGACGATTTCACCTCGATTACCCGGTCCCAGACCCTCTCCTTCGGCATCGATGACGAGTTCGCCATCACGGCCATCGCGGAGGCGCTGCTCGCGTCGGTGGACCTTCACCACGCCGTTCGCCTCCTGGGGGTGCACGCCTCCTCGTTCCTCGAGCGCAGCCACAACCAGGTCCAGCTCACCTTTGGGTTCGAGCCATCCTCACTCGACGCGCGCCAGCGGGCCGAACTGGTCTCCCAGGAACGCCAGATCAGTTACGAGGCCTTGCGCGACGCCGTGGACGACGTGCGCCACAAGTTCGGCAAAGCCGCGGTCGGCACGGCGAGCGAGCTCAAGGAGAATGGCGTCGAGATCGAGACGCAGCGAGGGCGCCACGCCTTCGGTCCCGAAAGCCCCTCGTAGGGCTAGGTCGTCTCGACGGTGACCAGCGTGCCGATCGGCGTGTGGGGCCATATGACGTGCGCCGACGCGAAGGGCATCTCCACGCAGCCGAGGCTCTGGGGCCACCCGTAGGAGGCGCGGATGAAGCCGTGGAGCGCGGAGCCGCCGTCGAAGTACGAGATCCACGGGATGCCCGGGTCGGCGTAGTGCGAGCCGTCGGGATTGGTGCCCGACATCGTCTGGGTGAGGTAGCGCAGGTAGACGGGGAAGGTGCCGAGCGGGGTGGGAGCGACGGAGATTCCGGTGTTGGCCAAGGTGTGGAAGGTGGGTCGGCCCGCCACGTAGAGCCGCACGGTTTCGGGAGACGACTCGCTCACCGTCACGTAGTTGTACGTGTTGGGGTTCTTCACGTCGTTGCGCGCGGCCTTGACCAGGTCGTGCCACGTCGTCTCATCGAGGACGCCGGTGGTGGGCAGTTGGTGGTCGTTCTGGAACGCCATGAGCGCTCCGCGCACGATGACGTTGTTGTTTCCAACGCCCCAGAGGTCGAGGATCGACGCGGGCAGCCTCGGATAGGCCCAGGTGTAGAAGCCGCTCGATATCGTGGCCGGATCGCTGTGGGGAGAGAGTGAGGTGAAGGTCGCGGGAAGGTAGTCGAGTTCGCCCAGCAGCTGCTGCTCCCACTTTGAGCCCGAGGGCGTGACGAGACTGTGCCGTCGTTCGGCCCCGAAGCTGCACTGGGAACGGCAACGCAACAGCGTCGGCAGGTCGATCACGTACGTGGTGGCCGGCTGGATCAACCCGGTCGTCACCGCCTGCACCTCTTTCGGTCCGACCTGCTGCCACGTCGTCGCCAACTGCGGCTGGGTGGTGAGTGGTGGCAGGTCGGCCACCTTTATCAAGCTGGCGAAGCTGAGGCGTACGAGGGGCATCGACGAGGTGATCGTTGACGCCACGGTGCCGGTGATGCGCGTCGATACGGCCGCGCCCGCGCCGACTGTGGGAAGTGCGCACGACGCGACAAGCGCCACGGCGAAAGTCATGCTCAGACGAAGGCGTCGTATCACCTCTCAAGAATAATCTTCATTGGCTTCCTCCTCGACCGCCCTAGCATTGAAGGAGGTCAACGAAGGAGTTCGGGTGGGCGTACTAGGCATCGCATTGCTGGTCATCCTGGCTCTGGTCGTCATCACCACGATCGTGTCCCTCGTGAGTACCGTCGTTTCCACATTGACCTTGGTGTTCGAAGTCGTCGTCGTGGTGACGCTGTGCGTGCTGGTCTGGCGGTTTTTCCAGAAGAAGTGACGAAATTGACCGCCGAGTAGGATGGTCAGTTCTGGCGGCGTGGCCGAGTGGTTAGGCAGGGGCCTGCAAAGCCCCGTACTCCGGTTCGAATCCGGACGCCGCCTCCAGATAGCCCCGACCCTTTCGAAGCAGTCGAAAATTCCTAACTCTTCTTGATCGTCGTGGTGGGCGCGTTGGCCGGTCCGGTTCCGGCGGCGTTGCACGGGCGCGGGTCGTAGGGCGCGAGCGCTTGGTTGGTGGAGCTCGGAGCGCTGAAGGCATTGTTGGTGCTCACGCCGGGCGGGTCGTAGATCGTCGTGGTAGTGGTGGTGCTCGACGTCGTGGCGGACGTCTTCCTCGTGGTCGTGGTGGTGGTGACGGGCACCCTGGGCTTGACCGTCAGGTCGGTACCCGTTTGCACCGTCACGACGGCGCCCGGCGCGACCTTGGCCGGGTCGTAGCCGAGGATCGCGGGACCTTGGAGTTGGGCCAGCACGGACTCGGCTGCCGCCAGCCCGGGGCTGGTCCAGTTGCCGTTGGCGGGCGGGGGAGTACCCCCGTACCAGACGACGGTCTCGCTGACCGGACCGTCCGGACGCACGGTAGCGGTCGACTTGACGACGAAACCCTTGTTGCCCAACTGCCGGGCGACCAGGGCGGCCTGGTTGGCGATCCCGGTGCCGTTGTCGATCGAGAGGGCGACACTCGAGGGCGCCGGAAGTGCCGTGTTGGTGAACGAGTCGTTGCCGCTCGCGACGCCGAAGATCTGGTCAACGGTGTTCACGCCGGTCGGCTGGACCGGGAACTCCACGTCGCCGTAGTAGTAGCCCTGGTAGAGCAGCGAGCCGGAGAGCACCTCGATGACCGGATAGGTCAGTTGCGGAGCGGTCGAGATATCGGTGTGGGCGAACGTCTCGGCGAGGCTGACCATCGATGATTCTGAGAATCCGCTGTCCACCGTCAGGTCCGGCAGCACTGCTGTGGCGATGCTCTGGTCGGTCAGGGGGTTGCCGAGACCGCGGGCGGCCACCTTCGCCGCCAGGACTCGCAGGAACTCGTGGGTCCGTCGAATGCGGGCCAGGTCCGACAGGGCCTCTTGGGGCCACGTGTGGGGATCATGGTTGGACGGATTGGGCTGGATTTGGAGGTGTCGCGCCCGAACGAGTTGCAGGGCGTGCCGGCCGTCGAGCAGGTAGCAGCCGGGACGCTCGATGTTGAGGTCCGACTCCGCGTCGTAGATCGGGGTCGGGAAGTACATGTGCACGCCGCCGAGTGCGTTGACCACGTTGGCGAAGGTGTCGAAGTTCAACACCATGTAGTGATTGATCGGAATCGCCAGGTCCTCCTCGATGGCCGCCACTAGCTGGCTGGGCCCCTGGTAGAGCGCGGCGTCGATCTTGTTGGCGCCGTCGGAGCGAGCGTTGGGGATGAAGAGGTCGCGGGGAATGGACAGGAGTGACACCGTTTTGGTGCTCGGGTCGAGATGGACGATCATGTCGATGTCGCTGTTGACGCCTGTCACGCCCTGGGAGCAGAGCCCGTACGCCTTGTTCTGCACCTTGAGGCCGCATCTGGTCGTCGAGCCGATCAGCAGGATGTTCTCGGTGGCGCCGGCCGATTGAAGGTGCTTCACGTTCTGCTTGTTGATGAGGGAACCGAGGTAGAAGTAGTCGGCGGCGACTCCGCCGATGATGAGCACGATGACCACGCCGATGGTGATCGCACTGCGGCGAATCCAGACCCTGCGTCGCGTGCGCGGCGTTCGACCTGAGGATCCTCGTTCTCGGCGATTGACTGCTTCACCGAGGGCAATCAGGCGCTCTTCGTTGGCGATCCTCGCTCGGGGCAGCCCGCGGCCCTCTTGATTTGTATCACGGGCCATTGACGCATTCTAATGTGTGGTTCGCGCGAACCTCTGTTATGGCCAGTCCTCCATGGCGAAGGTCAATCGCTGGAAGAGCACTGACGTCGGGTGTCGCTAGATATAACGCTCGTTCTTACCTGTCGCACTTTGTCCAGATTGGTCCGGACGAATGATCGTCGACCCGGGAGGCTGATCTTTAATCGACGACCGCCCAGACTCCGGTTCCGAACATTGAGGCTGTTAGCTGGTGATGCGTCCGGTTTCCCACAGTTCCAGGAAAGTCAGAACCACTGACGGGTCGTAGAGAACTCCAGAGCCGCTCCGCAGTTCGCCCAAGACCTTCTCGATGGTGAGTGATGGCCTATAAGGACGATCGGAGAACATGGCGTCGAATACGTCGGCCACCGCAATGATGCGCGAACCAATCTTGATGTGCTCTCCTTGAAGGCCCTGCGGATAGCCCGAGCCGTCCAGGCGTTCATGGTGCTGAAGCACCATTTGGCGGGCGCACTCCGGGAAGCCGACGCGGCCGAGCATGTCCGAGCCGATCTGGGCGTGCGTCCGGATCAGCGCCATCTCCTCTGCTGTCAGCTTTCCCGGGCGCGAAAGGAGCTCAGCCGGGAGGCCCAACTTGCCGACGTCGTGAATCTCGGCGGCGAGTTCGATTGATTCGATTTCACTCACTTCGAGGTGTAGCTCCTTCGCAATGAGTCCGGAAATTTGGGCCACGCGATGCTCATGGCCGGAAGTGTAGGGATCACGCATTTCGACCGCTCCGGCCAAGGCCGCCACTACGGATCGGTTGAGGCGCACCTGGCTTTCGAAAAGTCGCTTCTGGTCAGAAATGTCCACGACGACTGTGCCCACGCCGATGATTTCTTCCTCGATCGTCACCGGGTACAGGTTGGTCAACCAGGTGTGCAGCACCCCTGGTTCGGCGGCCGTCTCTCCTGAGACCTCCTGGTTGATGACGGGTGTGCCGGTGTCGATCACCGATCGGTAGAGGGGCTCGAGCTGGGGCCAAAGGTCGGGGACGATCTCTTGAATCGTGCGTCCAATCTGGTCCTTGGCGTAACCGCCGTGCAACTCCGCGAGCATCGGATTGATGCGCAGCATGCGGCACTCCGTGTCGGAGAAGCCGAGTCCCACGGTCGTCGTCGACTGGTAAGCGTCGAGTATGGAGAGCGCCTCGGCCGACGCCCGTTCTATCTCTCGCACGTGCTCCTTGACGCGCCGCAGCTCCGCGTCCGCCGTGGTCGTTTCGCTTTCGTCGCCGCGCCGGGACGCCGGGTCCTCTTGTGAGTCGACTGATCTACGTCCGCTTCCGAGCAACTTCATCTCGTACAAACATGAGTCAGCGGCGCGGACCAGTTCTTTCGCGGTGGGCCTGGCGTCGCTTAGGGTGGCGAAGCCGACGCTGGCCGTCACGGGTGGTCCCGCGGTTGACACGAGTGCCCGCCTCACTCGCTCGGCGATGGTGGCCGCATCCGCGCCTCCTGACGTCGGCAGGACTACCGCGAACTCGTCACCGCCCACCCGACCGACGACGTCGAAGTTTCTACTCACCTCTCTCAACGTCGTTCCTATCCTCGTGAGCACTTCATCGCCGGCCACGTGACCGTGCGCGTCGTTGAATGACTTGAAGAGGTCGACGTCGATCATTAGGAGGCTCAGCGATTCGTCCTGGCGCAGAGCCCGATTGACTTCAGCGTCTAGCCGTTCGTAGAAGGCACCATGGTTGAGACACTTCGTCAACGTGTCAGTACGGGCGAGCACCGACAACGTCGAGCGCAATTGGCTCTCTTCGTTTTGCCTTCGTGTCCGCGCCGCGGACGCGACCACGGCGAAGATGGTGAGCCCGAGTAGCGCCGTGGCAAAAATGGCGGTGTCGGAGGTCCTCAGGTGTCTGAATTGGTCGCTGAGAAATATGTAGCTGAGCTCGGCGAACGTCGCGACCCCGCAGATTGCCACTTTTCGGGTCGGTAACGCGATCGCCGCACTGGCGATCGGGAGGATCAACATGAAGATGAGGGGGCTGTCGATGCCGCCGTCCAGGTGGGCCGAAAGTGTCGCGACCAAGCCGGCGGCGAGTGTCCAGACGAAGGCGATGTCGGAGCGCCACACAGTCGACGCGATGTGCTGGACGAAAGGCACCGTCACGGCGACGGCGAGGGTGGCGCACAGGGCGATCGAGAAGATCAAGATCCGATGCGAACCGTGAGGGGTCAGCGCGCAATAGATCATGGTGGCCACGGTCTCCCCGGCCAATACGTAGAGCCCGACCTGAAGTACCGTCGACCAAAATTTTTGTGTGTGCGGGTGACTGTCAAATGCAACGGACGCCGTGTGGTCCGTCGCCCCGCTCGGCAGACGTCCCACAAGTGCGTCGACCTCGGCGGCTGATGCGCCTTGCTCGATGGCTGGATTGTCGGTGCTCTTCATAGGCAAACTTCTTCCGAACATTCGAGAATCTGCAAGGTCCTTGCCCACGAGCCGACTCCCGTTCTTGATAGAAAGTTTGGTTTCCGTTTCGTGAAGCCCACTAGGGCCCTTTGACCATTTCTCTACTTTTCGACGAAACGTGCGCGGTGTTCGTGGTCATGGGGAATGCTGGGATGCTGATCAGGTGGGATACGCGCCAGGGTGATGAACCGCCAACTCGATAGGACGATGCCGCGTGGTCCTTAATCGTGTGGCTGATGGCCGACTCCGTCTGAGGGGCGCGCCAATACCGGATGGTTCCGCGCCTTACTTGTATTGCGACTCACTTCGATTTCGGTGGTTTGTTCAGGCCGGAGAAGCGCATGGGTTCCAGGATCTGGGATTCGAGCAGGTCGGGCTCCAAGGGGTGGGAGAACAGGAATCCCTGCACCTCGACGACATTGCTCGAGCGAAGTAGATCCATCTGTCCGATGGTCTCGACGCCTTCGGCCAGGGTCTTGAGACCGAGGTCCTTGCCCAGTTGGATGAACGTCTTGACCAGCGCCTGCGACTCGGGCGACGTGGTGATGGCGCTGGTGAAGGACTTGTCGATCTTGATGCAGTCGATGGGGAACTGTCGCAGGTAACTGAGTGAGCAGTAGCCGGTGCCGAAGTCGTCGATGGCGATGCTCACACCGAGGTCCTTGATGGCCTGGAGTCGGGTGACCGACATCTCGACGTCAAGCATCAGCGCCGTTTCGGTGACCTCGATGACCAGGGAGGCGACGTCAAGCCCGCTCACGCGAATGGCTTCGCGTATGTGGTCGATGATCAGGTCGCTGTCGAGTTGGCGCGCCGAGACGTTCACCGAGACGTTGATCGCGTGGCCCCGGTCGTGCCAGGCGGCCATCTGCAGACATGCCTCACGCAGGACCCAGGCTCCGACCTCACGGATCTGTCCATTTCTTTCGAGGATCGGAATGAATTCGTCGGGTTGGATGACACCCTGCAGGGGGTGCCTCCATCGCAAGAGCGCCTCGACGCCGACGATCGTGAGGTCTTCCAGGTTGTAGATCGGCTGAAAGAGCAGGAAGAACTGCTCTCCCACCAGCGCCGAACGCAGGTCGAACTCGAGGATAAGACGTCGGTTGACGTCGCTTTGCATCTTCGCGTCGAAGAACATGTACTGGTTCTTGCCCGCAGCCTTCGCCTGGTAGAGCGCGACGTCGGCGTCGCGCAGGAATTCCACCCCGGAAGGGCGGTCCCCCAGGGCGATGCCGATGCTGGTGGTGACGACCAGGGGCGCGTCGGAGCCGCAGATCGTGAAGGGTTGGCGCATGACGTTGAGCAGCCGTTCCGCCACCAATTGCGGTGACGCGGCCTCTCCACTGCCGTCGATAAGCACGACGAATTCGTCGCCGCCCATTCGTCCGATCGTGTCCGCTCCTCGTAACGTATTCTTCATCCGCTCCGCCACCGCGACCAGCAGTCGGTCACCGGCCTCGTGGCCCAGCGTGTCGTTCACGTTCTTGAAGTCGTCGAGGTCGATGTACAACGCCGCTCCAAAGGTGCCATTGCGGCGGTTCCTTTCCAGGAGCTGTTCGATGCGATCGACGATGAGAGCGCGGTTGGGCAGTCCCGTGAGGGCGTCGTGCATGGCCTGGTGCAGCAATTCGTTGGTCCGCTCTTCCACCAGCATCATCGAACGGGCTCGTCCGGTCCCCAACGCGAAGATGAGCGCTCCCAGGAGAAGGTTGAGGGCGAGGCCCGCCAGGAGCAGCGCGAGGGCCTCCCCGTCCCCGATCAATCCGCCGCTCTGCACCGCGTCGAACGTTGCGAGCGTCCACCCATCGTGAAGATTGATGGTGGAGGTCTGGGAGTGAGCGTCCGGCACGCCGCTGCGGAAGATCTCCTTCGAATTTTTGCCCCCGTACTGGAAGGCGACGGCCATGTTCATATGCCCCACGCGGGCCCTTTGCAGGAGGATGCCGGGCTTGAGGATCAGGCCGACTAACTCGGCGAACGACGACCTTCGAGCGGCCACCGTCGTGGGCAAGGTGGCTCCGCGGTAAAGGGGTGTTTCGAGGCCCATGGTGTGCAAGCCGAACTCGCTGAAGGGCAGCACGTTGCTGGCGCCGGTGTCGCGCGACTTCAGGAGCACGCCACGCAGGTTGGTGGCGCAGAGGTCGATGTCCTTGGGGAGTATCACCTTCTTCGTGCGGAAGAAGCCGAAGGGCGCCAGGCAGTAGAAGCTCCGTCGACCCGCGGGGACGATCTTGAAGGGCGCCGATTGGGTCAACGAAGCGCTTCGAGCGTAGGCGTTCAACTGGGAGGCGGTCACGATCTTGATGACGCCCAAACCCAACAGTTCGGGATAGTTGCTCAGCACGTGCACGTCATTCGCCCACGACGTGAACTGGGCCTGCGTGGTGTCGGCGTTCCCTAGGAGGAATGACTCGGTGCTATTGATCAGGTCCTGTTCGCGCTGGATCGAGAGCTTGAGATTCGCCGCGATCTCGTTGGACGTCGTGACGAAGGCCTTGTGGCTCTTTTGGTCCGCGGAACGCGCGACCGCGGTGGCTCCCAGCCACGAGCCGAGGGATCCCGCCACGATGATGAATACGACGATGCTGGTCCACGCTCGGTACTGTTTGGAGCGACTCCTTGGCACGATCCGACACGGCTTTCTGTCCACGATTCAATCGACAAATCACAGATTTCAGCGGCGCTGAGTTGCTATGCGAAGTCAATAAGCCAAGTCTTCCAAAAGGGTGCGCGGCACATGACGATACTCACCCACGTACGTCACAACATTGCCGGCGTGCTGATGCCGCGACGACCGTTTCTCCTGATGGCCCACAATCGAGAATTTCTTGTATAGAAATCCGCGGGAGAAGGTGGCGCCAGTGACTACTTCTTGGCCGCTTCGTAATAGGGATTCGTGCCCGAGGCGTGATCGGTCACGTCGACGATCCGTCGAATTTCCTGCACGGATTCCCGCAGGGCCACTTCGATGCCCTGGCTCAGGGTGACCGCCGCCATGCCGCATCCGGCGCAGCCGCCGCTCAGGCGAAGGTAGGCGATTTCCCCTTCGACGGCGACCAGGTCCGCCCGACCTCCGTGGGCCGCGATGCTCGGGTTGATCTGTCGCTCGAGGACCTGGAGCACGCGTTGCGCCACGTCGCCGCTTAAGTCGACGGGCGGACCCGAAATGCGGGGACTCGCCGCGGTGGGCCTCGGCGGACGGTTGGGGTTCTCGATGAACATCCC
>Ga0187887_10003087_pt1 | contig 13041 bp, 8 predicted proteins | sample June2016WEW_7_10_FD_132977 | JGI IMG/M metagenome (GOLD analysis project Ga0187887, IMG submission 132977) | Peatland microbial communities from SPRUCE experiment site at the Marcell Experimental Forest, Minnesota, USA - June2016WEW_7_10 | ecosystem: Environmental > Terrestrial > Soil > Wetlands...
TCCGCGCAGCTCCACCAGGCCATCGCGCACGAACTCCAGCGCACGCACGACCTCGAAGGCACCATCCGAAACCTCCGCCAGGCCCTCGCGCTCGATCCCAAACTTCCCGGCATCCACTTTGAATTAGCCGAAGCACTCCACGCCTCCGACGATCAGCGCCTCCACACCGAGGCCGTCCAGCAATACAAGCTCGCCGTCCAAACGAATCCCACGGACCCCAAAGCAGCCACTCGTCTCGGCGATATCGAAGTCGAAATGGGCAACCTCGACGCCGGAGAAAAAGACTACCAGCAAGCCCTCAAACTCCAACCCAACTCTCCAGACGCCAAAATTGGGATGGCCAACGTCCTCACCGAAAGGGGAGACCCCGCAGCCGCGGCCCCACTCCTCGAACAGGTAATTGCCGCCGATCCCTCCAACTACCTCGCGCACTTTCGTCTGAGCACGGTCTACCGCAAGCTGCATCGTCCAGAAGATGTGAAGCGCGAGCTCGACGCCTACACCAAGTACAAAGACATGCACGAGAAGTTGACAAGCATCTACAAGACCCTCGATTCTCCCGACAAGACTCCGGGGAAATAACGTGCGGCCCTCGCGTCGCTCAGCATTCGCCATCATCGAAGGCCTGCTCCTCAGCATCCTCACGTGCGCCTCTGCCCTAGCGCAAACCCACACCACCCCGCACGCCGCCGCGGCCCAGTCCATCGACGTCCCGCAACTCGTCGACATCACTGCCTCCACCAAAATTCAATTCCAGCACCTCTCCAGCTCCGACCAGAAATACATCGTCGAATCCATGAGCGGCGGCGTAGCCCTCATCGACTACGACGGCGACGGCTACCCCGACATCTACTTCACCAACGCGCCCAGCGTCGCCATGGCTCTCAGCAACAAGAAGGCTCGCAGCGCCCTCTATCACAACAACCATGACGGCACCTTCTCCGACGTCACCGACAAGGCAGGCGTCGGCTATCCCTGCTGGGCCATGGGCGCAGCCGTTGGCGACTTCAACAACGACGGTCGCCCCGACCTCATCGTCAGCTGTTTCGGCGGCGTCGTCCTCTATCGCAACAACGGAGACGGCACCTTCACCGACGTCACCAAGGCAGCCGGCCTCGACATCGATAAGGGCTGGGCCACCGGCGCCGTCTTCGGTGATTACGATGCCGACGGCAACGCCGACCTCTTCGTCCCCCACTACGTCGACTTCGATATGAACGACCTCCCGCAATTCGGATCGCAGGTGACATGCCAGTATCACCACGTCCCCGTGCAATGCGGTCCGCGAGGCCTCAAAGGTTCGCCTGACTCCCTCTACCGCAACAACGGCGACGGCACCTTCACCGACGTCTCCAAAGCAACCGGCGTAGACGACCCCAACAACTTCTTCGGCCTCGGCGCCGTGTGGTCCGATTTCGCCAACGATGGAAAGCTCGACCTCTTCGTCGCCAACGATGGAGAGCCCAATTACCTCTACCGCAACGATGGCAGAGGCCACTTCAAGGACATCGCCCTCGAGTCCGGCGTAGCCGTCAGCGACGAAGGCGTCGAGCAAGCCAACATGGGTATCGCGCTCGGAGATTACCTCAACGACGGAAAAATGAGCATCGCGATCTCTCACTTCAGCGAAGAGTACGCCGTGCTCTATCGCAACGACGGCAACCTCAGCTTCACCGACGTCTCTCATCAAGCCGGCATCGCCCATCCCAGCGTCCCCTACGTCGGCTGGGGTGATGCCTTTGTCGATCTCAACAACTCCGGCTGGCAGGACCTCGTGCTGGTCAACGGCCACGTCTACCCGCAAGTCGAGGACGCCAAGGCCGGCATCGCCTACCGCGAACCGAAGCTCGTCTACATCAACCAGCACAACGGAACCTTCCGCGAAATGAGCGCCGCCACCGGCAAAGCCGTCCTCATCCCCCAGGTCAGCCGAGGCCTCGCCATAGGCGATCTCTTCCATCGCGGCGTTCTCGATCTCGTCATCGAGAACCTGGTCGGCGGCCCCATGATTCTTGAGCCAAAGCCCAACCCCTCCAATCACTGGGCAAGTTTCTCCCTCGAAGGAACCCCCACCAACCGCCTCGCCCTCAACGCGCGCATTCGCGTCACCACCGGCACGCAGCAGCAACTCCAGGAGATTCGCAGCGGCGGCAGTTACCTCTCACAGAGCGACCTCCACCTGCACTTCGGCCTGGGCAAATCGCGCATCCTCGACAAGGTCGAGGTCCTCTGGCCGAACGGCGCCACGCAGACCTTCACCAACGTCCAGCCCGACCATTTCTACTGCCTCAAGCAGAACGGCAATCTCGTCCTCTCGGACCCGCCTCGAGCCGCCCGCCACACGCCTTAAGCCTTTGCCTTGTGCTTCCCCCGCGGCGGCCCACTCGACTCCCTCACCACCAACTCCGGTTCCACCTCGATGGTCGCCGGCAGCGTCTCGTGTTCCAGCTTGCGCAGCAGCGCCGCCGCCGCCGTGCTGCCCATCAGCTTCAGAGGCTGCCGAATCGTTGTCAAACTCGGGACATGATACGAAGCCGACTGAATATCATCGAATCCCACAATCGAAACATCATGCGGAACGTGGTAGCCATAATCGTGCAGCGCGCGAATGCTACCCATCGCCGAGATATCGTTGAAGCAAAGAATCGCCGTGAACTTTTGCTTGCTCTCCAGCAAGTCATGGATCCCCGGATAACTGATCTCCGGTGACGTCGAATCCATCGCCAGCTGAATCGTCAGGTGTTCATCGATCGCCAGCCCCAGCTCCCGCGCCACCTTCATCGTCGCACCCCAGCGCAGTTCCGTATCCGTACTCACCGTCTGGCCCTTCATGAACACAATCTTGCGATGCCCCAGGTCATACAAATGCCGCAGCGCCAGCCGTGCTGCGTGCGCATGATCGAGCACCACGTTGGTCACATCCGGCAACGTCGAATGGCCCGCGATCAGCACCGCCGGCAAGGGCAGGGGATTGGTGAGCTTGGTATCGATCGCCAGAATTCCATCCACTCCCCGCGCCTGCAGCAGCGCCGGATACTCGTGAATCAGGCTCTCCAAATGTCGGTGATGCACCGTGAAGTAGAAGTATCCTTCTTCCATCAACAAGTCGCCAATCCCCGACAGAACCTGCGAGTGATATCCCTCACCCAGCACAGGTAGCAGGATGCCAATGCTGCGCATAGGCTTCCCCAGCAGCGATCGAGCAATCATATTCGGCTTGTAGTTAAATTCGATCGCGGCTGCTCGAATCCGCTCGCGCGTCGCCTCGGGAATCGAGCGCCCCGGCGTATCGTTCAGCACAAACGATATGGTCGACGGACTTAGGTTCAGGTGCGTCGCCAAATCCTTCAGGCTCACCCTGCGCAGGTGGCTGCTCTTCGCTTTAGCCGTCGGATCGTTCGCTTGCCCATCTCGCATAGGTGTCAAATTGAACTCCCACCAGCATACCAACAGAAACGCGCGATTCTCCCCACACGGAGTACCCTGGCGAATACGTTTACCGCATCCGCCCGTACCCTCCTGGACGCCTATCGAAATCCCATCGCCTTTCACTGTAGACACAAGAACAAACGTTTGTCTAGAATGTCGGTACTCTATTGGTCGATTAGTTGCACGCTCTCTGTGCGACGATCTCTTGGTTTGATCCGGCGGATGGAATTTCTGATGGTTGGAGATCTGTAATGCGAGCACGCGCTATCCCATCCCTGCTGATGTTCTCGGCCCTTGCGATCACTTTAGGCGCCGCAGCTACGTATATCTCAGCTCCGTGGAGCCCCGTATCCGCGCATCAGGTCACCCAACCCATCCCAACTCCACCCTCCGATGCAGAGGCCCGCGCCTTCGCCGACAAACTCATCGCCAGGATGACCCTCGCCGAGAAGCTCGGCCAGATGACCCAGGTCCCGCTCAACAGCCCGCCCCCTCGTCCCGCTGACGAGCTCGCCCGCACCGGCGCAGTCGGCTCCTTCCTCTTCATCACCGACGCAGCCGAGATCAACCGCCTCCAACACGTAGCCGTCGAGCAGAGCCGTCTCCACATTCCTCTCCTCTTCGGATACGACGTCATCCACGGCTTCCGCACCATATACCCCGTCCCCATTGCGCTCGCCGCGAGTTGGAACCCTCCAGCCGCTGAACAAGCCCAGTCCATGGCAGCCCGCGAAGCCCGCGCAACCGGCATCCAATGGGCCTTCGCTCCCATGGTCGACATCGCTCGTGACCCGCGCTGGGGTCGCATCCTCGAAGGCGCCGGCGAAGATCCCTTCCTCGGCTCTCGCATGGCCGAGGCCCAGGTCAAGGGATTCCAGGGCCCAACCCTCGGCGAACCCGATCACATCATGGCGTGCGTCAAGCACTTCGCCGGCTACGGCGCTGCCTCCGGTGGCCGCGACTACGAAGAGTCCAACATCTCCGACGAGCAGCTTTGGAATGTCTACCTCCCTCCCTTCCACGCCGCACTCCAAGCCGGCGCCGGCTCCATCATGAGCGCCTACATGGACCTCAATGGAGTGCCCGCCACCGGCAACCGCTTCCTTCTGCACGATGTCCTCCGCGACGATTGGAACTTCCGCGGCATGGTCGTCAGCGATTGGGAAGCCGTCAAAAGCCTCACCACCCATGGCTTCTCGAAGGACAACACAGACGCGGCCGTACGCGCAGTAAACGCCGGTGTCGACATGGAAATGTCCAGCACCAATTTCCAGGACACCCTGCCCGCAGCTCTCCACCAGGGCGTCGTCACCGAAGCCACCATCAACAACGCCCTGCGCAACATCCTCGTCGCCAAATACAAGCTCGGCCTCTTCAAGAATCCCTACATCGACCCAGACAAAACCGCATCGCTGATGGTCACACCCGAGCAGCGCGCGACCGCCCGCAAGATCGCCACGCAAACCGCCGTCCTCCTCCGCGATCAGGACAACCTCCTTCCCCTCGCCAACAAGTACAAAACCATCGCCCTCATCGGCCCGCTCGCCGACTCCAAGCCCGACATCATGGGCTCCTGGTGCCTGGCCGGCCATCCCTCTGACTCCGTCACCGTACTCGAAGGCCTGCACAAGCGCTTCGACTCAACCGCGAAAATCCTCTACACCAAGGGTGTAGAAATCGAACGCGACCAGCCCTCCATCTTCGACGAACAATTCTCAAGCCCCAAGCCAACCATGACGACCGACGCCGAGCGCGATGCAGAGTTCCATCACGCCATCGACCTCATCCAACAGTCCGACGTCGCTGTCCTCGTCCTCGGCGAACTCCAGAGCATGAGCGGTGAACGCGCCTCTCGCTCCAGCCTCGACCTCCCCGGCAAACAAGAGCAGCTTCTCGAAGCCGCAGTAGCCACCGGCAAACCCGTCGTCCTCGTCCTCTTGAACGCACGCCCCCTCAACATCACCTGGGCCTCCAAAAACGTTCCAGCCATCCTCGAAGCCTGGTATCCCGGAACCGAAGGCGGCAACGCCATCGCCGATCTCCTCTCCGGCGACGCGAACCCCGGCGGCAAGCTTCCCGTAGCCTGGCCTCTCACCATCGGCCAGATCCCCATCAACTACGCGCGCAATCTAACCCAGATTCCCGACGCCCCCAACACCCGCTATTGGGACGGCTCCAGCGCCCCCCTCTATCCCTTCGGCTACGGCCTCAGCTACTCCACCTTCACCACCGGCAACCTCCACATAGCCGCCCCCAGCGTCCACGCCGGCTCCACGCTTCAAGTCTCCATCGACGTGCAAAACACCAGCAACCGCGCGGGCGATGAAGTAGTGCAGCTCTACACCCACCAGCGCGCCGGCAGCGCCTCGCGCCCCGTCCGCGAACTCAAAGGCTTCCTCCGCGTCTCACTGAAACCCAACGAAACCCGCACCGTAACGCTCACCCTCAACACCAAAGACCTGGGCTTCTGGAGCCCCCAAACCCACCACTGGTCCATGGAGCCCGGCACCTTCGACCTCTGGGCAGGCACCGACGAAACCGCCACCAACCACACCACCTTCGACCTCCTCCCGTAGAACTTGACGTGCCCACTACGCGTGGGGCGGGCGTTCGCACGCCCTTTTACTGCGTCGCGTGGGCCTTCCGTTGGTCGGCGAGAAGATATAGTTCGCGACCAACGGAAGCGCCCAGCCGAAGGCCTCTGCCCGCAACGAAGTTGCCGCCCCACGCGTAGTGGGCCCGTCCGGCAGGACAAGCGTGTCGGGTCCTCAAACGATCAACCGTTTCAAACCTACTCAGAGCATCGCAACGACACCTACCTCGCCGCCGCCGCCATCCCATCCCGCAACGAAGCCGGCTTCCACCCAGCCCCCCACTTCGAAGGCGCAGGCCCCATCACAAATCGCAGCGTCCCTCCACGCACAATATCGCGATAGCGAATCACCGGCACATCCAGTGCCACCCCATTCAACGTGGCACTCTGAATATAAACATTCGTGGCCGAATTATTCGTCGCGATCACCGAAAAGCTTTTCCCGCCCACCAACTTCAGCGTCATCTTCCCAAACAGCGGGCTCCCAATCAAGTACTCTCCCGACGCCGGATTCAGCGGGTAAAACCCCATCGCCGTGAACAAATACCACGCCGACATCTGCCCGCAATCATCATCGCCATCCAGCCCCGCCGGAAGATTCGCATACTCCGCCGCCGCAATCTCCCTCACCTTCGCCTGCGTCTTCCAGGGCTCGCCGCTGTAGTCATACAAGTACCCGTAGTGATGACTCGGCTCATTCTTGTGCACGTTATGTCCGCCGCGAAAGTGCTCGTCGAGCAGCGCGTTGTACTTGTCCGCCCCGCCCATCAACTGCATCAGCCCGGGAATATCATGCAGCACCGCCCACGTATAAACCCAGTGATCTCCCTCGGTCCATCCATCCTTCTCGCCCGCCCACGACCCATCAGAATTCTTCGCCTGCATAAATCCAGTCGCCGAATTAAACACATGCTCATAATTCAGTGACCGCTTCAAAAAGAATTCATACTCCGCCGTCTTCCCCAACTTCTTAGCGATCTGCGCAACACACCAATCGTCATAAGCATCCTCCAGCGTCCGCGACGCCGACTCCGCAGTCTTATCATTCGGCACAAATCCCAACACCTTCGAATAGGTAAGCCCACCGCGCGCCTCATACGGAGTATGCGGCTCGCGATCAAACCACCGCCGCGTAATGTCTCCATAAGGAGGCGTCATCGCGTCCTTATACACCGCATTCCACGCTAGATTCGCATCAAACCCGTGGAATCCCTTGCCCATAGCCTCCGCCACCAGCGAATCCGCATGCGTCCCAATCATGATGTTCGTGTACGAAGGGTTCGGCCACTTCGGCATCCACCCGCCCTCCTTGTAGTTTTGCAGTAGCGCCGTGATCATTCCATCCACCCGCTCCGGCGCCAGCAAAGTCTGCAAACTAAACTCCGCGCGAAACGTGTCCCAGATCGAATACGCCGTGTACGAGGCCCCCTCATGCACCGCATCATCGAACGCGCTATAGTATCGCCCGTACTCCGAAAATTCCCGCGGATAAAGCAGCGCGTGATACAGCGCGGTGTACACCTCCGCCCGCTGATCGTCCGTGGCGCCCTCCACGCTCACCTCCCTCAACTTCGCATTCCACCGCGCAGCCGTCTCGCGCTGCACCCGCTCAAAATCCCACCCCGGAATCTCCTTCCGCAAATTAGCCCGCGCCTGCTCCACGCTAAGAAACGAAGTCCCCACCCGCGCCTCAACCACCTCCCCCTCAGCAGTCTTGAACCGCGCATACGCTCCCGCAGCCCCACCACGCCCCTCACCCCCATACGTCGAACCCGCAAACCCCTCCCGAAACTCCACCACAAAATATCCCCGAAAATTTGCCAACTTAAGCGGCCCAAGATTCGCGTCCATCCGATCAGGGTTATACCCGCTGATCTCCCGCCGCGCCGCATCCACCCGCGCAAATCCTGCCACTCCCGGCCGCGACGCCTCCACTATCACCATCGCCGCAGCATTCGCAGGAAACGTAAATCGCATCAGCGCACACCGGCTCGTAGCCGTCATCTCCGTCCGTATCGCCCGCCCCCGCCCCGCATCCATCCGCACCGAGTAATAATCCGGCCGCGCAATCTCATCCTCATGTCGAAACCCCAGCGCCCGCTCCTCAGGCGCCGTCTTCAGCCCATCCACCTCGGGCATCAGCGTCACATACCCGTAGTCGCCCATCCAGATCGCCGGCTGATGCGTCCCGATAAATCCGGAAATTTTCGCGTCGTCGTACTTATACGAAACCGTGCCAAGCTTGTTCTGCCGCGTCTGCGCCGTCCAGTCCGTCATCCCGAACGGCGGCACCACAAACGGCATACTCCCGCCATACCCGATCGGCCCGCTCCCCGTCCCAATCCGCACATTCACCCAATCCACCGGCGACCCCTGCGCCCACACGACCGCGCCGCAGCAAAGCACCACCGCACCCATGCCCCACCGTCTCCACACGCTCCCCATCCGCACCTCTCCATCCCAAAGCTTGCAGGATAGGAGTTCCCACACACCTCACGCAACACGCCCACCCTGCCCGACAACCTACCCGCGCCAGATCCCCACGATCACACCCATCGTCACCAACGCAGCCACCACGGCCGCCAGGTTCCCATCCACCTTCACCACCCTGCTTCCCAAGCGCACAGGCACGGGTGGAATCCCATTGGGATCGGACAGCGCTCCGCCAAACCATTCGCGGCTCGCAAACGCCACCATGAACGCGATCGGCGACAAGCTCGCCATCACAAGCGCCAAATAAAATCCCAGCTCCGCGCTCACCCATCCGCTCCACAACAATCCCAGCTCCACCACCGACGCCAGCGCCGTCGTCACCGTCTGCCACACCACGTGAAACCGCGCATGCCTCGTCCACTCCGGGTTCGTCGCATGCGTCCGATTAAAATCAATCGCCACCGTCGCAATTCCCTGAATCCCACACAGCAACGAAAGTCCCACCCGCGCGAGCAACCGATGATCCACACCTGCTCCTATCCGCACGCCCGTCTGCGCGGCCTCATCCCGCTACCGCAGCCACACTCTGTCCCCGCTGCTCGTCCGCATGCGGTTCACATGGCAGCGTGATCACCAGTCGCGCTCCGCCCTCCACCCGGTTCGAAGCCGTCACCGTGCCTCCATGCGCTCGCACCACCGCCTCCACAAACGCCAGTCCCAGCCCATGCCCACTCGATTCTCGCCCCTTCACGCCCTGCTCAAACATCGCGTCCTTCACCTCTGCAGCGAACCCCGGCCCATCATCCTCCATCATCAGCACCGCCTCACCTTTCTCCATCTGTACATAGATCACAACCGTGCACGACGCGGGCAGATGTTTCAGCTCGTTATCCAGCAGGTTTGCTACCGCGCGATGCACCAGCGCAGCATCCGCACATACCTTCACGGCGCCCGCACTACGCAGCTGCATCCGCAGCCCGGCCTCACTCATGCACGGCTCGTACAGGTCGATCATCACGCGCATCATCTCATCCAGATCGATCTCCGACCGCGTCAATCGCAGCGCATCCGCCCTCGCTTCCGCCACGTCCAGCGACGTGTTCAGGAACTCCGCCAGCCGATCCAGCTCCTCGATCGCCGACACAATCATCGGCTCTCCCTGCCCACTCTGTCCGCCCTCCGAAAGCGACATCTCCAGCTTTCCGCGGATCGCCGTCAGCGGACTGCGCAGATCATGCGCCAGCGAATCCGTAATCGTGTGCAGCTGATGCATCGAACTCTCGATCCGGTCCAGCATACGATTCAGCGTCCGCGATAGCTGTCCAATCTCGTCGCTATACTCTGTCGTCGGCACACGGCGGCTCAGATCCGATTCGCCAATCCTGGACGCCGCCTCCGTAATCTCCCGAACATGTCCCAGCATCCGTCGCGTCGTGTAGAACACGATCCCAAAACCAAACAGCACAATCAACAAGCCGAGCGACAGAAACCGCAGCCGCAGGTTCTTCAGCACGCGCAACTCGTCGCGTTCGGACAGCCCCAGGTAGATGAAACTCCCATCATCAATCCGCGAAGCGACGACCCGAAACGGTATCTTGAAACCCTTCACGTTCAGATGAAAGGGAACATCCGGCTTCACCTGGCTCGCGCGAATCGCCGCCAGGTTCGCTTGCCCATCCCCAGCGCCCACCCACAGTTTCGCAGGCCCCGTCGGCTCCGCCTGCAGAAAGAACACCGAGTCATTCTCATGATATTCATCGTGCTCATCATGCGACCTGTTCGGCACTTCTTTACTCGCCAGCTCCGCCACCTCGCTGACCACGCGATCGTACAAGCGATTCTTGGGCGTCCGCTCCGCCACATCGCCCAGCGTTCCCACCTCGCCCGACAGCCACGCGTCGCTGCGTCGCTGAATATCATTCGCCACAAACTGGTGCAGCCCCGCGAAGACCAGCGACGTCCCAAACGCAAACGCCAGCGTCGCCCACAGAGAAATCCGCCAGGCCGCGCTATGCAGTCGCTTGTTATCGATCTTTGAGGACATACCCGACACCTCGCAGCGTCCTGATGAGCGGCTCCCGCCCCTCCGTATCGACCTTACCCCGAAGCCGGTAGATATGCACGTCCACCACGTTCGTGTCCGGCTGAATCCGCATCCCCCACACCTCGGCGAGCAGCATCGACCGCGTCACCACCCGCCCCGCGTGCCGGCACAGATACTCCAGCAGCACAAACTCCTGCGGGCTCAGATTCAGCAGCTCTCCGCCGCGCGACGCTCTGCGCCGCAGCAGATCCAACTCCAGGTCCCCCACCTGCAACAAGGTCGGACTCGTCCCCGCCGCCGCATTCCTCTTCAATAAATTCCTCAGCCGCGCCAACAACTCTGCCAGCGCAAACGGCTTCGTCAGGTAATCATCGCCGCCCTGCTCCAGCCCCGCCACGCGATCATCCACCGACCGCCGCGCCGACAGGATCAGCACCGGGCTGCTCACCCCCAGCCGCCGCAGCCGCAAAATCAAATCGATGCCATCCTGGTCCGGCAGCCCAAGGTCGACAATCAGCGCATCGTAGATTTTGGTCGACGCAAACTTCTCCGCCGTCCCTCCATCCCCCGCGACATCCACCTCATACCCTGCATCCGAAAGCGATGTCTTCAGAAACTCCTGAATCTCGAGTTCGTCTTCTACAAGCAGCAGTTGCATCCCCAGAGGATAAGCCATCCCCCGGTTGAGCGCATGCATCTTGCTGCACATCCCACCGGATGAACGAATCGTCATGGCGATTGGCTCCCCAAGGTGCTATCAACAAAGAGAAGAACGCGTCTCATTCTAGAAGACGTGCAAGCCCCAGTCAGTGGGTGCCTCTCACAACCTCTTGCCCTGCCGGCCGCCGGGGCCACCGCCTTTACGCGAAGTCAATTCAGGACACCCCATGAAGGATGAGCACCATCAGCAGTTAAGAAACACTTTTCTGACGTACTTTCCTCTCTCGCCGCAGACCGAACCGCACCTGCGCGCGGCGCTCGACCGCGTCCTCACCAATCCCGGCAGCCTCATCCGTCCCCAGATCGTCGCCAGCCTGTTCGCCGCTTACGGCCTGCCCGCCGACCACGCTTCCGAACTCGGCATCGCGCTCGAATACTTCCACACCGCCTCGCTCCTCTTCGACGATCTCCCCTGTATGGACGACGCCTCCGAGCGCCGCGGCCAGCCTGCCATCCACGTCGAGTTCGGCGAAGCCGGCGCCCTCCTCACCGCCCTCGCCCTCATCAACCGCGCCTACGCCCTCACCTGGAAATCCGTCGCCGGCTCCGCTCCCCTCCACCAACCCGAGGCCCTCGACTACATCGAGCGCTACCTCGGCGTCGGCGGCCTGCTCAACGGCCAGAGCATGGACCTCAACTACGCCTCCCTCAGCTCCGGTCACCACGTCACCGAAGCCATCGCCATGGGCAAGACCGTCTCACTCATTCGCCTCACCCTCGTCCTCCCTGGCATCCTCGGCGGCGCCTCGCCGGACGAACTCCAGCTCCTCGACCGCATCGCCGTCTGCTGGGGCCTCACCTACCAGATCGTCGACGACCTCAAGGACGTCCTCCACACCTCCGAGGAGAGCGGCAAGACCCACTCCCGCGATGTCTCGCTCGGCCGGCCGAACATCGCCCTCGCCATCGGCATCGCCGCCGCCCTCCAGCGCCTTGCCCGCCTCATCGCCATCGGCGATCGCATGCTCCAGCGCCTCGTCGACCGCCGCCCCGCAGTTGCGTTCCTCCAGGAACTGCGCGTCCAATTGGACGCAGAGGCGAACGAATTGATCGACACAGCCTGCCAGCATTCCGTTTCAACCTCCCTGCAGGGAGTGGCATGATCTTCCTCAAGCTGATTCTCACCAACCTGCTTCGCCACCGAATTCGATCACTGATCAGCATCGCCGGCATCGCCTTCTCGGTCGCCGCCATGCTCACCATCGTCACCATCCTCCAAGGAGCCGTCGGCATGTTCTCCGGCATCCTCTCCAGCGACGCCCAGATCATCGTCTTCGAGCGCAACGTCTCCGACCTCTTCTTCAGCAACGTCCCCGCCACCGCCCTCGCCGACATCTCCACCTGGTCCACCGTCCAGCACGCCGACCCCGTCCTCTTCGGCGTCGTCGCCAGCTCCGACCACCCCATCATCACCTGCTTCGGCATCACCGCAGCCGACGCGCGCCTGCGCAAGGCCACCTGGCTCGAAGGCTCTCGCGACAACTTCGCCCGCCAGCCCAACGATGTTGTCCTAGGCCAGCGCGCCGCCGAGTTCCTCAACGCTCATCTCAACAGCACAGTCGCCATCGGCCACGGATCGTTCCACGTCGCGGGCATCATCCAGACCGCCAACGGCTTCGAAGACGGCGGCGTCTTCATGCCCCTCCCCGCCGCGCAGGACTTCTTCCACAAACCCGGAGCCTCTTCCGTCATCACCATCAAGCTCAAGGATAAAAAGTTCGCCGACGACTTCAAGCAGCGCGTCAAAGAAAAATCCCCCGACCTCATCGCACTAGAAGACGCCGAATTCACCCGCTCCTACTCGCAATTCAAAATCCTCAAA
>Ga0187887_10003090_pt1 | contig 13038 bp, 11 predicted proteins | sample June2016WEW_7_10_FD_132977 | JGI IMG/M metagenome (GOLD analysis project Ga0187887, IMG submission 132977) | Peatland microbial communities from SPRUCE experiment site at the Marcell Experimental Forest, Minnesota, USA - June2016WEW_7_10 | ecosystem: Environmental > Terrestrial > Soil >...
AGGCGCGGCGGAATGGAAACCGCTCGGCGCGCTGCCGGAATTCGCGGGCCTTTTTGCGCCGCCAGTTCCACCGACGATCCGGCCGCCGGTTTCCGGGCCGGTCCGGAAAACCAATGCCTATGCGATGGCCGGGTTGATTTTCGGCGTGCTGGCATTTTTTTGCTGCTGCAAATTTCTCTTCGCCGTGCTCGGCATCATTTTCTCGCTCATCGGTCTTTCGCAGATCAACCGGCATCCTGAATTTTACGAAGGCCGCGGCCTGGCCATCGTCGGGCTGGTGGTTTCCATTTTGAGCCTGTTGTTCGCCGTGGTTCTCATCCTGATTGCCGTGGCGACCGGCAATTTTCACTTTCATTGGAGCTTTAATCATTCCTGACCCGTATGCCGCCCGCCAAACTGCAAACCGCTCCGCCCAAAATCTCGACGCCGCCATCGTTGACGTGGTTTGTGGGCGTCGTGATGGGCGTGACCATTGTCGGGGCGGGCGCGGTGTTGTATTTTTTCAATCCCAGTTCGCATGGGTTTTATCCGGTCTGCGAATTTCACGCACTGACCGGGTTGAACTGTCCGGGCTGCGGCGGAACCCGTGCCGTCTATCAATTGTTGCACGGGCATGTTCTGCAGGCGTTGCATGACAATGCGTTGTTGGTGTTATCGCTGGCGGCCCTGGCGGGGCGCGGTGCCTGGTTGGCGGGGCGCAAGCTTCGGAACCAACCCACTGCGGACTTTTTGCCGTCCAAGGCAGTATGGACGTTTTTGGTCATCGCCCTGGTCTTTACCGGGTTGCGAAATCTGCCGGCTTTTTCCTGGCTTTCGCCTTAAGGCGCGGGAACTTTTTCGCTTTTGCCGACGCGCGTTCTCGTGTTCAATCGTTGACCTATGAGTCTGACACATCCTTTAACCACCACGACCTTTGAGCTGCCCGGTTACCGGGTGATCAAGTCGTTTGGTGTGGTGCGCGGCATCATGGTGCGGTCGCGCTCGGTCATCGGCAACATCGGCGCGAGCATCCAGAGTATTTTCGGCGGGAACATCTCGCTGTACACCAATCTGTGCGAACGCGCGCGCGAGGACACCTTCAACCTGATGTTGACGCATGCCGGTGAGCTCGGCGCCAACGCCGTCATCGGCGTCCGCTACGACGCGACGGAAATTGCGCCGGGCATCACCGAGGTGCTGTGTTACGGCACGGCGGTTTACGTGGAGCCGTCACATTAGTTGATATGGCTGGACACAGCAAATGGGCGAAGGTCAAGCATTTCAAGGGTGCGATCGACGCCAAGCGCGGCAAAATTTTTTCCAAATTGAGCCGGGAAATCACCATCGTGGCGAAAATTGGCGGCGGCGACCCGGACATGAACCCGCGTCTGCGGATGGTGCTCCTGAAGTGCCGCACCGCGAACATGCCGCGTGAGAACATCGAACGCGCCGTCAAAAAGGGCACCGGCGGCGGCGAAGGCGCGAATTTTGAGGAATTAACCTACGAAGTTTATGGGCCGCAGGGTGTGGCGCTTCTGGTGGAAGTGAGCACGGACAATCGGAACCGCACGGCCTCCGACATTCGCAGCATCGTCACCAAAAGTGGCGGCAGCATTGCCACGCCGGGTTCGGTCAGCCGCTTGTTTCAGCGCAAGGGGCAGATCATTGTTTCCCGGGAAGCCGCGGACGAGGATCAACTGATGGAACTCGCGCTGGAAGCCGGCGCGGAAGATTTCAAGGCCGAGCCGCAGGGGTACGAAATCCTGACCGAGCCGGCGAATTTTGAAGCCGTCCACAAACAAATCGAAGCCAAGGGCATCAAATACGAAGCGGCGGAAATCACGTCGTTACCCACCCTCCTGGCGCCATTCGCCGATGAAGCCGGGATGGCCGCCGTGAATAAATTGATCGAGACGCTGGAGGAACACGACGATGTAAAAGAGGTCTTTTCGAATGCCGACTTTCCCAATGAGGCGGTGAAGGGGTGAATCCTGCCCGGCCTGAAGTATGAAGGCGTTAAGTGCCGATTCTGTTCTGGCGCGGCTGCTGGGCAAACTGACAGCGGCCATTCTTCGTCGACCCGGCTGGTTTATCTATCCGCAGGTGGTCCTGTTCGGGGTGTGCGTCCTTTACACCATCGGGTTTTTAAAGGCGGACATGAACCGGGACAATCTGGTCGGTCCGAATCATAAAAACCACGAAAATTATCTTCGCCTGCAAACGGAATTTCCCCAACAGGGCAACGATTTGGTGGTGGTGGTGGAAAGTGAAAACATCGAGAAAAACCGGCAATTCGTCGAACGCATCGCGGCGAAAATGTCGGCAGAAACCAACCTGTTTCGCGACGTTTTTTACCAGAAGGACCTGGCGGTCATGGGAGCGAAGGCGTTGCTGTTCGCCGACAAGGAGGATTTGGTTGAACTAAAAACGACCCTTAATGATGATTTGCCATTCATCCTCCAGTTCACGCGGACCACGAATCTCGTTTCGTTTTTCGATCAGGTCAACACGGCTTTTCGTACGGCACCCCAGGAGACCAACGCCCAGACGGAATCACTGGTCCAGGCATTGCCGGCGCTCACCCGCATCGTGAACCAGGCCACCGCCGGCCTGCAAATGACCGGCACGCCGCCGTCCCCCGGGGTTTCATCCCTGTTTAGCGCCGGTAGTGAAACGAACATTTACATCAATTACGCCCGGGGCCGGATTTTTCTGGTGACGACGCATGCGCCCACCAGCGACCTGAGCAGTGATGCCATCGAACGCCTGCGTCAGCTGGTCCGGGAAACGCAAGCGGAGGTGCCCGGCCTAAATGTGGGATTGATCGGCGAGCCGGTGCTGGACTATGACGAAATGAAGCAGTCGCAAACGGATGTCACTTTGGCGAGCATTGTATCACTGGTTCTCTGTGGATTGATCTTCATTTACGGTTACAATGAAACCGGGCGTCCGATCAAAGCCAACATCTGTCTGGTCATCGGGCTGGGTTACACGCTGGCCTTCGCCACCCTGGCCATCGGGCATTTGAATGTCCTGACGATCACGTTCGTGCCGATGCTCATCGGCCTGGCGATTGATTTTGGCGTGCATCTCATCACGCGCTACGAGGAGGAACTGCGTCATGGGAAATCGGCGGAAGCCGCGATGACCAAGGCGATGGTCTTTACCGGACAGGGCATTTTCACCGGGGCCTTGACCACGGCGGGGGCTTTTCTAGCCATGGCCTTCACCCACTTCCGGGGCATCCAGGAAATGGGCCTCATTTGCGGCGGCGGTTTGCTGCTCTGTTTCGTGCCGATGATGACCATGTTGCCCGCACTGTTGTTGCGCGGGCGGCAAAATGTCATGGACCACCAAACCACCGAGGACGAAACCCGCGCGCGCATTGAGAATATCTGGCTGCAACGTCCTCTGGTGGTTACGTCGATCACCGTGGCACTCTGTTTGTTGGCGCTGGTGCTGGCCCGGAAGGTCTATTTCGATTACAATTTGCAGAAATTGCAGAGCGTCGGATTATCGTCGGTCGTCTTTGAGGACAAGCTGTTCGCCGCCGCTGACAAATCCCTGCTCTATGCCGCCATCAGCGCCGATTCATTGACGAATGCCATCGACCTGGAGGAAAAATTGAGAACCATGCCGACCGTGGCCGATGTGGAACCACCGGTCAGCCTGCTGGAGGATTTTCTCAATTCCAGCAACGCCGAAAAACTGGGGTTGATCGGCGAGATCAAGCAGGAGCTGGCGCCATTGAAGTTCGGCACGCCGGATCCAAGTCCCGTGGATGTGCATGCGTTCAGCCGGACGCTCTATTCACTGTACGGTTACCTGGGCGCGGCCCTGGATGCCGTCGGGAACAGCGATCCGGAGCTGACGAAACAATTTGTCGCCTTGCGCCAGGCGATCGAAGAATTGCGCAAGACGATGTTGGAAGGCAACCCCCGGGCACTGACGGAGCATGCGGACAAACTGGCGCAGTTCCAGCAGGCGCTCTTCACCGACATGCGGACCACGTTCCAGTTGTTGCAAAACCAGGATGACCGTGCGCCGCTGCATGTGGACGATTTGCCCCAGGCTTTCCGGGATCAATTTGTGGGCGTGACGGGAAAATATCTGCTGCAGATATTTCCCAAGGACGATGTCTGGCAGCGCGATAATCAGGAAAAATTCATAGCCGACCTGCGAACCTTGGATCCGAATGTCACCGGAACGCCGGTTCAACTTTATGAATTTGAAGAGCTGCTCAAGAACAGTTACATCCAGGCGGCCTGGTATTCCCTGATCGCCATCACGCTTTTGGTTTTATTCCACTTTCGCAGCTTCGGTTCGGTGATTCTGGCGTTGCTGCCGGTTGGCATCGGCACGCTTTGGCTGGTGGGGGTGATGGGATGGCTCGGCATTCCCTTCAATCCCGCGAACATCATGACGCTCCCGTTGGTCATTGGGATTGGTGTGACGAATGGCATTCATGTTTTGAATCGTTTTGCTGAAGAGCGCACGCCGGGCATTCTCGCGCGCAGCACGGGCAAGGCGGTGTTGGTGTCCGGGTTGACGGCCATAGCCGGGTTCGGCAGTTTGATTCTTGCCAAAGATCGCGGCATCCACAGCCTTGGCTGCATCATGTCCATTGGCATCGCCACCTGTATGATCGCGGGATTGACCTTCTTGCCGGCGCTGCTGAATTTGCTGGGGCGCTGGCGTCCGTTGATAAAAACAAATCAACCCAGTGCCGACAATTCAACGCCGACACTGGGTCAGGAGGAACCGAGGTCAAAAACCTCAAGTGGAAGGCAAAGTTAAAGCAATTCATCGAAATGTCAACCTCAATGTTAAAAATAGCTTTGAAATGATTAAAATCCCAAGATGCGACCGTCCAATAACGATAACGTAAAATGATTTCATGTTAATTGGTCTTTCAAGTTACAGAAAATTCCTAGCCTGCCGGCGAATTTGTGGGTTGCTGCTCGCCCTAAGTTTTTTCCCCAGGGGTCTTTTCGGTGCGGATAATTTTGTCGCCGGACCACTGTTCAGTCAATTTGCGCTGACACTCGATACCGGTTATCGCACCGAAATCATGGGACCGTTCTTTTACGACGAGAAACGGGATTCGGAAAAGACCTGGGGCGTGGCGCCACTCTTTTTACACGGGACCGATCCCGGCGTTGAATCGGAAGAGGACGATGTGTTTTATCCGGTGTTCACCTACCGGCGTTTTGGCACGGAATATCGCTGGCAGCTGGGTCAACTGCTCAGCCTCGCTGGTGGCGAGAGTCCGCAGGGGGGGGGGCAGAAACGATTCACCGTGTTCCCGCTCTACTTCCAGCAACGTTCGCCCATCAAGGAGGAAAACTACACGGCGCTGGTGCCCTTTTACGGCCATCTCCAGAACCGATTGTATCGTGATGACATCTTCCTGGTGATGTTTCCGATCTTCAGCGAGACCCGCAAAAGGGATGTCATCACGGACAATTACTTGTTTCCCTTCTTTGATTTGCGACATGGTGACGGGATGCACGGCTGGCAATTCTGGCCGCTGGTGGGCACCGAGCACAAGGATGTGACCGCGCAGACCAACGGCTTTGGCGAAATTGAAACGATCCCCGGTTACGACAATTTTTTCGCGCTCTGGCCGATTCATTTCCGCCAAAACACGGGCATCGGCACCGATGATCCGGCCAAATTCCGGGCCGATCTGCCGTTTTACAGCATGGAACGTTCTCCCCAACGCGATTCGACCTCCGTGTTCTGGCCGTTCTTCACCTGGGTCGACGACCGCGGGGAACACTATCGCGAATGGGAGGGGCCGTACCCGTTTGTGGTGGTCGCGCGCGGCACGGGTAAAACGGTGACCCGCTTCTGGCCGCTGTTCAACCGGGCGCACAGCGACACGCTGGAAAATGACTATTACCTCTGGCCGCTTTACCGGTACGATCGTCTGTCCGGCAGCACATTGGATGAGCGGCGTCTGCGCATCTTGTTGTATTTGTTTGTGAACGTGACGGAAAAGAACCTGGACGCTGGAACCCAGCGGCATCGGGTCGATTTGTGGCCTCTGTTTACCTATCAGCGGGACTTCAACGGAAACAACCGGTTGCAAATCCTGGCCCTCATCGAGCCCATGTTGCCCGGCAACCGCAGCGTGGAATACAACTGGTCGCCGTTCTGGTCATTGTGGCGCTCGGAAAACAACCCCCGAACCGGGTCCGCCAGCCAGTCGCTGCTTTGGAATTTGTACCGTCACGAGACGGCCCCCGCTGCCAAAGAATACTCGTTCATGTTCGGCCTTTTTCAGTATCATTCCAATGCGGCAGGTAAATCCGTGAGATTGTTTTACATTCCCATCGTCAAAACCAAACCCGTGATCAGCAGCCAATGAAGCCGGAAGCCGGCAAGGTGTAGAAAGGCGCATCCGCGACTGGTAATTGCTCCTGCCCCATTCTACCTTCTGCCTCTGCGAAACGTTATGTTTGAAAACATCGGCGAGATTATTCTGTTGTTCTGGCGCACGATGCTGGCCCTGCCGCTGGCCTGGCGGCAGCGTCAGAAGGTGATCGAGCAGTTTTTTGAAATCGGCAACGCGAGCCTGCTGATGGTCTGCGTGCTGTCGTTCTTCATTGGCGCCGTCATCGCGTTGCAAACCGGCCCGGTGCTGGTGGAGCGCAGTCTTTCCAGTGCCGTGGGCGGCGTGGTCGGCATCTCCATCGCCAAGGAACTGGCGCCGGTAATGATGGCGATCCTGATCGCCGGACGCATCGGTTCGGCCATGGCGGCGGAGATCGGCTCGATGCGCGTGTATCAGGAAATTGACGCCTTGCGAACCATGAACATTGACCCGATCCACTACCTGGTCTTGCCGCGCTTGGTGGCCATCGCGATCGGGCTGCCGATGCTGGTGGTCATTTCAATTCTCGTGGGCTGGTTTGGCGGCGCGGTCGTCGCCGACATGAACAGCCACATGAACATTCCCTATCCGGTGTTTTTCTCCGACTTGCGGGAGATTGTCCAGCCGAAGGACGTGGCCAACGGCGTGTTCAAGAGCTTCTGCTTCGCGCTGATCATTGGTGCGGTCTCGTGCCACCAAGGCCTGGCGACCATCGGCGGGCCGCGCGGCATTGGCCGTTCGGTGACCAAGGCGGTGGTTAATTCCATCATCCTGATCGTGATTTTCGACTACGTGCTGACGCGCATGCTTTTGAAATGATGAACGACCCGACGAACCATGATTCCGGTGTGGGCCTTCAGGTGCGCCACCTGCGAAAAAGTTTCAACGGCGAGGAGGTGCTCCGGGGCATTGATTTCGAGGTCCAGCCTGGCGAGATTTTCGTCATTATGGGACCGAGCGGCAGCGGCAAGAGCGTTTTGCTCAAGCATCTCATCGGTCTGGAAGCGCCGGACGACGGGGAAATTCTCATCAACGGTGAATCCATCCAATCGTCCGAAGTCGCCGCCAAATACCGGATGGCGCTGGTCTTCCAGTCCGGTGCGCTGCTCAGTTCACTGACCGTGGGCGAAAATGTCGGTCTTTATCTGAGTGAACATCGCCTGAAGCCGCCTGAAGAAATCGCGCGCATTGTCGCTGAAAAGCTGGAAGCGGTCGGCCTCAAGGATACCGTGGATAAAATGCCGAACGAGCTTTCCGGCGGCATGAAAAAGCGCGTGGCCATTGCCCGCGCACTGGTCATTGACCCGCAACTGATTCTTTATGACGAGCCGACGAGCGAGCTTGATCCGCTCTCCGCAGCGGTCATCGGACATGAAATTATGAGGCTCAAACAGCGTATTCACGTCACCTCGCTCGTGGTGTCCCACGACCGTGACCTGGCCTTTGGCATTGCCGACCGCATCGCGGTCATCAATGAAGGCCGCATTCTCACCATCGGCACGCCGGCGGAGATAAAGCAGTTCAACGACCCGATCCTTCAGAAATTTTTGCACGCGGACTTTCAACACGAATCCCCATCAAGCTTATGAAAAATTCACTCGAAACCCGTCTGGGCGTTTTTGTCGTCTTTGTGGTCATTGCCGCCGTGGTCATCGTCGAAACGCTCAACGGCTGGCAATTTTACCAGCACGGCTACCGGGTCAGTGCCCTGTTTGACGCCGTGCAGGAATTGAAGGTGGGCGACAGCGTCAAAATGGCCGGTGTGGAAGTGGGGCGGGTCGAAAAAATCGCCCTCGAAAACGACAAGGTCCGCGTCACGATGAAGCTGAACAGCGGAACCGTGGTGAAGACGGACAGCCAGGGCACCATCCGGTTCACGGGATTGATGGGCCAAAATTTCGTCTCCCTGGATTTTGGTTCACCGGACGCTCCGAAGGCGGTGGACGGCGCCGTGCTCACCACGATTGAACAACCGGACCTGAACGCCATCATGTCCAAGCTCAATGATGCCGCCACCGGCATTCAAAACCTGACCAAAAGTTTCACCGGCGACACCATCAACAATTTGCTGGGTCCCTTGACCGATTTCATCAGGCAAAACAGCGGTCACCTGGGCGGCTCCATCTCGAACATAGAATCCATTTCCGGCCAGATTGCCAGCGGACAGGGAACCGTCGGCAAACTGATTTATACGGACACGCTTTACAATTCCGCGCTGGCCACGGTCACCAATCTGCAGGACACCGTGGCGGCCGCGCAACAGGTCATTAACGGTGTCAACGAGGGCCGGGGCACCATCGGCAAACTCGTGACGGACGAGACCCTCTACCGGGCCACCACGGCTTCCATGACGAACCTGAATCAAATCCTGCAGAAGATCAATCAGGGACAGGGTTCGGTGGGTAAACTGGTCAACGACAAGGAATTTTACAACAACGCTAAATTGACCCTGCAGAAGGTGGACAAGGCGGCCGACAGTCTGGAAGACCAGGGACCGTTGAGCGTTCTCGGCATCGTGGCGAGCAACCTTGGATTGTAACCCAACCAACTCCCGGCCGCGTCATCCTTTACGCCAGGCCGAGATTTTTCACGACCTGTACGGTCGAGTGCGCCTTGTTGAGCGTGTAGAAGTGCAATCCCGGCGCGCCGGCTTGAAGCAGTTCCTCACACTGGCGCGTCGCGTACTCGATGCCAAACTCGATGGCCGCCGCATCATCGCTGCCCAGCCGGTCCAGTTGCACCCGCAACGGCGGTGGAATTTTCGCGCCGCAAAGCCGGGTGAATTTCGTGATCTGGGTTGCGCTGAGAATGGGAATGATTCCGGGCACGAGCGCGACCTTCACGCCCAGCTCGCCGGCCACATAATCCCGGAATTCAAAGTAATCGGCATTGTCAAAAAACAACTGGGTGAGGACAAAATCCGCGCCGGCGTCCACCTTTTCCTTCAAATGCCGCCAGTCGGCGTGTTTGCCTTCCTGGCAGGCCACGTGGCCTTCGGGAAATCCGGCGACGCCAACGGAAAAATCGCCGGCTTCGCGGATGAATTTGACCAGCTGTGAGGAAAACTCGAAACCACCGGGTGTGGGTACAAATTCGCCGCCCGCGGGCGGGTCGCCGCGCAACGCGAGGATGTTATTACAGCCCAGGGCGCGGATGCGTCCGAGCAGCTCCCGCACCTGTTCGCGGGTGTGGTTGACGCAGGTGAGATGCGCCAGCGCCGTCAGGCCATGCTGGCGCTGGATGCGGTCCACAATCATCAATGTCTTGTCACGCGTGCTGCCGCCCGCACCGTAGGTCACGGAACAGAAATCCGGTTTGACCTGAAGCAGCGCGGGAATGTGCTTTTCGAGGAGGGCCAGGTCGCCTTCCTCCGTCCGGGGCGGGAAAAATTCAAAAGAGATGACCGGCCGCCGCGCGGCGTGTTGGGTCGCGTAAATGTCGCGGATGAATTGCATTATGGACGGCAGATTGTAGGGGTGTGTGGAGCAAATGTCAGGGATGAATTACACTGCACTAAAAGGGGTGTCACGGCCACCGCAGTCCAAGACGACAAGCGGATTTCGAGTGGCGTTGAAATACGCGGTATCGTCTTGGAGTGCGGCGGCAAACGGAGTGCGACGCCGCTTTCATCTGGCACATGGATGAGCGAAGGGCAACGGCGGTTCGCAATGGTTACCGACGTTCGAAAGCGGTGTCACGGCCACCGCAGTCCAAGACGACAAGCGTTCTCCATGCGCCGTTAAACAAAAAAGCCCCTTCCGCGTTGGCGGAAGGGGCTTGCAAGTTCCAACTTAAATTAGAACCGAAAAATCAGGTTCAATGCCAGCATGAAGTCGTTGGCGCGGTTGGGAGCGCCCGCGGCTTGATTGGCGCCGAAGGTGTTTCCATGCTCAACATGATCCCAACGGAATTCCACACGGCTCAAGACGTTCGCCCACAGTTTGTACTGGGCCGTGGCCGTGATTTCTTCCGCGGTGTTATCGCCGTAAAGGTTGACGGGTGAAAGCGGACCGGCGTCCGTGTTATTCAGGTATTCAGCGCGCAGGTTGAAAGACAGCTTGTCCGTGGCTTGATACGAGCTGTAAACCGCGGTGGTCCAAATGCTGTCGTTGCTGGGATTGCCATTGTAACCACCATTATGCTCGTCAATGTAATCAAACGCCGCGCCAAACTTCAGGGTCGAAACCGGGGTCGGGATCATGGCGCCGACATACCAGCCGGTAGAGCCGGGGGTTTGGGTGGTATGATTGCCAGCGGCATCGATCACTCCCATGGTGAGCGTCGCGCCTTTCATGAAACCCGCACTGTCCGGCGCCGTCAATTGGAGCTCTCCCAAATAGGCCTTTTGGGATTCGAAGGAGGTTGGATTCACACCGACCGTGCCGAATCCGATATCTGAACTGTCCGCCACACCCGCTTGAACCGTGATCAGGTCATTTATTTTGTACGTGGCCAGAATGCCCGTAAGGGTTTTCGAATCGATGGTCCAGCCATAGGAACGGGTATAACTGGGATTGAGCGGGGCGCTTGACGATTCATAGCCGAGGATGGAATCCCAAACGCCGACTTTCCATTCCAGGCCATTGCCCACCGGCGTGCGCAATGTCAAATAGGCCTGGCGAACGCCATCGGCGCCGAATCCCTCCGTGGTGACGGCATCCGGACCGAGCATCAATTCCACATGATAGCCGGCAGCCCAAGGGCTTTCGTCTTCCGGTTTGTCCAGCGCGATATCAATGGTATTCAGGCTGAAGCCGTCATTTTTCGCGGTGCCAAAGGGCATGTTTGGTCCGTCCGCGGGAGTCATATCCGTACCCGGTCTCCAGGTTGCCGCGGTATCCACATAACCACTGATGGTGGTGTTGGAGAGCGCCGTCTGCACGGCGCTCATTTTTCCGTCTGCGCGGGTGGCTGAAGCGAGGCTCACCGCCCCGATTGCCGCCAGAGCCGTTGTCCATTGGTTATATTTCATTTGGCCCCTCCGATTTTGTTTATTTAGTACAGGGTAACAACCCAGGATGACAAGCGTTTTTCCAGTGAAATTCGCGCAGCGTTGTGGAGAGCTACGGCAAAGAGAGCGCACGCTGCTTTGGGTGTCGAAGGGAACCAGAACGTTTCAAACGATGTTGGCTTCCCCGAAGCGGTGTCACGGCCACCGCAGTCCAAGACGACAAGCGTTCTCCATGCGCCGTGAAATAAAAAATGCCCCTTCCGGTTTGCCGGAAGGGGCTTGAAAGTTCCAACTTAAATTAGAACTGATAGATCAGGTTCAAAGCCAGCAGGAAGTCGTTGTTCCTGAAGGGTACACCCGCGGCTGCATTGGCACCAAAGCCGTTGAGGTGTTCAGTGTGGTCCCAGCGGACTTCCGCCCGGCTGATCACGTTTGCCCACAGGTTATACTGGACAGTCGCCGTGAGTTCTTCCGCAGTATTTTTGCCGTAGACTGGTGTCAAAATGACGCCAGCATCAGCTGCGCTGAGGTCTGCAGCAGACAAATACTCAGCACGCAGGTTGAAGGACAGCTTGTCCGTTGCCTGGATTGTGCTGTAGAACGCTATGTTCCAAACGCTGTCGTTGCCGTTATTGCCGGTAACACCGCCGTTATGGATGTCAAGGTAATCAAAGCACGAACCTATTTTCAACATCGATACCGGCGTCGGAAGTGTCATGCCTGCATAGAAGCTGGTGGAGCCAGGATCAGCAGCACCCTGACCGGCAGAATCGATTATGGCCATGGTCATCGTTGCGCCTTTTGCCCAGCCCGCGCTGTCTGGCGCCGTGAATTGCACGTCTCCCATGTAGGCCTTTTGAGACTCAATGGCGGAAACCCCATTTACGCCTCCCGGACCTCCTGCCACATTTGAGCCGTCAGCAATACCGGCCTGAACCGTGAGCATGTCGTTGATCTTGTAAGTAGCCAAAACACCGGTATGAGTTGTGGGCTCCATGGTGTAGGCGTAAGAACGCGTGTAGTTGGGATTCAGCGGATCGCTGTTGGATTCGTAGCCAACAATGGTGTCCCAAACGCCGACTTTCCAGTCAAGGCCGTTGCCCACCGGTGTGCGCAACGTCACATAGGCCTGTCGGATGCCGGTATTGGCACCGGTGGAGGTGGCAACTACTGCATCCGGGCCAACCATCCATTCGACATGATAACCGGCAGCCCACGGGCTATCGTCTTCCGGCTTGTCAATGGCGATATCGACGGCGTTCAGGCTGAACCCGTCGTTTTTCGCGAAACTATAGCCTGGAACGTTTGGTACTCCACCAACGGTATTGGGATTGACATCCGTACCCGGCCGCCAAGTTGCTGCCGTATCCACATAACCACTGATGGTGGTGTTTGAGAGCGCCGTTTGCAGGGAGCTCATTTTCTCGTCTGCGCGAGCGGCCGATGCGAGGCTGACCACCCCGACCGCCGCCAGACCCACTGTCCATTTATTAAACTTCATCTGGTTCCTCCGATGTTGTTTGTTAATGTTTATTTGCTTTGTGCCTGTGCACTACAGGGTAAAAACGATTTACCCCGGCACCGCAAGGTGCGATTAGCCGTGAAAATAGGGAAATTTTGGACATTTGACAACATTTTTTTTGGGGAATCGCGTCCATGCAACATTCTGAAAACGAATAAGTTACGGCTGGACCCCGTTTTTTTATCTTATTCTTGGGCATGGATTAGA
>Ga0187887_10003094_pt1 | contig 13032 bp, 5 predicted proteins | sample June2016WEW_7_10_FD_132977 | JGI IMG/M metagenome (GOLD analysis project Ga0187887, IMG submission 132977) | Peatland microbial communities from SPRUCE experiment site at the Marcell Experimental Forest, Minnesota, USA - June2016WEW_7_10 | ecosystem: Environmental > Terrestrial > Soil > Wetlands...
GGAGATACCTGCGTCGTGTACGTCTGGAATCCATTCGTGACCGGAACGAACAGCGTTCCCGTTTTGTTCTCTCCATCAAACGAGACGTGATAGTACCCGCCCTGTCCAAGCGACGCGACGCGTGCCTGCACGTTGTAGATGCCCGGTGTGCTGACGTTGACGGTGTAGCGCAGGTATTCGCCTTCCTTGGTATAGCCAACGTCGTAGCCGCCGCCCGCGTCGCCTGTGTACTCAATGCCCACGGTTGTTCCTGGCCGGTAACTGGGAGCGCTACCTTGGTCTCTCGTGTCGAGATTGAAGTACCCAACATAGTTGCCGCCGTTATCGAAGTTCTCCGCCTGGATCACGCCTGGAATCGCAGCCGGGCCAGCGGGGAAGGGAGTCTCCTTGCCGCCGATCGTGAAGTTCACGGTCGATGAATCCGTAGCATTTCCCTGGCGGCCGAGAATGGTCACAGGATACGAGCCGCTCGTGGCGCTCTCTTCCGTTACCACCGGAAGTACGTACTGGTTGGTGAAGGGAATCGGCACCGGCTCGCCGAACGCTCCACCGGGAAGCCCTTGTACCTGCAGCTGAGCGTTTGCATGATCGTTACCGTAGGCGTTCACGTCGATGCTATAAAGGGTGCGGCCTCCGGGCGCAACCGTCTGCGAGCCAGGCCCAGCCGTGACGTCGAACGTATTACCGGTGTAGCCCTGCCAGAAGAAAGTCGCCACAGACTGCGCGGGCATCGAGTAGCCGACCATCTTGCCCTTCCAGTTGATCGAGAACTGGCTCGGCGTCTGCGCATCATTCAAGACCAGCACCGCGATCGAGCCGTCAGGATTCTTGAACGCAACATCCTCCACATTGCCGCTGCCAAACGTATTCGAGTCGATCCGGTAGGCGCCCGCCTGCACATACTTGGCAAGATGCCCAAGCACGTAATATTCCACATTCTTCGTGACGGTGGCAGGAGTCGTCGAGTCGTCGATCGTCACCACGCCACGGCAGTCGTTGCATCCGTTCTGATCCGTGGGCCCGTTGTTCTGGTCCAGCGCAAGGTTCCAGAACACAACCGACTTGCCCCAGTTGCGCAGAACATTAATTACTTGGCCTTCGGCATCATTCACCAGGTTCTGCCCGAAGTACGGAGCGTATGTGCCTCCGGTGCACTCAGTGAAATAAACCGGAACATCCCATGCAAGGTCATGCACCGCATTCTGCGCATCGGCAACATTCCCCGCATAGCAGTGGAACGAAACGCCCGCAAGATACTGCCGGACGGCGGGATCTTCCGCGAGGATCTCCGGATACTTCGGGTTATCCCAGTTATGTTCATAGCCGAAGATTCCGGGCGTCGCGTCCATGGGATCGTGCGACTGTCGTGCGAAATTCCACCCGCGGTTGCGCAGGTGCAGGTCGCGCAGTTGCGGCCCGAGATACTGCGCGATGAACTGCCCCTCGTCATGCGGATTCATGAACATCGATGGATAGCCGCTGGTCTCGTTCAGCGGCTCGTTCTGCACCGAGACGTAGTTGATTGGAATCCCCTGCGCCTCGTACGCCAGGACAAATTTCGCGAAGTACAGTGCCAGCGCTGGAAAGTATTCGGTGTTGAAGCTTCCACCGTCGAGCGTCCCAGTCGTCTTCATCCACGCGGGAGGCGACCACGGCAGAGCCTGCACCTTGATCGCCGGATTCGTCGCGAAAGCGGCCTTGATCGTCGGAAGGATGTAGGCCTCATCGTGCGCAATCGAGAACTGTTTCATCTGCGGATCGGTCTCGCCCGTCGGCACATCGTCGTAGGTATAGCTGCTCAGCGAAAGATCGTTCGCTCCCATCGACTGCCGCAGGAAGCTGAGATGAATTCCGCTCGGACTGAACAGATCGTTCATCAACTGCGTGCGCTGCACCGGCGTGAGCTTGTTCCAGACAAGATACGCGTCGGAGTCATTGAAGCTGGCGCCTACGCCCTCGAGTTGCTGATAGTGAATCGTGTCATCGACATTGATCGCCGTGCCACTGGCTGTGCCGTCGGTAAACGTGAGTGGCGTTTGCGGAGTCAGGAGCGCGGATTGATCGGGGTTCGTCTGAACCACTCCAACGGTTTGTGCGCCTACATTCCGAGCGCAGGAACCAACGGAGAATGCGGTGAGCAGGATTGCCGAGGAAAGACAAACGTTTGTCCTGAGCTGCCGGAGAGTATCAGGAAGGGTGCGAATGGGCCTGGATTTCATGGGAGATCTCACCTTTTGGGCCGCGTGCTTGCCCGGACTGAGAAGCGAACAGATTCTGCACCTTCCAGTGGAGGCTCGTCAATCCGTCAAGGTAAAAATAATTCCGCGCCCTGCCGGGATGGCTCGAGAGTGGCTCATGGGCGAGCTTGCTCGCTAACCTCGCAAGCCGCCGCCACCGCTGTTTTGCTCTTGCTGCCAAGGCCGCCCGGCCACCAGTTCCAGTCTCCGGCAATCCGCAGCAATGCCGGGCCAACCACAATGCGGACCAGCGTCGCGTCGATCAGTACAGCAACGGCCAGCGTGAAGCCAATCATCTTTACCACCAGAAAATTTCCGAAGGTGAAGGCCGCGAAGACCACGATCATGATTGCGGCGGCGCTCGTAATCAGGCCCGCCGTTCTGGCCATGCCCTCAGGAATCGCATCCAACTCACTCAGTCCAGCCCTGCGCGCTTCGAGCACGCGCGCCACCAGGAACACCTCGTAATCCATGCTGAGTCCGAAGACGATCGCGAAAGCCACAATCGGGACCAGTGGGAAGATGCTTCCCGTGCCGCCAGGAACTCCCAGCAGGCCGCTCCCATGTCCGTCCTGAAAAACCAACACCAGTGCACCGAAGGACGCAGCCACCGACACCAAATTCAAGATGATGGCCTTCACCGCGGCAAACAGCGATCGGAAGCCGCACAGCAGGGCCAACAGCGTGCCGCCAATGACCAGCCCCATGACGCGCGTAACGTGGCTGTCGATGATGGTTTCGTAATCAGCGTTGAGTGCCGGGATGCCGCCCACCATCATCGTGGCGTCGGGAACACCAGTGAGTGCCGGCGCCCCCTTGTTGCGTATCTCGCGCACCCAGTCCACCTGCTGACGTAGGGACAGGGAACTCTTAGGCAGGATCTCCACCAGCGCGGCCTTCCCATCACTACTGAGGAACGTTCGCCTCGTCTCTCGCGACAGATCGGTCAGATTCGCTTGGTTGCCACTCGCAATCGTCGCAATGGAGATCACGCGATCGCAACGAGGGTCGCTCTCAATCTGCTTGGCCACACGATTCAGCGCGTTCCACCCTGCATCGGTTTGCGTGACGGAATCGTTCGGCAGTTCAATCACCACGCGCATCGAATACACAATGCCGGTCCGATCCATGCGCTCCAGCGTATGCAGCGCCTGCACCGATTCCGCCGACTTCGGCAGCCAGTCTCCCGATGGAATGCTGGTGTCGAGATGCTTGGCCTGCCACGCCAGCAGCACCAGCGGCGTTCCGGCGATCAGCAGCGCCAGCCACGGGTGAGCGACAATCGTCCGTCCCCATTGCCTCCAGCGAACGCCTGTTTTCGCGGAGCGGTCGATATCCAGTTTCGCCGTAAACGGCAGTCGCCCCGCATCGATGCGCCGTCCCAGCAGGCCCAGCACCGCCGGCACCAGGGTGTTGGTCAGCAACACACTCCATCCCGCAACCAGGATTCCGGCCAGCCCAATCGAACGAATCTCGCTGATGGGAACAGTCAAGAGAGCGACAAATCCAATCGCCACCGTGGAGGCCGAGATCAACAGCGTACGACCGGCCTGACGCGCCGCAATCACCGATGCCGCGTGCCCGCCATTTCCCGCGCACAGTGCCTCGCGAAAGCGGCTCACCATCAGCAGCGCATAGTCGATCCCCAGGCCCAACCCAAGCATCGTCGCCAGGTTCTGCACCAGGATCGAGAGGTGCAGGCGCTGCGCCAGCAATCCCGTGATCGCCAGGCTGGTCGCGATGGCGAGCTCGCCCACCGCCAGCGGAATAATCGCGGCGACCACGCTTCCAAACGCAATCAGCAAAAGGATCAAGGTTGCGGGAATCACCAGCGTCTCGCCGCGCCGTACATCATCCGAGCTTGCCTTGCGGATGTCGAAGTTGAGGGGAAGCTCGCCGGTGAGTTGCAGCTTCACCCCGGGATACCCTCCCCGCAGCTGGTCCTCCAGCAGATGCGCCTGTTGATGCAGCATGGGAACCAGCGATTCCACCGGAGCATCGGTAGACTCGAGTCCCACCAGCACAAAGGTCCCGCCGCCTTTTCCCAGGAAGATGGGATCGCGCAGCTCAAGATACGAGACCACCCCGGACACCCCGGGGTTCTGTCGCAACTGCTCCACAATCGTCGTCAGCGCCTGCTCGCCTGCAGGCGAGTTCGCCGGCGGAAGCCCCGTAGCTACAAGAACCACGCGGTCGACGAAGGGTGAATGGAAGCGCGTAGACAGTTCCCCCCGGACCACTTCGGCCTGGCTGCCGTCGACGCGGGTTGCCGTCTCCAGATGACGCTCGGCGTGAAAGGAGAACGGAAGAAGGGCAATGACCGCAACAAGGACTAGCCCGGCCACCCAGAAACGACGCAGATGCATCACATACAGGATGATACAAAATCGCCGCCGCAAACAGTGAAAGGAATGCAGATTATCGGCCACGATGGTTCCTCGCAGAGCACCCATTGCCTATTTGCCAACGGAACGAATCTGCTACATTGATCCCATCAATCTTCCCGCCAAAATTCGTGCGCTGATCTTTCTCGGCCTCGCTGCCGCCACTCCCGTCATCGCCCAGCAGGACCCCCGCATCGGTTCCTGGACGCTGACCTCCGCGCAGTCTTCCGTCGACCCTCCCAACAAACTCTCCATCACCCCCGTAGGCGATCAGATGCACGTCGTCATGTCGGGCGACCGGCACTTTGATTTCACCGCGAAAGCCAATGGGCATCCGTCGCCCGCACCGGGCAACCCCGGCTTCGACCAGATACAGTTGCACAGGATTGATAAGCGACAGTCTGAGGTGAAGGAGACGAAGGACGGAGCGATCGTTGCCACCATTCACGACAAGCTCTCCGCCAATGGCAAAGAGTTGACCATCACCACGCTAACCCCAGGCCATCCCGATCAGATCACCGTCTGGAGTCGTACGGGAGGCGCAAAGGCAGCCCACGATCCGCTCGCCGGCGAGTGGACCGAAGACCCGACCCTGACAAGAATGCGCCAGGGGCTGACCCTGAAGATTGAGCCGAACGGAAATGGAGGCGTCCGATTCGCAGGCGACTACAGCTACGACGCCCGCTTTGACGGCAAGACATACGCCCTCAGAAACTCCCGCAACGATACCGTGAAGCTCCAACTCGTCGATCCACACACCGTCGCCGCACTCTACCTGCGCGACGATCAAGTGGCGCAGACCGATAAGTGGGCCGTCTCCCCGGATGGGCAAGGGCTGACGGTCACCACCACCGGCGTTCTCGAAACCGGTCAACACTTCAACGAGAAGCTGACCTTCAAGAAGCAGTAACCTGCGTTGCGGACGTTGCGGGCACAACTGCATCGGCCGTTCTTACAGTCGTGTCCAGCTCCCGCGCCGCAACCGAGATGATTCCCTTGCGATGCATGAACTTCAGAATGCCGCTGACGGTCTCTTCGAGCGTCGGCTCCGGCACTCCCCACGTTGCAGCGTCGCGCGCCGCCTGGTACTCGCTGCTGTCGTACCGCTTGAACTCCATCGACGAGATGTTGTCCACCGAGCCGACCAGGAAGTCGAGCAGCGGGAAGAGCAAATCTTCCTTGCGGCAGCGACGGATCAACTCTGGAACGAAGTCGGTGATGCTGAAGATCTCGAACTGCCGGCCCGTCAACTTGGTGATCAGGTTCGTGATGTCCATCATGTTCGCGTAGTCATCGCGTACCACGTGATACGTCTTGTTCTCCGTGCCCGGCGTGGTTGAAATCGCGACAATGTTATTCGCGACAACGTCTGCGGGAACGAAGCTCACCTGGTTCAAAGCATCGACGCCGATACCGTGGTTCACCATGAAGGCCACCAGGCGCACAGCGATATCGAAGTTGTTGCCGCCGCCGGTAACCGACGGGCTTACCAGTGCAGGACGGAAGGTGCGTACGCATAGGCCCTTGGCGCGCGCGTCGTCGACCACCCGCTCCGCAACCCACTTCGACTGGCTATAGCCGAAGTCCAGCAGCTCCATATTCTGGTTGCAGTCCGTCTCGTATAGAACGCTCTTTACCGCCCAGCCAAAGATGAACGTGGTCGACACGTAGTTCAAGCTCTTGGTCTTGCCTTCGAAGCACAGCTTCAGCACTTCGTTGGTCCCCAACACATTCGCGTCACGCATGCGATCGTAGTTGAACAGATAGTTCACGGTCGCGCCGTTGTGGTAGATGGAATCCATCTCCGTCGCGAGAAAATCCCAAACATCCTGCGTAAGCCCAAGCTTCGGTTGACCAAGATCGCCGCAAACCGGCAGCACCCGCTCCTCGAACATCTCCATCAGCCCGGCCGGACATGGCCCCATCGACTCCATGGCTGCCTTGAGTCGCTGTTTGCCCTGCGCTTCATCCGACGAACGCACCAGCACATGAATCTTCGCCTGCGTCTGCTCCAGCAGGCTCTTGATCAGGAACGGCCCGATGAATCCAGTTCCTCCCGTAAGCAGCACCTGGTTCAGAACTGGATGCTCAGGCATCGGCGCAGGCTTTTCCGGTGCGAAGATGAGCTTCTTGTCGTTGCTCATCATCTCCTTCTCGGCCGCATGCTGCTCATCACGGAAGGCCGCGAGCGAGTGCCGCAGCAGATCGATCGCCTCTTCAGGAGCGCGTTCCAGCTGTTCGGCCAACTGGAATAATTCAGCAACGCTCACGCGCTGAATGACACCGATATCCACCTGCCGCGCGAGCAGCTCGGCGCCCTTGTCCTTCAAAAGCTCCTTGAGCTCGTGCATGAACACCACGAGATCGAGCGAATCGAGGCCGGCCTCGACGAGGTTGTAAGACTCCATACCCGTCAAGTTGTAGCGCGATTTCAACACGTCGAACGAGGACTGGACCTCGGAATCCGGTGCGCAGGCGCCCGCATCCTTCTCCCGCGAAAATTCAGAGAGAACATTGAACTGCCCGTCGAGCCACATCATCTTCGCCTTGTGGCGCATGATCTTGCCCGAGCTTGTCCGCGGTATCGCACGCGGCGCGATAAAGGAGATCAGCGCGGTCTCCACGTTGAGGAAACTCCGCACCGCCGCCGCAATCTTCCGTGCCTCCGGCAGGGCCTTCGGATTCTTCACCTCGGCCACAATCGCCAGCGCGGGCTCGCTGTCTTCATTGATCTGGAACGCAGCCACGCAGTTATGGCGGATCAGGCCTGAGGCCTTCTCGACCACGTTTTCAATGTCCTGCGGATAGTAGTTCTGTCCGCGCAGGATGATCATGTCCTTCAGCCGGCCGCAAACATACAGTTCGCCGTCGTGGAAGAATCCCATGTCGCCGGTGCGAAGGAAGCCATCGTCATACGGCGTGTCATCCACCAGCCGCGCGCGAAACTGCTTCAGCGTCAGCTCTGGATTATTCCAATACCCCTGGCACTTGCCGCTGCCCGCCAGCCAGATCTCGCCGACCAATCCATCCGCCAGCACATTGTGCTGATCCGGATCCACAATCTTCACATCCAGCCCTGGCAGCGGAACCCCGCAACTCACCACCTGCGTGGCTGCGCCAATCTCCGAAACCTCGGTGGTCTTGCGAACCTGGCCCAGCGCCAGCGCATGCTTGTTCACGGAGAGGATAGACCGCCCGCCCAGCGAAACTGCCAGCGTATTCTCAGCCAGCCCGTAGGCAGCGTAAAAACTCTCCGACTTCAGGCCGTAGGGCTGAAACGCCTCCAGGAACCGTGTGTACGTATCCGGCTTCACCGGCTCCGCCGCGCACATCAGCACGCGCAGGGAACTCAGATCGAAGCCCTCCATCGTCTCCTTGGAGAGCCTTCCCGCACGCAGGCAATAGTCATACGCGAAGTTAGGAGCTGCCGTGGCGGTCGCGCGATACGTGTGGATCGCTTCGAACCAGAGCGACGGCCGCTGAATAAAGTCCATGGATGCGAAGCCGTACGTCGTTCCGCCGCGCAGCGCTGGATAGAGATAGCAGCCAATCAATCCCATGTCGTGATATTGCGGAAGCCAAGACACGACGATCGGCGATACGTGGTCGATCACCAGCGGACAGGTGTCCACAATGTTTTCGTGACTCACGATGACGCCCTTGGGCTCCATCGTCGATCCAGAGGTGTATTGCAGAAATAAAACCTTCGAGGGCGCGGGAAACGGCTCCTTCGAGACACTATGCTGAAAGTCTTCGGTGACAATCCACGGCAGGCCGGAGATGTAATCGACATCCACGCCGGACGTCGAAACCCCATTCCTGGCGAGATTCGTCTTCAGCGATCCGTGATAGTCCTTGCTGGTCAGGACACCCGCCGCCTGGCAATCCTTGGCGATGTGGACCATCTTGTACAGCGCGCTCTGAAAGCCGCGAGACCCGGGAGGATACACGGGTACAGGAATCAATCCGGCGCGCACGCATCCGAAGAATGCGCAGATCATCTCCAGGCCCGGAGGATACGCGAGCAGAAGCCGATCCTCGGCAACGAACTGCCCATTGCGCAGCAGGTGCGATGCGATCGCCTTTGTCCGCTCCAGGAACTCGGAGTAGGTATAGCCCTCGATTTGATTGCCGTTCAGGTCAAGGTACGAATAAAGGAGTTTGTGCGGATGCTCATTCCCCAGCCTATCGAGTTGGTCCAAAATCGATACCATAATTGATCAGTAATGCCCTCGGGTTTGAATACGGAAAATCCGGCTCGCAAGAAACTCTACTCGCCTTGCGGCACCTCGTGTGCTGTTGGCGTGTAGTCCATTGGACTGCCGAAGATCGGATTATAGTGTAGGCCCGATTGCAGAACGATGGTGGATGCGCTCTCTATGTATACGTTCGTAACTCCGCTTGGTTGCACGTTCCCGGCGATCGAATGCACGAGATGGTCAGGTCGTACGAGGTCCGGTCGGGGCTGCCTCTCGCCCCTGACAGAGCATTTCGCTGTTAACTGATCCTTCACTTATGTTAGCAGAGCAGAAGCATTTCAATGCGCCGGAATCTACCGTGGCTCGCCCAAACCATGCACCTTCGCGGCGGTATTCGGTCCGAATTCCCTTGATCCAGCGTCCGTCCCCGGGCTACCATCAACTCTATCGCTGGTAGCCGCAGCGCAGGCCATGCCTGTTACCCATCGGCTGCTTCCCGCCCGCATGGGCCAACATGACAGGATCGACATGACAACATTGCGGAGAAGCCGTTGACGCCAACTACCGAAGCGGTGATCACCCTATCGAAAAATACCCAAGCGCCGGATATAGAAGATCTTGTGCCCTCCGAGGCCTCCCTGCAGCAGCCCGCCAGCGACCCCGTCGCTGCAGCCTCTTTCCCCAAAGTCCTGCGCCGCCGCCTAGACAGATTCTTTGCCGATAGCAAAGTTTCTCCCAAGGCCAATCCCATGATGTGGACAAAGATTGCCACCGGCGTCGCCGTCCTGCTCGGCAGTTGGACCGCCATCTATGCGCTGCAGCCGGGCTCCTGGAAGTTCGTCGCGCTCTATCTTTTAGGCGGCCTCGCCCAGACATTTCTCCTGCTGAATATCGCACACGACAGTAATCACAACGCCATCTCGTCCGCACCCCTGGTCAACAAGGCTCTCAACTATGCCTTCGATCTCTGCGGCATCAACTCCTACATGTGGCGCATCCTCCACCACCGCGGCCACCACTCCTGCATCAACCTGCACGGCGAAGACGACGCGCTCACCGGCCGCGGCATCTTCCGTTTCACGCCCCACGAGCCCCGCGCCAAGTGGCATCGTTTTCAGCACATCTACGGGCTGCTTTTCTACGCCATGTTCTCGCTCGATTACGTCTTCGTCAGAGACTTCGAGGCCTTCTTCTTCCCCACGCACGATTACATCCGGCGCACCCGCCATCCGCTGCGTGAGTACGTCATTCTCTTCGCGAGCAAGGCGTTTTACGTCACCTACATGCTCGTTCTGCCCGTGGTGCTGCTGCACCTGCCGGTGCTCCTGGTTCTTGGTGCATTTCTGTTAGTCCATCTCGTCGTCGGCTTGAGCGTATCGCTGGTCTTCCAGACCACCCACACCGTCGACAGCACGTACTTTCCCGCCGAGCGCGGTGAATTCGACAACGGCGTTTATCACATCTTCGCCACCACCGCGGACTACGCAACCGACAACCCTGTCGTCAGTTGGCTCACCGGCGGCCTCAACCACCACATCGCGCACCACCTCTGTCCCTTCGTCTGCCACACCCATTACGCGCCGCTCACGCGTATCGTGAAGGAAACGGCCGCGGAGTTTGGTATACCCTATCGGCAACACCCCACCATGAGCCGAGCTATCGTCCATCACCTGATCCTTTTGAAGCAACTGGGCAACCAGGATTCCCTCTGATTTCCTGATTCGTTTTCCTGATTCGTTTGCACCATCCGTTTGCCTGATCGCTCACTGCTGACCACCCGCCGGGCTTCAGACAAATATCAGGAGAGTCTCCCCGAGTTTCCGCTCTCCCAGACTCTCCGCAACTACCTGAACAGCGAGGCGTCACTTGCCCCCATCCATACCCGCCGTTTCCCGCTTTCGTTCCTTCGCCGACTCGCGCGCCACGGCCAGCAACCCCATTCCCGTCCTGCAGTCCTACCTCCAGGAATACGGTGACACCTTCCGCTTCTATCTCGGCGGCATTAAAGAAGCCATCGTCACCATCGATCCCGCCGTCATTCAGCACGTCCTCAAGACCAACTGGGAGAACTACAAGAAGTCCGACATCCAGGTAAAGCGCATGGGCCACTTCCTGGGCAAGGGCCTGCTCACCACCCACGGCGAACCCTGGCGCACGCAGCGCCGCCTTATTCAAAAAGGTTTTGACCGCAAGCAGCTTGAAGCGCTCTCCGCCATCATGCAGGACTCGCTCACCGAATCCCTCCGCGACTTCGACAGCCAGATCCACAACGGTCCCGTCGACATCTACCCGCACCTCATGAAGATGACCTTCGCCATGGTCGCGCGCTCGCTCTTCGGCGCCCACCTCAAAGACGAAGACATCGACCTCATCAGCCACACCATCTCCACCGTCCAGGCCTTCATCGTTCGCCAGACCCTGCAGCCGTATCTGAATCCGTACTTCGCCGCCTCCGGCGAGCTGAAGAAACACGACGACATGCGCACCCGCGCCGACCAGGTTCTCCTCGAATACATTCGCCAGCGCCGCCACGAAGAACCCGGTCACGATCTACTTCAGACCCTCATGGACGCCCGCTACGCCGACGGCGAAGGCATGCCCGACTCCCTCATCCTCAGCGAAAGCATGCAGCTCCTCGTCGCCGGCCACGAGACCTCCTCGAACGCTCTCTCCTGGCTGCTGTATCTCCTCAGCACCCATCCCGATTCGCTCGAGCGTGTGCGCCAGGAGTTCGACGAAATCCTCGGCGGCCAGCCACTGACCTACGCCGCCGTCCCCAAATTCGTCTTCACCACCCAGGTCATCAGCGAGGCCCTGCGCCTCTACCCGCCCTTCTGGATGATCGACCGCGAGGCCATCGCGGAGGATCGCGTCGGCGACACCGTCATCCCCGCCGGCTCCACCGTCATCGTCTACGTCTACGGCGCGCACCACACGCCGCGCTACTGGAACAACCCCGAGACCTTCGACCCCGAACGCTTCTCCAAGGCCAACGAATCCACGCATCCGCCCTTCACCTACGTCCCCTTCGGCGGCGGACCGCGCGGCTGCATCGGCGGTAACTACGCGATGCTGCAGATCCTCATGATCCTCAGCACACTCCTCGGCAAGTACGATCTTGAGCTGCCCCCCGGCCAGATCATCGAACCCCGCGCCATGGTCATCCTCCGACCCAAGAACGGCATCCGCATGTCCTTCACCGACACGGTCCCCACCGAAGTCGCCGTACCAGCCGGCTGCCCTTACTAGCCAGCAGAGCAGTCCCACCAGGAAATCGGGTGCCCCACATCTCGCTTCTGAGATGTGGGCCTTCACAGACGCCGCAGCGGACACCCCATAGTCCGCCCGCCAAATTCCAGGGCGTCAAACCACTCCGTGTATCCTGCCGAGATGAGTTCTAGCCAGCCGCCCGCCCCTCCAGCCACTCAGCACCTCCACACCACTCGCCGCCGCCTTCTAGCCGTCACCACCGCTGCTGGCCTTGGCAGCACGCTCTTTCCCGGCGCCCTCCTCGCGCTCGCGACGAGCAAGGCCTCAGCGCAGGCGCCCGCGCAAACCGATCTCCGCGGCTGGCCTGCCATCACGCCTGAGATGATCGAAGCCGCCGCCGCAATCGCCGCCATCAAGCTCACGCCCGAGCAGACCAGGATGGTGCTCGAGGACGTCCTCGGCGATCGCAACTCCGCACTTCGCGTCCGCGAGCTGCACCTGCCCAACAGCGTTGCGCCCACTGCCGTCTTCAATCCTGTCCCCGCCGGAACTCCCGGCCCGCAACCCGCACCCGCGCGGCCCGTCGTGCTCGGCCCCGCACCCTCTATCGCCGGCCTCTCCGCATCCGAGGAAGAGAAGGTCGCCTTCGCCACCATTCGTCAGCTCGGCGAGCTTCTTCGCCACCACAAGCTCACCTCTGTCGAACTCACGAAGCTCTATCTGGCGCGCCTCAAGCGCTACGATCCCACGCTGCACTTCGTCATCACCCTCACCGAAGAGCGCGCCCTCAAACAGGCCGCCGCCGCCGCCCGCGAGCTCGCAGCGGGCCATGACCGCGGCCCGTTGCACGGCATCCCCTGGGGCGCCAAAGACCTTCTCGCCGTCAAAGGTTATCCAACCACCTGGGGTGCGGCGGGCTTCGAGAATCAAACCTTCGACGAAGACGCCGAAGTCGTCAAGCGTCTCGATGCGGCAGGCGCAGTTCTCATCGCCAAGCTCACC
>Ga0187887_10003101_pt1 | contig 13018 bp, 9 predicted proteins | sample June2016WEW_7_10_FD_132977 | JGI IMG/M metagenome (GOLD analysis project Ga0187887, IMG submission 132977) | Peatland microbial communities from SPRUCE experiment site at the Marcell Experimental Forest, Minnesota, USA - June2016WEW_7_10 | ecosystem: Environmental > Terrestrial > Soil > Wetlands...
CGCGTCCGGCTCCAGGTAGGGCACCCCGTAGACCGCGACCGGCCCGTGCCGGTCCGCCAGCAGCACCGGCTCGGCCAGCGACCCGGCCCGGGTCCGCAGGTACACCCCGGCCGCGTCGACCAGTGAGCTGCCGAAGCCGAGCCGGGGCGCCGAGTCGTGGTTGCCGCTGGTCACGATGACCCGCGCGCCCGCGTCACGCAGCCGGACCAGCCCGTCCTCGCACAGCGCCACCGCATCCAGGGGCGGGATCGCGCGATCGTAGACGTCACCGGCGACGAGCACGGCGTCGATTCCCTCGGACCGGACGACCTCGACGAGGTGATCGATATAGGCGGCCTGGGCCGGGCGGAGGTCGGCCCGGTGCAGCGAGCGGCCGAGGTGCCAATCGGACGTGTGCAGCATCCGCATGCTTGCGGACCCTAGCCAACGGGTGCGACATACGCCGCGCAACGCGCGGGGCGGGACGGCGAAATAACCGGGGGAATTTCGCGGGCCGCATCGTTATTGTGGCTAACGAAACCATGAGACTACGCATACATCTTCCGCGCCCTGGCCGGGCCGGGCGAACGGGGAACTCAACAGTACAGGGGCCCACCCGGGGGCCCAGCACACGGGGACAGCAAGACCGGTGGCTGCGCCGCCTGACCGCCTACTGCTGGCGGTACCGGCGCAACTTCATCTTCGCGGCGGCCGGTGCGGTGCTCGCCACCGCCTTCACCGCAGCCATCCCGCTGATCCAGCGGGACATCGTCGACAACGTGATCGTGACGCACAAGCAGTCGATCTGGCCGCTGGCGATCGCGCTGCTGGCGGTCGCGGTGGCCAACTTCGGCGCCACGTTCCTGCGCCGCTACTCCGGCGGCCGGCTCTCCCTCGACGTGCAGCACGACCTGCGCACCGAGATGCTCGGGGCGCTGTCCCGGCTGGACGGCGCGCGGCAGGACGAGATCCACACCGGCCAGCTGGTCAGCCGGTCGATCTCCGACATCAACATGATCCAGTCGCTGCTGTCGTTCCTGCCGATCACGCTGGGCAGCGCGCTGCTGTTCGTCGTTTCCATCGTCATCATGCTGTTCCTGTCACCGCTGCTGACCCTGGTGGCGCTCGCGGTCGCCCCGGCGCTGTGGTTCATCGCGCTGCGGTCCCGCCGGAAGCTGTTCCCGGCCAGCTGGTACGCCCAGCAGCAGGCCGGCGAGGTCGCCGCCATCGTCGACGAGACCGTCGGCGGAGTCCGCGTGGTCAAAGGCTTCGGGCAGGAGGAGCAGGAGCTGGAGCGGATGGAGGAGACCAGCTCGCTGCTGTATTCCGCCCGGGTGCGGCTGGCCCGCATGATGGCCCGGTTCAACCCGGCGCTGGAGGCCGTCCCCGTCCTGGGCCAGGTCGGGGTGCTGGCCCTCGGCGGCTGGCTGGCGATTCACGGCTCCATCACCCTCGGCACGTTCCTGGCCTTCTCCACCTACCTGGCGCAGATGTCCGGCCCGGTGCGGATGCTCACCGCCCTGGTCACCATCGGCCAGGAGGCGCGGGCCAGCGTGATCCGGGTGCTGGAGGTCATCGACTCGCGCCCGGTGATCACCGACAAGCCCGGCGCCGGGCCGTTGCCGGCCGACGCGGCCGGGATCGAGTTCGACGACGTCCGGTTCGGTTACGTGCCGTCGGAGCCGGTGCTGCGCGGGCTGTCGCTGCGCGTCAACCCCGGCGAGACGGTCGCCGTGGTCGGCACCTCCGGCTCGGGCAAGTCGACCCTGTCGCTGCTGCTGCCGCGGTTCTACGACGTGAGCGGGGGCGCCGTCCGGGTGGGCGGCCACGACGTGCGGGACGTGACCGAGGAATCGCTGCGCGCCGCCATCGGACTGGTGATGGAGGAGAGCTTCCTGTTCTCCGACACCGTGCGGTCCAACATCGCGTACGGGCGGCCGGACGCGACCGATGAGCAGATCTACGCCGCCGCGCGGGCCGCTGAGGCGGACGAGTTCATCACCGAGCTGCCTCACGGCTACGACACCGTGATCGGCGAGCAGGGCCTCACTCTGTCCGGCGGCCAGCGGCAGCGCGTGGCCCTGGCCCGGGCGCTGATCACGGACCCGCGGCTGCTGCTGCTCGACGACGCGACATCAGCGGTCGACCCCCGGCTGGAGGCGGAGATCCACGCCACCCTGCACCGGGTCATGCGGGGCCGGACCACGCTGCTCATCGCGCACCGCCGGTCCACGCTGAACCTGGCCGACCGGATCGCGGTGCTCGATAACGGCCAGGCGGCCGACATCGGCACCCACGAGGAGCTCACCGAGCGCTGCCCGCTGTACCGGCTGCTGCTGTCCGGACCGGGCGACGACGTCGAAGGCATCGACGCCGGGGAACTGGCCTACTACGAGAACGAGGTGGCCGCCGCGCCCGCGGCGGCCGGCCAGGTCACAGCCGGGCTGTGGGACAAGGCCAGCGCACCCACCGGCCGGGGCCGCACCCGGGACCGGGACGCGGCCCGCGGCAGTCACGGGTTCGACGGCGTCATGGGCAGCCTGCCGCCCACCCCGGAACTGCTCGCCCAGGTCGACGCGCTGCCGCCGGCGCGTGATCTGCCGAACGTGGACCAGGCCCAGGCCCGCGCGGGGGACCGGCACTTCACGCTGACCCGGCTGCTGCGGCCGCTTGCGGTGGCCATGCTGGTGGGACTGATCCTGGACGGCCTCGACGCGCTGGCCAGCCTGGCCCTGCCCGCCCTGGTCCGGAACGGCATCGACAACGGCGTGGAGGCCAAGACGTTCGGCGCCATCGTGGCCGTGTCCCTTATCGGGCTGGCCATCGTGTTCGCCGACTGGATCGTCAACATCGCCGAAACGCTGGTCGTGGGCCGCAACGGGGAGCGGCTGCTCTACACGCTGCGGGTGAAGATCTTCGCCCAGATGCAGCGGCTGGGGCTCGACTTCTACGAGCGGGAGCTGGCCGGGCGGATCATGACCCGGATGACGACCGACGTGGACGCGCTGTCGTCCTTTTTCCAGACAGGGCTGATCACCATGGTGAGCTCGCTGCTGACGTTCTTCGGCGTGCTGATCGCGCTGCTGATCATCAACGTCGAGCTCGGCCTGGTGATCCTGGCCATCCTGCCGGTGCTGATCGTCGTCACCGTGTTCTTCCGCGCCCGGTCCTCGCGGGCCTACCAGGACGCGCGGGAGAAGGTCAGCGTGGTCAACGCGGACTTCGCGGAGAACGTGGCGGGCCTGCGGGTCACCCAGGCCTACCGGCGGGAGGACCGCAACCAGGCCCGGTTCGCGGCGCTCAGCGACTCCTACCGGCTGGCGCGGATGCGCTCGCAGCGCCTGATCGCGCTCTACTTCCCGTTCGTCCAGGCACTGTCCACCGTGGCCGGCGCCATCGTGCTCATCGTGGCGACCGGGCAGGTCCGCAGCGGGGCGCTGACGGCCGGGGCGCTGATCGCCTACCTGCTCTACATCGACATGGTGTTCGCGCCGGTGCAGGAGCTGTCGCAGGTGTTCGACGGTTACCAGCAGGCGGTCGTGGGGCTGCGCCGGATCAAGGACCTGCTGCGGCTGTCCACGTCCACGCCGGAGGCCGCGCACCCGCTGCCGGTCCACAAGCTGACCGGCCGGATCGAACTGCGGGACGTGCACTTCGGCTACGAGACCGCGAACCGGGACGCCATCGAGGGGGTCAGCCTGACCATCGCCCCGGGCGAGACGGTCGCACTGGTCGGGCAGACCGGGGCGGGCAAGTCCACCCTGGTCAAGCTCATCGCCCGGTTCTACGACGTCACCGGCGGCGCGGTCCTCATCGACGGGACCGACGTCCGCGCCTACGACCTGGCGCAGTACCGGCACCGGCTCGGCGTGGTCCCGCAGGAGGCGTACCTGTTCGCCGGGACGGTCCGGGATGCGATCGCCTACGGGCGGCCCGACGCCACCGACGCGGAGATAGAGGCGGCGGCCCGGTCCGTCGGCGCCCACGACATGATCGCGCGGCTGCCCGGCGGGTACTACCACTCCATCGCCGAGCGCGGCCGGAACCTGTCGGCTGGGCAGCGCCAGCTGCTCGCGCTGGCCCGGGCGCAGCTCGTCGACCCGGACATCCTGCTACTGGACGAGGCGACCGCCGCGCTGGACCTGGCGTCCGAGGCCGCGGTCAACCGTGCCACCGAGCGGCTCACCTCCCGGCGCACGACGATCGTGGTGGCCCACCGGCTGACCACGGCCGCCGCCGCGGACCGGATCGTGGTCATGGACGGCGGCCGGATCGCCGAGATCGGCTCGCACGACGACCTAGTCGCCGCGGGCGGCACCTACGCCGAGCTGTGGTCCGCCTTCACCGGCGACAGCGAGCTGGTCGCCTGAGCCCCGCGGCACCTGAGCCCCGCGGCACCCGCGGCACCCGCGGCACCCAGGGCACCCGCGGCGCCCGGGGCGCCAGTGCGGCCCACGATCGGCGCTGCGTTCCCTCTCAGATAGGGATGCAGAAGGAACCAGCCCCAGGCACACAGGGCCGCCGCCTGGTTATCGAGTGGACGGGCCAACTCTGAGGCCACAAGGGCTAGCGCGGCCGTTGCGAACGGCCGCGCTAGCCGGGGAAAGGCAGGCACCAAGGAAGGCGCACCGCGCGGGCCAGGCACCGCCAAGCTCGTCCCCGGCCGCGCCAGCAGGCACGGAATCTGCATCACCAGCACAGATGGCCCACCCGCCCGCCCCACCGCGCCGGGCGGCACCCCGCCGCACACCCACCACGGCGCGATCGTTCTGCCGCTGCCCGCCCATCCCTCACGTGAGGTTCGCCGCGTGCTTGCGGGCCTGGCCTATGGCCTGGCCCTCGCCGTCAGGCCCGCAGGGGCGCGCCGAGCGGCCGGCAGGACACCCGCGCGTGTGGGCACTATGCAGGGCAAACAGACAGCGGCTTGCGCCGCTGGCGTGGGCGGGTGCCGTCCTGGGCGTTCCGCTTCCGCTTCCTGTCTCACCCACTCTTCGAGCGGCCGAGGTCAGCAAGCAGCTCCACAGGACGGCACCCACCCAGGCAAGATCAAAAACAAAGGTCAAGTTCGTGGGGAACACTCGCCAAGAAGAAACGATCACGGCCGAAGACCGGCGGCCCAAGCTGCCCCGCCGGGGTTGTGGAGGCGGCTTCGGCCTGCCGCAATCGGTGGACGGCACGTTCACCCGGTTGGTCGACTCCCTGGATATCGCCTGGTCGGCCTGGAGTACGGAAACGGGGCGCGGCTAGCGCGGCCGGCGGTGCCGGATGCCACCATGGACTTCGTGTACGAGGTGGTGTATCGGGCGCTGCTGCGGCATCTTCCCGCGGAGGCCGCGCACCGGGCGGGGTTCTGGCTGATCCGCACGGCGGGGGCGCTGCCCGCCGTGAACTGGCTGCTGCGCCGCTGGCTGGCTCCGCGGGATCCCGTGCTGCGCGTCCAGGCGTTCGGGCTCGACCTGCCCGGGCCGCTGGGGCTGGCCGCCGGGTTCGACAAGGACGCCCGCGGCGTGGACGCCCTCGCCGCGCTCGGGTTCGCGTTCATCGAGGTGGGCACGGTGACGGCGCAGGCGCAGCCGGGTAACCCGCGGCCCCGGATGTTCCGGCTGCCCGCCGATCGCGCGGTGGTGAACCGGATGGGCTTCAACAACGCGGGCGCCGCGGCCGCGGCCGAGCGCCTGCGCGCGCGGCAGCTCCGGGCCGCCGCCGGGCCGGGGCGGAGGGCGCGGCGGGGCGCGGACGGCCGCCGTGGCGGCGCTCGCGGGAGCGGCCGGCGGGCCCGGGACCGGTGGACCCGGGACCGGTTGGTCGTCGGGGTCAACATCGGCAAGACCAAGACGGTGCCGGCGGATGAGGCCGTCGCCGACTACGTGACCAGCGCCCGGCTGGTGGCCGGCGTGGCCGACTACGTGGTCGTCAACGTCAGTTCGCCGAACACGCCGGGGCTGCGCGACCTGCAGGCGGTGTCGTCGCTGCGCCCACTGCTGACCGCGGTCCGCGCGGCGCTCGACGGCCAGGGGCGCCCGCGGCGGGGGCCCGGGGGCCAGGCGGCCGCGAAGGACAGCGAGACGGCGGCGGCCAGGCGGCGGGTGCCGTTGCTGGTCAAGATCGCGCCGGACCTGGCCGACGACGACGTCGACGCGATCGCAGACCTGGCGGTGGACCTGAGCCTGGACGGGATCATCGCTACCAACACCACGATCGCCCGGCCTGACCTGGTCAGCGACCCGGCGCTAGTCGCCGCCGCGGGCGCGGGCGGCCTGTCCGGCGCACCACTGAGGCCGCGGGCCCTGGAGGTGCTCCGGCGGCTGCACGCGCGGGCCGGCGACCAGCTCGTCCTCATCGCGGCCGGGGGAATCGAGACCGCCGACGACGCCTGGGAGCGCATCGCCGCAGGCGCCACCCTGGTGCAGGCCTACACCGGCTTCATCTACGGCGGGCCGCGCTGGGCGCGCCGGATCCAGGACGGGCTGGCCCGGCGGGCGCGGGCTGAGGGGCTGAAGTCGGTCAGTGAGGCCCGCGGGACTATGGTTGCGCCGCTCCCGCCATCTCCGGCCGACGATGGGGTGCCCTCGTCAGCCATGCCCTCCCCGGCCGAACCCGCGCAGGCAGAACCCGCGCAGACCGGGGACGCGCAGACCGGGAGCTCACAGGCCGAACCCGCGCACGCCGGGGACCCGCAGACCGGGGACCCGCAGGCTGAACTCCCGGAGGCCGGGACGGCACCGGCCGAGCTCTCGGAGGCTCAGCCGGGCGACGGGCCGGAGCCGGTGGCTGGTCAGCCGCCGCCGAACCTGGCCGGGTCGTAGGGAGCCACATCCAAGGGCAGTGTGTCTCCGCAGGCCAGGGGCGGGAACAGCGCGCGGGCGGCCGTGTCGTCAAGACGGGTCAGCTCGCCGATGTTGGGGACCCCGCCTCGGCCCGTTCAGCCAGAATCCGGAACGCGCGGTTCAGCCGGGCACCTTCCGCGTCGCCGGACGCGACCACCCAGCCCGCCGGGAACCGCGTGCCCGGTGCCGGTGATTCCGTCGTCGCGCAGGCTGGCCAGCAGCTCGGGATGGTAGGCGGTCGCCCGGTAGGCGAGCGCGCGCTGCGCGGGCGGCGCGCTGAAGCTCGTCGCGGGCGAGACGATACCGGCCCCGGCTGCGGAAAGTTCCCGGACCGCCTGGCCCAGATGGCCGCCAACTCCGGCATCTCGGTGATCGCGGTCGACCCGGCCTATACCTCCCGCTGGGGCCGCGAGCACTGGCTCACCCCCCTGCAGGAACAAGCTTCCCCGATCCCCGCCAGCGGCCACCACACGGCCGCGGTGATGATCGGCAGGCGTGCGCTCTGCCACCGGACGCGGCGACGGGCCGGCGTGACCGGCGGCGACCAGAGGATCAGCGGCCGGGGAGCTGCCCCCGAGCACCCATGGCCAGGCAAACGACCAGGAACAGCAGGCCCCGCGAGGCCCAGCGGCAGCCACCCCCGGTGGCGGAAGACCGCAACGGCCGACCGGACCCGCCCGCCCGACCAGGCAACCCAAGACCGTTCGGGGCCGCCGACTAGCCAGGACTATCCTCGGCTAGCTCAGAAGGAACGGTCAGTTGGCGATTGCCATGACCTGTCCCGCCGTCTCCGGGCGGGTGGCCAGGGCGAGCATGAACCCGGCCACGTCGGCGCGGGAGATGAGCGCGCCGCCACGGACGTTCTGGCCGGCCGCGGTGCGGTAGCGGCCGGTGGCCGGCTTGTTGGTCAGCCGCGGCGGCCGCACCACGGTCCAGTCCAGGCCGCTGTCGCGCAGCACGTCCTCCATCCGCGCGAGATCGGCGTAGTGCCCGCGAAGGACGGCCTTGATCACGGGGCCGAGCAGGTGGCGAATGAGGAAGCCGTCACCGGGGTCGCCCTTCGGCGGGTACGGGCGGCCGGGTGACGGAACGGTCCCGATGGGGGCCGCGCTCACCACGATGATCCGCCGCGCCCCGGCGGTCTTCATCGCGGTGACGATGGCCTGGGTACCCCGGGCCGCGACGTCCTCGTCGGCCCGGGAGTGGGCACCCAGACCGGACAGCACCGCGTCGGCCCCCTCCACCGCGGCGGCCAGCGCGACGGGATCCGGGGCGGACAGGTCGACCCGGACGACCCGGACGTTGGCGGTGATCTTCGCCGGGTTCCGCACCACGGCGGTGACGTCGTGCCCGGCGGCGACGGCCTGCTGCAGGATCTGGCGGCCGATCCCCCCGGTGGCCGCGACGATGGTGAGCTTCATCGGGTACTCCTCGCTGTGTCTTTTCGTGGGCCCGCGCTCTCGCAGGCCGAGGGCCGGTGACAGTCCTGGAGGGCTGCCGGTACACTTACTTCATACCCCATATATTACGAGGTTCAAAATATATGCCTGACGTATCATCTGACCAGGCCGATTCGCCTGGCGGCGCCGCGGACCGCGGCCAGCGGCGCCTGAAGGCGGCCGTAAAGGAGTCGATGCGCGAGCTGAGTGTGCAGCTCTCCCTGCTCAACGCACAGGTCAGCGGCCACCTGAAGCTCAAGGAAGCGGACATCGACTGCCTGGACGTGATCACCCGGTACGGGCCGATCAGCCCGAGCGCCTTGGCCCGGCGGACCGGCCTGCACCCAGCCACCCTGACCGGTATCCTCGACCGGCTGGAGCGCGGCGACTTCATCAGCCGGGAACGCAGCCCCGCCGATCGCCGTGCGGTGCTCATCCGGGCCCGCCGGGAGCGAGGCGCGGAGATCTACCGGCTGTACGGCGGGATGAACGGGGCCATGGACGGGATCCTGGGCCGCTACGCGGAGGCCGAACTGGAAGTGCTGGCCGACTTCCTCCGGCGCACAGTGCAGGCCGGGCAGGCCGCCACTGTCGCTCTGGCCGCGGATTAGCCATGGCACCCGCCGACTGCCCGTTCCGCCTGATCGGCGCCGGCCGGCCGGGCCGGCCATCGGCGACCCCTGAACCTTGACGCAACTGACCGGTTGCCATAGTGTTGCAACCGGTCAGTTGCTACACGTCGGAGCTCACCCTGGCCCAGCGGATGAGCTTGGACGTGAACTGGAAGGTGGAGGTCGCGCAATGAACATGTCCCCGATGAAGACACCCCCGATCGTGCCGGCGCAGGAGTGGGAGGCGGCGCGCCAGCAGCTACTAGTCGAGGAGAAGGAGCTGACCCGGGCCCGTGACGCGCTGGCCGCCAAGCGGCGGCGGATGCCCTGGCTGCCGGTGGAGAAGGCGTACGAGTTCGATGGGCTCGGCGGCAGGGTGAGCCTGCTGGACCTGTTCGAGGGCCGCCGTCAGCTGATCCTCTACCGTGCGTTCTTCGAACCCGGCGTGTACGGGTGGCCCGAGCACGCCTGCATCGGCTGCTCCCTGATGGCCGACCAGGTCGCCGACGTCACGCACCTGAACGCCCGCGACATCACGTTCGCCTACGTCACCCGCGCACCGCAGCCCGACGTCCAGCGGCTGAAGGCGCAGATGGGCTGGACGATGCCCTGGTACACGATCACCGACAGCTTCGACAACGACTTCGGCGTGGATGAATACCACGGCACGAACGTGTTCTTCCGCGACGGTGACCGTGTGTACCGCACCTACTTCCTCAACAACCGCGGGGATGAGGCACTGGGCAGCACCTGGAGCTACCTCGACCTCACTCCGCTGGGGCGTCAGGAGGAATGGGAGGACTCACCCGAGGGCTACCCGCAGAGCCCGCCGTACGCCTGGTGGAACTGGCACGACGCATACGGCAGCGCCACCTGAAGCCCACGCCGGCGGTGAGCCGGCCGGCTCCTTCCCCGCCTCAGACGGGCCAATCGAGCTGATGGTCGGGGACTCCCTGGGCGCGGCCGTGCGCCACGGCGTCCGCCCGCCCCGCCGCGTTCCCGCGCGGGTAACGGAAGATCTTGCCCCGGTACACGACGGTGGTCTCGGCGTCGGACCGGAAGTCCGCGTACCAGCCCCCGGCGTCGAGGACACCGGCGAGCTTCCGGGTCAGGTCTTCCGCGTCCTTCTCGTCGACCTCGAAGTAGATACCGGTCCAGATGGGCGGCTGCTCGTCGGTCGTGCCGTCGGGCGCGTGCCGGGTGATCTGCCGGACGATGAGGTTCAGGTCGTCCAGGGACGTCCCGGGCCGGATACTTTCGACGATCAGTGCGCCCTGGAGCATCGTTGCCCTCCTCCGCCAGTGCCGCCCATAGCGGTGTCCGTTCCCGGCGCGGTACCGTGGCAAACGGTGCAGGAGGGCGCCGCCGGGCCCGCGGGCAGGACCGAGTCCACCCCCGCTCACGCAGTATTCCGACCTCGGGCTGCGGCTGGAGAACGCCGCACCGGGCGGCCGTATCCTCGCCGCCCGGAACATCGGCAGCGGCACGATCAACGTCCGGATCGCGCTGAGCTGCGCAGCCGACGTGGATGGCGAGGTGGCCGACTGGCTGCGGCAGGCTTATGAGGAGAGCACCGCACCGCCCAGGCCGCGGCGGCCCGCCCGGCGCCCGGCGCCCGAGCTGGGAACGCTCACCGTCGTGGTGGAGGGCTCCGAGCTGCCGGGCCTGAGCTGCCACCCGGACGACGGCGTCCTGCACCAAAACGTGCACGTCGCGGTCTGCGGCCGCGACCCGGACCGGGAGGCCCTGGAGCTGCCGGGCCGGCCCGCGGACGCCATCGAGCCGGTGCCCGGCGACGCCCCGTCGGCGCGCTGGGAAATCCCGGTAACCGTCCGCCGCGGCACCGACGGCCTCGACTTCACCGGGCCGTACGTCCGTGGCGGCCTTACGGACCGTAACATCGGCCTGGCCTGGGGCGATGTTCCTGGCGACGGGACGCTGCGGCTCTTCCGCGGGGCCAAGCTCCAGCTCGCTGACGTCGACCCCGCGCTGATCGAGGAGGCGCTGCGCCCGGGACGCCGGCTGATTGCCCGGGTCCGCCTGACCGACGCCACGGGCAATCCGATCTGCGCCCGGCTGCGCCCCCCGGATATCGAATGGCATACCGGCTGACACGGCCTCACCGGCCCGGAGCGCCATCGCGTTACCGGGGTACTGATGCGGCGTCCCCGGCCCGGAGCGCCATCGCGTTACCGGGGTACTGATGCGGCGTCCCCGGCCCGGAGCGCCATCGCGTTACCGGGGTGATGGCGCCATCACCGCGGCGGGAGCCCTGGTAATGGCGCCATCACCAGGGTAAGACCTCGGTCGCGGCTGAGCTCGTGCGTCACATCCGCCACTGTAGTCGCTGGGCTTGCGAGCGCCGGGGCGGCGGGGGTCTCGGTGGGGCTGGGCGGGCGGGCCTGCACGATGACCAGCGCCCGGCAGGGCGGTCCGGGCGGGCGATCAGGCCGACAGGGCAGCCCGGGCCGGGTCCTCCTCGCTGGTGGTCACGCTGGCGAGGGCGGCGCAGAGCGAGCTGAGGTTCAGTCCCACGGTGTCGGCCAGGGCGACGACGGTGAAGAAGGCCGGCGTCGGGATCCGGCCCGTTTCGATCTTGCGGAGCGTCTCGACCGGGACGGCCGCACGCGCGGCGACCTCGACCATGCTGCGGTCGCCGCGGGCCTGGCGCAGCAGGGCACCCAGGCGCTGCCCGCGGGCGCGTTCTTCGGCGGTGAGCATCGGCCGGACCATGGCGTCATAATAATACCGGTATAGTTATACCGACAAGAGATCGGCGGCGATCAGCGCGGGAAGAGCGGGGATGGCTGTGATTGAACTGAAGACGCCGGGCGAGATCGAGGCCATGCGCGCCGCAGGGATCGTCGTGGCCAACACGCTGGCCGCGGTGAAGGCCGAGGCCAAGGTGGGCGTGTCGCTGCTCGCGCTGGACGCAGTGGCGCGGGAGGTGCTGGCCAAAGCCGGCGCGATCTCACCCTTCCTGGGTTACCAGCCCGGGTTCGCCAAGCTGCGACCGTTCCCGGCGGTGATCTGCACGTCGGTCAACGACGCCGTGCTGCACGGCATCCCGGATGGCTACCGGCTGCGGGACGGCGACCTGCTCAGCATCGACTTCGGCGCGGTGCTGGACGGCTGGGCCGGCGACGCGGCTACCTCGTTCCCCGTCGGCCAGCCGCGTCGCGCGGACCAGAAGCTGATCGCCGCGGCCGAGGCCGCGCTGGCGGCGGGGATCGCCGCAGCCACCCCCGGGGCCCGGATCGGCGACATCTCGGCCGCCATCGGGCAGGTCGGGCGGGCTGGGCGCTACGGCATCAACACCGACTTCGGCGGGCACGGCGTCGGCCACGCCATGCACGAATCGCCGTCGGTGCCCAACGAGGGCCGGGCCGGCCGCGGCGTAAAGCTGCAGCCGGGCCTGGTCATCGCGATCGAGCCGTGGTTCCTGGCCGGCGGCCGGGACGAGTACCGCGTCGACCGCGATGGCTGGACGCTGCGCAGCGGTGACGGATCGCGCGGCGCGCACGTCGAGCACACGGTCGCGATCACCCCCGGCGGGCCGCGCATCCTGACCACCCGGCCGGCCGGCTGACAAGCCGGGAATCCGCCGTAGTGCCGCCTCGGCCAGCGCGCCGCTGGCCCGGTTACGCGCCACGGGTGCCGGTGGGGACACCGTGCGGTGCGGGCTCGCCGACCGGGCCCTGGGCCGGCCCGGGCTCCACGGCTTGGCTCCCGGGAGATCCGGGCTCCGCGGCCGGGCCCCAGGGCGGCGCGGGCTCCATGGCCGGGGGGACGGCATCCGGTGCGCACGTGGCGAAGCGGCGGGCCCTATTCGGGCTGACCCTGTTCCGCCCGGGCGACCGCGGCGATGAGGGTGGCCAGCTCCTGCGGGGTGGCCCGCACCGACCCGGGCGGCTGGAGCGGATACCGGCCCAGCTCGTACCCGGCCGGAAGCTGGCCTGCGGCGCGGGCCTCGTAGCCTTCCGCCAGCATGTTGCCGAAGACCTGGATGAAGGCGAGCTGGTCGGGGATGACGCACCCGAAGTTCCTCGCCTCGGTCAGCGCGTCAACGGCGCTCCAGCCCATGACCGCCATCCGGTAGCACGCGGTCATCACACCCGTCCGGCATTTGCCCGCCTCGCAGTGGACGTAGGTCAGCGGGGCC
>Ga0187887_10003102_pt1 | contig 13017 bp, 11 predicted proteins | sample June2016WEW_7_10_FD_132977 | JGI IMG/M metagenome (GOLD analysis project Ga0187887, IMG submission 132977) | Peatland microbial communities from SPRUCE experiment site at the Marcell Experimental Forest, Minnesota, USA - June2016WEW_7_10 | ecosystem: Environmental > Terrestrial > Soil >...
CCGATGTGGGCGCCGGGCACGCCGGAGTTCGCGGCCGTCTGGGACGTCACCGGGGACCGGGCGCTGCGGACCGGCATCCGCTACCGGCCACTCAGCGATACGGTCCGCGACACCTGGTCCTGGCTGCGCAGGGAAGCGGCCGCCCGGGACGCGGCCGCCCGCGGCGGGGTAAGTGCGTTCGAAGGGCGGCCCGGGATCGGCCTGGACCCTGCCAAGGAGCAGGAGATCCTGGCCAGCCTGGACTAGGTTTCCTGCGCCGCCGCCGCGTCCTGCACTGCCGCCGCGTCCTGCACTGCCGCCGCGTCCTGCACTGCCGCCGCGTCCTGCACTGCCGCCCACTGGCGCACGCGGGCCGCGGCGCACGGTCCTGCGCGCCCGGGCCACCGCCCCCGCACCCGGCGGCGTGATCCCGTCCATCCCCTGGCCACCTCGGGCCGATGGGTAGGCTCGCGATCGTGAGCGATCGCGAGGACCTGCTTCAGATGATCAAGGACACGGCCGTGGTGCACGGCGACTTCGTGCTCTCCTCGGGCCAGCGGGCGAGCTGGTACATCGACTTGCGCCGGATCCTGCTCAGCGGGCAGGCGGCGCCGCTGGCCGGCCGGGTGATGCTCGACCTCACCGCGGGCCTCGGCTACGACGCGGTCGGTGGCCTCACGCTCGGCGCCGATCCCGTCGCCACCGCGATGATGCACGCAGCCAGCGCGGCCGGGCAGCCGCTGGACGCGTTCGTGGTGCGCAAGGAGGGCAAGGCGCACGGCCTGCAACGGCGCATCGAAGGCCCGGACGTGGCCGGGCGCCGTGTGCTGGCGGTGGAGGACACCTCGACCACCGGCGCGTCCGTGCTGACCGCGGTGGACGCACTGCGCGAGGCGGGGGCCGAGGTCGTGGGCGTGGCCGTGATCGTGGAACGCGGCGCCCGGACGCCGGTGACCGCGCGGGGCCTGCCCTACCTGGCCGCCTACGACCTGGGTGACCTGGGCCTGGGCTGATCGTCCTGGGGGGTCGTGCGCTGGTGCCGCGGGCCGCTCCGCCCGCCCGCGGCCGGGGCGCCCGCCTCGGGACCGGCTGCGGCTGGACCGGCTGCGGCTGGACCGGGTGGGGCGAGGCCCGCTTCGGCCGCCTCCTTACGGACCTCCCTCAGCCGGTACATCACGAGCGCGACGATGGCGATGACCGCCACCGCGGCGATCGCATAGCCGGCCAGCGCGATGCCGTGCGCGATGCTCTGCCAGGTTCTGCTCAGGCTGTAGCCAAGGAGCGAGATCGCGGTCACCCAGACGGCCGTGCCGATGAGGCTGAGCACGCCGAACAGCAGGGCGGGCATCTCGATGAAGCCGGCCACGATCGACACGAACGTGCGCACGACCGGCAGGCACCGGCCCACCGGCAGCGCCCACACGCCCCGGCCGGCGAAGAAGCGCTCCGCCCGGTCGATGTCGGCGTGCGTGATAAGCAGGTAACGGCCGAACTTGTGCACAAGCGGCCGCTCACCGACCCGTCCCACCGTGTACGCGACGAACGAGCCGAGAAGTTCCGCCACCGTGCCGACGATGATGACCGCCACGATGTTGAGGTGGCCCTCGCCGGCCAGGACCCCCGCGAACCCGAACGTAATCTCCGACGGAATCGGGACGCAGCAGGCCTCGAGAAAGCCGAAGAGAAACACAGCAGCCAGGCCTGCCTGGCTGAGAAAGCTCTCCATAGCTCACTGTTGTACAGCATGGAGGGGACTCCGCCGGTCCGCATCGGGGGAGCTTGCGAGAGCCTGACCGCCGGATTCGAGCACGGGGGCACGGCCACGCCGGGCGGCCGCGGGCGGGACGCCGGGCGGCCGCGGGCGCAGCTTCCGGAGGCAGATTCCGGGCGCAGTTCTCCAGGCCGGGACCTTCGGCGCTGTCCGTGGGCGGCCACGTCCCCGATACTGGAACCAAAGCAACGACAGGAGCCGATCGTCATGCCAATCGCCACCCCAGAGGTCTACGCGCAGATGCTGGACCGCGCCAAGGAGCGTGGTTACGCCTATCCCGCGATCAACGTGACCTCAAGCCAGACACTGAACGCGGCCCTCCGCGGCTTCGCGGACGCGGAGAGCGACGGCATTATCCAGGTCTCCACAGGGGGCGCCGAGTACCTGTCCGGCCAGGCGGTCAAGGACATGGTGACCGGCTCGGCTGCCCTGGCCAGCTTCGCCCGGTCAGTCGCCGACAAGTACCCGGTGCAGATCGCCCTGCACACCGACCACTGCCCCAAGAACAAGCTCGACGGTTTCATGCGCCCACTGGTCAAGATCTCGCAGGAGCGGGTGGCCCGGGGTGAGGAGCCGCTCTTCAACTCGCATATGTGGGACGGGTCCGCGGTGCCGTTGAAGGAAAACATCGCCATCGCGACCGAACTGCTCGACGAGTGCGCCAAGGCCCGCACGGTCATGGAGATGGAGATCGGCGTGGTCGGCGGCGAGGAGGACGGCGTCACCGGCGAGATGAACGAGAAGCTGTACAGCACGCCGGAGGACGCCATGGCGGTGGCCGAGGCGCTCGGGCTCGGCGAGCGGGGCCGCTACCTGCTCGCGGCCACGTTCGGCAACGTGCACGGGGTCTACAAGCCGGGGCATGTGACCCTTCGCCCTTCGATCTTGAAGGAGATCCAGGACGCGGTAGGCGCCAAGTACGGCAAGGAAAAGCCGTTCGACCTGGTGTTCCACGGCGGTTCCGGCTCGGCGCTGGAGGAGATCCGCGAGGCAATCTCCTACGGCGTGGTCAAGATGAACGTGGACACCGACACGCAGTACGCGTTCACCAGGCCGGTCGCGGACCACATGTTCCGGAACTACGACGGCGTGCTGAAGGTCGATAGCGAGGTCGGCAACAAGAAGCAGTACGACCCCCGGGCCTGGGGCAAGGCCGGGGAGGCTGGCATGACCGCGCGGGTGCTGCGAGCCTGTGAGGACCTGATGTCCGCGGGCACCAAACTCAGCTAACCAGCCAGCCCATCATCGGGCAGGCTGGTGGCATGGAGACGCCAGCTTCCCCTGGGCCGGCCGCTGACCGCCAGCCAGCCGGCCGGGTCGCGGTCCTGTCCGACATTCACGGGGTGCTGCCCGCGCTGGAAACCGTGCTCGCCGAGCCCGAGGTGACCGGCGCGGACCGGATCGTGCTCACTGGCGATCTCGCGGCCGGGCCGCAACCGCGCGAGACTCTCGACCTGCTGGCCACGCTCGGAGACCGGGTGGTGTGGATCCGCGGGAATGCCGACCGCGAACTGGTGCAACTCGCCCGTGGTGAGGTGAGTACCGTCCCAGACCCGATCGCGCCGTGGGCCGCCGCCCAGCTCCGCGCGGACCAGGTCGCGCTGCTGGCCGGGCTGCCCCTGACGGCGACCCTCGACGTGGATGGCCTGGGCACGGTGCTGTTCTGCCACGCGACACCGCGGGACGACGAGGAGGTGGTCCTCGCCGACTCACGGCTGGAGCGGTGGGCCGAGGTCCTCACACCCGTCGCATCGGAGGTCTCCGCGGTGGTCTGCGGGCACACCCACATGCCGTTCTGCCGGCTGGCCCACGGGCGGGTGGTGGTCAATCCGGGCAGCGTCGGGATGCCGTACGGTCGGACCGGAGCGCACTGGGCATTGCTCGGGCCGGGGGTGCAGCTTCGGCGCACCGTGTTCGACGCCGGGTCGGCCTGCGCGCGCGTCGCCGCGGAATCGTCCTACCCGGACGCCGCCGAGTGGGCGGACTTCTACCTGAACGCACGGGCCACGGACGCGGAGGCCCTGGCCGTCATGGGCCCCCGGGATGGCCGGGAGGGCCCGAACGCGCACCCCGGCTGAAGGCCACCCGGATCGAGTCCACGACCTGCGCCGGTGCCCGGGTAATCTCCGCCCAGGTGAAGTGCACGACCTCGTAGCCCGCGGCGCGCAGCCGGGCGTCGCGCTCCAGCTGGGCGCGGGCCCGGGCCGGGGTCTGGTATTTGAACGCCCCGTCGGCCTCGCCGATGGTGCGGTAACGGCGCCAGAGGAAATCGGCCCGGCCGATGATCTCGCCGTCGTCGCCGACCCAGACCTGCAGGTCCGGCGGTGGCAGGCCGGCCTGGCGGAACGCGGCCCGACTGAGGGACTCGAGCACCGACTCCGATCGGGCATCGCTGAACGCGGTCACCTCGCGGGCCCGCTGTAGGCCCGGCCACCGTGTGCAGTCCGCGATGACCGTGGCGAGCGCCGTCCTGTTCGTCAGCCCGGCGTGCAGGGCCGAGTCGGCGACGGCCACCCCTTCCCCGAAGGGCAGCACACGGGCCAGGTCTATGACGGTCCTGGGCACCGAGGTCAGCCGGACACCGCGATGGCTGACCACATGCTCCGCGGGCAGCGCCGCGATATGCACCAGCACGCCCGGGCGACCTTTGCGGCTACCTCGGTCACCCGGTGCCCGGGTGATCTGGATCATGGGCGCCGACTCGTGGCCGACTACTCCGAGTCCGTGGACGCGGGCCGCCGACTGGTGACTCCCGGCCACCGGATAGTGGCTCCCGGCGGACCGGGAGCCGGTGACTTTGAGGGCGGCAGCTACCCGGAGCAGGTGCTCGCCAGTTTGCCGGGCGCGGTCGTCTCGCGCTCCACCAATCGTCGCGGCGGCAGCCGCCGCGGACGCGTAGACCCCGGTCAGTAACGGACATAAGGCGCCCTTCCCGACCAGGCGCTCGATCTGCCGGCCCGATAATCCAGCCGATCGCAACTCCGCGGTGGTCCAAATCCCCCTTAGCTGGCTTTCCACCCCTCCACCTTGGTCCTCCCTGCTGACATATCACCTATCTGGTGCACAGAATGTGAGTGTTTGTCCGATTACACCGCGCCAGATAGGTGATATGTCGCGCGGCGGCGCGCGGCGCCCGGCGGCGCGGCGCCCGGCGGCGCGGCGCCCGGCGGCGCGGCGGCGCGCGGCGGCGCGGCGGCGCGCGGCGGCGCCGCGCGGGCAGAGGGGGAGCGTGCGCGGTTTGGGGTGGGGGGCGGGCAGGATGGGGGCATGGACCACCGCAACCTCATAGCCGGGCCGCCCCCGGTCTATCTACCTGACGACCCCTGCGCCGCCGAACTGGCCTCCGGCGCCGATCCCGCTACCGTCGCCGCGGGCAACCCGGCGTGCCTGGCCGCCTGGGCCGAACTGGCCGAGCAGGCCCTGGACCGTGGCGAGCTGGTCGCTGGCTACGCGTACGCCCGCACCGGTTACCACCGCGGCCTGGACCAGCTGCGCCGGGCCGGGTGGAAAGGCCACGGGGCGATCCCCTGGGAGCACGAGCCCAACCGGGGATTCCTGCGCTCGCTGCACGCGCTGGGCCGGGCCGCCGGAGCCATCGGCGAGACCGAGGAAGAAGCACGCTGCCAGATCTTCCTGGCCGACTCCAGTGCCGCCGCCGTGGCCGCCCTCGACGTGCCCTGACCCCGCGCCCCCCGGCGCCGCCTGACCCCGTGCCCCGGGCGCCCGCTGACCCCGTGCCCCGGGCGCCCGCTGACCCCGTGCCCCGGGCGCCCGCTGACCCCGCGCCCCGGGCGCCCCCGGGCGCCACGCGACTCCGCGCCCCGGCGCCGCGTGGGCTCGGAGACGTGGCGTAACGCCCAGTCCAGGACGTGGAGTAGCCTCAACTCCGCAACCGGGGGCGAGGCCTGGAAGGGGCTGGTGCGATGCCGGCCATTGTGGTCGTGGGTGCGCAGTGGGGTGATGAGGGTAAGGGCAAGGCCACCGACCTCCTCGGCGACCGGGTGGACTACGTCGTCAGGTACCAGGGCGGCAACAACGCCGGTCATACCGTCGTCATCGGTGACGAGAGCTACGCTCTGCACCTGCTTCCCTCGGGCGTGCTGTCTCCCCGGGTGGTGCCGGTCATCGGGAACGGCGTCGTGGTCGATCCCGAAGTGCTACTCCGGGAGATCGACGACCTCAGGCAGCGCGGCGTGTCTTGCGAGGACCTGCTGATTTCCGCGAACGCCCACCTGATCATGCCGTACCACCGCGCCCTGGATAAGGTCACCGAGCGGTACCTGGGCAGTGCCCGGATCGGCACCACTGGCCGGGGCATCGGGCCCGCCTACGCGGACAAGGTGGCCAGGACCGGCATCCGCATCCAGGACCTGCTCGACCCGGGGATCCTGAACCAGAAGCTGGAACTGGTCCTGCGGGAGCGCAACCAGGTACTCACCAAGGTCTACAACCGCCGTGGCATCGACGCGGCCGCCGTCGCCGAGGAGTACCTGGGTTACGGCGAGCAGATCCGCTCCTACGTGGCCGACACCGGGCTGGTGCTGAACCAGGCGCTGGACGGGGGCAAGTCGATCCTGCTGGAGGGCGCGCAGGCGACCATGCTCGACGTGGATCACGGCACCTACCCGTTCGTCACGTCCTCCAGCCCGACGGCGGGCGGTGCCTGCGTGGGCTCGGGTATCGGCCCGACCCGGATCACCAAGATGATCGGGATCCTCAAGGCGTACACCACCCGGGTGGGCGCGGGCCCGTTCCCCACCGAGCTGACCGATGCGCAGGGCGAGTGGCTGCGTAAGGCCGGGGGCGAGTACGGGGTGACCACTGGCCGCCCGCGGCGCACCGGGTGGTTCGACGCGGTGGTCGCCCGCTATTCCACCCGGGTCAACGGGATCACCGACTACTTCATCACCAAGCTCGACGTGCTGTCCGGTCTGGAGCGCGTCCCGGTCTGCGTGGCCTATGACGTGGGCGGCACCCGGCACGACGAGATCCCGATGACCCAGACCGACTTCCACCACGCCGCGCCGATCTATGAGTACCTGGACGGGTGGTGGGAGGACATCTCGCAGGCCCGCGAGGTGGCTGACCTGCCCCGCAACGCGCAGGTGTACGTCAAGGCGCTGGAGGACATGATCGGCGCGCCGGTCGCGGCGATCGGCACCGGCCCGCGCCGCGACCAGACCCTGCAGCTGCGCCCGCTCGCCTGAGCTCTCCCCCTGGAAAAATTAAAGGCCCGCAACGAACCGTCCCGGGGACTGTCACCACCCACCGCGCGGTACCTGGCACCCCTGCCGCTTCGGTAGCCCGGCTACTGACTGCGGCGCTGGCCGGGGGCAGGCTGGAGGCCATGCCAGCCGCATCGGTGGTGGCGCCGCCGCTGGCCCCGTCCGTCCTGCCCGGCGCCTGCACTGTGGCCTGGGCGGGTCAGCCGCGGGCTGCGTGGCGGGCGGACCAGGCCTCGGCACGGATCGCCCGGCGCTCGTGATCACGCCAACCTCAAACAGCCGGTGGCCCGCCCGGTTCCGCCGCAGGCCCGGGCGCGGGCGCGGGTAGGCTCGCGCCCGTGCGAGTCCTCCTCCTCGGCTCGGGCGGCCGCGAGCACGCGCTGGCCCGGGCGCTGTCTGCCGACCCGGACGTCACCGACCTGCATGCGGCGCCCGGCAACCCGGGCATCGCCGAGCTCGCCCGCCAGCATCCGGTGGACCCGACCGACACCGGGCAGGTGGCTGGCCTGGCCCGGGCGACGGGCGCCGACCTGGTCGTGGTCGGCCCGGAGGCGCCACTGGTCGCCGGGGTGGCCGACGCGCTGCGCGCGTCCGGCATCCCCTGCTTCGGGCCCAGCCGCCGGGCCGCGGCCATCGAGGGCTCCAAGTCGTTCGCCAAGCAGATCATGCAGGCGGCCGGGATCCCGACCGCCGAGGCCTACACCTGCCAGACGAGCGGCCAGGCCGACGCCGCGCTGGCCGAACTCGGGCCGCCGTACGTGGTCAAGGCGGATGGCCTGGCCGCGGGCAAAGGGGTCGTGGTCACCACCGACCTGGCCGCCGCCCGGGCCCACGCGGAGGCCTGCGGCACGGTGGTCATCGAGGAGTTCCTGGACGGCCCCGAGGTATCGCTGTTCGCGCTGGCCGACGGATTCACCGCGGTCCCGTTGATGGCCGCGCAGGACTTCAAGCGGGCCGGGGACGGGGACCAGGGACCGAACACCGGCGGCATGGGGGCGTACACCCCGCTGCCCTGGGCGCCGCCGGGCCTCGCCGACGAGGTGATGGCCACGGTGATCCAGCCGGCCGTGGACGAGCTCCGGCGCCGCGGCACCCCGTACCGCGGCCTGCTGTACGCGGGGCTGAGCCTGACGGCGGCGGGTGTGCGGGTGGTGGAGTTCAACGCCCGGTTCGGTGACCCGGAGACCCAGGTCGTGCTGGACCGGCTGGCCACACCGCTGGCCGGACTGCTGGCCGCGGCCGCCTCCGGGTCACTGGGCGGCGTGGCCCCGCCCCGGTGGACGGCGGGCGCGGCGGTCACCGTGGTCATCGCGGCCGAGGGCTACCCGGGCCAGCCCGCCGCCGGTGACGAGATCACCGGGATAGCGGCGGCCGGGCGGGTCCCGGGCGCGTACGTACTGCACGCGGGCACCCGGACCGATGACGCGGGTCACCTCGTGTCGGCCGGCGGCCGGGTGCTCAACTTGGTCGGCACCGGCCCCGATGTGGCCGCTGCCCGCGCGGTGGCGTACCAGGCCGCGGGGCAGATCGAGATGCGCGGTGGCTGGTACCGCACTGACATCGCCGGGCATGCGGCAGGACGGCCGGCCCAGGCCAGCCCGTGACCAGCGAACCACCCCCGTCCGGCACCAGCCCGCCGTCCGCGGGGCCAGGTTTCCGGGCCGGACGCCCCGCTGCGGGTCGGCACCCTGGAACTGTTCTTCGGCCTGGTCTTCGCGTTCACCCTCACCCAGCTGTCCACGCTGCTGGACGGTAACGGCATTTCCGCCACCTCGATCGTCCAGGTGCTGCTGGTGTTCGGGGTGCTGTGGTGGATGTACGGCGGATACGCCTGGCTGATCAACACCCGCAGCCCGGACCGGGCCCCCGAGCGGACCGGATGGGGCCGAACCCGTTCCGGATGGCCAGCCCCACGACCAGGAACCGGGCCATGGCAGCAGCGGGAGCAGTCCGGCCGCCCCAGACTCGCCACAGTGACCAAAGTCACCGCGCTGATCCGGCCGGTCGCCACGGCCGGCCCCTGGCGCGTGCCTGGCCCGCGCGAATGATGCGCGAGGATAGAGCATGTGATCGAGCGCTACACACGGCCCGAGATGGGCCGGATCTGGAGCGATGCGCACAAGTACCAGCTGTGGGCCCGGATCGAGACGCTGGTCCTGGAGGCGCACGCCAAAGCCGGGACCGTGCCGCCCGAAGCGGTAGACCCGGTCCGGGCCGCCCCGCCGCCCACCCCGGAAGCGGTCGCTGAGGTGGAGGCGGTCACCGACCACGACGTGATCGCGTTCCTGACGGCCTGGGCGGACAACACTGCGCCGCGCGAGGCCGCCGCCTACGTGCACTACGGGATGACCTCCTCCGACCTGCTGGACACGGCGCTGGCGCTGCAGCTGGCGGAGGCTACCGACCTGCTGGTGGCGGAGGCGACCCGGCTGGTCGCCGCGCTGCGCGAGCATGGCCTGGCGCACCGCGGCACGCTCCGGGTGGGGCGGACACACGGAATCCACGCCGAGCCGGACGTCTGGGGACACCGGGTGGCCGACTTCGCGTTCGCCATGGCCCGCAGCCGGGACCGGCTGGCCCGGGCCCGGGACGCGGTCGCGGTTGGCAAGCTGTCCGGCCCGGTCGGCACCTACTCCAACATCGACCCGGCCATCGAGGCCACGGTCATGCCGGAGCTGGGCCTCCGCCCGGCGGACGTGGCCACCCAGGTGGTGTTCCGGGACGGCATCTCGGAGTGGATCAGCGCGCTCGCGGTGATCGCCACGGTCTGCGAGGCGATCGCGCTGGAAGTCCGGCACGGCCAGCGGACCGAGGTGCGGGAGCTGGCTGAGCCGTTCCGGGCCGGCCAGAAGGGTTCCTCGGCGATGCCGCACAAGAAGAACCCGATCCGGTCGGAGCGGATCAGCGGCATCGCCCGGATCGTCCGCGGCTACGTCACCCCTGTCCTGGAGGGCATGCCGCTCTGGCACGAGCGTGACATTTCGCACTCCAGCGTGGAGCGGATCGCGCTGCCGGACGCAGCGACCGCCACCGACTACATGCTGAACCTGACCGCCGGGCTGGTGGAGGGCCTGGTGGTCGACGAGGCACGGATGAGGGCGAACCTGGAATCCACCGGCGGGCTCATTTACACCTCGAGCATCCTGCTCGCCCTCGTCGACTCCGGGATGTCCCGGGAGGACGCATATGCGCTGGTCCAGGCCGCAGCCATGATCACGTGGCAGACCGGGATGCCGCTGCGGGAAACACTCCGGGCCGAGGCCAGCGCACACGGCCGCACCCTGGACGAGGCCGCGCTGGACGAGGTGTGCCGCCCGGAACGCTACGTGGCGCGGCTCGGGCCCGTCTTCGAGCGGCTGGAACGGCTCTCATGAGCGCCCCGGAGGCACCCGGAAGGCCGGGTGCGAATGACCCTGCGGGGAAATACGAGAGCGGAGCGCCGCTCACGCTGCTGTACTCGGGCAAGGTCCGCGACGTCTACGGCTGGGGCGATGACCGGCTCCTGCTCGTCGCCTCCGACCGGGTGTCGGCCTACGACCATGTGCTGCCCACCCCGATCCCGGACAAAGGGAAGATCCTGACCCAGCTGTCGCTGTGGTGGTTCGGGCAGCTCGCCGACCTGGTCCGGAACCATCTCGTCGACGCGGAGATCCCGGCCGAGTTCGCCGGCCGGGCCATGGCCTGCCGCAGGTTGTCGATGGTGCCGGTGGAGTGCGTGGCCCGCGGCTACCTGGCCGGGTCCGGGCTGCGCGAGTACCGGGCGTCCGGGTCCGTGTGCGGCGTGCCGCTGCCTCCCGGGCTCACCGACGGGTCCCGGCTGCCTGAGCCGATCTTCACCCCGGCGACCAAGGCGCCGCGCGGGCAGCACGACGAGAACGTCCCGTTCTCGTCGGTGGCCGCGTCGGTGGGTGCCGATGTCGCCGCTGAGCTGCAGCGGATCACGCTGGAGGTGTACCGGCGGGGGGCGGCCATCGCCTCGCGGCAGGGCATCCTGGTCGCCGACACCAAGATCGAGCTCGGCTTCGACCCGGTCGGGCGGCTGCTGCTGGCCGACGAGGTTCTCACCCCGGATTCGTCCCGGCTGTGGCCTGCGAGCCAGTGGCAGCCTGGCCGGCCACAAGTCTCATTCGACAAGCAGATTGTCAGGGACTGGCTAGACTCGCCCGAGGCTGGCTGGGACAAACGGGACACGGAGCCGCCCCCAGCACTGCCTGGCCACGTGGTCGAGCAGACCCGCGCAAGTTACATCGAGGCATATGAGCGCATCACTGGACGACAGTGGGTATGACTGCCGTGACAGCCCGGCCACTCACCCCGCGCCGCTGACTGGGCACGGTCCGGGTGGCCCGAATCTGACTGTCGCTGAAGGGGGACCAGGCCGGTGGAATACTGGCCTGGAACAAGTACGAGGCTTCCCGCCGGCCCGCATCCCGCTGGGCGGGCACCGGGTGGAGGCACCCCGCCGCGACTGCGGCAGGCCGTTGACCTCGCGTTTCCGAAGGACAGGAGCTTCAACCCCATGACCATTGGCCCCGAGACCTGCTACCGCGTACGAGGCGGGATCCCGCTCCAGGGAACGGTCTTCGTTCAGGGCGCCAAGAACGCGGCGCTCAAGATGATCGCCGCGTCGCTGCTCACCGGAGAAGGCCGGACCGTACTGCGCAACGTCCCCGCTATCGAGGACGTCCGCCGGGCGGTCGAACTGGCTCAGGCCGTGGGCGCGGTGGTCAAGTTCCACGAGGCCGAGCACACCCTCGTGGTGGACGCCTCCAACCTGACCAGCTTCGTCCTGCCGGCCGAGATCGCCCGCCGGTTCCGCGGCTCGGTGCTGTTCGTGCCGGCCCTGCTGCACCGGTTCGGCGAAGCCGTCATCGAGGGCATCGGCGGCTGCAACCTGGGCAGCCGCAACCTGGACTTCCACTACCGCGGCTTCGCCCGGCTCGGCGCCGTCGTAGACGAGCGCGAAAACGAGATCCACATCAAGGCGGGCCAGCTCCGCGGGGCGCATCTGTACCTGGACACCCCGTCGCACACCGGCACCGAGAACCTGATCATGGCGGCCAGCCTGGCCCCCGGCACCACCATCATCGACAACTGCGCCCTCGAGCCGGAAGTGCTCGACGTCATCGCGTTCCTGACCAAGATGGGCGCGGACATCAGCGGCGGCGGCACCGGGTTCGTCACCGTGCGCGGGGTCAGCCAGCTGACCGCGACCGAGCACACGGTGATGCCGGACCGGATCGACGCGGGGGTGCTGGCCATGGCGGCCGCGATCACCGGCGGCGAGCTGAACCTGGTCGGCGCCTCCCTCGAGCATTTCGGGGTGGTCCGCTGGAAGCTCGAGCAGATGGGGGTGGAATTCACCCCGAAGGGTGCCGTCCTCCAGGTCCGCCGGGACCGCACGCTGCGCCCGATCAACGTGATCACCGGCCCGTACCCTGGCTTCGCGACCGACCTCCAGTCGCCGATCATGGCGCTGAGCTGCCTGGCCGATGGCACCAGCTACATCCGGGAGACCATCTTCGACGGCCGGTACGGCCTGGTCGCGGAGCTGAACAAGATGGGTGCCAAGGTCGAGGTGGACAGCGGCAACGTGGTCATCGTGCATGGCCCGTCCACGCTCAAGGGCACCAAAGTCGTCGCGCACGACCTGCGCACCGGGATCGCGCTCATCCTGGCCGGGCTGGGCGCGGAGGGCGAGACCGTGGTCGCGCCGGGATACCTCATCGACCGTGGCCACGCCGCGGTCGCGGAGCGGCTCACCACCCTGGGCGCCGACATCACCGCCGAGGAAAGCGGCTGACCCAGGCGGCAGCTGACCTGGCCGGCGGCTGAGCTGCCGGGCGGCTGACCCGCGGGCCCGCAGGGGGTCCTGCCCCGGGAAAAATGTGACATTGCACGAAACAGTCTGCCGATTCCCTTCTCAGGACGGCGCGGACGGGCTACGAAATATACGATCGTGCAATCGTTGCAGCGTAAGGGTCTAACAGTGACTTCACAGCACAGGGAGTACCCCGTAGCCGGCGGCACCTTAGGAGTTGC
>Ga0187887_10003106_pt1 | contig 13010 bp, 13 predicted proteins | sample June2016WEW_7_10_FD_132977 | JGI IMG/M metagenome (GOLD analysis project Ga0187887, IMG submission 132977) | Peatland microbial communities from SPRUCE experiment site at the Marcell Experimental Forest, Minnesota, USA - June2016WEW_7_10 | ecosystem: Environmental > Terrestrial > Soil >...
GCTCAATCAGCGTCTTGCTGGCCCACGGCGCGGCACATTCCCAATTGTCGTAGTTCGGCTCATGACGCACAAACAAAACCGCCAGCTCTCGCCACCCGATCAACTGATCCAAGAATTTCTCGCCTGCTTCAGCCGTCACCTTGCCCTCGGCCACAGCTCTGTTTACCGCCAGCGCAATAGTGATGGGGCCGATGTTTCCAAAGTGCAGATACGGCGAGAGGCGGCTGGTTCCCTTCACCTCCGGGTGGTTGCGAGTGACCTCGTAATCGCTCAGTTCCAGATTCACAAACTCTCGCAGTCGCCTGAGCGCAGCGTGTGTTCCGCCGGTGAAGCTGCCCACCGGGCCGATTCTGCGGTTCAGCTTGGTGAATCCAGCGGTAATATCTTGTTCCAACGATAAGCTATCCAACTTCTTCCAGGGTTTCCACGGATGCAGGGGAATTAAATCTTTGGGCTCGACCAAGTAGTTGGGCAACGCGGCCTTCAGATGCGGGCGGAAGTGGTGCAGCAGCACATAGCTGCGACCGAAGATCCGCGAGGGAACCACCACATCCGCGTCCACAGTCCAGTAGGGCAGCTTCAGTCGCCTCGCCAAAACTCGACGCCAGCGTTCCGGCTCACGGCATGGGTTCTCGTCGCCTATCAGAAGAGCCGCTTCCACTTCTTCGAGGAATGCTTCCAGCGAATTCTCCGGTGAACGGCGCAGCACAAATCCCACGCCCCGCTCGGCTGCGTCTTGCTCGATGTCTCTCAACCCTTGCCGCAGAAAGTGGTAATGTCTCAGATTTGCGCCAGGATAGTTTGGAATCGCCTGAAAGTACACCACAACCGGCAGGCCCAGCAAGTTCCCCGCTTCGATGGCCACATCGAGCGCGGGATTATCCACAATGCGCATCGCGCGCTGCATCCAGTAAACGACGCACTTTCCGCCTTTACGCGGCGCAAGGTTCTTACGCACCAGTACACGAGGCTGGTTCGCAAGTTGCGCCAGATCGCCGTGAGTCTCGATATTGGTTGGCGAGGAATCCATATCAAGTGAGCCGAGAATGCTGTTCTTAGTTGTTAACTCGGTGATTACCGAGGCTGGTGGCAATCCCCTGAAGCATGCCGCTGAAGACAAAGTGGTGGAAAGGTAGCACGGAGTACCAGTAGGCGCGCCCCAGCAAACCCAAGGGATCGAAGGAGGCTGTTTGGCGAATGACGGATCCGGTGGAATCGCCTGTCACTTCGAACTCCAGGCTGGCGCGGCCGGGAAGCTTCATCTCCGCGACGAGGCGCAAGAGGTGATCTTGCTCGATCGCTTCCACGCGCCAACAATCCAAAACATCGCCAACACAAAGCGAATCCGGATCGCGACGGCCGCGTCTCATTCCGACGCCTCCGACTAACTTGTCCATCCACCCGCGCAGTTGCCAGAGCCAGTTGGCGTAATACCAGCCGTTGGCGCCGCCAATCCGGCGAATCGGGACGAAGGCATCCACCCGAGATGCGTTCACGTGAATCATTCGGGAATCGGTTTTCAGATGCCTTGTATTCTCATGGATGGCGGCCGAAATGGCTTCGCGAAATCCGCACGGCCGAATGTCGAACCCGGTCAATGCCCTCGGATCTTCCACAACTGTCGAATGCCGGATGCTGTCAATCAGCTTCCGGCCAACGCGCACATAAAGGGGAGTGACCAGACCGAGCCAAAGACTGGACAAGCGCGGCGTGAGGAACGGCACTGAGATTACGAGTCGCTTCAATCCCCGCTGTCGTGCGTATTCCCGCATCAGGCCGCCATAAGACACTCGATCCGAACCTCCGATTTCGAAGATCTCGCTAGCGTCAATTGGATGGTCCATCGCCGCGAGCAGATACGCGAGCAGATCGGCGATTGCGATCGGCTGTGCATCGACCGAAACCCAACGCGGCGCAATCATCACAGGAAGCCTCTCCACCAGCGCGCGTATCATTTCAAATGAGAGGCTGCCCGATCCGATGACGACCGATGCGCGGAATTCGATAACGGGAACGCCGGACGACCTGAGGATCTCGCCCACCTCCTGGCGGCTGCGCAGATGCTTGGAGAGCTGGTCGGAACTGCGACCGAGGCCGCCGAGATAGATGATTCGCTGAACCCCAGCGTCGCGGGCAGCGTTGGCGAAGTTCTGTGCCGCTGTGCGGTCCTGTTCCTCAAAGGACTGAGTCGAGCCCATGGAGTGGACCAAATAATAGGCTGAGCCAACGTCGGCCATCGCGGACCGCACCGATGCGAAGTTAAGAACGTCTCCTTCGACGACCTCGAGCCCGGGAAGCCCCTTCGCTTTGAGAGCTTCCGGACGCCGCGCCAGGCAGCGCACCGCGTAGCCCGCGTTCAAGAGCTTTTTCAACAACTCCCCGCCCACGTACCCCGTGGCGCCGGCTATCAAAACAAGAGGCTTCACGCCGCGTTCTCTCCTTGCCGGCCTAACAGCGCATCAATTTGCAGGCGGCGGTAATTGAAGATCCGCTTGATGTCTCTGCGTACTTTCAGCGTGTGAACGATTCTGCCGAGAACGCCAAAAGGCAGCGAGTATTGCACTTCGTCTAGCATCTTTGTGCGGCTGCCGTGCGCCTCAAAGATATGCGTGTGACGCCATCGCTTATATGGTCCCTTCGCCTGCTCGTCTACAAAGCAATGGGGTGGGTTCCACTCGCGGATTTCCGTCCGCCAGTGAATGGGTATGCCGTGCAATCGCAAACGGTAGCGAATCACGGTCCCATCAGAAATCGAGTTGCTGCTTATAAAAAGAATCTTGAATCCCAGCCACGGGGGAGTGATCTTCTCAAGGTTATGAGCATCGGCGAAGAAGGCAAATACATCGTCGATGGGGCGAGCAATCCACTGCTCGCAGCGCAATGTATACGTCACGGCATTCACCCCTTCCTACCGCTTCCGACTGAACTGCTACGGCTCGCGAAGCAAAGCAGAGACCTGTGCATAGAGATCCCGGTAGGCTTTTTCATCGAACGCGCCGCCGCTGCGCCAGCGCACCGCCCCGTGCTTGTCGAGCAGAACCAGATAGGCGGCATCCGGTGACGCGTAGCCCACGCACTGCTTCCAGGAATCTGTGCCACCGTAGACGGTGATTACGTTTTCCTGATCGCTCCTGGGAGTTCCCTTGCGCATACCACTGTCAATGAACCACTTTCCCAGGCGCGCCATGCCGCCAATCATCGGAATCTCGTAGAATGTCACGTGAGGATTGCTTCCGAAATCCTTGCGAAAGCGGCCAACCCAGGCCTCGACCGGGAATCTCGAATTGTACGTGAAGCCCAGCGCGAGCAAGGCGACACGCCCTGAAGCAGCATCGGGAAGCCGAGCCTCGCGGCCAGTGAGGAATTCGCCCCGTAAAGGCGGCAGGGTCTCGCCGGGCTGAAGCGTGGAGATCAATGCAGATGCCATCAAAATCATCGGTAGAATACTCATCGAACTTGTCCTCCTTTGCCATGGGCGGCATTCTCGAAGAGATAGTGGGAGACGATCCACTCGTTTCCGCCTGCATATCCGAATAACTTGGCGCAGGCCATGAAGAAGACTCGCCAGCGGACCAGCCAGCGCCTCGCCTCATCCTTGCCATATACGGCAGCAAAAAGATCGAGCACTTCCTTTTTATGCCGATCGAGACGCTCAAGCCACGCCTCGGAGGTCTTCTGGTAGTGAACCCCGCTGAATCGCCAGTGCTCGCGAATGCTGAAGTGCTCCTGGAAGTAAAGCAGCAGATCGTCGCTGGGCATCACGCCGCCGGTGAAGAAGTGCTGCGCCATCCAGTCCGATGCGTCTTCGACCTCATACGGATAGGCAAAACGGCTGTGCGAAAAGACATGCACAAAAAGCAATGCCCCAGGCCGCGACCAGGATGCGATCCGCCGCAGCAGTTCGGCGTAGTTCCGCATATGCTCGAACATCTCGACCGATACGATGCGATCAAACCGCGCGTCCGTGCAGAAATCATTCATATCCGCGGTGACCACGGTAAGATTCGCCAGTCCGCAGCGAGCGGCTTCCGCGTCGATGAACTTCTTCTGTCTGCGGGAATTCGAGACCGCCAGAATGTGGCTGTTGGGAAAGCGGCGCGCCATGAAGAGCGAGAGAGAGCCCCAACCGCAGCCGAGTTCGAGCACGTCCTGGCCATCTTCAAGGCAGGCGCGACGGCAGGTCAGGTCAAGCATAGCCTCCTCGGCCTCGGCGAGATCCTTGGCGCCGGCGTTCCACAGGGCGCAACTATATTTCATGCGCGGCCCGAGGATATGACGGAAGAACTCCGCGGGCACTTCGTAGTGTTGCGCGTTGGCGGCGTCAGGCCGGATTGCGACGGGGCTGTGGCGCAGTTGCGCGACAAACTGCATCAAGCGCTCCGCTTGCTCCGCCGGAGATCCCTGTTGCTCCTTGCGCAGGCGCGCGGATACCAGGCGCCGGATGCCGATGCGAATGAGCCAGTCTGGCAATATGCCGCGTTCAAGCCAGGTGTTGTAGCCCGCCTCCGAGACGGGGGATGCGGTGAGTGCTTCAGTTTGCATGGTATTTGTTCCTCGGAAACCACGGCACAAACGCGCTCGTAGTCTGCTGATAACGCCTGTAATCCTCGCCCCTGGTACGCAGCGCCTGCGCTTCGGTGGCAGGAATGCCGGTGACTCGGAAGAGAAAAAACAGCATGAGCGCGGGCGGGATGAGCGCAAGATAGCCGTATTTTGAATTGATCGCGAACAGGCAGAAGGAAACCCAGATGAGCCACTCGAAAAAATAGTTGGGATGGCGCGAGTAATTCCATAGACCTGCGCGGCAGGTTTTCCCGCGGTTTTCTGTCTTCGACTTGAAGGCATTGAGCTGCATGTCCGCTGCGATCTCGCCCGCAATCGCCATAAACCACAGAACAGCCGCGGCATACTCGAAGATGGAGAACGCCGGCGCCGGGTTTTGGGAAGCAAGAAGGAAAGGCGCTGACAGCAAGATACACAGCACGGCCTGAAACTCGAAGAACAAAAGGAACTTCAGCGGGATGTTCGTACGCCACTGCTTGCGGAGTTGGACGTAGCGTCCCTCTTCGGGATGGCCGATGATGCGCGTGAACAACAAATGGAGCGCAAGACGCAGCCCCCAAGCCACTGCCATCAATGCAATTGCCATGCGGCGCGGCGGCCAGCCGGTTCCCATGGCAGCGTAGAGTGCGCCCAGCAGGGCCAATCCTCCGGCCCAGCCAGCATCCACAATCGCCGCATTGTGCAGCGGAAAATGAATCAACCACAGAAGGAGCATCACTCCGCAGACTGCAACCGCTCCGGTCAGAATCAAGGTCAGCATAATCGCTCTCCTGTCTCGGGACGCTGTTGGTTGCTCATGCCGCAGAGCACGGGAACCAGCAGCAGGTATAGCAGCCCGGTGGCCATGCTTCCGAGTGCGAGCCATGCCACGACGGCATGGATGGTCACAGTCCAGAGCGTTGCGATGGCGTGGAGGAGATTCGTGCGGATCAATGCAAGGATAGTAACCACCGAAAACTCGGATGGCGGAGTTCTGAAGATCCATCCACCGATGCGATAGAAAGGAATCAGCAAAGCGAGTTGGAACGGGTAAACCAGCCAATTGACAAGCTGAATCGCCGCCAGGTTGAGTCGAAATGCGATTGCCGCCAGCGTGCACAGCAACGCGGTCGAACCCAATATCGGGGTCACCCCGAGCGTGATCCCTAAGGCAATCGTGAAGGAGAGCTTCTCCGGCGTGAGACCCTGGCGGAGGAACTCAAGGATAGGCCGTACAACTTCGAGGCGCCACAATCTCTCTCTCATGCCGCTTGCCTCCGCAGGATTGAGGAGGCTGGTTGATCGGGACTGAGCCGGAAGAGTTGGATCAGAACATAAAACGACATGGCGATATTGCCTAGCCCCATGATGAGCAGAAACCACAACGCCCTCGCCCATGCCTTTCGTTCCTTGTAGAAGACCCACGTATAGAACGTTATGAAGCCGAAGTATGCGTCATAAAGCGTGGCCATGGCCCAGGGGTTGGCGGCGTAACTCGGCCAAGCTGTGCGCAGGCTTATCGCAAGGCCGGTGCGAATGGTCATTACGACCATGAAGACGAAGATTGCCCCAAACAGGAGCTTCAATAACGATTTCATTGGCCCTCCCCTTTCAGTCTGGCCAGATGTTCTTCCAATTCCGAGAAATCCTCCAGCGCAATCGTCCGCGCGTTTCCAATCGAGGACAGAGCCGTTTTCACATTGCTCCCGCCAAGCCAAAGCTCCACAGCTTTCGGCAGCTTCACGGCAAGGATGCGCAGCTCTTCGAAGGTTGCCTGGGTGGGTTCGCTTGCCTTGATTCCAACGACGACCGCACGCGGCGAGGTCCGTTCGGCAGCGGCCACGATTTCAAGAGCCGGAAGGCTCGGCCCGAGGTAGAGAACTTCAAATCCATCCGCGACAGCCAGCATGGCCGCCGCCAGGATGCCGAACTCGTGCAGCTCTCCTGAAGGCGTGGCAAACAGAATCCGCCGCGAGGGAGTTGAGGATGTGCCGAGGCGAACTAGGCCACCCAGCAGGTTGCGCAGGATCGACGACGTCATATGCTCCTGGGCGATGCTCAAGGTGCCGCCCTCCCAGCGTTCGCCGACCGACTGCATCAGAGGAAGCACCACTTCGCTCACAAGCTTGCTAACGGGCAGCAACACTGCCAGCCTGCCGAGGTGGAGATTCGCTGCCGCGTAGTCAAACGACTCGATGGCCGCCACTATGGGAACCAAAGCATCGCTTGCGGGGTGCTCTATCCTGCCGGGCACCGAGGCGTTTGTGGTCGTTGCCGGTCTCAGCAGCAGCTTCTCTAGCGCGCCGTCGTCCAGGCCGGCCACCTGCCCGATTGCGTGTCCGTGAGCCACCGCTTCGCGCAGCAGGATGAGCCGCCGTATCTCTCCAGCCCCGTAAACGCGCCCCCTTTCGCCACGGATTGGTGTAACCGCCTGGTAACGCCGCTCCCAGGCTCGCAGCGTATCAATGCTGAGGCCGGTCAAAAGTGCCGCTGCCCGGATTGGATACTGAACCACGCTTTCGGAACCCATAGTGAAAACATAATCTATCGGCTTTGATAATGTCAAGCAAATGTCGTGGACAAATGCTTGACAAACAAGTGTGCCTGGACTAACCTCAAAATATGGCGTCCTGACGAGGGCGCTTTGGAGATGGGCATGGGTTTCAGATCGGGCCGCTACGAGAGCCGCATGGTCTTTTTGTTTCTGCTGGTGCACGCTGGCGCCCTGGCGGTGTTTTTCGTGCCATTTTCCCCACGCCTGCTTGTCTGGACGGCGGCGACCTATGCAATTCGAATGTTCGCAGTCACGGCCGGGTATCACCGGTACTTCAGCCACCGCAGCTACAAGCTGGGCCGCGTTGCTCAGTTCTGCATGGCCGCGCTGACGCAGAGTTCCGGTCAAAAAGGCGTACTGTGGTGGGCGGCGCACCACCGTTGGCACCACCGCTACTCGGATGCCGAGCCGGATGTTCATTCGCCTGGGCTGCGAGGCTTCTGGTGGGCGCATATGGGGTGGGTCTTGTCCAATGAGTACGACGGCTATGACGAAAAGCAGATCGCGGATTTCGCGAAGTTTCCCGAGTTGCGCTGGCTGGATCGTCACCACTGGGTTCCTGCGGTTGGGTTTGCTCTTGCGGTGCTGCTCCTTGGCGGACCGGCCGCATTTGTGTGGGGATTTCTGGTTTCCACAGTTCTGCTTTATCACTGCACCTTCTGCATCAACTCTCTGGCTCACGTCTTCGGCAGCCGTCGCTTCAACACGCCAGACCAGAGCCGCAACAACTGGTTTCTGGCTCTGCTCACCTTCGGTGAAGGCTGGCACAACAACCATCATTTTTCGATGGCCAGTTGCCGTCAGGGATTTCGTTGGTGGGAGGTGGATATTACCTATGGAGTGCTGAAGGTTCTGAGTCTTCTGGGCATAGCCCGCGACCTGCGGCCATTTCGGATTCCCGCTAGCAATCTGTCTGGAGGGGCCTGATGCGTATTGCGATCATAGGCAGCGGCATCTCCGGCCTTGCGGCGGGTTGGTATCTGAGCCGGAAGCATGAAATCTCTCTCTTTGAGAAGGAGCCGCGCCTGGGCGGACACACCAACACCGTAATGGTGGAGAACGGCGGCAATCCGATTCCTGTAGATACCGGATTCATTGTTCACAACGATCGAACTTATCCCAATCTGGTGCGACTGTTGTCCGAGTTGGGAGTGGAAACGCAGCGCAGCGACATGTCCTTCTCCGTCTCCTGCCGTCAGACTGGGTTTGAGTATTCGAGCCGAGGCATCAAAGGTTTCTTTGCGCAGCGTTCCAACCTGCTAAGGCGAGAGCACTACCTGCTGCTTGCGGAGATTCTGCGATTTAACCGCACTGCGCCGAGACTGCTCGACCAGCCGGGAGCCGAGGCCTCGACCATCGGAGACGTGATTGATGAAGGCCGATACCACCAGGTCTTCACCGATCGTTATATACTCCCCATGGCCTCGGCCGTCTGGTCCATGTCGCTCGATTCCATCCGCTCTTTTCCGGCGTTGACTCTGCTGCGCTTCTTTCGCAACCACGGCATGTTAGGCATCAATACTCATCCGAAGTGGAAGGTAATCCGCGGCGGCAGCCATAAATATATCCCGCTGCTCACAGCGCCATTCAAGGAGCGAATCTTTCTCGATGCGCGCATCGCATCGGTGAGCCGGCAGGAAAGCAGTGTGACACTGACCTTCCAGGGTCGTCCAGCCATGGCTTTCGATCAGGCGGTCTTTGCCTGCCACGGCGACCAAGTGCTGCCGCTACTGGAGCAGCCAACCGGGGTTGAGCGCGACGTGCTGGGAAACTTCAGAACCAGCCGTAATGTGGCGATGCTGCATACAGATTCATCGCTGCTGCCAAAACGCGCCGCTGCGCGAGCCAGTTGGAACTACAACCTGGGACTGAAGGGGAGCAATGCAGTCACGCTTACGTATCACATGAACCGGCTACAGTCGCTCAAGACGGCACAAGACTACTGCGTCACTCTCAACGGGGAAGACGCGATCGACGGCGCGAAGGTGCTGCAAAAGATTGTTTACCATCACCCGCTCTACACCTACGAGGCGATCCGCGCACAGGACAGGTGGAGCGAGATCAGCGGCCGGAACCGGACGCATTACTGCGGGGCGTACTGGTTTTACGGCTTTCATGAGGACGGATTGAACTCCGCATTGCGTGTGGCCCGCGCTCTCTCGGTGGAGTGTTAGACCATGGACTCCGCCATCTATTTCGGCACCGTGAGACACCGCAGATTTCAGCCTGTGCCGCACAGTTTTTCCTATGGCGTATTCATGGCATTCCTGGATATCGACCGGATACAAGAACTTACCGGAATCTCCCGGTTACTAAGTTATAACCGCTTCAACTGGGCCAGCTACGACGAAAGGGATCACTTCGGCGATCCGGTCCTTTCGCTCAGGCGGCGCCTGGAACGGGATGCGGCCGCTCACGGAGTTTCTTTGCCCGATGGTCCGGTGTTTCTGTTAACTCACCTCCGGTATCTGGGCTATAACTTCAATCCCGTCTCATTCTTTTATTGCTATGACGCACAGGAGCGGCTCCAGCTTGTTCTTGCGGAGGTAAACAGCACCTTTGGCGAGAGCCACAATTACTGGCTTTCGCAGAACAACGAATTGCCCTCGTCCAACGCAAAGCGCTATCGCCGCTCCAAAGCTCTCCACGTGTCTCCATTCATGAGCATGAAGCTGGACTACACATTCACGCTTACGCCGCCAGACCGCAAGCTTGTGGTTCACATGGACACGATCGAAGACGGAAAGCAGTTCTTCGATGCAACGCTGAAGCTGGAGCGCAGTCCGTGGAGCGCCCGCTCTCTGCATCGCGCACTGCTTACCCATCCCTGGATGACGGCCAAGGTGATAGGCGCCATCCACTGGGAGGCTTTGCGGCTCTACCTGAAAAAAGTTCCGGTATTCACATGCCCGCGCAAACTTCCAAATGAGGCCTGAAACCATGAAAGCTATCTTCAAACCGGCTGCAAGAAAACTGTTTCTGTCCATTCTCGAAGGGCTTCAGGGGGGCTTGCTCGAACTGGTCCTGCCAGACAGAACGATCACCTTTGGAGACGTGCAGTCAGAACTCAGAGCGCAACTCGTGGTGCATCGAGAGCGGTTCTTCGCGCGTGCTCTACTCGGCGGCGATACGGCGGTCGGCGAAGCGTATATGGACGGGGATTGGTCCACGCCCGATCTCGTTTCGCTCATGCGCCTGGCGGTGCGCAATCTGGCGCAACTGGAGAAGTCGAACTCGTTTTTCTCATCGCTCAGCCGCTTCGCCGACCGTCTTCGCCAGCGTCTGAGAGCGAACACCGTAGAGGGCAGCCGGCGCAATATTCAAGCGCACTATGACATCAGCAATGAGTTGTTCGGGCTCTTCCTGGATCAAAGCATGGTTTACTCCTGCGCTTGGTACGAAACCACCGAGGACTCCCTCGAAATTGCCCAGTTCCAAAAGCTGGATCGCATCTGCCGGAAGCTGGAACTGCAACCGCAAGATCATGTGCTGGAGATCGGAACAGGATGGGGTGCATTCGCACTTCATGCCGCACGCAATTATGGCTGCCAGGTTACAACAACGACTATCAGTCAGCAGCAGTATCAATATGCACGCTCGCTCTTCGATGCCGAGGACAGGGACCGCCGCATTGAGCTTCTGCTGAAAGATTACCGTGAGTTGAGCGGCAGTTTCGACAAGATTGTTAGCATCGAGATGTTCGAGGCCGTGGGTTTCGACCATTATGATGAGTTCTTCCGCGCCTGCGACCGCCTGCTAAAGCCGGATGGCTCCATGCTGCTCCAGACGATCACCATGAACGAACAGAGGTTCCCTCAATACGTGAAAGAGAGCGACTGGATTCAGAAGTACATCTTCCCCGGCGCTCAACTTGCTTCATTGCGGGGAGTTCTGGACTCGCTGGCCCGCGCAACCCGGCTCTCGCTCTTCCACGCGGAGGACATGGGAGCTCATTACGCCCGTACGCTGGCCGCATGGCGCAAGCGCTTCCACAACTCCATCGCCGAAGTCGAGGCCCTGGGATTTGACAGCCGGTTCATTAGGATGTGGGATTACTACCTGGCCTTTTGCGAGGGCGCCTTTCTCGAACGTCACATCAGCGACTTTCAGTTGCTTATGACGAAGATCTACAATCCGCGGCCCATGTTTCAGGAGCCGTGGCGGCCCGCGCTGCAAGCCGAGAGGCAAGAGGTCCTGGTTTAGAGCGCTCATACCCTCGCGCCTTAAGGGATCCCTTACGCCAAATGAGTGCCCACAGTCCAAGGAGCATTTCAATAAAGTAGTTACGATAGCGGTACACCGGTCAGTTCGGCCCTTCCGTGCGATTTCCGGCACGAGACTTATGAAGCTGTGGCGCTTTCTTCCAGCGGCGGGGCGAAGCGAGCGCCGGCTCTCAAGATGATGCAGGAGACAACCAGCGCGGCCAGGGTGGCTCCCAGGCCCAGGCGGAGGCTTTTAGCCTCGTCCAGGCCGAAGGTCTTGGCGCGGTCGGAGAGGTAGCCGATGATCTGGGGAGAGAAGGTGTCTCCGAAGTAGTGAATGATGAAGAGGTTGACGGCGATGGCGGTGGCGCGAATGGGGCCGGAGACCGAGTTGACGATGGCGGCGTTGAGCGGACCGGTGTTGAGGAAGAGGAAGAACTCGGCGGCGAAAAGCGCGGGGACAGCCCAGGCAACAGGGCCGAAGAAGACCAGGACGCCGCAGGGCAGGGTGAGGGCGACGCTCCAGAAGGAGAGCAGGTAGAGGGCGCGGTGGTTGGTGCGGAGCCAGCGCTGGGCGATCCAGCCGCCGACGAGGGTTCCGGCGATGCCGTCGATGACCGTGATGGCGCCGACCACCAGGCTAGCGTTGCCGACCGAAAGGCCGGCGGAGCGGTTGAGGAAGGTGGGAACCCAAGCGGAGATGCCGCCCATGGCGAAGGTGAGGGCGGCAAGGCCGAAGGTAGCCGTGAGGTAGGCGGGGTTGGTGAAGAGTCCCCGGAAGGTGGAGCGGTTGAGGGTGGGCCGGATGTGGTCGCAGGCGCCGCGCTCCGGCTCGCGGCCCCAGAGGCCGTAGAGGGCAGCGATGAGGAAGCCGGGGATGGCACAAACGAAGAAGGGCCTGCGCCAGTCGCCGCCGAAGCTCAACAACCCGCCCGCCATGTAGCCGAGGGCAGCGCCGACGGGGATGGCAAGATAAAAGACGGAGAGGATGCGGTTGCGGTCGCGCTCGGGATAGAAGTCGGCGAGAACCGCAGGGGCGAAGATTCCGAAGGTGGCCTCGCCGATGCCGACCAGAGCCTGGCGGATATAGAAGGTCCAGTAGCCGTGAACCCAGATGGTGGCGAGGGTAGCAAGACTCCATAGAACTGCGCCGGCGATGATGAGCGGCTTGCGCGGGAAGCGGTCGCCGAGCCAGCCGGTCATTGGCGCGGCGATCATGTAGAAGAGGAAGAGCGCGGTCGTCAACGCGCCCATCTGATGGTCGGTGGAGTGGAAATCCCGCTGGATCAGCGAGAGCTCGCCGGGGAGGATATAGCGGTCGATGTAGTTGAGCAGGTTCAGGCCGATGAGCAGCAGCAGCGTCCCCTGGGCGGGGGTGAGGCGAGGGCGGGGCTGATTAGTTAAGTTGACCAAATTTGTTGTTCTCTTTACCTGAAAAATGTCAATAAACTATAACCATCCACTTTATTTCTTCATTGATTTCAACCGCCGGAGAATTTCATCGCGCTCCGGAGCTAAAACACGGATTGGGGAAGAATCGCCTCCACCATATTTTTTCGATGTTTTGTACTCGAATGCCTTTACATACTTATCCGTATTTGAATCATATATCCATATTTCAACTGTATAAAAATGAGAATCAAAGTGAGTTTCTCCTTTGCCCCACACAAAGTCAGCAAGAACCAATACAGGATAGGTCGAAGATTGAGGCA